>Ga0187784_10004177_pt1 | contig 11675 bp, 5 predicted proteins | sample 1015_SJ02_MP15_2_FD_132964 | JGI IMG/M metagenome (GOLD analysis project Ga0187784, IMG submission 132964) | Tropical peat soil microbial communities from peatlands in Department of Meta, Colombia - 1015_SJ02_MP15_20_MG | ecosystem: Environmental > Terrestrial > Soil > Wetlands > Peat | place... | reverse complement strand
TCGAATGGTGAGTTGCATTTCGCGGAGTGGGATTGCCGCGCCGGACAAAACAACGTCATCATCCGGACAGACGGCACGGTGGCGCCATGCTTCCCCATGTATGCTTCGACCTACGATTGGGGAAATATCGATCACCATAAGTTCGAGGCCGGACAGCTGGCATCGATGAAGAAGACGTGCCAGCAACACTGCTTTTCCACTCTGAACCATAACCTTGCCTATTGCTACAACGACGCGCGAGTCATTAAGTTCGTTTGGACCAACCTTGTCAGCAACAAGATGAAGGGCGGGGCCCGAAGCTTCGAAGATTAAGCGAGCCGCGTCTCGGACGCGACAATAAGGAAAGGGCAAGCGCGCAGGATTGGGTCACGCTTCCGAGAGCGCGTGCTGGCGCGGAATCCGAGACGCCACGGGGAGTACTACGAGACTGGCGGATCGGCTCCGGAGTTTAACTCGAGATGCTGTCTCCTGAATCCTTCTTCACTCCGGCTCCCACTTCGTGTGGTCGGCCAGCTTTCGCTCGTCCTGGGGAAAAACGCTAGAGGAAGGCACCTCGCGAAGCGAATTCCAGTGAGTCCGTTTCGCCGATATAAGGCTGTGACAGGCGCGTCAAGTCCGCGTGATCGACGCCCACGTGAGCGAGAATGCCCTCTCGCAGAAACAACGCCAGGGCTCTGTCGGAAAATGTCCGATCCGGTACGTTGAGGCAAATCGTATCTACTTGGTTCTGCTTGAGCAGGCTGACGATCCGAGCCAGCAAGTCATGCTTGTTCGAAGTGAGCGCGTCCGCAGGGAGCCACTTCGCACTTGCCGTCGTAGTTACAGATGGAAATTTTCTTTTCAGCTCTCGCAGAGTCGCGATCGAAGACCACTCGGTGACGAAGTCAGGCTCGCCGTCCGCGCGACCTGCATCGAATTTGAGCTCCGATGCGAAGCAGTGCACCAGGCACCGTTCCGGACGAAGTTGTGTCACCACGTTTTCCACGACCGGCCATGCGTTCCCCATGCTTACAGTCAACGATGACCGGAATGTTTGAGCCTGAGAGGGCCTCCACTGCTTCCCACAGGGGCATGGAATTGAAAAAGGGTTCTTGCGTCTTGTCGTGATACTCCTTCGGATGTCCGAGATATGCATTTCCGCTATCATCCACGCACACATCGAGGTCCATACTCCGGTTCTCTCGCATTGCCTGGGCGAGCAATTCTCTCGTGACGGTCCAGGATGAAAAAGGACGACCGGCCGTTTCCTCTTGAGAATCCTTTGCGCCAGTGAGATCACCATTGCAACGAAGCTCTTGTAACAAACTCTACCCCGAACGTCTTGCCTAACGCATTGTCCGCCTTCAAATCATAAATGCCTGAGCAAGAGGTGAAGACAGGCGAGCTGGACCAAGATCCTGGGCCACATTTAGTGCAATTGTGGGGCCCGTCAAAAAGCCAGCTCTCGGCTAGAAACTGATGCGCAATCCGAACTCGATCTGCCGGGGTGCCCCGAGCGAGTAGACGCCGCTGCCTACTCCCACGCGACTCAGGTCGTGTCCGGCGGGAGTTGTGCCGTTGATCTGCCCTGGGGCACCAGTCAAGACCCCATTCAAGGCGTTGCCAGGCAAATCGAAATTCGCGAAATTAAACAGATTGTAGAACCCGGCGCTGGTCTGGATCGTTGCCTTCTCGCCCATCGAGTGAGACCAGGAGACCTTAAGGTCCAGCGCGCGCAGCCAAGCGAGGTTGACCTCGCCAGCCGGAGCCAAGGGTACGGGAGGCGCCACCGCGCACAGTGAGCCGCTGGGCAGGTCGTTGGGATTGTTGTAGCACAGCGCGTCACCGACTCCCATTTGCGCAGGTGTGAACAGTCCATTCTGAACCAGCAGCTGGCCGGCCGGGGTCAAATTCAGTCCGTAAGTGTTGTTGTATCTCGTTAGTACATTGTTGAGTTTTGATGCGTTGACCCCGCGATCGAAGCTTCCGACGCGAGTTCCGGGAATCAGGTCGGGGAATGTGCCATCGCCTGTGAAATCCGTGCGAAAGATCTCGCCTGCTCCGAGACTTGTTGCCGGAACAACTAGAGACGTGGAGAGCGGACTCCAGAAGTGCGACATCAGGCTCAGCTGGAACCCTGCCTGCAGGTCCGCGTATCCACCCAACGAGAGTTGGTGAGTTCGATCGAGCAGGGAGGGTCCGAAGAAGCGGTTGGGGTTGGCGTTATCGATCGCGGGAACTCCGTATTCCTGGTCGGAGTTGATCGGGAAAGCCGGCTGTGCCCCGCCTGAGTTTTCAAATCTCGACAGTGCGTAGGAAACCTGCAGGTTCAACGAGCGGACTCCGCTGAAGGGACGATCCACGCGTTGCACCAGTTTCGTCTGCAGACCGTCGTAGACGGAGCGTCCAATCGGCTGCAGGAAGTTCAACGGCGGGGCATTCGCATTCACGCCGGGAAACGCACATCCGTAGGTTCCGCCGGTGATCGACGGAAAAACGCAGACGGCATTGAAATCGCTCGAAGTGGTCAGCCCGTTTTGCGCGAAGTCTGCCATGGTCGCCGGCCTTGGTGTGTAGCCCGGCTGAAACCCCACGGGACTGCTCGGGCACGAAACCAGTGCCTGACCGACAGAACGTACGGCGCAGTTCGCGAGCGTAGCGGCGACCGCCTGTTGCGCCGCAGCCTTGTCGAAGAATCGAACGTCACCGGTGTGATTCTCATCGATCGAGAGAAAGTAGTGCGTCTGCACATTGCGGACGAAGTCTGCGGTCAGAATCATGCCGCGGCGGACTTCCCGCTGAATTCCGATGTTGATCTCGATGGATCGCGGAGTTCGATAAGCGGGGTCGAGCGGTGGCCCGATGGGCGTCAGGCCTTGTCCCTGGCTCAGCAGCGATCCCAGATAGTTTGGATTCGGCGCCTGCTGGTTGAAAGGGAAGTCGGACTCATACTGTTTTTGGAACACCTGGATCTGACTGGCGACAGTGCCGATTGCAACTCCATTGGGCGAGTTACCACAGAACGTGGGCTGAAGCGGCGGGCGGTTCGGGATCGCTACTGGCAGCGGAAAGGCGATTCCAAAACATGCCACCGGTCTGCGAAGAAAAATCTGCCCCAGCGGATCGCGGAACAGCGGATCGACGGGAGTGACCGTTGTGAGAACGTTTTCGTAAAACAGCCCGATGCCGCCGCGAATGGAGGTCTTGCCCTTGCCGCTCGGATCCCAGGCCAACCCCAGTTGTGGCGCGAAGTTCAAGTTCGGCTGGCGCACGCGATTGCCCAGCCCGGGGATCAGGGCATTTAATTCGGGGATCGGCGCAAACTGGCTGTCGCTGCGCCCGGTTTCCCTTACATAGCGTAGACCGTAACTCAGAGCCAGGTTTCTCTTCCATTTCGAAGTCGCGCCGACGTAGGCCGCGAGCCGATGATAAATGAAATTCCCGGCGGGCAGTCCCAGGCCCGAATATGGCACGGTGTACCCGAGACCGTTGCTGAGTTGCACGAGCTCAACAGGATAGTTGAGCGGGTTGGCGCTGCCACCGGGGAAAGGGCCGTCTTGGGCAATGCCTTGCTCGAACGGAGCCGCTGAAGTGTAGAGAGAGGGTGCAAGAGTGCCAATGGGCACGAAGGCCGCGGCGTCGATACGGTTGAAGCCAAATCCGTAGCGGATGATGTGGCGGCCCAAGGTACTGGTGCCGTCGTACCTGCCCTGGTGGTTGCTCTGACCAAACACGAACGGCGCAAAGGCAGTGGGTCCCGTCTCGAGGCCGGTCAGGCCCATTTGTATATTCACTGGCTCATTCGCGAACGGCAGGCCACTGCCAGCGGTCCCATCCGTAAGGTTGCGCCGTGTCTTCAAGTATCCGAGTCGAAAGCTATGGCTGAAACTTCCCGTGTTGAAGTCCAGTCCTATTGCATGGTTGCGTGTGACGTTCTTGCCGTCATAGAGCGAGTAGCCAGAGCCACCATTCGAGGCGAACGTATCCTGGAAATAACTTAGGCGATAGAAGAGGTGGGCAGATTGAGCGAGTTGATAATCCGCTCGTGCGGTTAAGTCGGTCTCGCGAAACGGAGCCGTGAATGATCCGGAATACTGCTGAAATGGAGGTTCGAGGAGGACGGGAACTTGCTCATGCTGCAGCGTGCGCTCTCCATCGAAAAGATAGAACAGTTTGTTGCGAAGGATCGGACCGCCTACTCGACCGCCGAATTGAGAACGCTGAAATGGCTCGTGCGATCCGGGCGGAGACGGCAGTTGAGCAGCGAGTGCGCTGTCGCGGAGGAATCCGAAGCCTTCCCCGTGCAGCGCATTCGTTCCCGAGCGCGTGGTCACATTTACCGCTCCCGAAGTTGTCAGCTCGGTGGATAGATCGGGATTTGACTGACTCAGTTGAAATTCTTCAATCGCACTCGCGGGGATGTTCGCCGTCGATGATCCGAACTTCTCATCGGAGATGTCGATGCCATCGACCTCGATGCGGGCAGTGCGGCCGAAGCGGCCATCAAATGAGATCGACGAATATCCGTCCTTGAACCCAAAGCCGAATCCGGCAGCGTCTTGAATCTGCACTCCAGGCTCGAGTTGTGCCAGATCCAGGAAGTTTCGCCCATTGACCGGCAGGTTCTCGATCTGCTGCTCACTCAGAACACCCTGCACTGTGGGCTGCTCGGTGTTCACCGTCGCCGCGTACTCCTGCACGTCGATCGTCGTTTTGCCCTGTCCAACGTTTAAGGTGACATTTACGGTCGTTGTGTTGCCCAGAAGAACTGTTGCCGATACGAATGCGGGAGCGAATCCGCGGGCAGCGATCCGCGTCGTGTAGCTGCCAGGAATCAGAGCGCCCGAGTTGAATGCTCCCGAGGAATTCGTGATTAGACTGACCACGCGATTGGTGGCTGTATTCGTGATGCTCACCGTCGCATCACGAATCACTGCGCCGGAGGGATCACTCACGGTCCCGACGATGCTGCCGGTGCTGATCGTCGTTTGAGCCAGAGAAAGACGGGGGGACCACAGAAGCCAACAGATGCCAAGAACAGTAGCCCATCTGAAATGGGTGGAAGTGCCTCGGCAAAGAAGATTCGCAACAATTACGGGGACATTCTTCGTCTCGCCCCTACCCCGCTGTCGTACGGATGTGGTGGGCAGCATACAGCTAGGTCGCCCGAGAGCAAAGACATCGAAGTGACCCCGACGCCCGCCATTGCGAAACACAAACTCCCGATTCATTTTCGTCTGCCTCCCATCAAAGGCGCTCGTGCCGCTTTACTCTGATTAGCGAGAATTGCGGTCAATCGACGTAAGGCCAAGAAAAAAACGACGGGGTTTAAGGCAGGGGAATCCTGTAAAGGTTGCGGCGGACGTTCGATCGAGTGTAGGCGTACAGAGACGGAGTCCCTCCCGATTCAGCCACGCCCGGTGCTACGACCGAAACCATCATTTTCTTGAGGTCCTCGAGGGAAGAAATGCCGTTGGCAGTGAGATTGGGAAGGCCGGAGTGCTGCAGCGGCAAAATGTACGTATCTCCGTTGCCGCTCGTAGGATAGGTGAGATACAGCGATTTTCCTGCGGGATCCCAGGTCGCGGGACACAGGCCCAAGCAGACGGGAACGAGGGAACCTCCGGCAATCGGAAATGCCGCCACCGAGTAAGGATGAGCGCTGTCGGGGCCGCGAGTTACCGCCAGGGACCAGCGTCCATCGGCGGAAACACCGTAGCTATCGTAGATCGCTGTGTCGCTGACTTTGCGCCGCTCCGTGCCGTCTGTCTTCATCCGATACAAGAAGTTCTGCTGTCCTTCAACTCCCCGAAAAATCAGATCGCCGTTCGGCAAAAAGAACGGGCAGTCCTCGTTCGCCTGCGACTGGATCTGCCGAGGCGCCGTTCGACCGTCGGTGGGAGCGATCCACACGTTCGAGCGGCCGGACTTATCTTGCATCGCGAAGCCCACCTCGGCTCCGTCGTGAGACAGTGCAAAGTGCAGCGTACCCACGGCGCATGCGCGCAAATTGTATCCCGTCAAAACCGGCTTGCTGGCGCCGGCAGCCAGATCATCCACCCACAACTCAAGAGCGGCCGCTGTCCCGTAGGAACGCAGGTAGTAAAGCTTCTTCGAATCGGGAGAGAATTGCGGCGCTCCCGATGATCCTTCGGAGGAAACCTGGTGCTCACCCTGCGCGTCGTGAAGCCACACGGTGCTGTCCCGGATGCCTACCGAAGTGATCAGCGATTTTCCATCGGCGGCCATCGCGATTCCTTCTTCTTCGGTTGGACCGGAAGTGACTTGCTCGGGCAGGCCGTCGGGAAATCGCTGGCGCCAGATGTGGAACTTTCCTCCTTGATTAGCGCTGACATAAAGCCACTTTCCATCGGGTGACCAGGCGCCGGAAGTGCACGTTGCCTGCGGCGGCCCGATGATCCGTACGGCGCCACTGCCATCAAACGGAACCATTCGGCATGGTCCGATCTCGCCCTGATTGTCCATTTCAACCACGAGCACCCACTTTCCGTCCGGAGAAAGATACGCGTGATGCGCCATTCCCCGCTCGCCGGGAGGAACGTAGACGTCGCGCGAGTGGCCACGCGCTTGGTCGGAGGTCACAACCGCCATATGCAATCCCTGCTTGATTTCAGAGAACAGCAGATGTTTGCCGTCGAGGATCCAGGTCAGGGAAGACGAATTCGGCAGTAGCATGCGGGGCGTTCCGCCGAACACCGGAACTTCCCAGGTTTCCCAGGGGTCGAAGGCGCCGTAGGCGATGCGGGAACTATCCGGCGAGAAGGTCGGACTCAGCTTCATGCGCTTGTCGTGCGTGAGTTGTACCGGTTCGCCATCGGGGAGCAGTTTGACATATAAATCACCCTTGCCTACGACCACGTCCTCCTCGCCACGCAGGAAAGCCAGCATGCGGCCGTCGGGAGAAAGAGCGGGATAGATTGCGGAGTCGGCAAAGAATGTCAACTGCTGCCACGCCGCACCGATGGGCACGCTCCGTGAAGCAAAACGATAGATCGTTGCCGCAGCAACGGCGAGCACAATCGCGGCGATGCCGAGCACCGCAGCAGGTAGCCACTTCCGCTGGAACAGACGAACGGCCTGCGCGCTCCCCGATTCCGAGTCGCGCCGAAGCCGTTTCAGATCTGATCGCAACTCCGCCGCCGACTGGTAGCGCAAATCGCGATCCTTCTCCAGCGCCTTATTGATGATCCGCTCCAATTCCGCGGGAACATCTGGATTGATTCGCACAATCGGAGTCGGCGAGCTATCGAGAATGGCTTTGAAGACTAATGCCGAAGTGGCGCCGCGAAACGGCAGCGTCCCCGTGCACATCTCATACAAAACCGCTCCGAGAGAAAACAAGTCGGTACGCGCATCAATTTCCTTTCCCATCACTTGTTCCGGGGACATGTAGGCAACCGTGCCGAGAGTGGCTCCCGGACTTGTCAGGTGATCTATGTCGGAACCGAGTCGCAGAGTGGTCAATGTGGCAGCTTCGGATTTGGGCACAACTTTCGCCAGTCCGAAGTCGAGAATCTTGGCCAGCCCGCGGCTGGTGACGAAGACGTTTGCCGGTTTGATGTCGCGATGGATGATGCCCTTTGTGCTGGCCGCGTCCAGCGCATCGGTGATCTGAATACTTAAGTCGAGCACCGTCTGGACGGGCAGCGGCTTGGAGGGGATCAGGTGACGGAGCGTCTGACCTTCCAGCAGCTCCATGGCGATGAAGGTCCGCCCATCGACCTCATCGATTTCGTAGATGGTGCAGATGTTGGGGTGATTTAGAGCGGAAGCGGCGCGCGCCTCGCGGCGAAATCGTTCCAGTGCGACGGCGTCGTCGGCGGACTCGGCGGGCAGAAACTTCAGCGCAACCTGGCGACCGAGCTTGCTGTCTTCCGCGCGATAGACGACTCCCATCCCGCCGCCGCCAATTTCCTCCAGAACGCGGTAGTGGCTGATTACGGTTCCGGCTGCGAAGTGCGTGGCCTGCTTCGATGCCGACACACGTCTTTCGGTCGCTCCAGTCTTCGGTTCCGCAATCGCCGGAGTTTCGATGAAATCGTCGGCCTTCTCGTGATGGGCCAGGAGGGATTCCACCTCGCGACGTAGCGCCTCGTCGCCGCCGCACAGATCACTCAGGACTGCGGACCTGCGGACGGGCTCGGCCTCCAGAACCGCGTGAAAGATGTTCTCGATTTGCTGCCAGCGCTCAGCCTCCATCGAGCGCCTCGTGGCTCAACTCGCGCAGCAGCCAGGCCTTGGCCAACTTCCAGTCGCGTACGACGGTATCCGGCGACACTTGCAAAACTTCGGCAGTTTCTTCCACGCTGAGTCCGCCAAAAAAACGCAGCTCCACGACTTGACTCTTGCGCTGATCGACTTTGGCCAGGGCGTGGAGCGCGCCATCGACGGCCAGCACATCGGGTGGGGCCTGCACAGAAACGTAGGGAGTGGCATCGAGCGAGATGGGCTGGACTCCGCCGCCACGCTTGTGCGACTGCCGAGCCCGCGCCTGATCAGTGAGAATCCGCCGCATCTGCCGGGCACACAGAGCAAAGAAGTGCGCGCGATTTTGCCAGTCCACGCCCTGCATGTCGGTCAAGCGGAGATACAGCTCATTGATCAGCGCGGTGGGTTGCAGGGTGTGGCCGTCGCGCTCGGCGCGCATGCAGGTTTTTGCAGCCCGGTGTAGTTCGCGATACACCTGCGGCGTCAATTTCTCCAGGGCATGCTCATCCCCCCGCCGCCATGCCTGGAGCAGTTCTGTGATTTCGTGTCCGGCGAGTTCGGCCATTGAAAACCAGTGACTTACGGAGGGAAGCCGAGCTTTTGAACGCTAAAACATTAGCACAGCCAAAAGGTACTTTCCATGTTTGACTCAAGTCGCTCCCGCCGGACATTGGGGCCAAAGAAAGTAGCGAAATTGAGTACAAACAAAAAGTACCCGGGGTGTCTGTTCAGGCCAAAATCGATCAAGCTCGAAGGTTTTAAACTTAAAGATGTCGGGCCTAGGCTTGCGTCATAGAGCCGCCGAAGATTTAGACTGATGGCTGCATGTCCGGGGTAAAGGCCATTCACAGGACCGTCTGGGCTCTCATTTTCCTCTTGGTAGCCGGGGTGACGGCTCAGACGAACAGACCTACTGATCCCGGTCTGCGTGTGCCCGGAGTCATCCCTTCCTTTCCCGGAAACACGGCCGTTACCTTCGAAGAGCTGGTTGATCGTTCGATCGCACAGGAGCGACGGCTGGTCGACCTGATGAAGAATTTCAGGCCGATTGTGGAGACCTATCTCCAGCAAGAAAAGCCGGATTCCGAACTCATATCTTCGCCCAAAAGCGACGACTATTTCCTAAGCCGTCTCGATCTGACGGGTAGCTCGCCTTCGAGTCAACAGTTTGTGGACCCGGTACGATCCAAGAAACCTGCGGAGAAGAAATCGGCCAAGGACGAGAAACGGTTCGCGGCTCAGGATTTTGCTCAGGCGGTCTTGGTCGACAAAGACCACTTCGACCGCCAGAATTACACGTTTGAATTTGCTCGCTGGGAGATTCTGGGGGATGTCCGCTGCGCAGTAATCGACGTGAAGCCGCGGGAGGAAAGGGAAAATCGCGGCTTTAGGGGAAGAATCTGGGTTGAGGATCAGAACTTCAACATCGTTCGATTTAGCGGGGCGTACACGGCCGCGCGCTCGTTTCACTTCGACAGTTGGCGGCTCAATATTCTGGGAGTGCGGTGGATGCCCGCCTATATCTACAGCGAAGAATCAAATCCTGACGATCCCGAGACCCACATTCCCTGGTTCAAGGCGCAGACACGAATTTGGGGCTACGATCTCGAGCACGCGGGAGATCACCGGGAGTACGCCAAGCCTCTAACCGACACGCCGGCCTGGGTAGATCCCCAGCGGCATGAAGCGTCGCAAGATCTGAACCCGGCTTACACTCTGGGCAGCGAAACCTATACTCCGGAAGACAAGGTGGTGGAACGGCTGCAGCTTGCCGGGCTGATGGCTCCCGATGGCGACGTGGATCGGATCCTCGAGACGGTTGTCAACAACTTACAAATTACCAACAACCTCGATATCGTGGCCGTGCGTTGCCGAGTGCTCCTCACCACGCCGCTGGAGTCGTTCGTGGTCGGACGAACGATCGTGGTGAGCAAAGGACTGTTGGATGTGTTGCCGGATGAAGCCTCCCTGGCCGCTGTTCTGGCACATGAATTGGCGCACATTGTTTTGAAACATTCCCTGGGCGGAGAGTACCTGACCAACCTGGCCTCGCCTTTCTCTGACTTGGAGATTTTTTCCCGGTTCGATTTTCGTTTCACCGCAGCGCAGGAGGACCAGGCGGATCGCAAAGGCCAAGAATTGCTCTCGAACTCACCGTACGCCAACCAGCTCGGGCACACGGGACTTTTCCTAAAAGCGCTGGAAGCGCGTTCCCCGCAACTGCCGAGTCTGACGCGCGGGCGCTTCAGCAATGACTTCGGGAGCAGCCACCTCGTCGCCATGAGGGCGGTGACCAGTTCTGGAGGGCGTCTCGAAATGAGCCGGTTGGATCAGGTGGCGGCGCTGCCATTGGGTTCGCGGATCACCGTCGATCCCTGGTCGGATCGGATCGAGATGCGCAAAATGAAAGCCGTGGCGCCGGAATCGGCAGCAGAAAAAAGGCCGTTCGAAGTCTCTCCGTTCTTTCTTTATCTGAAGCGGTTGGACGCGCAGCCCAAGGCCCGGGCAGCAGCACAACCGTAGCCGATTCCGCCTCCGGGCCGGACTCCCCCTCATTTCCCCGGATTGTAACGCGCCAGCCAGGCGGCGATTTCCCGGAAGACATCCTGGCGCTGCTCCCATAGGGTCGGAAAGTGGGGTGAGCCGGGATAGGTCACCATCCGGGTGGTCTTTGCGCGCGCGGCCAGCACTTCGAAATATTCTCGGCCTTGATAGGGCGGGACACGCTCATCGGCAGCGCCGTGCAAAATCAGCAGGGGCGTGGACACATTTTCCGAATGCATGGCGGCCGAGAAATCTGTGAAGGCTCTGGAATCCTTATCCGGCCAGCGGGCGTCGTAGTCGATCTGCTGCAGGTCGCTGGTCCACATAAACGTGAGCCAGTCGGTAATGCCGGCGCCTTCGATCGCGGCTTTGTAGCGATGGGTCTGAGTCACGGTCCACGACGTCAGGAACCCCCCGGCACTCCATCCGAACATCGTGAGTCGATCCGGGTCAGCCCATCCCTGATCTACAGCGTAGTCTGTGGCGCTGTCGACGTCGCGATAGGCGCGATCTCCGAAATGTTGATAAATCGCAGCTAGGAACTCACTGCCATATCCGGTGGAGCCGCGATACTCCGGCTGCAGTACCACATAGCCCATGCCGGCCAAGAATCGACAGAACATGTCCAGACGCAGCGAGTCGTTGGCCTCCGGACCACCGTGCGGAAAAACCATGAACGGATATCTCTGCCCCGACTTGTAATCTGGGGGAAAAGTGACGATGCCTTCTAGAGGAATCCCTTCTTTGCTCGTCCAACGCACCGCCCGAACCTCTCCCAACCAGGTCTTTGCCAGTTGATCGTCACCCTCGCTGGTAAGGCGCTCGAGTGAGTTGCCGTGAGGAATCGCCAGGTTCGAGGCATGCCGTGGATCGGCAACCGTAAACACGTGAATGTCGGCCGAGGAGGCGATTTCCGGAGAAAG
>Ga0187784_10004176_pt1 | contig 11676 bp, 13 predicted proteins | sample 1015_SJ02_MP15_2_FD_132964 | JGI IMG/M metagenome (GOLD analysis project Ga0187784, IMG submission 132964) | Tropical peat soil microbial communities from peatlands in Department of Meta, Colombia - 1015_SJ02_MP15_20_MG | ecosystem: Environmental > Terrestrial > Soil > Wetlands > Peat | place... | reverse complement strand
TTCTCATCGCTGCCCACGCGAAGTTGAATCTCGCCCACAGGTTCTGAGCGCCACGACATGAATAGCCAGAAGACGTAGCACGGCGACCACCCTTTGCCGGGATCCGCGGGACGCCTTTCTTTCACTGTGAGCCGCAGGTCGCCATCAACCAGCTCGCCCGGCTCCAACCATTCGAAACCACTTGAGTCCATCGATTGACACCAAACCCATCTGCCCCATGGGCGGAAACTTTCAAGCTGTGCGCCTGTGCCATTGATGGAACGCTTTGCTGCTCCACGTCGCGACTCAGCCGCTTCATCATGTAAGTGCGATCCCATATTCCGACAGCCATCTCTCCAGGTCCTGACGTGACGCTGCGACCAGATGACCTCCTGCAAATCGGGAGTCGGCAGACACTTCGCACCGAATCAACGAGGGGATCACCAACGCATCAGCCAATTCCCCTGACTGGAACTCTGCTTCGGCGAGAACCAGGCCCTGCAACCTGCCTTCGAAAACATCGATGCCGAACGGCGGAACGCTGTAACGAATCTTGCTGAGCATCCTCGCCGGAAGCTGGGCAATGACAGCAAACTCTTCTTCAGTGAGATACATGCTTGTAATTAGCCCCTGCTGTGCACCGTTTCCAGGGGCGGGTACTTTCTGCGTGAGCTTGAACACGGTCGGGCCGTGGTCTTCATGCTGCACGCGCAGGCGAAGAGCGGTATCGTCGATATAACGGTCCGTGATGCGGCGGACTCGCGTCACCTTTATCCCCTGGGGAAGTCGCTCCAGAAGGAAACGACGCTCGCGCTCGATCCTGGCGTACTTACTGTGGTGTTGCATCCTCGCGTTCGCTAGCGCTTGTTCACGGCGAGCCAGTGCATGCCGCGGTAGGAATCCGCCACCACCCAAGCGCCCGCCGTCAGCGCCACAGAGACGATGGTCTCGCTCCATTGGAAAGCGTCTTTGGACCCAGCCGCCACCACGGGCACCCACACCAGCAGCGTGAACATGCCGATCTCCAACGCCGAGAGCGCGGCTGCCAGCCGTGCACACACCCCGATGAGCACCGCCACGCCCGCCACCATGAAGGCACAGCCGGTGAAATACGCCCAGAACAGATGCCATGGCAGCCAGCCAGGCACCAGCTCCGCGGTGTGTTGCAAATAGGTGAAATGGGCCACGCCGAAGGGGATCAACGCCAGCCCGTAGAGCACCCTCGCGATGTGCAGACCTTTGCCAATGGCGAAACCGAGGTGCCGCCTGTCCCAGTCCGTGGCCAACCACACATACAGCACCCACGCCGCCGCGACCATCACCGCAGTCTCGCAGCACGACCAGTAAATATCCACGGTCACCCCGTGGAAGAAGCCGGGCACGCGGAACAACAGCAACCACAGCAGCAGCCAGGCGAGCAGCACCCGGGCAGCGACGGCGGCTGTGCGTTGCCACAGCAGGCCTATGCCCGACGCCAGCGAGATGACCGCGCACAGATAGATCAACACCACGCGTGCGGGCACGCCCTCGGGCACCGGCTCCCATATCGGCGTGAAAGCGCCTTTGATCAGGCCCAGGGTTCCCAGGGCGATCATGGTTACCGCAAAGACCGCATGGCCCACGCTTGCGAGGCGCATCGCCCTCTCCTCCGGGGCTGGTGCAGTTCATCGGGTACAGGCATTTCTGTAGGCCCCATGCCTGGCCAACGGCCAGCGCGCGAGATCATATCACCGGAAACTCGAAAAGAGCCGCCCACAAGTGAGACACCCGATTACCGCCTCCCCAGCCAAAGAGTAGAATGAAATCCGGGGGTGGAACATGGAATTGACCTTGACCCCAGAGGAACACAACCTTCTCTTGCGTATTCTTGAGCAGCACCATCAGGCGCTACTGAGGGAGATTTGGCACACCGACTCTCGCGAGTTCAAGAGCGCTTTGCAGAATGATGAAAAGCAGCTCGAGTCGCTCTTGGGCCGTATGCGCCAACCGCTGGTCCGGCAGCATCATGCTTGATTCCCTTCGCCGGATGGCGGTGTCCCCATCTCCACGCTGCCACCGGTGTGATTGACAAACCGCAACTGGCGCAGCTCATCGTAGGCGCGCGGCAGGAGTATTTCCAGGGGTCTGGGCATTGTCAGCGGGCCACTTGGAGAGCCGTTCGCTCAGACACCTGGGATGAGCCACAGATCTAGCACTCCTCAGGCAGTCTAGTGACACCGAAATATCTCCACATCTTGTTTCCTTGACGTTTCGTAGGTGTGTTACAGTTTCAGCCACTTTCCCGGGCCAATTCCGTTCTAGACAAGTGGAGAGCCAAAACGCCGAGTGCCACCTGATCGGGCGTCTGAGGGCGCTGAAGAAAGCTGTGGCCGCCAAACGGGCTGCACGGCTGGCGTGGCGGGGGAGGATGTAATGATTCTCGACATCGAACACAAAAAGATTGAACCGGACATTTTCGTGATGGAAATGCACGGGCGAATCACCATGGGCAGCGACAGCCAGAAAATCGAATGGGGCGTGGCCCAACTGCTGAACGAGAGTCAGAAGAAGGTGATTTTCGATCTGACCGACGTGTCCTACGTCGATAGCTCCGGCGTCGGGATTCTGATGATGTGCCACGCTAAGCTGACGAAGGCGGGTGGCGCGTTGCACCTTGTCGGCGTACAGGGCTTTGTGGAAGAGGCGCTGGCGATTACCAGCGTGAACAAAATCGTGCCCGTATATTCCACAACCGCACAGGCCGCGGGGCATTTTCACCGCGCCTCGAATGCAGGCTCAGATTGCTGATTTTGCCGGGCGCATCGGAGCCGGGGGCGGGTTTGCGTTCCCTGCCTCAGAACTGTCCTTAGGTACTGTTTAGTTACGCTTCCCGGTCAGTTATCATGGGACTGCCATTTGGAGCATGTTCCATGTTGATGTCCAGCCACAACGATTCTCGCCCGCGCCAGCGCGCCGGTCTCAGCGCCAATCCCGCTCCAGCCCGCGCAATATATCTTCTTTGTTTTGACATATCTACAAATCGCGGCGCACTCATCTCCTTTGTTTTGATAAATCTGCAAAAAACAGGGGGGTGCCTCTATCCGATGTTTGCCCGTCACATTCTGTTTTCGCCCTCCTCCTCGCTAAGTCCTTTGTTTGCGCTTGATACAAAAACAGGGGGGGGGTAATTATGTTAACCAATTGCGGCTCGCGTGCCAAATTGGAACAGCGCCTCGGACGGCGCGCTCAGATTGGCCACTCCAATCACGGATGCCCGGCCACGGCTCAAGGAACACGGGCCACGCAACACGCTCCGCATGTGGTGCCACTTCCTTCATGGACCACCGGCTCGCCCCGACGCCGCTTGCGCCTTGCTCACGGTACAATGGCTCCGCATCCAGGAGACTTGTTCATGAACTATCGCCTGTTCGGCCGCACCGGTTGGAGAATCAGCGAGGTTGGTTATGGCATGTGGGGACTGGCGGGTTGGACCGGTTCCGACGATGCGGAAATCCTGAAGGCCTTGCACCGCGCCGTCGAGCTGGGCTGCAATTTCTTCGACACCGCCTGGGCTTACGGCGACGGCAAAAGCGAACAAATCCTGGCGAAAATTCTGAAGGAGCACAAGAACGATTCCTCGGGCGGTCCCGACAAGCACCTCTACGTGGCCACCAAAATCCCTCCAAAAAATCGCCGCTGGCCCAGCAACCGCGAGTTCACTCTCGACGATTGCTACCCGCCCGACTATATCGAGGAGTACCTGGAGAAAAGCCTGAAAAATCTGGGCGTGGACACAATCGACTTGATGCAATTTCACACGTGGGAAGACCGCTGGCTGAACGACGAGCGCCTTCCGCGCTCGATCGAGAACATGAAGAAAAGCGGCAAAGTGCGCGCCTTCGGTCCCAGCATCAATCGCTGGGAACCCTGCAATGGCCTGCGCGCGGTTCTGGAAGGCCACGCCGACGCGGTTCAGGCCATCTACAACATTTTCGATCAAAATCCCGAGGACGCCCTGTTCCCCATCTGCCGCATGAAGCAGGCCGCGGTGATCGCGCGGGTCCCCTTCGATGAAGGCACGCTGACCGGAACCCTCACGCTGGACTCCACATGGCCCGCCAGCGATTGGCGCAGCACGTATTTCGTGCCCGAAAATCTGAAGTCCAGCGTGGCTCATGCCGAAGCGCTTCGCCCACTGGTTCCCTCGGGCAGCAGCATGCCGGAGATGGCGTTACGATTTGTCTTGAGCTGCCGAGACGTCAGCACCACTATTCCGGGTATGCGCCAGGTCAAAAACGTGGAAGCGAATGGCGCGGCCAGCGCCGCCGGGCCGCTTCCGCCGGACCTGCTGAAAAAATTGCGGGCACATCGTTGGGACCGCAATCCCACTTCGTGGTCGCAGTAAGAGGTTGGCACATGGCACACAACGTGAAGGTGCAGATTTTTGGTCAGATGTATCCCATGCAGGGTGATCTCGACGAAGCTTACATGCAGAAGTTGGCCGCCTATGTGGATGCCAGGATGCGCGCCATCTCTGACTCCACCATGACCGTGGACACGCAAAAAGCCGCGATTTTGGCGGCTCTATCGATTGCCGATGAGCTACACTCTTTGCGTGCCGAACGCGGCGAACGGGAAGAATTGCTGAAGGAGCAGGCGGAACGCTGCCTCACGCTGGTCGAGCGCGCTTTGAAGCAGTCCGACTGATGCGGGGTAGATTGGTCATTCCGAACGGAGTCCGCGGAGCGAGCACCGCTGCCTCTTCCCGCGCCTCTCGTGGAGAGAATTTCTCTGAGTTGAGATCCGCGAGCTTGTCATTCTGAGCCCATCCGATGAGGATGGGAGAAGAATCTCAACGGGAACTTCAAGCAAAAGCGAAACCAGCATCCAACGGTTACGACGCGCGCAGCGCCGCTCCCAGGTTCTTCTCCAGCGCGCCCACAATGCGGCTCGAAAATTCGCTGATTTGTGCTTCGGTTAATGTGGACTCGCGGCTCTGGAACGTCGCTCGCACCAGCAACGAATATTTTCCCGCGGGCACGTTTTTGCCGCGGAACAAGTCCACCGCTTCGATGCAGGCAATTTCCGGAATCCCCAGCGACTCGATGGTTCTCTGGACCTCCGCGAAGGTCACGCCATCGGCCAGGAACAATGAGAAATCCCGCTCCACCGCTGGGAAACGCGGCAGCGCTTGGTAGCGGCGATTGTTCTTAACACCGTAATACATGCAGTACAGCGGACCGAGCGCAATTTCCGCCAGGTAAACGTCTTGCCGGAATTTGAGTTTGTCGGCGACGCGTTTGGTCAGTTGACCCGCAACGCCCAGCGGCTGATTCCCTTCTTTGCCCAGGAACAGTGTGCCGCGCGTGGCCGCGTTCAGCCAATCCGGTCCGCCGTGTTCCCAGCGGAAGCCGCCGGAAAGCGCGCCGATGGCGTCGAGATCGCCTTTCAGGTCGCCGAAAATATACTCGCGCGGCGCATCGTAAAGTCCCTGAGCGCGCGCCAAGCCGGTTGCGCCAACGCTCAGCACCCGCGTTTCGACCGGCTTGCCGTTCACAAAGCGGTAATGGCTGCCAATCTCGAACAGCCGCGCGTCGCGCTGCCCGTGATTGAGGTTCCATTCAATCGCTCCCGCCATGGTCACCGCGCCGGTGGACTTCAAGACGCCGGCTTCTTCACTCAGCGGATTGGCCAGCTTTGTGGGAAGCGCATCGGCCGGGCGAAACAGTTCGTTGCGTTCCTCGGCCACGTGCGGAATGGTCAGGATCTCGTGATAACCAAGCCCAATCAAGCGCTCGCGCAGCCGCGTTTCCGCTTCCTGATGCGGCAAACGTGCCGCTCCCGCTCGAGCGGCAGGCAAACGCGGCGGAAACTTGTCCAAGCCATAAACGCGAGCGACTTCCTCGATCACATCGATCTCGCGCTCGACATCCGCGCGCCACGACGGTTGCGCGCAGTCCCAAGCAGCCAGCAGCGAATTCGCGGCGCCGCGGGTGTGATCGACGCGCACAGGCGCAAAGCCCAACGATGTGAGGATCGCCTCGACATCCTTGTCGGGAACGTCGGCGCCCATGATGCGCAGGAATTCCGCTCGCGTCAGCGTGATCCTTTTCGGCGCGGGCTTGCCGGGATAAACGTCCACAACGCCGGACAGAAGCTCGCCGCCGGCCAGCTGCAGGATCAGTTCCGCCGCACGCCGTGAAGCCAGCTCGGCCATTTCCGGGTCGGCGCCGCGGCCAAACCGCGTGCTGGCTTCGGTATGCAGTTTCAGGGAGCGCGCCGAGCGGCGCACCGCAATTGGATCGAACCAGGCGCACTCGATGAGCACATTCTTCGTGGAGAAGGAAATCTCGGTTTCCGCGCCGCCCATGATCCCGCCGATTCCCACGGTGCGTGACCCATCGCCGTCGCACACCACGGAAATGTTGTTATCCAGTGTGCGTTCGATGCCGTCCAAGGTTCGGATCTTCTCGTTGTGGCGCGCGCGGCGAACCACGATGCTGTGGTTCCGGAGCAGATCGTAGTCAAAGGTGTGCAGCGGATGACCGGTTTCCAGCAAGACGTAATTCGAGATGTCCACCACGTTGCTGATGCTGGCGGTATCGGCCGCTTCCAACCGCTGTTTGAGCCACGCCGGCGAAGGCTGAATCTTCACGCCACGAATCACTCGCGCGGTGAAACGCCCGCACAGTTCCGGCGCTTCAATCTTCACGCTGACAGCGTCGCGGGCTTTCGCCGAGGAACTTTCAGCCGGTTTTGGCGCAATGGCCTTGACCGGCAAACGATAGATCGCGCCCACCTCGCGGGCGATTCCCAACATGCCCAGGCAATCCGGACGATTGGAGGTCACCTCGGCGTCGATAATCGTTCCCTGCAGGCCATTTTCGATCCCGGCGATGTTTGTTCCCGTCAGTGCAAGCCGCGAAGCTACTTCTTCGGCCGGCGCCGGAACGTCCACAAACTCCTTCAGCCATGAGTAGGAGACTTTCATCGCGAGTTCCTGCCGAGCCGGCCCAAATAAACGTAGGCGAAATAGTCCATCCTGACCATTGCGTTTTCCTGATACGCGTCGAAAACCCGGCGCAGTTCGGTGATCATCGGACGGTAATTGGCGTGATTTTCCGTTGGTGCGTACGAACTGCTGCGCAGGCGGCCCTGCAATCCTTGCCAGTCGAAATCCTGGTGATTGTGCAGCTGGTGCGATTGAAATGTGCCGGCGTCGAAGAACTGGCCCATCTTTTCGGTTTCGGGGTAAGTATCCTTCACCGACTTGTAGTCCACGGCGAAGCGCTGAAGCACCTTTTCGTACTCTCGCGCGAACGGGGTTTCCTGCATGCGGCGATCCTGCCAGATCACTACGGTCCAGCCGCTGGGTTTCAGGATGCGTCGAAATTCGCGTTGAGCCGCGGCTGTGTCGAACCAGTGAAATGCCTGGCCGACGGCGACGAAATCGACCGACGAATCGGGCAGCGTCGTAGCTTCCGCCGAACCGTCGATGCTGGCGAATTTGGGGACGCTGCTGAGAAATTCTTCTCCGCCCCGGCGCATTTCCGCGTTGGGTTCAATCCCATACACACGATTGTCACGCTCCAGAAACAGTTTGCTGAGCAATCCGGTGCCGGAGCCGATATCGGCGATGACGTGATCGGATTGCAGGCTGCAGTGTTTCGCAAGCAGGTCGTGTAACGCCGCGGGATAAGCAGGGCGATAGCGGGCGTAATCGGCCACGCGATTCGAGAAGCGTTGTTTGGCGTCAGCAAAGGCCATGGAGTTTGTCAGTTCTCGTTCTCAGTAGTGCACTTTCAGCAATGACCAGAAAGCTGTGACTCCGTCCGCATTCGGCGGTCATGGGAATTGCCGCAGAAAACGCACGTCGTTCTGGAAAAATGCCTGAATATCGTCGATGCCGTATTTGAGCATCGCCAGGCGATCGATGCCGATGCCAAAGGCAAAGCCGCTGACCTTCTTGGGGTCATAGTTGACGAAGCCGTACACCGCGGGATCGACCATGCCTGCGCCGAACAGCTCGATCCAGCCCGCGCCTTTGCATTTGCCGCAGACGCCGCCCGCTGAAGCAGTGCCGCTGCCGCCACAGAAAATGCACGAGGCGTCGAACTCGACGGAAGGCTCGGTGAACGGGAAATAGCTGGGGCGAAAGCGCGTTTTGACGGACGCTCCGAAGAATTGCTTCACGAAGTAGTCGATAGTGCCGGTGAAGTCGCAGAAGGTAATGTCCGAATCGACAGCCAGCCCTTCGATCTGGTGGAACATGAAGGAGTGCGTGGCGTCGGGATTATCGCGACGGTAGACCTTGCCGGGCACAACGACGCGCACGGGCGGCTGGCGCTTCTCCATGGTGTGAATCTGCACCGGCGAAGTATGGGTGCGAAGCAGCAGCGGGCCGGGAACACCCTTGGGCAGTTCCAGATAGAACGTGTCCATGTCGTCGCGGACCGGATGGTGCTCGGGAATGTTCAGCGCTTCGAAGTTGTAGTATGGCGTTTCGATCTCGGGGCCTTCGACGATGGAGAAACCGATGGAGAAGAAAATGTCCTCGATTTCCTGAAGAACCTGGCGAATCAAATGATGCGAGCCGATGGGGCGAATGACGCCGGGCAAGGATAGGTCGACGCGGTCTTTGGCGGTTGCCGTCGCTTGCGCACGGCTTTCGATCGCCACGCGCCGCTCTTCAATCTGCGCATCGACGTGCGCCCGCAATTCGTTCAGCGAGGCGCCCACAACGCGCTTCAGTTCCGGCGAAGATGGCTTCAGCCAGTTGTCCGTGACCAGGGTGAGAACACCGGACTTTCGGCCCAGCCAAGCATCCCGCAGAGCTTTCCAGGATACTTCGCTCGTAGCGGTGCCGGCATCGGCGTCGAAACGGGCGCGGAGTTCAGCGAACAGCGAAAGAACCTGTTCGGCGGACTTAGCGCCGAGCGCGCCGAGCGTTTGGGTCTGCTTCAATTCCGTGGTCGTGGACATGTATCAGAAAGAATACACCGAGAGAGCACGGATAGCGTGCGTGCCTCCATCGGAAAGTTGGGAGCTGAACCATAGCGCACAAGGGATTCCTGTCGTGCGCCCTGAGAACGGTTGCGCCCAGACAGAACAGCGGGTTGAAGGCGGTGCTATCGCGCTAGGCTTTAGGCGCAGCGGGCTTGGGCGCAAAGGCTCGAGCCTTCTCGGCCAGGGCGGCAAACGCCGCCGCGTCGCGCACCGCCAGGTCGGCCAGAACTTTCCTGTCGATCAGCACTCCGGCAGCCTTCAACCCGTGAATCAATTGTCCGTAGCTCAAACCGTTCCGGCGAGCCGCGGCGCCGACGCGCTGAATCCACAGGCGGCGGTATTGGCGCTTTCTGGCGCGGCGATCGCGCTTGGCATAACGATCGGCGCGATTGGCGGCTTCCTGCGCCGATTGATACAGCTTGCTCTTGGTGAGAAAGAACCCTTTGGTCCTTCTCAGATACTTCTTACGGCGGGCCCTGCGCTTGGTGCCTCGTTTAACGCGTGCCATGGGGTTTCTCCTTCGTTTTTTGGTAGCTTATCGAGAACTCCACAACGGAGGACGTTAAGCTACAGATTTTTTGGAAACGAAACGGGTCGCGAGAACGCCGGGCGCGGCGCTTCCGCAACGGGTTTGTTTCCGGTGTGATTTTGCAGGCCTTAACGGCGAAGGCGACCGAAACTGCTATCGCAGGCTAGCCACCACTGCAAAAGCCGAGCCGAAGCTCAGCGCTGCCCTGACGGGCAAATGGCCGGCAGGCACCCGTGACGCACTGCCTGGCACATTTTGCGGAACGTTGTTCCGCGAATTGCATGAGCCGGGATGAGCCAGTTCACGCAAAACTCTAAGAGATCAGCAACTCATCCTGCCGGGAACGCCCACAACACGCTGGTGCCTAACCGCAAAACTTAGCCCCCGTAAGGAAGCATTTGCCGGACCGCAGCGACGTCATGCGCGTCGACCTTCGTCAACTTCTTCAGCTTGCGCATGCGCTTGGCGGGTTTGGTGCCAAGCAGGTGACGCTTACCGGAATGCATGCGCAGGATCTTGCCATTGGCGGTGACCTTGAAACGTTTTTTGGCCCCGCGATGGGTCTTCAGCTTCATCTTGGGCTTCGTGGAATTGCGTGGCATTGGTGTGAATCCTCTCCGTGAGCGAGCCAGCCCGAGCCGGCTCCCGAAATTTACATGGACTACGCGTTCGGCTGCGCCGCGCTTGCCGGCCTGGCTGCAGCGCCTGCGCCCTTCTTGGGGGCCAGAAGCGCCACCAGAACGTTGCCTTCCATGCGCGGCATGGTCTCGATTTGGCAATAATCGCCGATTTCACCGAGCAACCGGGTCATCTTGGCGCGGCCGACTTCCTGGTGAGCCATTTCGCGGCCGCGATGGAAAATCATGGCGCGAACCTTGTGGCCTTCGCCGAGGAAGCGGATGATCTGATTCTTGCGAACCTGATAATCGTGCTCCGCGGTTGCGGGCCGAAACTTCACTTCCTTGAGCTGCGAGCCGCGGCTGCTTTTGCGCTGCTCGTGAGCCTTCTTGTTCAACTGATACTGATATTTGCCGTAGTCGGTGAGCTTGCAAACCGGTGGATCTGCCGTGGGCGAAATCTCCACCAAATCCAGGCCCCGTTCCCGCGCCAAGCGCAGCGCTTCGAACGGCTGCATGACACCCAACTGCCCGCCATCCTCATCAATCACCCGGACTTCCCGAGCACGTATCCGCTCATTGATGCGGATACGGTCGGCTTGCCGGAAATTCCGCTCAGCGATAAATCCCCCTAAGAAAAAAATGCACCCGGCGAAGCCGGGCCGCACCCCGTGTCTTCAACACCCATGCCGCTTCCGGCACATGGGGCAGACTCCAAAGTATAGCACGTGAAAATCGAGGAGCAACAACGCAGTGTCGTCATCGACTAGGCAACTAGGGAGCGAGGGAGTTCAGTGGCGCAGTGGCGCTTGAGTGCTGGTTGGCGACTACTGGATGGTCCGCGAGTCGATGTCCTGTTTCAGGGCAGTAATCAAATCAGCGAGGGGACGCGCGCCCAAATCGCCCTTGCTGCGGTGACGAACGCTGACGGTGCCGGCTTCGGCTTCTTTGGGGCCGACCACGAGCATGTAAGGAGTCTTTTGCAGTTGGGCATCGCGGATTTTGGCGGGAAGCTTTTCGTTGCGATCGTCGAGATGCACACGAATACCGTGGTTTTTCAGAGTTGCGTGAATGTGTTTAGCATAGTCCGCCACTTTTTCGCTGACCGGGCAAATCTCAGCTTGCACCGGCGCGAGCCAAAGCGGAAAAGCTCCGGCATAGTGCTCGATCAACATGCCGAAAAAGCGCTCGACCGAACCGAGCAGGGCGCGATGAACCATCAACGGCTGGTGACGCGCGCCATCGACTCCGACAAACTCCAGGCCGAAACGGGCCGGCAAGTTGAAATCGAATTGGACGGTGGTGAGCTGCCAGGGACGGCCGATGGCATCAATGAGCTTCACGTCGATCTTTGGACCGTAAAAAGCACCTTCTCCTGCAATACGCTTGTACGGGACCTTCATGCGGTTCATGACGGATGCCAGTGCGGTACTGGCGTGCTGCCAGTCTTCGGCCTTTCCGGGATAGTTTTCCGGGTGATTGGGATCCCAGTCCGAAAGTTCAACCTCGAACCGATCGAAACCGAAATTCTTCATCACCGCGAAAGCGAAATCGACGCACGCTTCC
>Ga0187784_10004175_pt1 | contig 11676 bp, 11 predicted proteins | sample 1015_SJ02_MP15_2_FD_132964 | JGI IMG/M metagenome (GOLD analysis project Ga0187784, IMG submission 132964) | Tropical peat soil microbial communities from peatlands in Department of Meta, Colombia - 1015_SJ02_MP15_20_MG | ecosystem: Environmental > Terrestrial > Soil > Wetlands > Peat | place... | reverse complement strand
CCCTGTTGCCGTACAACTTCTTGATCAAATCGGCCACATTTGCCGCGAAATGCCGGACAGTCTCTATTCCTTCTTTATCCTGCCACACCTCGCCCGGATGCCAGCCAAACACCATGTTCCAGTAGGTCGATCCCGGCACGATCATGTCGTTAATCAGGAAGAACATGAGCATTTCCTGGAGGGTGAAGGTGTGGCCGCCGCGCGCCGCCACCGCTACAGGGCCGCCCACCATGCCAGTGAGGAACTGATCCGACTTTTTGGAAACGTAGCCGATGCGCTGGAGCGCGGCCATCACGTCACCACGCGCCGTGCCGCAGTAGACGGGCGAGCCCACGATGAAGCCCTGCGACGCTCGGAGCTTCTTGATGATGTCGTTCAGGCCATCTTGCAAACTGCACTCATTGGATTCACCACACTTGCCACAAGCCGTGCACGATTCGATCTTCATTTCGGAAAATGAGATGACTTCCGTTTCGACCCCTTGCTCCCGAATCACGCGCGCGCATTCGTTCATGAGTTGCGCCGTGTTGCCCTCCGCCTTGGAACTTCCACTTATCAAAAGTACTTTGGCCATTGTTTGTGTCCTATCAGGCTCGAAAACGCACCATACTACCACAACGGAGCGCCACACGCCGCGGTGGGAGAGTCTGTGCTGCAACATTGTACGCAGAGGCGCACACGTGTATATTACCGGGCAGCCGGGAAATTAAAGGGGAAAGAGCGCTTGGAATGACTAGCGTATCAAATGGCCGAAGGGGTTAACTCCTATGGGAAACAACTATTTCCACAAATTGGGGACTGCGGTACTCAGCGCACTTTGGCTGGCGAGCACAGCTTGGGGAGCCGCGCCGGAAACAGCGAGCAACCCAGTGGCCGTTCCTTTTCAACTGCGAACTCCCACCCGTGGAGTCAAGCTTACTGGTGGGGTGTTGAAGCGGGCGTTCGACAACAACCTCGAGTATCTGCTCAACAACTTTTCCGTGGACGATCTTCTCTACGTATTTCGCGAGCGCGCCGGGAAGCAGAATCCTCCGGGGAAGCCCTTCGGTTGGGACAAAGGCGGCCCAATGGTGAGCGGTTCGGTAGCCGGTCTCTTTCTTATGGGGAGCGGCAATGCGCTACGTTGGGATGAAAACACACGGCTCAGAGAGAAGACGGACGCGGTGATCGGGGGATTAGCTGAACTGAAGCAGGCCGATGGGTTTATCATGGGTTACCAGGAGAACAAAACCGATTTTCGTGAAAACGCCAATTACGTGCGCTCCTGGATCACTCACGGTCTCATCGACGCCTCCCTGGCCGGCAATCCTCAGGCCTTGCCGCTGATCCGCGGCTACCTTGACTGGTTCAACCATTCTGAGTACCCGCCAAGAGTGGCGGACAAGTATCACGGCTACTGCCCCAACCACTATATCCCTTATCAAGGCATGATTTCCTCCACGCTCATGTACCTCTCTCCCCTCGGTAAGCGCGACGATCTGAACGTAATCCTGAAATATTACCAGGAAGATTGGTGGCTAGATCAGCTCTTGGCCAATGACGACCGGGCCATTTATGACCGCCCGGAATCCCATTGCTATGAGATAACGGCTTTTGAAGCGTATTTGGACCTTTATCGCATCACGGGTGAGATGAGATACCTTCAAGCTGTTTTGAGTGCCTGGAAAATGCTCCGCGACGAATGGGAGATGCCCGGTGGCTCCTGGGCCTTGTGCGAGGCGCAGCGATATCCGCCGAAGTCCTATTTGCTGGGCGCCGGTAGCCGGTCAGGCGAGGAATGCTGCGCGGTTTTCTGGATCAAGCTCAACCAACGTCTGCATTTGCTCTTTCCGGAGCAGGAAGTCTACGTGAGCGAGATCGAGAAGTCGATTTACAACGCTGGAATCGGAAACCAACTGGGGAGCTCGATGATTAGTTACAGCACGGTTCTCGAAGGCAAAAAGGAAGCACCGGTCTGTCCTCCTGAAGGGACCTGCTGCCAAGGGCAAGGAACCCGGCTTTATGGTTCACTGCCTGAATACCTCTATTCCTTATCTCCACGGGGAATCTATGTGGACCTCTATGCTCCCTCCGAGATTTCATGGAAGCAGGGGAATACTGATTTGAAGCTGACTGCCATTACGGCTTTCCCTGAGGCGGGAGATGTGACCATAAAGGTGGACACCCCGCAAGCTGCCGCGTTCACGCTGAGCCTGCGTATTCCCTCCTGGGCAGTAAAGGCGGTGGAAATCTCCTTGAATGGGAAACCCGTGTCGGCGGGGATTCCGGGCAGCTACTGCCATCTCGACCGAGAATGGCAAGCAGGAGACCAAGTCTCCTTCACCTTGCCCATGGGCTTTCGCATGAGCCGGTATGAAGGTTACGACCAGATTGCCGGATATCGGCGGTATTCTCTCGAGTATGGGCCGATTTTGATGGCTCTGGTGGGGAAGCCGAACCTCGAGCATTCCATTCGCATCTTGAATGATCCGACCCAGCCGGCGGCCTGGTTGAAACCGGTTGCCGCAAAACCGCTGCACTATCAAATCTCAACTGACAAGGGATATTGGGTGCTTCGTGAAGACGAGGCTTGGGCAGACAGGTCCCTTGAGTACATGCCTTACTACGAGGTCCCACAAGATCGGGAATTTACAGCATTTCCGGTCATCCAGAATAATCCATAAGCAGCGACCGCACGGGTGGCGCACCGTCCTCCACGTGCGGGCCCCAACCTGTCCGCCACACTCACGTTGATGGCGCATGCATAAGAGGCAATGTATGCTCCACCTGCAGGCTTTGGTGTTCTCAGGCGTTATAACCCGGCCACCTTCCGTGCGCAGTGGAACCTGCGAAGGCTGAACACCCGAGGGGCGATTGCATTCGGGGGGCGCTCAGGTGTATGTTGTCCGTCGGGCCGCAGTCGACGATGCAACTTCGGGCTCAGACAGATCAACTCGTGGGTGCCAACCATGCCAAAACAGGAAAAAGAGAAGAGCTGCTTTGTGATTGCGCCGATCGGTGACGAAGGAAGCGATATCCGGCGAAGGTCTGATCAGGTCCTGAAACATATCGTAGGCCCAGCGGCGAAAGACTGCGGCTACGAAACTATGCGCGCAGACAAGATTTCAGAGCCAGGCATAATTACCTCTCAGGTTATCCAGCACCTGCTTGATGATGCGCTTGTAATTGCTGATCTGACCGGCCGAAAGCCTAACGTCTTTTACGAATTGGCGATCCGTCACGCTGTCAGGAAGCCCGTTGTCCAGATTATCCACGCGGGCGAGTCCATCCCGTTTGACGTTGCAGCCTCCAGAACGATTCACGTCGACCACCACGATCTGGACAGCGTCGCCCGTTGTCGGGAGGAACTAACGCAGCAGATCCGCTCCGTCGAAAAAGACCCGAGCCAAGTGGATACCCCGATTTCTGTTGCCGTTGACCTGCAGTCTCTTCGTCAGAGCGACAATCCCCTGGAGAAAAGTAACGCGGAAATCATTTCGATGCTCCAAGAACTACGGGCAATGGTTGGCGAGTACAGACAATTCAGGGTGCACCCCGGTGTCCTGGAAGAATTCGGTATGCACTTCCAACGTTTGTCAGAAGTTCTGGACCTTCCAGAGGGTGAAGAACCAAATCGTGCCAGATTCGAGGAGGCCCAGCACCTCCTGCATCGATTTTCGCGGGTGTTCGAAATGTTGATGATGGAATCTGGCGTGCCTCCCCCGATCTTTCACGACTTGATGGAGCGCGTCGCCCTCAGGAAAAGGCGGCCCAAATGACCGCGCGTGGCGCATACGTCCCGCCGTTTCTTGGCGAGATGCGACCCGGTGTGCCTCGTCGCGAAACCGACCCCTCACCCGTCCGGCGACGGCCGGAGAAAAGTGCCGTCGCCGGACACCCTCTCCCCAAGGGAGAGGGCTACATGCGGTTTGGCGCCCCCAGTGTTCAGACAAAGATGTGTGTAAAGATCAGCCCCACAGGAGAGGGCTATCTTTTCCGAACTTGCCATTCTCTGATATTACTTGTTAGAGATTATCTAATGTAGAAACTACAAATCTTCAAAACTTAACCTTGCCCGTAGATATCATTGGACAGCAGGATTTGGTTCTCCGGATTCCGGGTTTCGCCGACGCTGGCGACGCGCACCGCCGCCGGCGCTTTGACGGGGCATTTGGTTTCGCAGATGCCGCAGCCGATACACAGCTCAGGGTCCACGCGCGGTTGCTTCACCGTCAATTCCTCGCCTTGAATGTTCCGGACCTCAACTTCTTCAAACCAAATGGCCTTCTTAGGCGTCGGACAATGCTCTTCGCAGACGATACAGGTCTTCGAGTAGGCCCAGGGGAGGCAGCGATTCCTGTCAATGTACGCCAAGCCGATCTTGATCTTCTTCTTTTCCGGGACCTCAATCTGGCGAATGGCGTGCGTCGGGCAAACCTGCGAGCACAGATTGCATTCGTAGTCGCAGTAACCGACTGACATGTTGAGGAGGGGCGTCCAAAGGCCCTCGACTCCGCCCTCTAAGGAAGTAGGATGAATGGCGTTGGTGGGACACACCTTCATGCACTCACCGCAGCGAATACACCGGGCGAGGAATTCGTCTTCTGGAAGCGCTCCCGGGGGACGAATCAGGGCGGGATTGAAAGACCGTTTCGAGGCTTCGGGAGCGATGCCAAATAAGAGCTTGGCGCCTAGCCCAGCCAGGCCCGCCCCTAAGACCGCTCTCCGCCCCAGATCAAGTCGGGCTTCTTTGGGGGGATGAAGGAAGTCGCCAATCCACTTGGACAAGGAGTTCATGCGCTTCTTCTCCAGAGTCAGTTCGCAGGGCCAATTCGTGCGTCAACGCCGTGCAACTGACTCCTCACCTGGCCCGCGACGGCTGGTGAAAGCGCCGTCGCGGTCCACCCTCTCCCCTCGGGAGAGGGCCTGAAGTATTCACATTCGTGCTCAATCAATCTCCCCCCTCCACTTTCCAGCCCTCCCCCTTGGGGGAGAGGGCGCCCTTTCATAATGCGTGGCCAGCCGCCGGCGTTTTCTTCAGCCGGGGCGGGCCGGGTGAGGGGGTCTCAAGCTTGCCTCAGGCACTCGATCGGGACCACAGTCAACGGTAAACGAGATGGCCTGGGCAGGGCAATCCGACTGGCAATTCCAGCAATAGAAGCACTCGGAAGGCTTCCAAAGGTTGTCCGGAGTGGCCCCTCCCTGGCAATCAACCAGGCACAGCCGGCAGTTGTTGCACTTCTCCGCATTCTTCTTCAGGCGGACGAGCGGATTCTTTCCTACCACGCCCAGCAACGCGCCTAAAGGACAAACATAACGGCACCAGAAGCGCGCGCGGAAGAAGTTGAGCGCCACGACCGTAATAAACAACGTCCCGATTAGCAGGCTGCCCCAGTAGTATGGTTGTCCCGCGGCGAGGAAATACTTGCGCAAGAAACCGTAGATAGGCTCCGTCACCAGCGTGAGCCGGACAGGGCCGACTCCGGGATTGGCGTCGTAAGCCCAAGTAAAAACCGCCACGAGGACTTTGTTTATAGCCGGATAAATGGAAGTGGCAAGCGAACGGAAGAAGAAGGAAAAGGGGTCCAGCCAGCCGACGACGTCAGCCCCCAGCAGGGCCACAACCAGAAACGCCACCAGCAAGTAGTACTTCGCTTTCTGCCATGAATTGTAGCCGCCAGCCTCGAGTTTCTGCTTGGCGCGCCCGCTGCGGAGGCTGGTGAAGAAGTTGTGCACAGCCCCCAAAGGACAAACCCAACCGCAGAACCACCGCCCGCAGATTAAAGTCACCGCCAGGGTAAACAGCGAAAGCAGCATCGCCCCCACGAAGGCGTGTGAAGCCAGCCAGAAGTCAAGCGCCACCAATGGGTCCAAGTTGAAAAATAAGGTTACGCCGCGGCCAGCCTGGTTGATCGGGTGATAAACCGTTTGCAAGAAAAGATAGCAGAACAGGAGAAGGAAACTTGTTTGGATGAGCCTGCGCAGCCAGACGATCCACGATGTTTTCTTCTTTTTGGCCATGCGGTTTACACTTCTATTTGCTTGGGGGCAAGCGAATTGAAATTGATGGTGCCGAGCCCGCGCACGTGCCCCTGCACAATGTAGCCAATCGATTCGGGCTTGTAGCCAAGCAAGGTGGCGCCCAAGGCGTCCACGGCGACCTGGTCAACCCCGGCCACCAGGGTGTCCTTGCGCTTGACATCGGCCAGATTACCGCCCACCGGCCCATTGGCCGTCAGCACGCGAATGGCATCCAGCACCACCAGCCGCGGCTTAAAAAAGGCCGCCAGATCAACCAGGCTGTTACCCAAATCCTGGTGCAGCCGATTGCGCGGCCCGCCAATTATGCCCATCAGGTTCTTCATGCCCAGTGTGGCCAAGCACAAGTTGTGGTTCTTGGCGATGGGGACATTGATTAGCCGGTCCGCTTCCACAGTGTCCCGGTATACCTCCCACTCTTTCAAGACCAAGCCGTTAATGGACATCTTCCTGAACTTTCTTTCATCCAGGAACGTCACTTCCGCCCCCGCTTTTTCTGCCGCCTGCTGAATCCCGCTGCGGGGAAAAGATAGCCGGGCCGGATTGCAAGGGTTGTCGCTGACCAGCACCTTCTTCGCTCCCGCTTGGTAGCACATTTCGACGAGAGCGGCGACGACCTCGGGGTTGGTGGTTGCAGCTTGTTCGGGACGGCGGTCCCAACCTATGTCGGGTTTTATCCAAACAATGTTCCCTTTCGAGACAAAGCTGTTCATCCCACCGAGAGCCGTGATGGCCTGGCGAGTGAGCCGCTTTGCCTCCTCAGCAATGCCGTCGGGTTCCACCGGGGAACTCTTGTAACGCGCGATGCTCAAGACTGGGGGCTGGGGACCAGGGGCCGGGGGGTGGGGGCTGGGGACCTTGTAGGGCGCATCGCTCAGGGATGGCGTGGGTGTCGCCAAGAGGAAGTGCGAGCTGAGCAGACCCATCCGCAGCCCCGCCCCTGCCACAACACTTGTCTTTAGGAAATCTCGGCGATCAATCTTTCTCATCGATTAACTCCCCCAGCAGAATGCCCATCCTTTCTTGGGGGCAGGGCAAGCCCTGCCCCTACAACCTGTAAGGGGACGGTTTGCCGTCCCCTGTTGCTTTTCTTTGCGAGCTTTGCGTGCTTTGCGTGAACTTTTTTCATCCATCGGTTTTTTTCACAGGTTCCTCCACTCGGAGGACTTGAGACAGTTTTTCTAAAACGACACTCGATCCCCCTTTTCTGCAATACGCTCCATGACCGCTTTCAGAAATGATTCGGGGTGAGGTGGAGGGTTTATGCAGACGATGGCATAGGGACCCGAAGCGAAAAACACGGCTTCGCCCTCCAACTGGTTTGATCCCAAGAAGGCGCCGGAAGCCAGTTCCGGCTGGGAAACCACTTTACCCGAACGCCCAAAGTAATCCCGTAACTGCCCAACCTTCTGCACCGCGCCTTCTGCGTCCGGCGACCTGGAGATGACCAGAGAGGTTTGTTTTTCACCCCATGCGTAGGCCGCGATGATTGCGGGCCCGAGAAAATCGTGTCCCAGCGGCGACTTCCTCACAAACTTGCAGGAGTGATTTACGAGATTCTGCGGCGGGAAAAGAGCCAGAAACTTGGGCATCGCTTGCGATGGACCGACCCTTCGCGATACCGCCCGGGCGAACCGCTCCAGCACCGGCCCGGTTTTCTCCTTATCGCTGAAGGCGGACAACTTCACGTAGAACTCATCCTGGAAAAAGTTCAGGATTTCGTTGGTGCCATAACCTTCCGCACCGATGGGCAGGAATTGATAATCCGGCGAGCTTTCGGCGGCATAAATCCCGAAGGCGTTCGATTGCGCTCCCATGTCGTAGATGTCGAGCGTGATGTCTGTGCTCGAGATCTTGTATTCCTGGTGAAGCATCGCCACCAAGCCGTAGTCCAGGTAAACATCAGCTCCACCATCACTGTATTGATAAAGGTCTGAGCTGAAGAGCTTGCGCTCTCCGGACTGTGCAGCCCCGATTTCCGAAGGCTCCGGCAACAACCGCGCCAGCCTCTCCTTGACAGCGGCGGAAATCACCGCCGGCGTCGCCGCTTCTCCGCCCTCCTCCTGCCCCGTCGACAGCCCGGGCAAGGCCAGAATCAGCAGCAGATAAATGGCACTTCTGAGCATTTCAGTAAGACCATCTCCTCCTTGGTACGCGACGTAGGGGCGAGCGGCCCTTCGACAGGCTCAGGGCGGTGAGCGAAGCCGAACCGCGCTCGCCCCGGGGCTGAACGCCATTCGGCCCTACGAGGCGAACCGCGTTGCTAAACCATCTTCGCAAACACCTCGCGCGCTGCCACGAGCCGGTCGACGATGGCAATCCCATTGGGGCACGCCGACTCGCATTTCTTGCAAGAGCGGCACGCTTCGCTGCCCAGCTTCTCGAGCGGAATATCGCGGTAAGTGCTGAGCGCGGTCTGCACATCCTTCATTTGATCGTAGTAGTAGTCCTTGCAACGCAATATGGCGGAGATTTCGACTGCAAGCGGACAGGCCCGCTTGCAGTCGTCGCAGAGCATGCAATTGCTGGAGCGGTTCACCTGCGCATAGCGATAGAGGGCTCGATCCTCGGCGCTGCTGAGCGGCTCATTCAGCGCCTGAAGGTAAGCGTCGAACATTTCGAAAGAGCCAATACCCTTGGTCACTGTCGTGACTGCCGGATTACTCAGGATTTTCTTCAAATAGGCGGTTTCCAAGGCGATGCCTTTGAGCCCTTTCATCGATTTCATCGCCATCACGCCAACTCCCCTCTGCTGCGCCAAGCGAAGCTCCTCCGCCATGGCCTCGAGGTTGGGCTGATTGAGGACCGGCATGACGACTTTGTAATAGCCGGAACGGATGCCCGCCCCCGTGGCATCCTTGACGTTGGAGTGAGAAGTCAAACCGGCGAACCTGACTTTGCCCTGGTTCTTTAGCTTCTCAAAAGTCTCAGCAATTTTCGCATCCGTAGCCGAAAAGGCCCAATGCCGGTTAAACATCAAGAAATCCACATGGTCGGTATTGAGGATTTTCAGCGCCTCGTCGATGCTTGGGTAATCGTCCTTTAGGGCAATGTAGACCCTGTCGCGCAATGATCGTAGCCCAGAGCCCAGAGCCTTGATCGACTGCCCGCCGAGGTAGTCCCATGCGACATGGACGAGATTGACTCCATGCTCGATGGCGTAGCGGTGCACCGACTCCGCCATAACCAATCCACCCAAGCTGATCTCTGACACAAGAACGCCCGTATTGCCCATGGGGCGATATTTCATGGCAGGGTTGAAGTTGAGGATATTGGGCGGCGCAGACGACACAATGTCGCTTTCGCTCCCCAGCGCGTGTAGGGGAGACGCCCCGACCGCAACCGCGCCCAGAATTCCACCCGCCAAAAAGGTTCGACGATCCATCAGCGGCTTCTTGCCCTCATTGTTTCAATACGCCCCTGCCAGGGCCGCCCCTCGGTCGAAACTCCATGCGCCTCCGCGTGCGGCAGGCTCGCCACAGTCGCCGGAAGGGCTCCCAGACCGGTCGACGAGGCCCATGGGTAATCTCACCCTTCATTAGGAGTACTAGCTTTTTTGGGGCCAATTTGACCTCCGGCACCACTGGGAGCCCGTTCGCGCGGGCAGGGAGGTTTACCAGTTGCCGGATATTAACCTCCTTTGTTTTCAATAAGATTCCCGCTTCTTACGGCTAAGTACATTTGTTTTCAAAGAAATTCCCGCTCCGTTGGCGAGTTTTCCAAAGCGCTCCTTTGTTTTCATAGAGATTCCCGCCTCGTTCGTTCAAATCTTGAAGATTCTTTCCTTGCTTCCCGTGCACCATTGACATCTGGAACCTGAAACCTGCTCTTGCGGCCCTGGCACCTGGAACCTGGCCCCTGACACCTGCTCTGGGCCGTGCCCTCCGGCCCACCTTCAACACAGTGTTCTAGCCTATCTTGTTGCCTTTGTCAAGGGACAGAAAGTCGCCGCTTTGAAACCCGGCGCCGCGGGCGGGACAACGAGTCGAAACGCGGAGTGATTGACGGGGGATTTCAAGAATGCCGACGGTGGCGAGCCTGCGGGAACAGCGGGTGGTGCTGAATAACGTAAGTTGGGAAACTTATGAGCGGCTCCTCGAGGATCACCTGGATTCGCGATCTAGACTTTTATATGCGTCGTGCCGGCAAGTTCTTCGGCCTGTTTCAGCGCCTGCATCGCTCTGCGGCTTTTCGACTGCGGCGAGCGGGCGGGCTTATTCAGAGCTGAAGATAGGTTCGCAGGTCGGGGTCGGAGCGCACTTTCCAAATGTGGCCGTCGAGCCAATAGTGGAGCAGGCCAGGAGCCGCGAAGAAAGAAAAGATCATCTGATTGCGGACATTAATGGGCATCAAGCTGAATTGCTGCTTCAAGACAAAACGGGGAACAACGTCGAAGATGATGGCGTAAAGTGCGGCACATGCGACGTAAGTCATCCATCGGCTGTTGATCAGGGTTGCCAGTCCGAAGCGGCGCGCTTGCCCGGCCTCGGAACCGTACTTGTTCTGGCTGAAAAACCACACCAGGCGATGGTACTGGACGTTGTGATAGATCGTGGCAGCGGCATAGACGCCCAACAGTGGCATGGCACTGCGAAAGAGAAGGACTGCTCTGTTTTAACTATGGACCGGTTGCCTTGAGATGTAAGTGGGAGAACTCACACTTCCACAGGTTTGGCGCAGACATACAAACCAATGTGTGTGCCACCCGCGGATGCTCGGGCTTCCCTTCAAACCTGTCAGGGAAGTCCATCGCCGTCGCGGGGTGGCTCGTCGCCGGCTCGCTTCAAGAGCTTGCGCGCTTTGGCGAGGTTGGTGTGCGCTCCGCGCTCGCGGAAAAATTCCTCGGTGCGCAAGGCAGAGATTTTCTCCGCCACCGCCAAATTGATCAGTTGATTGAGGGACACTCCCTCTCTCTCCGCGGTTTTGTGAGCCTCCTTCTGTAAGGAGGAAGCCAACCGAAGTGGAAAGCTGCTTTGTCTCACGACGTTGTCCCCCCAAGTCATTCGTCGGGATGCACCCGCAATCGCCGCAGCGCCTCGGAAGGCCGCAGAATCGCAAAAGCGAACTTCCTAGCGGCAGGCGCGAAATCCGCTTCGTTGAACGTTACCAATCCATCGGCTCGCCCGTTGACGGCGGTTTCCAACACCATATCGTCAGCCGGATCGGACAAGAGCGGCCGCCATAGAAATCTGATCTGCACCGATTCCGAGACGCGAATGAGCGCATTGACCACCTCGATGACTTCCTGGACGCTCAGACCGTGTACATTTCTGTGTTCCTCGCGAATCAGCACGGCTTCGTATTCAAGAGCAAGCGGGACCGACAGGAGGAGCGTAAACCTGCGGGTTAATGCCCCATCGACGAGCTGCCATGAAGCTCCCCCGCGGCTGCGCAGGGCGGCCACGAGAACACCGGTATCAAGCACCAGTCGCAAAAAATATGATATCGCATACGATATCACCGGTCAAGGACAGTTTTGACCTCAGCGGGTTGGCCGCTCAGTTCCTGGCGCAGCCGGGGGTTGCTGGGACGCCAGCACCCAGCCGGGAAGCGCGGGTGGCTTTCTGCCTTGACAAAGGCCAATACAGTCTATTAATTTCGGCAAGTGGAATTGTAACTGAGCGCAAAGTGACCCGACGAAGGTGTGGGCAATTCTCT
>Ga0187784_10004174_pt1 | contig 11677 bp, 4 predicted proteins | sample 1015_SJ02_MP15_2_FD_132964 | JGI IMG/M metagenome (GOLD analysis project Ga0187784, IMG submission 132964) | Tropical peat soil microbial communities from peatlands in Department of Meta, Colombia - 1015_SJ02_MP15_20_MG | ecosystem: Environmental > Terrestrial > Soil > Wetlands > Peat | place... | reverse complement strand
CCGCGGGGTCGAAAGTCAACTTCCTCCCCAGCCGATACGAGATGTTCCCCAACAAAGCAAATGCGGTAGAAAGATAGATCTCGTTTACGTCCGCGTGCAGGAGCTGCTGCTTCCCCGCGCGGACGGCATCGAAGAAGTTCTGAAAGTGGGCCACCTGCATGTTATGGAGAGGGCCTTCTTCAACACTTCCCAGATCCGGCTGCGACCGCTTGCTGTCTCCCAGAAAAACGGTGCATTTTCAGGATGAGCCCGCCCGGTGCGCCGTTATCGGACAGTGCACTTTCGTTCCAGTATGCTGTTCGGAGATCTCGGCCGCTTTCACTGAACGAGGGAAACGTGGCATTTTCAGCCGATCGAGCAACGCTAATATGTTCGCATTCAGGAAATCGATATGCGCGGCATCCAGCGGGCTTAATCCCAGTCTGGGCTCACGCACGGAAATTTCGTTGATAATGCCGCGAGCGGCAAGCAATCGTTTCTCGGCATGGTGATAGATCTCCATATTCTGCAAGCTGAATACGATTTGTGGGAGCGTGCCCGTGAACACCTCATACGCTTCCTGCTGGTGTCCCCTCTTAGCTAGCCGGAAAATTCGGGCCAGCAAGTCCGCTAGCGATAGCGAGGGCATGACGCCGCAAATCCCAGCGGCCACCAACTCGAGCAGATACATGCCACCCCAACCTTCGAGCACTCCGACTTCGCCAGAAGTCGCATCCAGAATTGATGCAATCCGGGCGGCCATCAGAGGTTCTTCCAGTTTGACCCAGCGAAAATGCGGGTGCTGGCGATGAAGCTGGGTGATAAAGCTCGTGCTGACCGTGGGGCCGCCCGGATTGAAGTCCTGCAATACCAACGGAACCTCGATCGCCGATAAGATCCTGTCGAAATGCCGCATCAGGTCTTTCTCGTCGATGGCAAACATGCGCGGTGCCGCGACTGACACGGCGGTCGCTCCCGCCTCCTGTGCGAATCGCGCCAGTTCCACCGTGTGACGCGCGGAGCCGGCGTTCGCCTGCGCGATCACGGGCATTCGACTGCCGGTTTGCTCGACGGCCTTGGCGATGACTTCGCGGCGTTCGGCGTCGGAGAGCTTATAGAACTCGCTCGCGTAGGCGGGCAAACAAACGGCACAGACATCGATCCCGCAGGCGAAATCCAGCAACGGGTCAAAAGCACTCCAGTCAATCCGTTCCTTTTGGTCGAAGATTGTTGGGATAATCGGAATGATGCCGTCGATCTTGATGTTTCGTGGTGTGATCATGTAGAACCTTGTCCAATCTCCGCAAGCGATGGCAACTGAGCCGCATCCTTCCCAACGTTTGTTTGCTTCCGAACTTCGACGACCGTCTGCCTCGCACCCGCAGAGTTAGCGTTACCCCCCTTTCTTCGTTGCACCTATCGAATAAAGCGCTCGAAAGCAGGTTCGAGTGTTTCTGCATCGCGCGAGTGCCCCCAAACCGGCTTCGGAAGCAGTTTACCGTGGGCAAGAACTCTGTCAACTCAATTGCATCGGTGTTGGCGACTCTTTTCCAACCGGCTGGAAGATTCCTCGGCGCTGTTGTCGAACCCCCGCTCTTCGGGATTTGTGCTAGTATTGAGCCGTGCCTTAGGGTTTTTGCGCCTCTGAAACAAGCGCAGAATCAGATGTCGGATATCAAGAGTTGTCCAGTTCCGGCCATTGAGCGCGCACTCACGGTGCTCGAGTTTCTCGCCAAGTCGAAGTCTGGCTTCTCAACTTCCGAAATCAGCCGCAGGCTGGGACTTCCCAAGAGCTCAACTTATCTGATTGTGGAAACCCTTGAACGACGTGGGTTCCTGCAGAAGAACCGGCAGAATGGCAGATACTATTTTGGCGTCAAACTGATCACTCTAAGCCGCCATGCTATCGAAAACCTTGACCTGCGGGAAGAGGCCAAGCCCTTCTTACGTTCTCTCGTGCAAGAGACCCAGCTCATTGCCCACATGGCCGTCCTCGATGGCACGGAGGCCATGATCATCGAAAAGGTTGAGGCGCCGGGAACTGGCCGGCAGACTTCGTTTGTCGGTCGCAGACTGGACGTTCACAGCACGGGTGTCGGCAAAGCGTTGGTCGCTTATATCAGCGAGGAAGAGCTCGAGATGATCGCAAAACTCAAAGGCTTCCCGAGGCGCAACGAAAATACAATTACCTCCCTCATCGCGTTAAAGCGGGAACTCGCCCAAGTAAGAACACTGGGGTATTCTGTGGATGATGAGGAAGACGAAATTGGGAGCCGTTGCATTGGGGCGCCCATTATTGGTGTCAACTCGGCGATCGTCGCCGCGGTCAGCGTGGCAGGGGCCATCAGTCAGATCCCCCGCGAGCGTATCCAGGACTTGGCAGGCTTGGTGAAGCGGACGGCAGCACAGATTTCTTCGCACCTGGGCAGTATGGGGAAAGAAGCGGGTATCCAAAACGCGGCGCGTGAAATGACTGAACTGCCCCGAGATTCGCTGAGCCCCTCATAGGGTTGCGTTCGGAAAATGCTTTTGCGCGTACCGCCGACCTTTACGTCGGCACACCGTGCTAAACAGGCTGCGGAGAAACCCTCTCGGCTGTCCTCCTGAGGAGCTGGAGGCGACGAAGGATGTGCGTAGTTCGGTGATTTGTCAACGGAAAAGACTGCTCCCTGCGATGAAAATGACTCCCCTCCTCAGGGGGAGGAGGGGAGGGGAGCGTCGGTTGCACGGCGGTGCGGCTGCCGTTACCTTCCTCCTGCTTTCCTCTTGCATGCTAATCTTGCCAGACCGTACTGCGCACAGCCAACTGACCGATAACAAGGCTCGTGAATACGAGCGAGACGGGACAACTGCCCTCGAGCAACAGAACTATGCTGTGGCGGAGCGGCAGTTTCGATTGGCGCTGAAGCTCGATCCTAACTCAGCATCGGCCCACTCGGGACTGGGAATCACGCTGCGTGAGAAGGGGAATCCAAGGGAGGCAGTCCGAGAGTTCCAAAAAGCCATTACGCTGGAGCCGAGATCGTGGGCGCCGCGTTACATGTTGGCGCAAACCTATATTGTCCTTGGCGATTTCGAAGACGCAGTCGCTGCGCTTCGGACAGTTCTTCAGCTCCATCCGGATTACCCGGATGCACTCTACAACCTGGCGATGGCTGAGCGGAAGGCCGGCGACCGCAGCGCCTCAGCCAAAGACTTTCGCCGCCTCATCGTCCTTCAACCGGAAGACCCCAGCGCGCATTTCCAACTCGGGTTGTTGTTGCGGGAGACGGGCGACCGTTGGGCCGCCATGAACGAACTCCAGTCGGCATCGGCTCTCCAGCCACGGAACCTCCAGATTCGCTATGAAGTGGCTTGGACCCTCGTGGAGCTTGAACATTTTGATGAGGCTTTAGGCGAATTCCAGGCTGCTTTGCAAATTGACCCGAGCTTTGCGCCTGCACACTATGGTGTGGGAATGGTGCGCGAGCTCACGGACGCCGGCGACTGGGGCGTGTCGGAATTTCGCGAGGCGATCCGTTTGCAACCCGATTACAATGCGCCCCGAATCCAGTTGGCTCGCGTCCTGCTGGAGCAACGCAACTTCCCCGAGGCGTTAACCGCACTCGAAGCCGCTGCTCGCCTTCAACCCAACGACCCGGGCATTCACTATGTGTGGGGTCTGTATTTCAAGAACCAGGGCGACCCCCAAAAAGCCCTCGATGAATTCAGGAAATCTCTTCAACTGGCTCCGCAGGCGCCAGAAAGCCACTATGAACTGGGTCTTCTGTTGCGGCAGAAAGGCGATTTGGAGGGTGCGGCTGCGGAGTTCCGCAAGTCCTTAGACTTGAGTCCGACCGACGGCCCCTCGCTTCTCAATCTCGCTCAGATCCTAGGACTCGAAGGAAAGACCGAAGAATCGCAACAGGCGATGCGGAAATTCGCAGAGCTGCGAAAAGATCGCGATACGCTCAGGACGGTTCAACTTTACAACGATACGGGCGTCCGGCTGGTTGAGCAAGGCGACTTGAACGCCGGGATCGGCTATTTTCGCGCGGCAGTCGGTCTTAGCCCAAACTCCTCGGAGATGCACCGCAACTTAGCGAAGGCCCTTTTCCAAGCAGGCAAGTTGGAAGAAGCCGGGGAAGAGTACCACACGGCAATTCGCCTGAATTCCAGGGACTGGCAGGCCCATTGCGGACTTGGCGAGGTGTTGGCCCAACAGAACCGCCTGCCGGAGAGCATCAAGGAAGTGGAAACGGGAACGCAACTGAACCCGCGCTCGGCTCAAGCATTCAATCTGTTAGCGCGCCTATATCAGCGCGCTCACGACCCCGCAAGAGCTGAAGCCGCGTTGAACCAAGCCAAGTCGCTCGAGCCGCTCGATGTGGCAAAGCCGAAGTCAAGAACAGGAGAGGCGACAACCCCGGCGTCCTCACCTGAACCTAAGCCGCACCTCTGAACTTTTCTTCCAGCCTGTTGGACTTCCCCCGAAAAACCATGCCTGGCAGTCTTGACACTCCAAGTCAGCCACGCTTATCTTGCGGGCATGGGAGCGAACCAGGTCATTTAGCAGTGAAGGGATTGTGGAGGTTGAATTATGAGAATCAAAGGTATCTGGTTTTCAATCTTGCCGGCGATGTGCTTGGCCGCGACGATAGGGATGCGCGCTCAGGAGATCAGAGGTTTGATCGTAGGAAACGTCACTGATTCTTCCGGCGCAGCGGTTCCCGGCGCTCAGATTACCATTCGGAATGAGGGTACGGGGATCGAATACAAAACCACAACCGAGGCTTCGGGAACGTATACGGTCCCAGACCTGCTGGCGGGAACGTACACGCTAACTGTCGCCAAGGGCGGGTTTAGAACCTTCCAAGCCAAAGGAATTGAGCTCCTCTCGGCCCAGACCGCCCGCCAGGACGTGGTGTTGCAGGTCGGTGCGGTGGTTCAGACGGTAAAGGTCAGTGGGCACGCTCAGCTCGTGCAAACCGACTCGCCCACGATCGGTGGTACGCTCGCGACGCGCGAGCTGGCCGACCTCCCATTCATGACTACCGCCACAGATGGCTTAATGAACCTGGTTCCAGGAATGTCGCAAGGGATCACCAATGGAAACTCCAATCCCGACATCGGGGGAGCAGCTTATGTTGGAACCAGCAATTGGACCGTAAACGGGATCAGCACCAACAACCCTGGTCAGGGCGGAGGGGGTAACGTCACCTACATCGGCACTTCCGAGATGATTGCGCAAGCCAACCTGCCAGCCATTGGGACCCTGCAGGAGTTCAAGGTCGAAAGCTCCGTGAACGGCGCTGAGTTCCGTTCCCAAACAGCGGTTACGATGGTGACCAAGCAAGGAACCAACTCATTTCACGGGCAAGTCTTCGAGTACAACGAAAACAAAGCGACCAGCGCCAACTCTTTCGACCTCAACAAATATAACGAAGATGAAACTCCGTTTAACAGGAATCAGTTCGGCGCGAATATAGGCGGTCCGATTCTTCGCGACAAGATGTTTTTCTTTGTCAGCTATGACGGGATTCGCGAAATACATCCCACTCCCGTGCAGGCAAATTTCCCCACGCCGGCCATGAAGCAAGGCGATTTATCGAACCTCTGCGATACTTGGAGCGCGGCGGGCCTCTGTACCGACACGGCCAACGGCCAGCAGTTGTACAACCCCCTGACGGGGCAGCCGTTTCTGAACAATCAAATCCCCTCCTCGATGATTACCACGCAAGCCAAAGTATTATCCAGCTATCTGCTTGCGCCCAACGTCAATTTTGCTCCAACCCCGGCCTCGGGAGGAGGTGAGTTTCTTCAAGGATCTCCTTTTGCACTTTACGACTGGGCCGGCGCTCTGCCGCTTCGGTTCGGAACCAATAACGCCCAGATGCGCCTGGATGGACAACTAAGCAGCAAGGACTCCGTGGTCGCCTTCGCTACCGTCTCGAAGGGGGCGCCATGGTTTTATGGATTTGCCTGTTGCCCCAATTTTGGCAATTGGTCGGACCATGGGTATAACTGGTATAACTTCAGCGGCACGGAGACTCACACCTTCGGCCCGGGCACCATTAACGAATTTCGTTTGGGTGCGGTGGTCACGGCAATGCGTTCCTTTGGCGAAAACCTCGGCTTCGAGCCCCAGAGCTTGTTTCCGCAAATGCCGGTGAACGAGGATCGGGGCCTGCCAACGATAAGTCTAAATGGTTATCAGGGGCCGTATGACGTCGGCGCAGCCCACTCGCTGCAGAACACCGCGGACTGGGTCGATAACCTCACCATGGTCCGAGGTCGGCACACGATTAAGACCGGCTTCGAAGAAACCGGATATAAAGAAGACGACTTTTGTTGGTTCACCTGTGGAAGCCCCCTCGGCAGCTTTGGCATCTCCGGGCAATGGAGTGGCAACCGCGGCTGGAACATTCCAGGAAGTAGCTACGGCCAATCGCTGGGAAACGCCTACGCCGATTTCCTGCTGGGCGATGCGGATTCCTCGAGCTACGCCGCCCCGACGAACCAACGCATGTACGATCGCGAGTGGGACTTTTACACTCAGGACACTTTCAAAGCCTCGCCGCGCCTTACCCTATCCTACGGAGTGCGCTACATGTTCCAGAGACCATGGACGTTCAAGGACCATGACGCTACTTTCTGGGACCCTGCGATTAACAAATTGGTGATTCAGGAAAATTCCTCCACGGTAACTGTTCCGCCGGGGGCAGATCCCGGCGCCTTTGCGGCCTATCCCTTCGTCACCACGCAGCAGATTGGGGCTCCGCTCAATTACTTTAAGAACGATCTGCACAACTGGGCGCCCCGCATGGGCTTCGCCTACCGGCCTTCCGGCAACAACAAAACGGTGATTCGGGGCGGCTGGGGAATGTACTATGCCTTCAACGCCGCATGGTCCGGACCCTTACAAAGTCTAAGCAATCTGCCTTGGGAGCGCACCGCCGGATTCAGTACGCAACTGCCGGGCAGTCCGACGACCGCTTACCTTCCTGATATCACTTTCGCGAATCCTTACCCTTCCGGCTTGATCCAGGGTGAGGCGGCCAATCCCTCTGTCTGGGCCATGGACCGGAATGAGCTGAATCCCAGAACCCAGCAGTGGAACTTGACGCTCGAGCGACAAGTGGGAGATAACTGGGCGTTCCGCGGCAGCTATGTGGGAGCGCAGGGCCACCACCTGCTTTCTCAGTACAACAACATCAACCGTCCGAGCGTGCAACAAGCGGGCGTTCCGTATCAGCAGCAACTTCCCTACCAGCCGTGGTCCTCGATCTATTGGTTTAACTATCCGGGGACCAGCAATTTCGATCAGCTCCAGCTCGAAGTCCAAAAGCGCTTCGCCAACGGCCTCACTTTCCGAACCGAATACGATTGGTCGCGAAACCTCACCAATATCAATGCCGATAACGAGGCAGGCGGGATACCCCCGCAGAACCCCTGGAATCTGCGGGCGGAGTACAGCAACGAAGAGTTTCAGTACCGGCACAAATTCCTGGTTTACTACGTGTACGAATTGCCGGTGGGCCACGGTCGAAAGTGGTTGGGGAGCTCAAATAAGTTCGTGGATGGCGTGCTCGGCGGCTGGCGGGTTTCCGGCATCACCACTTATCACAGTGGCGATGCGCTGTCGCCAACATTCGAGAATCCCGGGACCTTGGTCGGTTGGGACTTCGTCACCCGGCCGGATCGCGTGGCGGGGGCGCCGCTTTATGCCGGGCGGCAATCCGGCCACGATACTGTGACCGGCGTTCAGTGGTTCAACCCGGGAGCCTTCGCTCCGCCCCAGCCCTACACTTATGGCAACGCTTCGCCCTTCTCGATTTTTGGGCCCGGGTTCGGAGATTGGGACCTGAGTGCGATGAAGAGCTTCCGAATCCACAATAGCGAGTCCACTAAGTTGGAATTCAAAGTCGACTTCTTCAATCTGCCCAATCACTATAATCTGGGCGATCCCGATACAGGCATTTACGATGTTCGTGATGGCGGAGTTGTTGATGCCTATTCTGGTAAGATCACCGGCGGCGCCGGAGCTTATGCGCCACGCTTGATCCAGATTGGGCTAAGACTGATGCTTTGACAACCCCTTCCGGAGGGGCGGCCCTTGTGGCCGCCCTGGACTAATGCGAGGGTCGGGCTCCCGCCAAATTAGCTCGACCCTGTGGGCTCTCTCAGGCTCCGCCGCCTGCTCTGCGGAAAGGCTCTGAAGGTGTGAGAGAATCAAATCTTGTCGAGGCCCCATAGGGGGAACTCTTGTGGTTGCCCTCGGGCGGCCACAAAGGCCGCCCCTACAACACGATTTTTTCACACCTTCTCCGCCTTCCCGAAGGATGCGACTCTATGTTACGCGCATCCGCCCTCGAATCGTTAAGTCCGGGATATTGGAGCCCGACTAAAATACCGAGGAGCTTGGGGTTTCAACCTGCCATTTGCTTTTTTTCCAACCTGTTGGACTTCTGACGCAAAACCCGAGCGGATAACTTGACTCTCGAAGTGCCCGCTCCTATGTTGCGCTCATGGGATTGAACGACTTGCGATTGAATGCGCGCTGTATTTCGCAGCGATCGGTCCTTGGTGGCGGAAATCGCGTGACCGTTCGTCCCCTTCACACGCTGCCGCATGCGGGGGATTGATAATTGAGCAGCCGGCTCAGAAATAGGCTCAACGTTCTGCGGAGGTTAATTATGAGAATTAAAGATATCTTGTTTTTAATCTTAACGCTTCTGTTACTGAGCGCGAATTTCGTGCTCTACGGCCAGGAGATACGGGGATCGATTGTGGGCAACGTAACTGACCCTAGTCGTGCGGCGGTTCCTGGCGCTCGGATCACGGTTAGAAACGAGGGCACAGGGATCGAGTATAAGACCAAAACCGATACCGCGGGAACCTACACAGTTCCCGGCCTGCTGGCGGGAACCTACACCGTGATCGCGGTCAAAGAGGGCTTCAAAGCTTATCAGGCTACCGGAGTGAGGCTGCTTTCATCCCAGACCGCCCGGCAGGACGTGGTGTTGCAAGTCGGGACCGTTTCGCAGAGGGTGGAGGTCACCGGGCACGCGCAGCTTGTGCAAACAGATTCTCCCACGGTTGGTGGCACGTTGCAGGTGCGCGAATTGACCGATCTTCCCTTCATGACGACCACTACAGACGGGCTGATGAATCTGGTGCCCGGGATGTCGCAAGGGATCACCAACGGAAACTCGAACCCGGATATTGGCGGCGGTCCTTACCTCGGCTCAAGCAACTGGACGGTGAACGGGATCAGTACCACTAATTTCGGGCAAGGCGGAGGAGGCAACATCACTTACGTCGGCAGTTCCGAAATGATCGCCCAGGCCAACCTGCCTGCGATTGGCACCTTGCAAGAATTCAAAGTTGACGCGTCGATGAACAGCGCCGAGTACCGTTCGCAAACGGCGGTCACGATGGTGACCAAGCAGGGGACCAACCAGTATCACGGGCAAGTCTTCGAGTACAACGAGAACAAGGCCACCAGTGCGAACTCCTTCGACCTCAATAAGTACAGCATCAATGAAGGACCGTTTAACCGGAATCAGTTCGGCGCGAATTTGGGCGGGCCGATTCTCAAGGATAAGCTGTTTTTCTTTGTGAACTACGACGGGATTCGCGAGATACATCCGGTGGCGGTGCAGGCCAATTTTCCCACCCTGGCCATGGAGCAAGGCGATTTCTCCAACCTGTGCGACGTTTGGAGCCAGGGCCTGTGCGCGGACACCACCAATGGTCAGCAGTTGTATAATCCCCTCACCGGGCAGCCCTTTCTGAATAATCGGGTTCCTCTGTCGATGATGACTTCACAAGCGAAGATACTATCCCCATACATGCCCCTGCCCAATGTCAACTTCGCTCCCACCCCCGCATCCGGGGGAGGCGAGTTTCTTCAAGGATCCCCTTACGCGCTGTACGATTGGGCGAGCTTTCTACCGGAGAATTTTGGAACTAACAACGAGCAAATGCGTATCGACGGCCAATTGGGGAGCAAGGACTCGGTGGTGGCCTTTGCCACGGTCTCGAAAGGGGCCCCGTGGTTTTACGGTTATATGTGTTGTCCCAATTTTGGCAATTGGTCGGACCATGGCTATAACTGGGACAACTTCAGCGGAACCGAGACCCATACCTTTGGCCCGGGAACCATCAACGAATTTCGCCTAGGGTGGGTGATCGCTAAAAGGCGCTCCTTCGGCCAAAACACTGGTTTTGAGCCCTGGAGCCTCTTTCCTCAAATCCCGCCGAGCCCGGATGGAGGCCTTCCTAATATGAGCATCAGTGGCTACGGGACCGACAACGAAGGGTCGACGATCGGTGACGTGGGGATCGGCAATAGCTGGCAGAGCACCGTAGATTGGGTGGATAACTTCACGATGGTCCGAGGCCGGCACACGTTCAAGATAGGTATGGAGGAGACCGGATATAAGGAGAGTGACGATTCTCCCGGTTCGGCTCCTTTGGGCAGTTTCGGGTTTTCCGGACAATGGACCGGCAACCGGGGATGGAACCTTCCCAGCGGTGCCTACGCCCAGTCTCTCGGAAACGCTTATGCCGATTTCCTTTTGGGCGACGCTATATCCAGCAGTTACTCGGTCTGGCCGTTTTCCACAGTTTATTGGGGCCGCGAATGGGATTTTTACGCGCAGGACACCTTCAAGGCCACCCCGCGTCTGACGCTGAACTATGGAGTGCGCTACATGTACCAGGAACCCTGGTGGTTTGATGGCCATAACGGGTCTTTCTGGGACCCTAACAATAACAAGCTCGTCCTGCAAGAAAACTCCAGCACCCCAACGTGCCCGCCGACGGCCAATCCGGCTGCTTTCGCAGCTTATCCCTTCACGACCACCCAAGCGATTGGCGCCCCGCTCAATTACTTTGATAAGGATCTGCACAACTGGGGACCCCGCCTCGGGTTCGCCTTCCGCCCCTCCAGCAACGATAAGACCGTCATACGGGGCGGCTGGGGGTTGTACTATGTTTTCAACGCCGGATGGTTTGGACCAACCTGGGGCCAGGAGGGCCTACCTTGGGGAAGCACCGCCTCTACCAGTACCGAGTTGCCGGGCCTCCCGACTTCCCCTTACATGCCTGACATTACTTTTGCCAATCCCTTTCCTACCTACCTGCTTGCGGGGGAGCCGACGAACCCAGGAGTGTTCGGGATGGCCCGCCGTTACAACAATCCCCTCTCCGAGCAGTGGAACCTGACCGTGGAACAGCAGGTGGGAGAAAACTGGTCTTTCCGCGCCAGCTATATCGGCGACGCGGGCCGCCATCTGTTCTCAACTTCAATGAATCTCAACGTCCCCAAAGTCCAACAACCCAACGTACCACCTCAGGCGCAAGTTAATTGGCAACCTTGGAGCTCCGTCACTTGGGCAAATTTCCCCGGCACCAGCAACTTTGATCAACTCCAACTGGAAATCCAAAAGCGCTTCGCGAATGGTCTGATGTTCCGGTCCGAGTATGACTGGTCACGGAACCTGACCAATCTCCAGCAAGATTCTTTGGGGTATGGGGGCGCCAATGATGTCCAAAACCCTTGGAACCTGCGGGCGGAGTACTCGAACGAACAATTCCAGTACCGACACAGGTTTTTGACCTACTACATCTACGAGCTGCCGGTGGGCCGCGGGAGAAAGTGGCTTACGAACTCGAATAAATTCGTGGATGGTGTGCTGGGAGGCTGGCGGGT
>Ga0187784_10004173_pt1 | contig 11678 bp, 10 predicted proteins | sample 1015_SJ02_MP15_2_FD_132964 | JGI IMG/M metagenome (GOLD analysis project Ga0187784, IMG submission 132964) | Tropical peat soil microbial communities from peatlands in Department of Meta, Colombia - 1015_SJ02_MP15_20_MG | ecosystem: Environmental > Terrestrial > Soil > Wetlands > Peat | place... | reverse complement strand
TCCAAAAACAGCAATTCGGTGTCCAGCGCGATCGCCCTCGCCAACTCCAATTGTTTGCGTTGTCCGTAGCCTAAGAACCTCGCCTTAGTTCGTTTGAGGCTTTGTAAGTCGACGAGGTTCAACACTTCGTTCAATCGATCATTTGATATCGACTCTCGCTTTATCGATAGGAGATTCTCTTCGACTGTCAGTTCTGGAAATATTCGCGGAATTTGAAAAGTTCTGCCGACACCCATCTTCGTTATGTGGTGTGGCGGCTTCCCAGTTACGTCCGTGCTCTTCACATAGATTTTTCCTCGTCTGGGTTTGAGAACGCCCGTGACGAGGTTGAGCAGTGTCGTCTTGCCTGATCCGTTCGGACCGATGAGGCCGTAGATCAAGCCTTCTTCTATGCTCATATCCACCTTAGAGAGGGCGGTGAGGCCTCCGAACTTCTTTTCTAATCCTTCAACTCTCAGTAGGCTTTGACGATTCATTTTTTGCGCCTCGGTGTATGAAGCCCATGATTCCAGCAGGCCTCAACTTCAGGATGAGGATCACGACGATTCCATAGGCGAAATATGTAACAGCGATTGAATACCAGATGGGAAGCACGTTAATCAGTACGCTTATGATCGCGCTGCCGATTATCGATCCGCCCACAAGCGCGATTCCACCCACAATCGCCATTCCGATCGGAAGAAAGGAATTGGGGACAGCGAAGACGCTGAAGTCTGCGTGTGACGTAAAGATACCGTAGTACGCTCCTGCTATGGCTGCAAGAAATGAGCTGATATAGAAAACTACGGCTTTTTGAAAAGGAACATTGATTCCGCAAACGTCCGCCGCCAGGTTGTCACCCTTTATCGCTAGTAGTTTGAGCCTGTACTTTGAATTGTAGAGTAAGTAAACTCCCAACATGGCGAAGGCGAAGATTACAAGCCCACCTAGGTAGATGATGGTTGGACCAAGCGGATTCGCTATGAAAACTGAAACACCCTCTTCGCCGTAAGCTATGAGAGAGATCCAATACAGCACTTGTGAAAAAAGAAGGATCGCGATTCCTTGGTACCCTGGTTTAAGCCTGATCGTTGTAGTTCCTACGCTCCCGCTGACAACCGTAGCGGCCAGCGTTCCAACTATGGCAGATAACACCAGAGGGACTCCGAATGAATGTGTGACAATAATTGTGAAGAATGCTCCTAGTCCAAATGGAAGGGCTTGTCCCAAGCTGAGCTGGCCGGAATAACTGTATAGTAAATCCCAGCTGCTTGTGTAGATCGCGTACGCGAAAAAATTCATCATAATGAAACGCAAGTAAGGCATGTTAACGAAGAATATGATCGCACCTGGCAATAGAGTGGCTAAAAGTATGATGATGTTGGTATCCCTGAGGTTGATCCTGCCGATCAATGAGTTCTGCGGTGACTCAAGCCCTCTCAATGATTTCACCCAGGATACCTGTAGGTTTCGTCACCAATACGATGTAGATGAGAACGAGCGCTATCACAAAGGAATATGCAGGGAGATAGTACTGAGTAATTGAGTAGATTATTCCGTATATGAGACCGCCCAAAAAACTCCCGGATATGCTGCCTATTCCTCCGAAAGTTACAATCACGAATGCGATCACCAATTCAGTCCATCCCGTCCCCGCGTTTATGGCGTAGACAGACGAGAGCAAGGCCCCACTCAGGGAAGCCAACGCCACTCCCAAGCCGAAAGACATCAAAGCAATCGTGCTAACCCGGACGCCCATGGCCTCTAATTCTCTATCTTGAGAAAAAGCTCGAATCGCTTTCCCAATTTTGGTGTTACGTAAGAAAAGGAAGAGACTGATGTAACAAAGAATTGAGATAGCGACTGAGATCGCAGTCTGATATGAGATAAACAAACCTCCCGGGAGCGAAGCATATCCGAACAAAATCGCGGGAATGGCAAGCGAGCCTCCGCCGTAGACGATGAACGCGCCCTGCTGAAGAACTTGCGCAAGAGCCAAGAATAGAATCATGACAATATTCTGGCTGTCAGGATCGCTTGATACCCACATTTTCTTCGGAATTAATCCATAGAGGAAGACTAGCCCTAATGCGAACGCTGCCACGAACGCGAACACTATACTTACAACGATTGGAAGATGAAGCGCGCTGAGGGCGAAGAATGTGAGAAAACCGCCCAGCATGTAGAATGCGCCATGTGCCGTATTCACATTGTTCATAACACCGTAAATGAGTGAAAGCCCTCCAGCGAGAAGACTAATGATCAGACCGTAGCTTATGCCTGAAACGAGCGAGAGGTAGATGCCTGTAAATGCCGATGCGGACACAGTCCACACACAAGTGGACAGTGATACCTAGGCTATGTCTGTCCTTGCTCTCAGCTCAGGGATATGGTTGGCCCGTCGCTGGATTTACTGCGGTTGCGTTCGCGTAAGTAGAGGGCCAAACTATCTCATAGTGGATTTCGTTGTTTGTTAATTGGATCTGGTAGATTGTTCCCGTCAGGTATCCTGGTCCCACCGTGGGATTATGGTTGTTCAAGAACACCACATGTCCGCCCGGGCCAGTGTAATTGGTTGATGATAACGCAGTTGCGACTGCGTCGGGATCTGTGGTTCCAGCCTTGTTAACCGCGTTCGCGAGTATCATTACACCATCGTAACCGTCCATAGCGTAGTGGCTTGCGGTTATCCCGTACTTTTGGAAAAACAATTGTTGGAACGCGGCAGTCTCATTGGTGATCGTGCTGATTGGCCCCACGAACACATTGTTCACCCCACCAGGTACCGCAGCGTTGATACTTTCTGCGTTTGTGGGTAATATCAGCAATGTTTCAAGGTGGAAGATCGGTATTTTGTTAACGGCCGGGTTGGCCGCGAATTGTTTCTGGAAGTCGATTCCGTTTGTTCCTTCCATTACGACGACGATTCCATCGGGAGCGAGTGAGGCGATTTTGTTTATCGCTGATGAGTAGTCCGTCGTCGTGTCGGGGAAGTAATCCGCGGAGAGCATCGTGAGGCCAGCGCTTGCGCTTTCATTTGTTAGAAAGCTACCGATCTCATGAGCATATCCGTAATCCTCCGCCTCATACACGAATGTCTTCGCGTGCACCATTCCTAACCAGGCGATCGCCATGGTGGCGTAACCGCTGTCGGGTAATGTCACCCGGAAGAGGTACTGGTTTTGTGGAGGCACCATTAACGAGTCGAGGCTTGAGACGGTCAATATCTGAACTATCTTGTTGGCAGTAGTGACGGGGAGTGTCGCTTCGACATCTCCGCTGAAGTACGGTCCAATCATAAAGTTCACCTTGTCTTGGCTAACTAAGATTTGGGCCGCATTCACGGTTTGGGCTGTAGTTGTTCCTTCGTCTTGCGGGATTAACTGGATCTGTTCGCCGAGAACACCGCCGGCGGCGTTCAATTGATCAACCGCGATTTGAGCACCTTGTTGGACCTGCGTCCCATCAGGAGCGTAGATCCCGCTGAGAGGCGTGATTAAACCTATCTTGATTACTGCGGCTGCTGACGTCGCGCTTGCCATCGATGTTGTCGTCATCATAGTTGTTTGAGTCATTGGTGCAGACGTAGACGTAGTGTAGTAATACGCACCAGCTATCACCGCTAGCACCACGATTACTGCAACAACAATAGCAAGAGTCTTCTTTGTTCCGCTTTTGTTCGACAAGTAAATCACTCCCTGGAGTGTTAGCTGGGAATTTAACTCTGCCGATAGTTTCCGTGTCCCGAAAATCTAATGGGTACAAGTATTTTCTCAGCAATAACTGATCGAAGTTGGGGATAGAAGAATTGACATTGCCGACAAATTCGCGATACGCTCTTGATCTCGGAAAGAAGAGAAGCGCGATCGAAAGTAAGGTCAAGTCAATCCGATCAAAGGTCATGCCACTCGATGAGGCGGTAAGAAAATTCGTTCTCCCAGGTTCGCACTTGGCGATCGGAGGTTGTCTCTATTCACGCACGCCAACCGCCGCGATACATGAGATTATCAGACAGAGAATCGGTGGCTTGACGATCTCGCGAAGCCTCCTTGGAATGGAGGCTGACTTACTGATCGGAAGATCTTTGCTTAAGAAAGCGGTCACTAGTTGGTGGAGCACCGGCTACGCCTGGGGCATATCACGTACTATGCGAGAAGCGGTGGAAGGTCGCAGCGTAAAGTTTGAGGAGTGGAGTCATCTTTCCCTCGGCCTCCGCTACAGAGCCGCCGCAATGGGAGTCACTTTTCTGCCCACGTTCTCAATGCTTGGAAGCGATCTCCAGAGAGTGGACAGCGTAGAGACCATTGACTGTCCTTACTCAGGAGAAAAAGTTCTGCTAATTCCCGCTCTCTATCCTGACGTAGGTATCATACATGCCGACGCTGCCGATCGGGTGGGAAACGTGCAGCTTAGCGGCTATGAGTTCATGGACCGAGATATAGCGAAATCCTCCGAGAGAGTCATCGTCACTGTGGAGAGAATAATCAGTTCGGATGCGATCCGACGGCAACCTGATAAAACAGCCATTCCATTCTTCTGTGTTGATGCAGTAGTGAAGGCTCCGTACGGAGCCTACCCCAGCGAATGCTGGAATCAATACGAAGCAGACTTCGAACACTTCGCGAAGTTTGCAGAGAGAACCAACGAAAAGGGAATAGCCGGCGCCTCAGCTTACGTCGAGGAATATGTGCTTGGAACAAAGACATTTCAGAACTTCCTCGGAAAAATCGGAAAGGTTCGACTACGTAAACTAAGAGGGAATATGCGCAATGTCCTCAACTAAACCAGAATACTCCAAACCCGAATTGATGGCTGTCATAACCTCGAGGCTCCTTGAGGACAAGAAGACTGCCTTCGTTGGAATCGGCCTGCCAATGGCTGCAGCATTACTCGCCCAACTAACACACAGCCCGATCCTCTCGATCATATTAGAAGGCATAATAATTGCCCCGCAATTGAAACGAGGCAAAATGCCACTATCCACCAATGAGGAGCGAGCAGGCCGAAAAGCTATGGCATTCTGCAGCATCACGGACATGTTCCTTTACCAACAGCGAGGCTTCCTAGACTACGGCCTCCTTGGTGCAGCTCAAATCGACAAATTCGGCAACATTAACACCTCACTGATTGGAAGCATTGAGAACCCAAAGGTCAGGTTGCCCGGGAGCGGAGGAGCTAACGACATAGCCTCCTCCGCAACTCGCGTGATTATCAGTGTAATTCATGAGAAACGAAGATTTGTTGAGAAGGTGGATTTCGTCACAAGCCCCGGGTTCCTATCCGGCGGCGACTCAAGAAGGAACACTGGCCTACTTTTTGGAGGCCCCTACAAGGTAGTAACGGACCTTGGAATATTAGGATTCGACCCCACGACGAAAAGGCTTAAGCTTGAAGCGGTCCACAAAGGCATTGATACCCAGCAAGTACTAGAGAACACTGGGTTTGACCTTCCAATTGCTGAGGCTTTAGAAACAACAAACCCGCCAACCACACATGAACTGAAGGTTCTGAGAGCCATAGATCCGGAGAAGATCATGTTGAGGGGAGGCTGAATCTAATGCCCAGTCCACGCGAGAAAGTTATGTCCCAAATCGATAACAACAATGATGAAATCGTCAACTTTCTCCGAGAACTCATCAAGTATCCCAGCGTGACCGGAGACGAGAAGGACATTCAAAACTTCATCTCCGGCTGGCTCAAAGGACACCTGGGAATAAGAGTGGATGCTTGGGAACCAGATCTCAATGAATTGAAACGTCATCCCGGCTACGTTCCAGTTGAACGAGATTACAAGAACAGACCAAACGTAGTCGGCCTCTACAAAGGAAAAGGATCGGGCCGTTCACTACTCCTCAACGGCCACGTCGATGTGATTCCAGCCGGACCTACGGATGCTTGGCAAACTGACCCATGGGGTGGGAACATCCGCGACGGCAAGATCTTCGGCCGTGGCGCATCCGACATGAAAGCGGGCCTAGCAGCGTACACGATGGCTATGAACGCCATCATCAAATCTGGACTCAACCTAAAGGGGGATGTAATCCTCGAATACACCGTAGACGAAGAGCTAAGCGGAAACGGAACGTTGGCAGCGATTACCCGAGGTTACACCGCGGACGCCGGAATAAGCGGCGAGACTAGCACCATGAGCGTTCAACCAGCCTGCATAGGACGAATCTGGTATGAGATACAAGTCAAAGGAAAAGCCGCTGGGATTCAGCGTCAGTGGGAAGGCGTCAACGCGATCGACAAGGGTTACTTGGTTGTAAAAGCGGTTTCCGACTTCCAAGAAGAACGCATGAGAAGAATAAAGCACGTACTCTATCCGAATATCAGAGAAACAATCCCCTGCCTCGTTGGAGTTTTCCAAGCCGGATCCTACCCGAGTGCATTCCCAGACTCATGCCTCCTCAAGGGAAGCATGGCAACCGTACCCGGGGAAGACTCGGACAGCGTGAAGAAGGAGTTCGCCGACAACCTCAGATCGTACACATGCTCGGACACATGGCTTAAGGACCATCCCCCTTTAGTGAAGTATACGGGCTATTTCGCTGAACCATCAGAAATCCCGGTTGACCATGAAATTGTAAAATGCTTGCGATCCGCCTACCAGACAGCACTAGGAACTCAACCAAACATCAGTGGAAGAACAGGCGCGGCAGACATACGATTTCTCAACAAATACGCGAACACACCAACCGTGATTTTCGGACCAGGCCCAACAGACCAAATGCACGCAACAAACGAGTATGCTAGGATTAACGATCTTATCGCGGCCACAAAAGTCTACGCGTTAACGATACTAGATTGGTGCGGAATCGCGTAACTAAGCGGGATGAACGATGCAAGGAATCAGGTTTGGTTTAGCTCTACAAAATTACGTTGCCCCAGGTGAATCAATAAGCCCACGAACATTGATAGAACATGCAAGGAGAACCGAAGAGCTAGGCTACTCTTCCATCTGGGTTTGGGATCACATGCTCCTCGGTTCCAAGAACGTGTTTCCCGTTTACGATTCGCTCACCACTCTAACAGCAGTTGCCGCAACCACCAAACGTGTTAGGCTGGGCACCGGCATACTGGTACTCTCCATAAGGAACCCAGTCGCCCTCTCGAAGCAAGTAGCGACTCTCGACAACCTAAGTGAGGGAAGAGTCACGCTGGGCGTTGCAGCGGGTTGGTACGAACGCGAGTTTCAAGCATGCGGATACCCGTTTGATTCACGCGGCAAAACGCTTCAGACCAACATTCAGATAATGAAGCGCTTATGGACGGAGAATAATGTAAACGGAACTTACGGGCCTTATACTTTCAGGAACGTAACTATGGAACCGAAGCCGGTTCAGAAGCCACACGTTCCATTATGGATGGGGGGCTACGTTGACACGGTTCTTCGCAGAGTCGGAAAACTTGCAGATGGATGGATATCCTACTTTTACACACCCGATAGCTTCACTAGCAGTTGGAGAAAAGTTCTCGGTAGTGCGCAGAGCGCTGGAAAATCAACGGAGAAGTTTGGAAACTGCAACATGATCCCCTTCCGAGTAGGCACAAACCATGCCGAGGCTACCAAAACTGCTAAGGAGTATATTGCAAAATATTGTGATCTGCCGGCCTGGAGCGAAGCCACACCTGAGAGTGCGATTACAGGCACGATCAAGGACTGCTCTGAAAAAATAGAACGTTATTCGAAAGCTGGAGTTCAAGAACTCGTTCTGATACCGGCTGTGGCGAAACTTCCTGAGATCGAGGAACAGGTCAGTACATTTGCTAAGGAATTGCTGCCTTCATTCGGTTAAGTACCACCATCAGCCCCCATCGATTACTGAGAACAACAGCACCTCATCACCATCAGTCAGCTTTGTGGAAAGACTCTGGCTCACGTTCCCGTTCACGAAAATCTTGAACTTGGGGTCCAACCCACCGTCAGCCATTAGAACCTCACTAGCAAGCGTTCCTGTGCAGCGATCGTTCAACGCGACGATAAGATCTTGGAGGGTACATCCAGTTATCTTGACCAAACACCGCTTAGTTCCCAGAAGCATTTCCCACAAACCAAACGCGTTGACATTGATTGAGATGGACTTCAGTAGGATCCCCGTTTGGAAGTCGTGATCGTCCATTATTAACCTGTGACGCTAAAGCCAGAGACCATTGCGCACTTGTACTGCGACTGCTCGTCAGCAGCTTAACGCGCCGCAAGCGCGAGAATCCGCCTCACCAGTTTCCGATTATGAGTAGTGTAGGTCGTTTTGGTTCGGCACCAACGAAGATTTTGGTTACATTGAGAGCTATGTTAAATAAAACACGGCCGGATAGAGCGCAACCATTTCGGTGAGTTAATGCAAACACTCGCTCCAATAGAAGAGACGAAGAAGGAATCTTCCCGTGTTGACGCACTGGCGAAAGTTCTCGGAAGAACCAGATACACCACCGACATCATTGATCAAGAATCACTTTACCTGCGAATAGTGCGATCACCCTACCCTCACGCTACGATCAAGCGAATTGACGTTTCCGAAGCCGAAAAGATAGGTCGCGTCGTTCGGGTAGTAACTGCTAAGGATGTTCCTGGAGCGAATGAAGTGGGCTTCTTCATCCAAGACCAACCGCTCTTTTGTGATAAGAAGGTGAGATTCGTCGGCGATGCTGTCGCAATGGTGGTTGCGGAAACACCTGAAGCCGCAGAACTCGGCACACAAGCCGTGAGAGTGGATTATGAAGAAATGCCAGCGGTGTACGACCCAGAGGCGGCACTAAGCAATGACGCCGTTAAAATTCATGAAAAGGGAAACCTTCTCGACAGATATTTCGTCATGAAAGGCGACGTAGAAGATGGATTCCGCCGGGCAGATATCGTAGTTAAGGGAACTTACCAGACACCAGTGCAGGTACAAGCATACCTGGAAACGGAGGCCGCGCTAGCCTACCCTACCCAGGACGGAATCACCGTTCTAGGTTCACTGCAATGCCCCTTCGCCGTAGAGAAAGCAGTCAAGATTGTTCTCGGAAAAACCGTTCCGACAGTGCGAATAATACTCGCCCCAACCGGCGGGGCTTTCGGAGGGAAGGAAGACGCCCCCGATGAAGTGTGCGCCCGAGCAGCATTAGCTACATATCTGACAAAGAAACCCGCACTGCTTGCGTTCTCGAGAAAAGAGTCTATAGTTTTCCACCCCAAACGACACCCAATCAAGATTGAAAGACAGATGGGAGTGACGAAGGAAGGCAAGATCACCGCGGTCAGAGCTAAGGTGTTACTTGATGGAGGCGCTTATGCTTCTCTCAGCTCACGCGTACTCTTTCAATCAGTATGCCTAGTCTCAGGAGCATACGACGTGCCTAACGTGTACGTCGACGGCCTCGTGGCTTACACGAACAAAGTTCCGATGGGCGCTTTCAGAGGATTCGGAAAACCCCAGGCGCTCTTTGCAGCAGAACTTCAAATGGACGAAGCGGCTGAGCAGCTTCACTTGGACCCATTCGAATTCAGAAAGAAGAACATACTACGCGTCGGATCGAGAACAGCAACTGGACAGCTGCTAGGGAGCAGCGTCGGCCTCGAAGAATGCTTACTGAAAGCAGCAGACGAATCCTCCTGGCAAATAAAGAGGGCTTCCTACTCGACTGAACAGACTGAGGAAATTCGCCGCGGCATAGGAATGTCATGCATGATTCACCCGACGAGCTTAGGTCCTCTAGGAGTAGACATTGGATCCGGCATCGTAGAAATCATAGACGACGATACCGTCCAAATAAGGACTGGAATGACGGAGTACGGCCAAGGCATCTATACCGGGTTCATCAAGATTGTAGCCAAGATTCTGGGGTTGAAGAGAACTAGAATTGAAGTGGAAATGACAGACACAAGCCGAGCATTAGATTCGGGACCGACAGTCGCATCGAGAAGCACCGTAATGGGCGGGAAAGCCATCTACATGGCCGCAAGGCAGCTTCAACGGAAAATGGGTAAGATAGCCGCTGAATCCTTATCCTGCAAACCCGAAGACCTCACCTGGACTGACGACAGTATAAGCAACCCAACTACCGGCGAGAAGCTGAGCTTCAGTACCTTGGCTGCTGAATGCAGGCGAAGAGGTGTAGAGTTGAGGGAGGAAGCTTGGAACCGCGCTACTGGAATAAACTGGGACGCTGAGAAAGGCGAAGGCTCTCCGTGGAAATCCTACTCTTGGGCAGTTCACGTTGCGGAAGTTCAGGTCGACACTGGAACTGGAAAAGTCGATTTATTGAATTACGTTGCCGCCCACGATTCAGGCACCGTCTTAACTCCAACCCAGTTCAAGAGTCAAATCTACGGCGGAGTTGTGCAAGGCCTTGGATACGCGCTCATGGAGGAGCTCATAATCGAGAACGGCAAGATTCTGAACCCTTCATTCTTAGACTACTACATTCCAACCGCCGCGGATATTCCAGAAATCAAACCAATCCTGGTGGAGGCACCTGACCCAGAAAACGGCCCCTTTGGAGCGAAAGGGATAGGTGAACCTCCAATCGAACCTGTCGCGGGCGCAGTAGCGAACGCAATATACAATGCCCTAGGATTCCCCATCAGAGAATTTCCCTACACACCGGAACGAATCAGAACAGCATTAACCGCCAAAGGCAAATGACCGATGAAAGCCTTCCAGTACCTCGCCCCCATCGCTCCGTTCGACTACGTCAGACCCACTAACCTGAACGAGTTGTTCGACGCACTAAGCGAATACGGTTCAAGGGCCAAACTTCTCGCCGGCGGAACAGACCTCACAATCGCACTCAAACAACGCACTATGAAACCCGAAGTGATAATAGACATGAACCACGTCCGAAAAGAACTGAGCGGAATTGAAGACTCAAAGAACGGCTTCAAAATCCGCGCCATGACAACTTACTCTGAGCTTGAGACAAACCCACTGGTATTGCGCTACGCCCGAGCATTGACTGAGGCAGCATCACAGGTCGGGACATACCAGATCAGAAATTTAGGAACAATAGGCGCAAACCTCGCCAACGGCTCCCCCGCCGCAGATACAGCACCGCCACTCATAGTCCTCAACGCAAAAGTCCACCTCCGCAACAAGCGCGGAGAACGTGAACTGCCCGCCAAGGACTTCATCACAGGAGTTAAGAAAACCGCCATCCACCCCGACGAGTTGATAACATACGTCGAGATCCCGAAAAATGATCGCGTCAACAGTTACTGGATGAGATCAGCCAAACGCAATGAAAACGTCATTTCAGTAGTATCAGTCGCAGTCGCTTCCGAAATCCAAGCAGATCGCTTTGGTGACAGCAGAATAGCTCTAGGCGCCGTTGCACCGACCCCGATTCTAGCCGAAGAAAGTTCTTCCAAACTCACAGGAAGCCCGATCAACCCAGATACGATTGAAGCTGTCTCAAAGTTAGCGGCGAAGGAAAGCAAACCAATATCGGACGTCAGAGCTGGCGCAGAGTACAGACGGCGACTCGTTTACGTCCTAACGAAGAGAACGATCAACAAAGTCCTCACCCTAGCGAAGGGAGGCCAACCATGAAAGCGGAGCCGAACGTTGAGATATCCTGCACGATCAATTCGAAGCAGGTACGGATGAAGATAGCACCAAACCTCACCCTCTGCGACTTTCTGCACGACGAAATTGGCACGACCGGCGTTAAGAAGGGATGCGATACGGGAGAGTGCGGTGCTTGTACGGTTCTGC
>Ga0187784_10004172_pt1 | contig 11679 bp, 10 predicted proteins | sample 1015_SJ02_MP15_2_FD_132964 | JGI IMG/M metagenome (GOLD analysis project Ga0187784, IMG submission 132964) | Tropical peat soil microbial communities from peatlands in Department of Meta, Colombia - 1015_SJ02_MP15_20_MG | ecosystem: Environmental > Terrestrial > Soil > Wetlands > Peat | place... | reverse complement strand
GAGCGTCGGCGCCGCGGTGGCGACGAGGCCGATGATGACGCTGACGCCTGCGCGCTTTTCCGGCGGGAAGAGGGTGAAGCTGGTGGCGAAGACGGTGGGGATCATGGCGCCGCCGAGGAAGCCTTGCGCGGCGCGGAAGGCGATCATGGAGTCGAGGTTCCAGGCGCCGGCGCAAAGCGCGCTCGCCAGCGTGAAGCACGCCGCCGACAGCGTGAACAGCAGGCGCGTCGTCAGCACGCGCGAGAGAAAGCCCGACAGCGGGATCATCACCACTTCGGCGATGAGATAGGCGGTCTGCACCCAGCTTATCTCGTCGGCGCCGGCGGCGAGCCCGGCCTGGATCTCGGAAAGGCTGCTCGAGACGATCTGGATGTCGAGCAGCGCCATGAACATGCCGAACACCATGGCGATGAAGCCGGCCCAGTCGCCGGCGCCGAGCGCGCGCGCCGGCGACTGGGCCGTTCTCGCCTCGAGACGCGCGCCGTCCATCAGCGCGCGCTCGCGGTGCGCAGCGCTGGCGCGCTGGCGCCGAGCAGGCTGCCGACGGCACTGCCGTCGGCCTCGCGGGTGTCGACCTCCGCCACCACCGAAAGGCCCGGGCGCAGCAGCCCCGCCAGCGGGTTCGCCGCCGGCACGGCGATGCGCACCGGCAGGCGCTGCACGATCTTGGTGAAGTTGCCGGTGGCGTTCTCGGGCGGCAGCAGGCTGAATTCCGAGCCGCTCGCCGGGGCGAAGCTCTCCACCGTGCCGGCGATGGCGCGGCCCGGAAAGGCGTCGACGGTGATCGACACGCGCTGTCCCGGGCGCATGCGCTGCACCTGCGTCTCCTTGAAATTGGCGACGATATAGACCTCGGGCAGCGGCACCACGGCGAGAAGCTGCGTGCCGGGCTTGACGAGCTGGCCGACCTGGACGCTGCGGTTGCCGACGACGCCGTCCACCGGCGCGCGGATCACCGTGTCATCGAGGTCGATGCGCGCCAGCTCGAGCGCCGCGCGGAGCTGGCCGAGCTTCGCTTGCGCTTCCTGCTTCTGGCTGCCCAGCACCGGCAGGCGGTTGCGCTCCGCCGCCAGCCCCGCTTTCGCCTTGAGGAGGGCGGCATCGCCCTTGCGCGCTTCAGCCTCGGCGGTTTCCAGCCGTTGCCGGCTCGCCACCGCGCTTTCCGCCAGCGTGCGATAGCGCGCGAGATCCTGCTGCGCGCGCAGCCGGTCCGCCTCGGCGCTGGTCACCGCCGCCTCGGCCTGGGCGATCATCGCCTGCTGCTGCACGATCTCGTCCTCGATGGTGGTGATCGCCGCCTGCTGGGCGGCAAGCTGCGCCTCGGCCTCGGCGCGGCGGGCGGCGAAGTCGCGGTCCTCGATCACGACCAGCACGTCGCCGGCGCGCACGCGCTGGTTCTCCGCGACGCGAATTTCACGGACATAGCCCTGGATCTTGGGGCTCACCACCGAGATGTCGGCTTGGACATAGGCGTTGTCGGTGCTTTCGAGGAAGCGGCCGACGCGCCACCAGTAAAGCCCGCCGGCAACGCCGGCGCCGGCGGCGAGGAGGGCCAGGGCGATGACAAGGGTTCTCTTCATGGCGCGATGCTCGCTGGGCTGGGACAGGGTAAAAAGAACTAGACGGTTCAGTTTCGTTTGACAAATTAAACTCGCTGGTATAGTTTGTCAATGAGAAACTGAACTACTCGGTTCAGATTTTTCAGAAAAAAGCCAAGCGCTTGATCGGAAAGGCATAATGGGAACGGCAGGCAAGCTGGAGCGGGCGCCGGGGGTGCGGGCGATGAAGCCGCGGCAGATCCGCGAGGCGGCGTCGCGGCTGTTTCTCGCCAATGGCTATGGCGCGGTCAGCATGGACGCGATCGCGCGCGAGGCCGGCGTCTCCAAGGCGACGATCTACGCGCATTTCGCCGACAAGGCGGAGCTTTTCGCCGCTCTCGTCACCGAGGAATGTGCGCGCCAATGGCCCGATATCGGCCTGCTCGAGGCCGAGCCCGGCGATCTCCGCGAGACGCTGCTCGCCCTCGGCACGGTCTATGCCGAGCTGCTGGTCTCGCCCAAGGTGGTGCAGACCTACCGCATGGTGGTGGCGGAAGCGCCGCGCTTCCCCGAGCTGGGCCGCGCCTTCTACGAGGGCGGGCCGGGCCTCATCTGCGGCAAGCTCGCCGCATATCTCGCGCGCGCCGCGGCGCAGGGCAAGCTCACGCTCGGCGATGCCCGGCTCGCCGCGCAGCAATTCCTCGCCCTCTTGCGCTGCGAGTACCATCTGCGCGCGGTCATCGACCTCGCGCCGGCGCCGACGCCGGCGGAGATCGCGCGCGTCGCCGCCGCCGCCACCGACATGTTCCTGCGCGCCTACGGGCGCTGAGGGCGCGCGCGTCGGACGCGGCCTTGCCGGCGGGCCGCTTCGAGCCTACGGTCCCGCCGACGGCGCCGACACGGGTTAAGGAGCCTCTTTGAGCGATCCCTCGCTTCCGGCCGATCTTCTTGCGGTGCGCGCGCCTGCGCCGGACTGGTTCCGCTGGGCGCTGGCCTGCCGGCCGCAGTCGCGCAAAATCGCCGTCGCGGGCTGCCCGATCCATTATCTCCTCTGGCCCGCCAAGGAGGAGCGCGCCGGCCCGCGCGGGCTGCTCTTCGTCCATGGCGGCGGCGCGCATGCCCATTGGTGGAGCTTCATCGCGCCCTATTTCACCCGCGGCTTCCGCGTCGCCGCCATCGACCTCTCGGGCATGGGCGACAGCGGCTGGCGCGAGAACTACACCGCCGAGCGGCGCGCGCAGGAGATGCGCGCCGTTATCGCCGATGCCGGGCTCGGCCCCCGCCCCTTCGTCATCGGCCACAGCTTCGGCGGCTTCATGACCGCGAAGGTCGCTTCCGCGTTCGGCGACGCGCTCGGCGGCGCGGTGATCGTGGATTCGCCGATCCGCTCGCCCGAGGAGGAAGAGCAGCAGCCGCTGCCGCCGCCGCGCTGGGCGAACAAGAAGATCTATGAGAGCTTCGAGGCGGGGCTCGCGCGCTTCCGGCTGATGCCGCCGCAGAGCTGCGACAACGGCTTCCTCCTCGAGCACATCGCGCGCCACTCGCTGCGGCCGGTGGCGGGCGGCTGGACTTGGAAGTTCGACGGCGCGGCGATGGGCGCCCGCCGCTTCGGCGAGCCTTTCCGCGAATATCTCCAGGCCGTGCGCTGCCGCGCCGCGCTCATCTTCGGCGAGAAGAGCGCGCTGGTCTCGCGCGCCACCGCCTCCTACATGTCCTCGCTGATGGGGCCGCTCGCGCCCATCGTCGAGGTGCCGGAGGCGCAGCACCACGTCATGCTCGACCAGCCGCTCGCCTTCGTCGCGGCGCTGCGCATGCTGCTGGAAAGCTGGATCCGCGCCGAGCCTTAGCGCGAACGCGCGGCGTTCGCGCTAACCCCCGCCCCGAAGCCACCTCTTCTGACGTTTATCGCGCGCCGCTGACCGCCGTCGGCAAGCCGTGCTCGTGGTCCCTGATGACGCGGCGGATGCGCGCGAATTCTCCTTGCATCACCTGCCAATTCCTCGCGTCGTCGGCATGCCTGTCGCCGGTGAATTTGATCGAGAACATGCATTTCTCGTTGGCGATGACGTCCATGCTGAAATCCCGCAGCGGCTTGCCGCCGTCCTCGTAATTGCTCGTCGCGACGATGGCGGCGGGAAACTCGCGGTCGACGGCGTAGCTGTAGGCCCCTTGGGCGGCCGTCGTCCTTTTGCGCTGCTCGGCGAGTTCGACGAGCGCGCTTTCGACCTCGGCGGATGAAGACCCGGCCGGCAGGTCGGTCCAGCCGATGAGGGCGACGTAGCCGCCGCCCTGCTTGGTGGCGAAAGCCCGGCGCAGATTGGGCAGGGTCTTGTACAATTCGGCCATGGTTGCCGGCCCGACGCGCTTTTCCGTCACTTCCTCGAAAGCGCCCGGGATGAGGCCGCCGATCGTCGCGTAGTCGAAGGAGCAGGCGTCCTGGGCGGCGGGCGCCGGCCCGGCCCGGCGCATGTAGAGGAACAGCTCCTCGCCGTCCTGGCATTTTCCGGCCACTTGCAGGCGCGTCAGCGAGGCCGTCTCGACATAGGTGACGGCCGGCTTGCCGCTGCACGCGGTCGCGGCCGAGGTCGCCCAGGCGCCGGCGATTTTTCCCTCGAGCTCCTTGACGAAGGTCGCGCGCGACCACGCCACGGAGGGCATCGTCGCCCTCAAGGTCTCGTCCGCCGCCGCGGACGCGCCGATGAGGCAGAGCGCGGCGATGGCCGCCGCGAAAGGTGCGGTTTTCACGATGGTCGCCTCGGCTGCCTCGCCCTCCCCCAAAGTAATAGCGGGACGGCGGGAGAGGATCTAAGCCTAATCGACGCCGCGGCGACGCCCTGCCCACGACCGGCGCCCTGCCCGCCGCCTTTGGCGGTGCGAGAGCAAGAGCCGCGGGACGGCCGCCGCGGCCGGAGAGGATGCGTGCCCGCCGCTAATTTTTTCAGCACGCATTATCAAATCAAAGTGCTCTTTCTAGAAAATATCTTGATTTTTCGAGCTTTTACGGGAGAAAATCATCAGCAAAACTTTCTTATTGCAAAGTGCACTTTATATGGCTAACGTAGTGTCACGGTGCGCCGGGAGACCGGCGCCCCTCAGGGAGGAGAAAATGAGCAGCATTCCCAGCGACCAGAGCCCCACGGCCTATGCCTATCCCTTGCTGATCAAGCAGTTGCTGCTTGGCGTCCCGGTCCACGCCGAGCAGGAGATCGTCTATCGCGACAGCCTGCGCTATCGCTATCGCGACCTGCGCCAGCGCATCGGCCGGCTCGCCAGCGCGCTGGCGGGCCTCGGCGTCGCCCCGGGCGACACGGTGGCGATGATGGATTGGGACAGCCACCGCTATCTCGAATGCTTCTTCGCCGTGCCGATGATGGGCGCGGTGCTGCAGACGGTGAATGTCCGCCTCTCCAACGAGCAGATCCTCTACACGCTCAATCACGCCGGCGCCTCGGTCGTCATCGTCCACGCCGATTTCCTGCCGGTGCTGGCGGCGATCAAGGACAAGCTCGAGACGGTGCGCCGCTTCGTGCTGATCGAGGAGGGCGGCCCGGCCGCCGATGCCGGGATCGCCTTTGCCGGCGCCTATGAGGCGCTGCTCGCCGCCGCCGCGCCGGATTACGACTTCCCCGATTTCGACGAGAACACGCGCGCCACCACCTTCTACACGACCGGCACGACCGGGCTGCCCAAGGGCGTCTATTTCAGCCACCGCCAGCTCGTGCTGCACACGATCGTCGAGCTGGCGGCGCTCAGCATGCCGGCCCGGCAGGGGCGCTTCCACGCCGAAGACGTCTACATGCCGCTGACACCAATGTTCCACGTCCACGCCTGGGGCATCCCTTATGTCGCGACGGTGATGGGCGTGAAGCAGGTTTATCCCGGCCGCTACCTGCCGGATCTGCTGCTGCGGCAGATCAAGGCCGAAGGCGTCACCTTCTCGCATTGCGTGCCGACCATCCTGCACATGCTGCTGAACCATCCGGCCTCGCCGGAGGTCGATCTCAGCCGCTGGAAGGTGATCATCGGCGGCTCGGCGCTGCCGCGCGCCTTGGCGCAGCAGGCGCTCGGTCGCGGCATCGACGTCTTCACCGGCTACGGCATGTCGGAGACCTGTCCCCTGCTCACCCTGGCGCAGGTGCCGAGCGGCCTGCTCGCGGCGGCGGGCGACGACGGCCTTGATCTCCGCGTCAAGACCGGACGGCCGGTCCCGCTCGTCGATCTGCGCATCGTCGATCCCGAGATGCGCGACGCGCCGCATGACGGCAGCGCCACCGGCGAGATCGTGTTGCGCACGCCCTGGCTCACCCAGGGCTATGTCAAGAATGCCGAAGCCTCGGCGCAGCTCTGGGCGGGCGGCTATCTCCACACCAACGACATCGGCAAGATCGACGCGCAGGGCTATCTCACCATCACCGACCGCATCAAGGATGTGATCAAGACCGGCGGCGAGTGGCTCTCCTCGATCGAGCTCGAGGACATCATCGCCCAGCACCCGGCGGTGAGCGAGGTCGCCGTCATCGCCGTCAAGGACGCGCGCTGGGGCGAGCGGCCCTTCCCTCTCATCGTGGCGAAGGCGGGGCGCGCCGGCGAAGTGACCGCGGACACCGTCAAGCGCCACGTCACCGCCTATGTCGAGCGCGGCATCATCTCGAAATACGCCGTTCCCGAGCGCGTGCTCGTCGTCGACGCGCTGGCGCGCACCAGCGTCGGCAAGCTCGACAAGAAGGCGATGCGCGAGAAATACGCGGTCTAGAGCCGGGCAATCCCGTCACGGAGGAAGCAATGTCCACGACTGTAACCATCATGGCGCAAAAGGTCGGGCAGGAGCTCGGCGTCTCCGCCTGGCAGATCATCGATCAGGAGCGGATCGAGGATTTTGCGGCGTGCACCGGCGATCGGCAGTGGATCCACGTCGATGTCGAGCGGGCGCGCCGGGAAAGCCCGTTCGGCGGCACCGTGGCGCACGGCTTCCTCACGCTCGCGACGCTCGCGCCGGCGGCGTTCGAGGTCTGGATCGAGCCCGCCGGCTTCAGCCAGGCCTTCAACTACGGCATCGAGCGCGTGCGGTTCCTCAATCCGGTCAAGGCCGGCGCGCGGATCCGCAACCGCATCAAGCTGCTCGCCCTCGAGCCCAAAGGGGTCGGCCGGCTGCTGATCACGACGGAAAACACCATCGAGATCGAGGGCGAGGAAAAGCCGGCGCTGGTCGCGACGATGCTCGCTTTGGTCGCCGCGGCGGAATGACGAAACCCGCGCAAGGGAGCAGGGGAGATGGCACACGGGAGCGAGGCGGCGCTCAAGGCGCAGCCGGACGAGCTGGCGGCGCGCGCCGCCGAGGAAATGCTCGGTCCCAATCCGTTCGTGGGGCTGCGCCTGGGCGACGTCCTTGGCGCCTTCGACAGCATCGCGCAGGCGAGCGTCCGGCAGCCGCGGCTCGTCCTCGCCCTTCAGGCGGCGCTCGCGGGCGAGCTGCTGGCGATCGCGGTCGGCCGGTCGGAGCGGGCGCCGCCGGCGGGCGACCGGCGCTTCCAGGATGCGGAGTGGCGGAACGATCCGCGCTTCAAGGCCCTGCTTCAGGCCTATCTCGCCTGGGCGGCGCGGCTTGACGACTATGTCGGAAAACTCGGCCTCGGCCGCGGCGCGACCGAGCGGGCGCGCTTTGCCATGAGCCTGCTCAGCGACGCGCTCGCGCCCTCGAACGCGCTCTGGACCAATCCCGCGGCGCTGCGCCGGCTCGGCGAGTCCGGCGGCGCGAGCCTCCTTGCCGGCTGCCGCAACCTGCTCGGCGATCTCCTCGCCAATGGCGGCATGCCGGCGCAAGTCGACAAGAGCGCCTTCCGGCCGGGCGAGAATCTCGCCCTCACGCCCGGCGCCGTCGTGCTGCGCCATGACGTGCTGGAGCTCATCCAATACGCGCCGGCGGGCGAGACGGTGCGGCCTCGCCCCCTCCTCATCGTCCCGCCGCAGATCAACAAGTTCTATATCTTCGATCTCGCGCCCGGCCGCTCGCTCATCGAATACCTCACCAAGAACGGCTTCCAGGTCTTCGTGGCGAGCTGGCGCAACCCGGCGGCGGCGCAGCGCGACTGGTCGATGGACACCTATGTCGACGCGCTCACCGCGGCGATCGACGCCATTTGCGACATCACCGGCAGCGCCGACGTGAACCTCGCCGGCGCCTGCTCGGGCGCGATGACGCTTTCGGCGCTGCTCGGCCATCTCGCCGCCAAGGGCGACCGGCGCGTTCATTCGGCGACGATGATGGTGGTGCTGCTCGACCGCAGCGAGGACTCCCAGCTCGGTCTCTTCGCCACGCCCCAGACGGTCGCCGCGGCGAAGCAGGCCTCGGCCGCCGCCGGCGTGCTCAGCGGCTCGGCGATGGGGCGGATGTTCGCCTGGATGCGGCCCAACGACCTCGTCTGGAGCTATTGGGTCAACAACTATCTCCTCGGCAACGACCCGCCCGCCTTCGACATTCTCTATTGGAACAACGACACGACGCGGCTGCCGGCGCGTTTCCACGGCGAGATCCTCGATCTCTTCACCGCCAATTTGCTCCGCCGGCCGGGCGGGCTCGAAATCCTGGGGACGCCGATCGATCTCGCCCAGGTGACCTGCGACAAATACGTCGTGGCCGGCACCAGCGATCACATCACCCCCTGGCAGGGCGGCTGGCGCGCCGCGCGCCTCTTCGGCGGCCGGACCGATTTCGTGCTCGCCGCCAGCGGCCATATCCAGAGCATCGTCAACCCGCCCGGCAATCCCAAGGCGCGCTACTTCGTCAATCCCGACGACGCCGAGGATCCCGAGCGCTGGCGCGCCGCGGCGACGGCGACCCAGGGTTCGTGGTGGGACCATTGGCGGGACTGGCTCGCGGCGCGCTCGGGCGATCCCGTCGCGGCGCCCGCCGCCCTCGGCAACGCCCGCCACCCGCCGCTCGCCGCGGCGCCCGGCGCCTACGTGCTGGCGCCGTGAGGGAAGCGGCGCCGGCGGCGAGCCCCGCCGTCTTCGACGAGGTCGCGACCATGGCGTTCGACGGCCAGGCGCTGCGCTATGCGCGGCGCCTCGGCCGCGGCGACGCACCGCCGCTTCTCCTGTGCAACGGCATCGGCGCCAATCTCGAGCTGCTTGCGCCCTTCGTCGCGGCGCTTGCCGGCCGCACGGTCGTCGCCTTCGACGTGCCGGGGGTCGGCGGCTCCTCCGTGCCGCTCTTTCCCTATCGCCTGCGCCACGTCGCGCGGCTTGCCGACGAGCTGATGCGCCGCCTCGGCCATGACGGCCTCATCGACGTGCTCGGCATTTCCTGGGGCGGCGCGCTCGCCCAGCAGATGGCCTTTGATCATCCCGAGCGCTGCCGCAGGCTCGTTCTCGCGGCCACGAGCTGCGGCATGTTCATGGTGCCGGGACGGCTCTCGGTGCTGCGCAAGCTGGCAAGCCCGCGGCGCTATCGCGATCCGCATTATCTGCGGCGCGTCGCGCCCGAGATCTATGGCGGGGCGCTGCGCCGCGATGCCGGGCTGATCGACCGGCACGCCCGGCACATCGAGCCGCCGCACGGCCTCGGCTATCTCTACCAGCTCGGCGCGGTGTGGGGCTGGACCAGCCTCCTCTGGCTGCATCGGCTGCGCCAGCCGACGCTCGTCCTGGCGGGGAGCGAGGATCCGATCGTGCCGGCGATCAACGGGCGGATTCTCGCCCGTCTCATCCCTGAGGCGCGGCTGGAGACGATCGCGGACGGCCACCTCTTCATCGTCACCAGCGCGGCGGCCGTGGCGGCGAGCGTGGCGTCCTTTCTGGCGGCGGGCGATGAACGGTAAGACCCCGCCGCTTGCTCCAGAGCAAGTTGACTTTAACCTTGGCCAGGTCCAGCTTGAGGCGATGCAGGATGCCCCGCCGCTCGACCGGTCCAAGCTCCACAGCGCCGCGGAGCTGGCGCGCGAATTCTCGCTCACCACCCAGGGCCTGCGCTTTTACGAGGAGAAGGGGCTGATCGCGCCGGCGCGCGTCGGCAAGACGCGGGTCTACGGCTATCGCGAGCGCGCGCGTCTCCTGCTCATCCAGAAGCTGCGCCGCCTCGGCTTCTCGATCGACGCCATCCGCGACTATCTCAACCTCTACCGCTCCGACGCCAGCGGCGCCGCCCAGTACCGCGTCGGCCTCGAGAAGATCGCGAGCCGCATCCGCGACCTCGAGGAGAAGAAGCGCGACATCGACGAGGCGCTCGCCGGCCTGCGCGCCCTCGAGCTCGAAGCGCAGGAGCGGCTCTCCCGCGCAATGGCCGAGGCGCCGCGGGCGGCCTCGGAGCGCTCGCGGGGGCGGTGAGGGCGGGCTCGTCGCTCTCTCTGCTGGGGACGGGCTCCGGCCCAGGGATACGGCACAATCGCCTGATGAGATGCTCAACCGCCTTGCCGCGATGTGTGGGCGCGCTCGATCCGGCGCGGGCGCAAGAGCCGGCCAACCGGCAGCCGGAGCAAGGGGACGATCTCTGAGACCGCGCCCATCGGCAGACGGTTCGTGGAACGGTTCATTCAGAGCGGCTGTGGTGTCTTGCTTGTCCCTTCTGCGTGCATGAACGATAATCACCAGCGCACATTGTGTCTCTTCGAAGTGACCGTACGCGGCGTATGACAAGATTGTTTGAGGAAGCGACCGATGGCGACCAAACCCAGCGAGTCGAAGAAGGGGTTTTTCGAATTTGGATTCGATGCAATAAGATCTATCCCCGCCATCGTAATGGTGTCGGGCGGTCTATACCTGCTTTACGAGAAATCTACGCTACTCGCAATAACGGCACTAACTGGCGGAGGGGTATTTCTCGGTTGGCTCTGGAAAATTCACAAGCAAGATAAAGAGGCTCGCAAGGGCTATCACGACTTGGTCTACCTCGGAGCTATGATATTCATCGTTGGCGTCGCGTGGTTGAACTGGGACCGAACCAGCGTACTGGACGGCCATAGCGGTGACGATAGGGTTACGACCGTTCCCGTAGTGACGCCGAAATTGAGCAAAGAAGAGCAGCCCGTGCCACCCGACCGCGCTCCTTCAAATGCATTTACGGTATCAGTACCGGCCCAAATTCCATGGGGAGCAAATACCGGCATAGTTTTGACAGCCGGGGACCAGGTCTCGATCTCGGCATCTGGCTCCGTCTACATAGGCGCGCAGCAGAACCACGCTCTCGACAACGAGGGGCCAGATGGGCAGCCCTGGGGCACCTGCGCCGGATCTAACGGTCGGATGCCGTTCGTAGCGCCCGCGCTTCCGTGCTGGTCGCTCGTAGGACGGATCGGCGTTAGCGGTGTTCCATTCGAGATAGGAGCTAGAAGGACGTTCTCCGCCCCAACGACTGGTCCGCTTTTCTTCAGTGTTAACGACAATTTTTTCCCAGACAACTCGGGCGCCTGGTCAGTGATCGTTCAGGTCAGCCGGACACGCTAGTACCTGACGGCGGGAGCGCTGTTCCGGCCCTCACGTGAACAGAATGTCGTATTTTGTTCACATGCTGCGACCGCAACTTTCTGCCCTTTGGCATTAAGACCGCATGGGTCCGCATGATCGGGCGCGCAAGAATCCTGTCACGTTGGCATGAGCTCTTGAAGATCGTTGAGCGCTCTCGTCAATGCCTTCCGTGAGAACGTATCGCTCCGAAAGGTCGGCAAAGAGCACTTCCGCGAAATGCCTGCCGGCTGCTCCTTTGTCGGTACTTGGAAAGAGGGGGGATAGCGTCCGAAGGAAGTCCAGCTCGTTTGTACGCGCCCACTCAAGCGCCTGCCGCCGCCCGAACCGCATCCGCTGCCGCGCCGCTGAGGCAGCCCAGCGCCACAAGGCTGCGTCGCACCGCTTCTTCGAGCAGCGTGCGCGGCTCGGGGCCGATCAGCGATTCGAGCTTGGTATTGCCGAGCCGGAGCGGCTCGCACCAGAGATAGCGCATCTCGATCGTCTCGCGGAAGGTCTCGCTAAAAGGGGCGGCGAGATAGAGCAGCGCCGCCGGAAACGGCAGGATGGGCGCGCGCGGCGCGCCGGCGGCGCGGCGGATCGCCTCGGCGATTTCGCCGCCTTGCGCGAGCCAGTGGCCGGCGAAATGCACCACCTCGAACGGTGCGAGCCGCGCCTCGATCGCCGCCAGCCGCACCATCGCCTG
>Ga0187784_10004171_pt1 | contig 11681 bp, 10 predicted proteins | sample 1015_SJ02_MP15_2_FD_132964 | JGI IMG/M metagenome (GOLD analysis project Ga0187784, IMG submission 132964) | Tropical peat soil microbial communities from peatlands in Department of Meta, Colombia - 1015_SJ02_MP15_20_MG | ecosystem: Environmental > Terrestrial > Soil > Wetlands > Peat | place... | reverse complement strand
GAGTACCCTTCAGCGGAAGAAGCGCTCCTAATCGCGAAACATTCTACTGTTCCGTTACATCCAAAGTACACATGGTTCTGGGAGAATTTGCCGCCGCAGGATTTCGATCACCTGCGATCAGTATTGTCCGACAAAAGCCTGACCACATTTTCTCAAACAAGTGTATCCGTTAAGAACGAACCTGTGACGAAATCAATTCTAGAGAATCTATGCATCCCCCATAAACTTGTAGGCAACCAGATACAGATCGACGAGGATGCAGCCGTCCTGATCGAATGCCTCGGCTTAAGCTCACCAGAGAAGGTGACGAGAGGAGCAGATGTCTTAGAGGCTATCTATAATGTTTCAGGCATTCATGTTATGAGAAAGGCCCCAGTTTATGTGGGCGCCCGGATGGGCAGACCTGAAAAGGCGAAAAGGCGCGAGATGCACCCCATCGTTCATTGCCTCTTTCCCTTAGGACTGGCAGGGGGCGCTAGGCGGAACATGGTTGAAGCCGTAGCTGAGCACGACGTAATATCTGTTGAATTGGCCTATCGGAAATGTAAGAGCTGCGGAAACACTACACACCTGCTCCTATGTGACAAGTGCGGCGCCGAAACTGTCCGAGCATTCACTTGCCCCAGATGTCGAATCGAGACATCGGGCACAGTCTGTCCTTCATGCAAGGGCGACGCCCAGCTCTTCAACCAAAGAAGCATACCGGTTCGTGATCTGCTTCATTCGGCGAAACGAAAACTCGGTCTCTCCGCAATGCCTGAAAGCATCAAATGCGTTCGAGGACTAACCAATGAGACCAAAACCGCTGAGCCCCTTGAGAAAGGTATTCTTCGAGCAAAACACGACGTCTCCATGTTCAAGGACGGTACTCTGCGGTTCGACGCAACTAACGCTCCTCTAACACACTTCAAACCTGCAGAAATCGGAGTAGAGATTGAAAAACTACAAGCTTTAGGATACGAAGCGGACGTTGACGGTAAACGCCTCGAATCAAGTGACCAGGTCTGCAGCGTCAGGGTCCATGACATAATCGTGCCTGAAGAGTGCGGCGACTATTTCGTGAAAGTCGCCGGATTCATCGACGACCTCCTCCAAGGTCTCTACGGCCTCCCTCCATTCTACAATGCGAGAGACAGACGTGAATTGGTTGGTCAATTGATTGTGGGGCTTTCACCACACACTTCCGTTGGAGTTATCGGCCGAATTATCGGTTTCACCAAAGCCAGCGTCGTGTTTGCACACCCATTCTGGCACGCCGCCAAACGCCGCGATTGTGACGGCGACGAAGACTCAGTAACTCTGGCATTAGACGTTCTTCTCAACTTTTCTAAAAAGTTTCTACCCTCAAGAATCGGGGGAATAATGGATGCTCCCATACTACTAACACTAGGGATAAAACCTCGTGAGATCGCGCGTCAAGCATTCAACATCGAAACTGTCGGCCGCCTACCGCTGCAGTTTTATGAAGACACGCAACGGCGCGCAGATCCGAAGGCTGAAGTTGGGATCATAGAGACCGTTCAAAATAGGCTCGGGTCGATGACGGTATTGGAATCCCTCGGTTTCACCGAGGATACCATAAATGTAGCTAGTGGAAATTTGGAGAGCGCATACAAAAAGTTGGGATCGATGCTAGATAAGGTGACCCTTCAACTCCAACTAGCAGAATCCATCAAAGCGGTGGAAGCGGGCGAGGTCGCAAAGAGGGTGCTCTCAACCCACTTCATGCGCGATCTTACGGGGAACCTGAAAGCATTCGCCGGGCAAAGGTTCCGATGCACAAAATGTAACGCTAAGTTCAGGCGTCTCCCGCTCAAAGGAAGTTGCCCTCGGTGCGGAGGAAAACTGTCTTTGACAGTATACAAGGGAAGTGTCGAGAAATACCTGACCGTAGCGCAGGACCTAGTTAGGCGGTACCAGTTAGGTAAATACCACGAACAGAGGCTGGTCCTCCTCAATGAAGAAATCAGCTCACTCTTCAACGAACGGGAGGAAAAGAAGAAACAGCCAACACTTGCACAATTTGTTTGAGATGATCGTATGCCAACGCGGAGCGCACTTCATCCCAAGGCTTACCTCACATCAAGACGCAACGTAAGAGCTGGCTTGCTTGCTCGGAGCAAGATACTGCTAGCGCTTGAGAGGCACGCCGCAACTGCGCCTCAGATTGTTAAGGAAGCAGGCCTATCCTATACATGCGTTAGATATCATCTAAAAGCCCTGAGAAGAGACAGACTAGTCGAACAGGTCACCACCCGGAAGCCATTCGGCTGGGCGCTAACACGCTTTGGCCAACAGAAACTCCCAACATGAACGAGCCGAAATCAATCTTGCACGAGCAAAAGTTACAAGCATGCTAATAACCGCCTCCAGGCCATAGACTCTTCGCATGAATACGCCCTCTGGGAGATCAAATTGCAAACCGAGGTACGCTACCACCAACAACCCGAGCTAGAAAACCCCGTAATGGTATGCGGTCTCCCAGGCATCGGCTCCGTCGCCTGGTTGGCTGTAAATCACTTACAGAGAGAGTTGCGGGCTCCACTATTCGCGGAGGTGTTCTCCCCAATGTTCTCCCCTAAAGTGTGGCTAACCGAGGAAGGGGTAGTTGGTTTAATGAAAGGCGAATTTCACTTCTGGAAGAACAAGCCCGGTGGCCCCGACCTGCTATTGTTCACAGCGAACGAACAACCGTACTCACCGGAAGGACAGTATGAGCTCGCAGAGGTCGCTTTGGAATTGGCCCGTAAGTTCCACGCCAGCAAGGTCATAACGATGGGTGGAATGGCAACAGACCGATTAGCAGAACCGCCAAAAGTCTATGTTGGTGCGACAGATGTCAACCTAGTGAGGGAATCAGAAGCATTCGGAGCAGTAAAGCTAGCTGGCGGAGCAATAACAGGAACCAATGGATTAATCTTCGGCCTCGCTAAACCCAAAAAAATCCCAGCAATCTGCCTACTTGCCGAAACGCCTGGCTACCTATCACTTGACGCCAACGCGGCGAAAGCGGCACTTGGCCTTTTCACTCGAATGTTGAACATATCGGTCGACTTAAGCGCCCTTGAAAAGCAGGCCAAAGAGAACGCCGATGCTGTTCAGAAAGCAAAAGATCTCTCCCGTGCGTTCCCCCGCGAGGCTCGCAAAGGGGGAGACAGAGAACTCCCCTACGTTAGCTAAGGGCCCGGGCTCCGAATGAAAGTCATGTGTAATCTCTGCGGGAAAGTATTCGACCTAATGAGGGCTACTTCATTCGCGACCGATGAGGGGGGCCAACTCAAGACATACCATTTCTGTTCCGAAGAACACCTGGCGGAGTTCACGAAGAATAGAGGCATCCTGCTCGACAAAGATTAACTGCCTCTATACCCTCCTTGTGCGGCAAGGGGAGCATCCTATTCGTGTCAGCGTCTGAAGAACTCAAATCTGCGTCCCAGACCTTCTCCGCATTAGGAAACATCGTCCGACTTCGAATCCTACTAATGCTCATGGACAGCAAGAAACCACTCCACATAACGGCTGTCGCCAACAATCTGAAGATGGATTACGGTGGCGTACATAGGCACGTAGAGATCCTCAGAAACGCGGGATTGCTCCAAGTTTTCGAGGTTGGTAGATCACGAGTTCTGTCGCCCTTGAACACCGAGCAAGTTCGGGAGTTCATTTTGAAAGCTAAAGATGTGAGTAAGCATAGATAACTTTACCAATAATTCAACATAACATTATCATTATTTGATAAAAATGTCATAAAGGAACAGTTAAGTAGTTGCGGTCTTCTGTGCGGAGCGTTCGTGGTTCGTTTGGCGGAACCATTCTTCGCGAGAAGAAGCGTGAGCTTCAGCGGAGCCGCAGTCATGGGCGGTTTGGCGGCGCTGACGACAGTGATCATTCCCGCGCAGATCCAACCGTCGTTCCCTCTGCTCACCTTTCTGAAGTTTGATCCTGCCGAATTATTCTCTGTTCTCGCGTTTGTGATCTTTGGCCCGATTCCGGCAGTTATCACGGCAACGGTTCATTGGTTGTTTCTGACGGCAACCGGAGTAGACACGCCCCTCGGGCCAGCCGTAAAGTTCGTTTCAGTACTCTCCACCCTCTTCGGCCTCTGGTTGGGTACTTTGGTGTATAAGCGGTTGGGAATCAAGAAGTATCGAAGCTCCGTAGGCCTCTTCTTTCTCCTCGCTTTCGCAATCGTCACACGTGTTTTCATACTCTTGGTCGTCAACTACTTTGTCTTCACTTATATCGGGCCAGTTATCTTTGGAATCGACTACTTAGGTTTCAGCAAAGTGACCCTCCAAGACACGCTACATATGCAGTTCGCTGGACCTTCGCAGGTGCTCACGACGATGCTGCTTTTCACAAGCATCTTCAACGGGCTTCATGCGGTTTTCTCGGTCGCTGTTCCATTTATCGTCATGACGCCCCCGTCCTCTGTGATCCCACAGCTCTCTTCAGGATATCCCTGGGTGAGCACGCTAAGAGAATCATAGAAACATAAGATTAACCTCCAAACTGGTTCAGTTGTTGATAGTCACTCTAGCCGGAGGAGTTGGCGCCGCCAGGTTCCTTCAGGGACTTATTCGAGTCGTCCCACAAGACCACGTCACGGTAATTGGAAATGTTGGCGATGACACGGAATTTTACGGGTTACATGTATCTCCAGACCTAGACATCGTCACCTACACATTGGCGAGTTTGGTGGACCCACTGAAAGGGTGGGGGTTCAGAGACGACACATTTCAATGCCAGCAAATGCTTCAGAAGTATGGCTGCAACACTTGGTTCAACCTTGGCGATCGAGATCTTGCGACACATATCTACCGCACACAACAACTAATCAGAGGCAGACCGCTGTCAGCTGTAACCGCGGACATAGTTTCCGCCTTAGGGCTCAACATAACGCTCCTACCGTCGACAAACGATCTACTCCAAACGTACGTAGTATCCAGCACGCGAAAGATGCACTTTCAGGAATACATGGTCAAGTTACAGACGAGGCCTAACGTCAGACGAGTGCTCTTCAAAGGAGTCGAGACAGCGAAACCCGCACCCAAAGTCGTACAATCCATAATGAAAGCAGACGGCATCATAATCTGCCCAAGTAACCCCATCGTCAGTATCGGAGCGATCCTAGCCATCCAAGGAATACGCTCAGCACTAAGAGATACGCAGGCACCCATAGTGGGAATAAACCCCATCATAGCAGGCAAGACTGTAAAGGGCCCAGCTGACAAACTCATGAAATCGTTAGGATACGAGCCCAGCGCAATCGGCGTGGCGAGATACTACAAAGACTTCCTAGATACTCTAATCGTTGACAACGTCGACCGAAAACTTGCGCCAACAATTAGATCGCTCGGAATCAAAACAGTTGTAACACAAACCCTGATGAGGAGCATGAGAGACAAAGCTCGTCTAGCGCGAGTCGCCCTAAGTGAATTCAAAAGTTGAAACCGCATCGAACAAACGCTGATGCGGTCCACGCGGCGATACCAGTAAACTTGCTTAGGGCATCGAAAACACGCCTCGCACCTTTCCTCAATGCCGAAAATAGACGCAACTTATCCGCGGCCATGCTAGTTGATGTCCTCCGTGCGCTGCGAAAGGTCCGAGAAATTCACAGAATAACCGTCGTCAGTGCTGATAGATCCGTACGACGGATTGCGAAGGAAATGGGAGTCAACTTTCTCTGGGAGGGCAAGAGAAGAGACCTAAACAAAGCCGTGAGGCTCGCTATACGAGACGCATTACGAAGGGGGGCTACAGCCAGCCTAATACTTCCATCAGATATCCCGCTGGTTACGGCGCATGAGATCGCACATTTTCTGAAGCTCTCTGGCAATTACTCAATCACTATCAGCCCGTCAATGGATGGATACGGCACCAATGCGCTCCTCCTCCGCCCGCCCGGAGCGATCAAGCCCGCCTTCGGCCAGAACAGCTTCCGAGCACACCTGACCTCCGCGCATCGGAAACATCTGTCTACGAAAGTGGTAAACCTTAACGGTATAGCCTTCGACGTCGATAACCCTTCAGACTTGCCGCTGCTTATGCACGCCACGACGAGAATCGCATCGAAACGTATTCTCAGCGACATAGATCTATAGCGGAAGTCATAGGGAAGAAATCTCGGAGGCACGACGCATTTCCGGACCGTCAGAGGGACAGAAGAGAACCATCGCCGCCACAGATGACGAAGCCTTTTAGCTCATGTAAAGGTGGGGTGATCTTTCGAGGCTTGGCAGTTGGGGGAAGACAAATCGTTCTATCAGAGTGTCGCAATGACAAAGAAGGAGCTAACCGAGATCCCGGCGCGCCGCGGAAGAGCACTCCGAGTTGAGAAGGGGCGAGAAATCAAGTTAGTGAATACTCATGGGACGCAGGTAGTCGATACGTGGGCGTTTAACGCCGCTGACTTGCATGAGTTTATGTCAATGGAACACACGCGGCCACATATCGGGCGAATCATGCCGAAAGTTGGTGACATCTTATACACTAACAAACGGCGTCCCATCCTTACGCTAGTGGAAGACACATCACCGGGAATCCACGACACTATCATTGCGGCTTGCGACAGATATCGTTACAAGTTCTTAGGCTTCGACGGTTACCACGATAACTGCACGGACAACCTCTACGGAGGAATGGCTGAGATCGGCCTCACTCCGCCTGAAACGCCGAGCCCTTTGAATATGTGGATGAACATCCCGGTTAAACCTGACGGTACAATTGGGTGGTTGCCTACTGTAGCGAAACCGGGCGATTTCGTTGTCCTTCGCGCGGAGATGGATGTTGTTATGGCCTTCTCAGCTTGTCCGCAGGATCTTCTGCCAATCAATGGCCCTGAACACAAGCCAGTGGAATGTCACTTTCAGGTAATCTAGCTACGCGGTCGGTGGGCCACTGTTCGGTTCTAGTCACGTTGTATGGTGTTTCGCCAGCAGCAGTTATGTATTTGTATGAGTTCTGCCGTTCGTTAGTTTCCCGTTGTTTGAAATGGCGGGCGTGGTGGAGCTCAAAGCCAACCTTGTGGACTCCATCATCGACGAATATCACGTCACTGTTGACGCAACCAGACCTGCTAAACTTCAAACCTCGCTCAGCAAGGATACTAGAATTTTCAGTGTCGAAAACGCTAACGAGAACACCTATCTGATTGACACTCCGATGGCTCGAGCCATCGCATGCTACCCACACGTTGTGGGTGATGACTTGGAGAAATTGGCGTATGAGGCCGCTGAACGAAGTTTCCAACCAATCCTTGAACTCGCCGGAGTTGATTTGTCATCGAATCGAAGTGCAGTCGTGTTTGAGCAAATTCTCCGAGCGGCGCCGGGATACCAGCTACACCGGGTAGCGGAAAAATTCATTCCAGGTTCATTCCGAACCGTCTACGTGCGTCCTCGTTACACGCATACATCATATCGAGATCACGACGGTATGGTTCAAAGGCAACTAAACATCGTCTACGAAGATTTCTCGAAGCTTCCGAGAGGGAAGAGCATTTCGCTGATCATGCAAGATACTGTCGCAAGCAGCTTGTCAGCGGAAATCAGCCTCGAAGCAACCGTAAATCAATGCAAGAGAGCAGGTTCCACCATTGACAAGTTGATTGTATACGGCTTCATTTCGCTAGAAGGCCTTAAGCTATTAGAAACCCTAGTGAAACGCCACGGAATCACGCTGATCGCATTCGCGATGGGCAACTTAACCGCGCTATGCGCCAACAAGTACGATATGCCATTGTATGGTGTAGATGAATGGTTGTGGCAACGTACGAGAACCATTAACAAACTTGGTGGGCTCGCAGATCGTCTAACTTTTGACGAGTATCTCAAGCAGTTCATTCCTGGTGCGGATCAGCCGGGTGATTGGTCTGCGAGACAGAGCAGACTATTCACAGGAAACGATTACGAAGACGGAGACATCGCTCATCATATTGAGAATAGCGTACGGTTAATCAAAAGCCTACTAACCATTGGAACGCTTGCTGATTGGCAGATCGAGCTAGCCAATAAAGAGTTAAACGCGCTCCAAGAAGAACTTCCGCGATGGAAGAATAGAGAAACCAAACCGCATTCCGCGTAGTTAGTCGTTCCAGGGCCGTTTGGCATTGGAGTAGTTTCAAATTGTTGTTGGCTGAGTATCAGCCTAGTATTGAACCATGCCTTGATCAGATTTTATGGTTATGTTCGAAGTCAATCCTCCATCAATGACTAGAACTTGGCCTGTCATGTAATCAGCAAGAGGCGAAGCGAGAAATAACGCTCCCCCAGCGATTTCTTCCGGCTTCGCCAGATGTCCCAATGGGATCCTCTTCGATAGTTCTTTCATGAGTGCATCGTTTAGGTAAGGAATCGTCATGTCAGTTTCCACCCAGCCGGGAGCAATTGTGTTCACGTTTATCTTGTAATTTGCAAGTTCAATCGCCATACATTTCGTCATCATAATCAGTGAGGCTTTGCTGGATGAATAGGCGATTATTCCTTCTTCAGCTTCTAAGCCGTCAATAGAGGAAACTATGATTATCTTACCACCGTCTCCTTGGTTGATCATTTGCTTTGCCACAAGTTGACAGCAATTGAACGCGCCTCTCACATTGACGTCAAAGTGTTCCTGAAGGTTCTTCTCGTCCATGCTTATGAGCGACCCTCCCTTCATTATGGCTGCATTATTCACAAATACGTCGACACGCCCAAATCGTTCACGAGTAAGGTCTAACATCTTCTCGACTTGAGTTCGATCGCTGACATCTAGACGGATAACTAATGACTGTCCGCCCGCTTCACGAATATACTCCGCCAGGGCGTCGCATCTTTTCTGCCCATCCGGTCGCTTCATTCTGTCCGCAATGACGACGTTACATCGCATCTGACCAAAGGCTCTGGCGATCGCTTCTCCGATTCCTCGTGCAGCCCCAGTAACTATCACAACTTTTCCGGCAAGCGAGAGACCTGCGGCAGGATCCGTGCTCATGTCAATCAACTTCAGCAGAACATCTCAGTTGTTTCAAAATAAGATTTCTTGAAAGAGCAGGTAAGCATCGTTCCACATGCTAACCTGAGTAATTCGAGTGAAAACGCTTAGCCTTAAATACACAGCACAAGAAGATTCCTGCTCTACACTTGTAAAGGGTCGGAAAGTTGCATTCTAAATCGCGAGTTTTGATTCTGGCGGTGCTTGTTAATTTGACGTTGTTGTGCGCAACGTTCTTCCCGGCATACAGCCAAACAATTCAACACGGGGGAACGCTGCATCTCGCTCTCCCTAACACTATCGACAACTTCTCACAATTCCTGACAAGTTCCTACCAGGCTTGGTACTTTCTACAAATGGTGTATCCTGACCTCGGAGTTCCGACTGCGTTCGGTTTGATGCACCTCGCAGTTTCGAAATACTGGTCTAACCCAACTGCGACAACATGGTATTTCATGCTGACCCCTGGAATGACGTGGTCTGACGGTGTGCCAGTGAATGCGACTGACCTTGCATACTCAATACAATTGATGTTCTCCACTTACACGTGGGGAGCAGGCAGCCTCTCTGGCTATTCCAGCTATCTTGCAGGAAGCATTCAGAATTCAATCAAAGTTGATAACTCGACCGTGGTGGAGGTTGATCTAAACCAACCGTTCGGAACCATGGGAGACATAATTGGAGCCGAGAACACACCTAACTTGGTGCCGTACCATGTTTGGAAGAACTACATCGCGAACGGAACGGCGCCAGGCCCAAATTTCGGAACGCTTGTCAGTGCCGGTGCATACTACGTTTCAAATTACACTCAGGGCGACACCCAAGTTGTGTTACTTCCTAACCCCTACGGTTCGCCCTTCGGAGGCGATCCGATGCAACACGGGGTACCATACCTTGACCAAATTACCGTTCTGCTAGTGCCCACAACTGCTTCTCTCTCGCTTATGCTCAAGGGAGGACAGATTGACGCCGCCCCCGTCTCCCCAACCGATGTTGCAGGGCTAACGTCCTCATCGAATTTCCAAGTAACCTATGGGCCAACTCCTGACACGTGGAATCTTGAGTATCCGATATGGAACTACCCATACAACCAACTCGCCTTCAGGCAAGCCTTGGCTTATGCGATTAACCGAACGGATCTTGTTCAAACAGCGCTGGCTGGCTACGGTACACCCGGGAACCAGGGCTATATTCCACCCGAGAATGCGCCAGAGTTCAACAGCTCAGTACCGCAGTACGATTATAATCCACAAATGGCTGAAAGTTTGCTCCAAAGTTTAGGGTGGACGAAGAACAGCAATGGGTATTACCAAACACAAAACGGCACCGTGTTCTCGCCGACGCTGTATGCGCCGGCCGAGCAACAGCCTGAGGTTACGGCAGGCAACAGGATTGTGCAAGACTTGAGGGCGGTAGGGATTGACGCGCAGCTGCAAACAATTGCCACAGCTTCGATGGTTCAGATATGGGCTAAAGGAACGAACATGTACCTCCATGAACAGAACTATGGCTACCCGAACTCAGAGTTACTGTATGATTATTCCTTTGACGGATTCGGAACCGGTCCACCACTAACTGGCCCAATTTTCTCACCGGATGTCGAAGCCATATACAATCAAACCTTAGCGCAGCTAAACGCCGCCGGAACGGCGGATCAAAGAGCGCAGCTGATGCAAAAGCTGCAAGGCATGGTGGCAGACAACCTTCCCTCCATTACCCTGTACTACGTCGACTCAGTTTGGGTCTATAACACGGCAAGCTTTGGAGGGTGGCCAAGCCCGCCGAGCACCATGGATTGGCCTGGCGGAATGTTCAACATGACTGCGCTAGCCAGTCTATACAGTCTAAGCGCTCAAACGGTTTCCTCAACAAGCTCCATGACCTCTGTTTCTAGCGCCGGTGGAAACACGACGTACATTGTGGGTGGCATAGTCGTACTTGTACTGATAATCGCAGGCGCAGCTATGGCGAAAAGGCGCGGCGGTAAAGCCAAAGCTTCCTAAAGAGAACGTAGTGTGACTCAGTAGCTGAGGAGATCGGTCGGTCCGTCCTCAGCACTACAAGTTTTTTCTTCACCAGCTGAGCGACTTGTTAAGGATTAGTGGCAGATACATTCTGAAGCGTTCCGTTTACGCGGTGGTCACTCTCTTTGCGGTAACGTGTATCAATTTTGCCATTCCACGTTTGATGCCGGGTAATCCGATCATTTACTTCGCAAACCCACACATAATCACATCCCCCGCTGCGGTCCAAGCGCTTAGAGAAAGATTCGGTTTAGACAGGTCCGTTTGGGTGCAGTTCACGCTCTATCTGCAAAATTTGTTGTCATGGCCTCCGAACTTGGGCGTCTCATATCTATTCTATCCTACCCCGGTCTTCACAGTGATTATGGAGTATCTCCCATGGACTCTGTTCCTTGTCGGAGTATCTACCGTAATCACAGCGGTAGTTGGGATATTGGTAGGAATTTGGACGGGTAGCAAACCTGGAAGCCGGATCGACACTTCAGTTATCTCAATTTCGATGGTGCTTTGGACGATGCCGTTTTTCTGGCTCGGCATAATCTTGCTTTGGTTTTTTGGACTAACCTTCCACGTGTTTCCAATAGCGGGCGCGGCATCAAGGGGGTTTTCAGCCGACAACCCTCTTACATTGGCTGATGTCCCAGACATCTTGTGGCACGCATGCCTTCCGATGATGACCTT
>Ga0187784_10004170_pt1 | contig 11681 bp, 8 predicted proteins | sample 1015_SJ02_MP15_2_FD_132964 | JGI IMG/M metagenome (GOLD analysis project Ga0187784, IMG submission 132964) | Tropical peat soil microbial communities from peatlands in Department of Meta, Colombia - 1015_SJ02_MP15_20_MG | ecosystem: Environmental > Terrestrial > Soil > Wetlands > Peat | place... | reverse complement strand
GCGCAGGACACGCTGGCCGACGCCTCCGCCTATGCGGCCGAGTTGATCGGTGCGGTGCGCGTGCTGCAAGCGTTCACCAACGAGCCGCTGGCGACCGCGCGGTTCGGTGGAGCGGTCGAGCGCGCCTTCGTGGCCGCTCGCCATTCGATCCGCGCGCGCGCCGTCCTCACCGCCATCGCCATTTTTCTTGTTTCCACCAGCGTGGTCGTTGTTCTGTGGATCGGCGCCCAGGACGTGCTCGCCGCCAAGATGACGCCCGGCCGGCTCGGCCAATTCGTGCTCTACGCGGTGTTCGCCGCGGGCGCGCTCGGTTCGCTGTCGGAAATCGGCGGCGAGGTGGCGCAGGCCTCGGGCGCGGCCGAGCGATTGTTCGAGATTCTGGCGATCAAGCCCGCCATCGTGGCTCCGCCGCAGCCGCTCGAACTGCCGTCGCCGCCGCGCGGAGAGGTGGTGCTTGCCGGCGTGGACTTCTCCTACCCGACGCGGCTTCAATTGCCGGCGCTGCGCGGCGTGAGTTTTCGCGTGCGGCAGGGCGAGAAGGTCGCCATCGTCGGTCCCTCCGGGGCCGGCAAGAGCACGATCTTTCATCTGCTGCTGCGTTTCTACGATCCGACGGCGGGGCAAATCACGTTCGACGGCGTACCGCTGCAAAGCCTCGATCCGGCGTCGCTGCGCGCGCGCATTGCGCTCGTCCCGCAGGACAGCGTGATGTTCGCCACCACGGTGGGAGAAAATATCCGCTTCGGCCGGCCGGACGCGTCGGCCGCCGACATCGCGCGCGCGGCCGAACACGCGAACGCGGCCTCCTTCATCGCGGCACTGCCGCAGGGTTTCGACACGCCGGTAGGCGAGCGCGGCGTGACGCTCTCAGGCGGACAGCGTCAGCGCATCGCCATCGCGCGCGCCATCCTGCGCGACGCGCCGCTGTTGCTGCTCGACGAGGCGACGTCGTCGCTCGACGCCGAGAGCGAGACGCAGATCGCCGCGGCGCTCGCCGAGTTGATGCAGGCGCGCACCACCATCGTCATCGCGCATCGGCTGTCCACCGTCCTGTCCTGCGACCGTATTTTGGTCATGGAGACCGGTCGCATCGTGGAAGAGGGCACGCATCGGACGCTCGCCGCCGGTGGCGGCCTCTACGCGCGGCTGGCGGAGCTGCAATTCCGCGGGGCTTAGATCATAATCCGGTTGAAACCGATCGGGGTTTCGGTTCGACGTTGGAGCGTGGTCTTTCAGAAAATCGGTAGTTGCTGTTGCTGATCGCTCTCGAGCTAGCCTTTTGCCGCCGGGCTCGGTTCCTCGGCTTCGAACCGGCAGACGCGATTGCGACCCGAGCGTTTGGCCTGATAGAGCGCGAGGTCGGCCTGCTTGAGGAGCTCGTTGATGCCGGCGGTGCCGGCGTGGGAGACGCTGACGCCGACGCTGATCGTGACCGGGATGTCCTGGCCGTTGGCCGTGACTATTTGATTTGCCACGAGCTGCTTGAGCCGCTCGCCGGCGGCGCAAGCGTTGTCGAGCGTGGCTTCCGGCAGCATGAGCGCGAATTCTTCTCCGCCCAACCGCCCCGCAATGTCTGACACCCGCTTGTGCGTCTGCAAGACGTTGGCTACCGATTTGATCACCTCGTCGCCGGCATCATGGCCGTATTTGTCGTTGACCGACTTGAATAGATCGATGTCGATCATGAGCATCGCCAACGGCCGTCCGTAGCGCTTGAAGCGCGACCACTCGGTCTCCGCCAGCACGAGAAAATGGCGGCGGTTGTTCAACCCGGTCATTCCGTCGGAACAGGCGAGGCGCTCCAAGGCGTCGGCTTCTCGGGCGAGCTCGCTGACGTTGCCGTAAGTCAACAGCCGGCCTCCGTTCGGCAGCGGTTTGCACCTGAACTGGATGACCGCCCCGTTGGCGAAGCGTATTTGCAACGGACGTTCCTCGCCGCTGCGGATGAGCTCCAATTGCTTGGCGACGTATTCTCCCACCCGATCGGGCGACACCCCGTAAGCGCGCGTGCCGCGGCCGTGATACATCAGCCTGACGAAGCTGAGCTCGCTCTCGGCCACGTCGTCGGGGACCCGCCAAAAGCGGCGGAATGCACGATTGATAAACTGGACTTGGTGCCCCTGATCGAGCACGACAATGCCGATGTTCAAGTCGTCGATGATCGCGCGCAAGGCGGCGATCTGCGCCGCCATTTCGGCGGTTCGGTCGTCGGGCTTTCGCGCGGCGCCGCCGGACCGGTCGCTCGCGTAAGGCCTGAGTGCAGCAACGCGCATGACCAATATTCGCGAGTTCTCCGACGGAAACGCGTCACGCCATCTGGCGCGGCGCGCGAACGCCGGCATCTTTTCACGGCACTGCCACCAAATGATTTCGTCGATCGAGCCATTTGTAACGGTTCGCCGACCGGCGCGGGTAGGATGCGCTTACCGCCGCCAGCTCATGCGGTGCACTGGTCTGCCGGAAACCGCGTTGCGCCCGGCGCCGGTGATCGAAAATCCTTGCTTGGCATAGAAGCGGATGGCGCGCGCATTGTCGGTGTTGACGTCCAGATCGAGGCCGTCCGGCGAGAGCCGCTTGGCCTCGCCGATAAGCGCGGCGCCGAGCCCCGATCCCCATCGTTCGGGAGCGACTACGATCTGGTCGAGGTAGCGCGTTCGCGGATCAACCGTCACGAAACCGATCATGAGGCCTTCAGCCTCGGCGACGACGATTTCGGCGCTCGGCATCAGCTCGGTGCGCCAACGTCGCCGCCACCAGTCGAGCCGCTCGGCGAAATCGATGTGCGGATAGGCCGCCTGCCAGGTGCGCAGCCACAGCGCCATCGCGGCGTCCTCGTCGCGCGGGTCGTCGTAGCGGCGCAGCGAATATCCGCCATACGGCGTCGCCGAACCGTGGGAAGCCACATTGCGGTTACTCGCTCCCGGATCGCGCGCCGCGTCATCCGGGATGCGCATGTCGCCTCACCTTTCGGTCAGCTTCAGCTCGATGCGCCGGTTGCGGCTGAACGCCTCCTCGCTGGTGCCAGGATCGATCGGCTGGAACTCACCGAAGCCGGCCGCGACCAGGCGCTGCGGCGAGACGCCCTTACCGATCAGATATTGCACGACCGAGATGGCGCGCGAAGCCGACAGCTCCCAATTCGATTTGAAGGACGACGCCGGCCCGATCGGCCGCGTGTCGGTGTGGCCGTCGACCCGGAGCACCCAGTTGATCTCACCGGGAATGCGCTTTTCGAGATCGAGTAAGGCGGTCGCCAGCTTGTCGAGCTCGCTGCGCCCCTCCGGCCGCAACACCGCAGCGCCGCTGTCGAAGAACACTTCGGATTGGAAGACGAAGCGGTCTCCGACAACGCGGATATCGGGGCGGTTGCCGAGAATCTCGCGCAGCTTGCCGAAAAAGTCCGAGCGATAGCGCGACAATTCCTGCACGCGCTGTGCCAGCGCCACGTTCAGGCGCTGGCCGAGATCGGCAATGCGCAGCTGTGATTCCTTCTCCTTGTTCTCCGAGGTTCCGAGCGCGTCCTCGAGGGCGGCGATCTGCCGGCGCAATGCGCTGATCTGTTGATTGAGAATCTCGACCTGGGCGAGCGCGCGCGCGGTCGCATCCTTCTCGACCTGGAGGTCCGCGGCAAGCTTGCCGGCCTCGGCCTTGTCGACCGCGCCGCTTTGGCCGGCATCGGCGGCGCCGCGCAGGCGGTCGCGCTCGCTTTGCGCCGCCGACAACGACGCCCGCAGCTGCGCGATCTGCTCTTCGAGATTGACTTTGCCGGTCTGCTCCAACGACAGCAGCTCGGAGAGGCGCGAAATCTGCGCCTTGAGGCGGGCAAGCGCGGTATCCTTGCCGGTGACCTCCTGAGACAAGAAGAACTGCGCCACCATGAATACCGTGAGCAGGAAGATGATGGACAGAATCAGCGTCGACAACGCGTCGACGAAGCCCGGCCAATAGTTCATGCCGGCATCACGGCGGCTGCGGGTCAACGCCATGGCGCCCTACCTGCCGACGGTTTCGCGCGCCAAAATTTCCAGCAGACGGCGGATGTCGCTGTTGAGCCTCGCCTGCGCGTCGGCCCAGTCGCGAATCATCTGCTGCTCGTTGCGCATATGCTGAATGAGGCCCTGGAGCGCCTCGGCCAGATTCGCCATGGCGGTTGTCGCGCTCTTGCTGGGTCCCTCGCCGATCGACTGACGCAGCCGGTCGAGCGCGTCCATCACGCCGGCTGGTAGCGAGCCACCGCCGCCGACCCCGGCCACGCCGATGTCCTCCACCGCCGTTGCCAGCCAATCTTCGAAATCGGTGTAGAAACGATTTTGCGCCTGGCTGGTCTGCAGGTCGAGAAAGCCGAGAATGAGCGAGCCGGCAAGCCCGAACAGCGAGGAGGAGAAAGAGATACCCATACCGCCGAGCGGCGCGGCCAGGCCCTCCTTGAGGGCATCGAACACTGCATCGGCGTCGCCTCCGGCCTTCAGCCCATTGATGATGTTGCCGACCGAGCCGACGGTTTCAATCAGCCCCCAGAACGTGCCGAGGAGGCCGAGGAATACCAGCAGGCCGGTGAGATAGCGCGAGATATCGCGCGATTCGTCGAGCCGCGAGCCGAGCGAATCGAGAAATGCGCGCATCGTCTGCGCCGAAATGGCGACCCGGCCGACGCGTTCGCCGCCGATGATGGCGGCGATGGGCGCCAGCAGGGTTGGTTGGCGCGCAACCGCGAGCCCCGGATCGGCGCGGCGGAAGTTGTTGACCCAGGTGATTTCCGGGAACAGCCGGATGACGCGGTGAAACGACAGGATGATGCCGACGAACAGCACGCCGACAATGAGCCCGTTGAGCCAGGGATTGGCCATAAAGGCGTTCATGATCTGGCGTTGCAGGACGAACGCGATCAACGCGCAGAGCACGAGGAATACCAGCATCCGCACCAGGAAGATGCGGGGCGAGTCGAGCCTTTCCTGATCGAGGTTGCTCAGCATCGGCTTTCGCATAACGCCGGAGAATCGCCCCATAATGGCACAGGGCCGGGGAAAGCAAAGGGCATGGTTAGCCGTCCTTCAACCGCGGCGGCTTCACAAATCGGTGCCCGGATTCTTCGATGCGCGACCGCAGTGGCGAATGTGAGCGCCTTTGCGGCGGGTTGATGGCGAAGCGCCGTCGGTGGCGCCCCGATCGACATCTTCTCACGCGCCGGCAGCTTGCCGGGCGGCCTCCTTGCCGGCTGCGGCCAGCAGCCGCAGCAGCGCCCGATGCATGGTTTCGTTGCCGGCAGCGACTTGGCCTTTGGCGATGACATCGTCGCCGCCGTCGAGGTCGCTGGCGAATCCGCCGGCTTCGCGCACCAGCAGCGTGCCGGCGGCCAGATCCCAGGGCGAAAGATCGCGTTCCCAATAGGCGTCGAACCGGCCGGCCGCGATCCAGGCGAGATCGAGCGTGGCGGCGCCGAACCGGCGCAGCCCGGCGAACTCCGCCTGCGCCGCGGCGATCTCGTGGCGCGCGAGCGCCATATCGCCGCGTCCGTAATGCGGCAGCCCGCAGGCGACCACGGCATCGGCAAGCCGCTGGCGGGCGGCGACGCGAATGCGCTGGTCGTTGAGGAATGCGCCCTTGCCGCGCTCGGCGACAAACAGCTCGTCGAGCGCCGGATTGTAGGTGAGGGCGGCGACGACGGCGCCGTTGCGCTCGAGCGCAATGGAGACGGCGAAGTGCGGGATGCCGTGCATGAAATTGGTGGTGCCGTCGAGTGGATCGACGATCCATCGGTGGCTCTGGTCGGTGCCGGGATGGGCGCCGCCTTCCTCGCCGAGGAAGCCGTAGTCGGGCCGGGCCTTAAGTAGCTCTTCGCGCAAAATCTCCTCCGCGCGGCGGTCGGCGGCGGTCACGAAATTGCGCGGACCTTTGAGCGAGACCTGCAGCTTCTCGATCTCGCCGAGATCGCGTTTGAGCGTGCGGCCGGCGCGGTAGGCCGCCTTGATCATCACGTTGAGGATCGCCGAATGAGCCATGGCGGCCTGCGGTAAGGTGCGGAGGGCGGTCGCGTCAAGCGCGCGTCCGGCTCGTTCAGCGGTTGGAGCGCAACCGGGTGAGTTCGCCTTCGAACGCGGACATCAACAGGGCCGCCTCTTCGGTCGGCAGCGCTGCGGCAAGTTCGGGAAAAAGCTTCTCCCAGCTTGCGGTCTCGGCGTCACTCCACGGCATAATCTGAGCGTCGCGGGCAACGCGTAGAAGCCCGTTGAGGCTCTTGCGGATGTAGGCCGGATCGGACCCCCGCGCGGGCGACGGCTCGGCGCGTTCGGAGCGAAAAAGCTTCAGCTGATTCATGGCCGCGACCTTATGCGGCCCGCGCGCCGAATTCACCCGTTTGCGAGAGCGACGGCGCGCCGCCCGCGCTCGTTCTCCACAAGATTCCGCTCCTGCGGCGAGAGACGATAGAGTTCGTAAAGCGTCTCGTTCATGGCCCGTTCGTCGGTTTCGATCGCCGCGACCTCTTCGGCCAACGCCGCCACCCGGTCGAGAAATTGCGCCGCCGCGGGCGTCTCGGACGCGACCGGCGGCCGCCGCAGCTCCGCGGCGAATCGTTGTGCCTCGCGCGCCGGTCCGCTGAGGAGAAGCCAGCGCCAGTACGCCTCGGTCAGGCGGCCCGACGATTCGTCGAGGTAGATTTTGTTCAACACGGCGACGCCGCTGACGTAGAGGCGTAACTCACCCGACTCGAAGCGTACTTCGCGCCGACCGCTGCGATCGAGCGCCGCCTGCAGGGCCTCCAGACGACTGGCTTCCCATTCGTCGAGCTTCTCCTGCGCCCATCGGCGGCGGTCGACGGCAAGGCGCAAACCTTTGGGCGCGCGCTCCGCCATCTCGGCCGCGTCGGGCAGGTCGGGCCAGAGCCAGCGAGCCGGATGGCGCGCACGCGCGAGCACGCAGAGGCGGTCGGCTGCTTCGCGCAAGAGATTACGACGATGCGTCCATCGCTCCTGCAGGCGCCGCGCGCGGGCTGCGATGCCGGCACGCTGCTCCGCTGCGGCATTCGGGACCGGCAAGGGAGCGATAAATTGCTTGTTGGCCGAGCGGTAATCGTTCTGAAACGGCTTCGCTGTGATGCGGAATACAAAATCGCAGACTGCCCCGTTGAGCACCGCCATCAAACAGGCCGGCTCGGTCTCGTTCGCCGGGATGATGCCCCCGACGTCGACGTTGTCGAGACAAAACCGACCGTCCGCATCGCGACTGCATTTGAGATGCTGGACGAGCCGTGGCACGATCAGCTTGGCAAGGTCCTGCTTGTCGATGTTTTGACTGCGGCCGAAGCGGTACCATTGGGCGTCGTTGAACGCATTCGATTCCCGCCCGCGCAATTGCGTCTCCCATTTGCCCAAGTGCTCCCACGCCTTCGGGTAGCGCCGCGCCATGTCTGCGGCCGGGATCAAGGCCACGGCGCCGCGCCGCGCGTCGCGCTCGTAGGGAAAGAGCAGATAGGTGCTCGTCTCCGGCTCCTCGTAGCGCTTGGCTTGGGGGCCGGAGACGAGCGGCTTCATGATCTCGTCCTCGACTTCGACCTCGTAGTGAGACGCACCTTTGCCCTTCGGCGTGCACAGATAGCGGCCCGCCGCGACGCGCTCGAGATGATAGATGTGATCGGCACTCGTCTGAATGCCGACGACGATGCCGGCGGTGAGCGTCGGATCGTCGAGCCGCAGGCAGTCGTGCGCAAGCCGGTCGATCAGCGCCCGCTCGGCGCCGGTTGCCATCAGCCACTCGCCGTCTTCGGAGAAGGCGTCATACGGCACCGCGAGGCCAGTCTCGGACCAGTCGATATTGGCCATGTCGCCGCTCGGCGCCGCCGCGATGCGCATGGTCTCGCGCGGGTCGCGCGTGAAGAACTGCAAGGCCGTGTAGGTGATCACGTCCTCGAAGACCTGGTGCGCCCTGAAATCGAGCCAGCGGTCGAGGTGGCGGCCGTGCCGCACCAAGCGCCGCAATCCCTCGCCGTATTGGTTCACGGTCCACAGGCTCGGCGCAATGAACGCCATGCGCCCGCCGGGCCGCAGCAAGCGCAGGCCCTTTTCGATGAACGGAAGGTACAGGTCGAAATTGCCGGTCTGCGTGCTCGCATAAGTATCGGGGCCGCGCGCCGCCGTGAGATAGGCCACCACGTCCGGGTCCACCTTCATCAAGTTCTGCAGCTTCACGTAAGGTGGATTGCCGAGCACGATATCGAACCCGCCTTCCTGGCCGTCGGGCCATACCTCCGGAAACGCGGCGCGCCAGTCGAAACACCTCACGCGCTCCTCGACATCGGCGGTCCTCTGCCGCCCCGCCCAGAAATCGTCCCCGACCAGGCTGTTGCCGATCCGGATCGTGTGCTCCAGCGACGAAAGCGGTGCCGTCGCCCGCGCCGAATGCAGCCAAAGCGCCAGTTTGGCGATTTCGACGGACGCCGGATTGATGTCGACGCCATAGATATTGCTGCGCAAGATGTCGCCGATCAGGGCAGCCTCGTCGACCGCCAAGGCGGTGCTGCCTCGGGCGCGCTCGACGTCCCGCTCCGCGGCGATCCGCTCCGCCAGAAGCCGCCGGAAGGCGGAAATCAGAAAGGCGCCGGAACCGCAGGCCGGGTCGACAACGCGCAGTGTCTGCAGCCGCCCGACGTAAGCCGCCGCCGCGGCGGCGGTCGGCGCTCCCGCCTCCGGACGCGGATAGCCGCACGACGCCTTGGCATCTGCGAACCACGGCTCGAGCGTCTGCTCGACCAGATAATTGACCACCGGCTCGGGCGTATAGTAGACGCCGTCGCGCTTGCGCTTGGACAGCTTGGCGATGGTCTCGCGGCCTTCGAGCTCGCCCTCCCGATACTCGAGTTCGGTGATCGACTGCTCGAAGATGTGACCGAGCGTGTAAAGGCTGAGGCTCTGCTTGACGTCGCCGCGCGCCGCGTAGTCGTAGCGCCCGCACAGATAAAAGAGCGTCGTCCGATCGCTCTCGAGCGATGCCTCATCGGCGCCTTGTCCGGCCTTGGCGAAAACGTGATTAGGAATGCTCAAAGCGTCGATGAGCGGGTCCGGCTCGAACAAGCCGCCGTTGATTTGCGGCAGCGTGAGGCGGCTGAGCGTGCCGCCCGTGTTCATCAGGCCGAAAAGGCGCTTGAAGAAATCCCACAGCTCGGGACCGTTTTCGTCGTAGAACGGCTCGACGCTGCGGCTGCGCAAGAGATCGCGGATCATCTGCGGCGGGAACAGCATCCGCTCGCCCATGTCCTCGCAGAAGAACGCGAAGATGAAGCGGTCGAGCAGTTTCTGCGTCAGCCGCAGCAGTTCGCCCGGTCGGCCGGGGAAATGCGGGTTGTTGACGCGTAGCGCGGCATAAAGACGTTCGCGCACCTCCCGGTAACGGTCGTAGAACTCGCCTTCGAGGCTGCGCCCGCGCGCCCACTGCCGCTCCACGAGGCGGAGCAGAAGCGGACGGCCCGCCTGCGACAGCAGCATGTCCGGGGAGAACAGCTTCTCGAAGAGATAGCGGTCGAAGCGCGCATCGTCGGATTCGCTCAGAAGGTCGTATCCGCCTGAGAGCAGATCTTCGCGGCGGATAAAGAAGCGGACATATTCCGACGGTGCGCGATCCCACCAATACAGCCGGAACTCGTTCATGTCGGTGACGAGGCCCCACCAGGGCTGCACCGGCTCGTTGCCGAACAGCCCGCGCCGTGCGCCGCGGACGTAATTGAGGCACTGCTCCACCGGGCTCCGCGTGCTGCCCTTGCGGTGCTGCTTGGCGTCGAGCTTGGAGCCGATATCTTTGAACTCGCACAGCACCTGCGGGATGGCGTCCTTGCGGCCGGCAAACCAGCCGAGCGCCAGGTCGGCTTCGCCGGGGCCTCCGCCTGCCCCTTCCCCGGGAACCACGAATTTGGCGATGATCGTTTGCTCCGCGGGCGGGACGCGACCCGCTTCGCCGTAACCCCAGGTGTCGACGAAGAAGGTTTGGGTAAACGCGCTCTCGGCCTGCGTTTCGCTCAGCCGCAGCCGGCCGTCCCAATCCTGCAGACGTTTGAGGACTTGCGCGTCGCGTTCCGCCGCATAGGCGCGGTAATCAAGCTCGAATTCGGCGCGCAAAAACGCGCGCGTGATGAACGAGTGCCTATCGTCGAACACGCCGACTGATCCGGAGCTTGCCTGGTGCCCTGAAGGCCATTTTTGCGTACCGGTAGATTCGCCGTTTTCGCTCAGGCCTTACTCCAAGGAAGCCCGGCAAACCAGTTCTTCCCCGCCGAGGTGCGCGCCCGCCCCGGAGCGCGGTTACGACTTCCCCTCGCCGGAATTGAGAAACGGACGATGTCGGGTAACAGATTGCTTTCCAGCCGGCTTGAACATCGCTAATCGGATGAGCAAAGCTCGGAAAGGTCGAACTTGGCGGCAAAAACCTTTGCGGACGCCATCTCGTCTTACGGCGCCAGCGCCAAGGCGAAGCTGGCGAACGTTGCCATTTCGGGATCGCCAGAAGATCAGCTTCGCGGGCCGCTCGAAACTCTGATCCGAGACCTGGCAGCGATCGGGGGAATGCCGGCAAATGCCGTCCGGCTTGTCGGCGAGACGACGCTCGCGGAGCTGAAGACGCGGCCGGACTTCGCCGTCACCGTTTCCAATGCGCTGGTCGGCTTCATCGAGGTCAAGGCGCCGGGCAAAGGCGCCGACCCGCGCCAATTCAGCGATCCGCACGACAAGGAGCAGTGGGACAAACTCAAGTCGCTGCCGAACCTGATCTACACCGACGGCCGATCGTTCAGCCTCTGGCGCGACGGCAAGTCCGAAAGCGGCATCGTCCATCTGAAGGGGAATATCGAATCCTCGGGCACGCAGCTCGAAGCGCCGCCGAAGTTGCTCTCCCTCGTCGTCGACTTTCTGCAATGGAAGCCGATCGCGCCCAAGAGCGCCAAGCAGCTGGCCCAGGTCAGCGCCCGTTTGTGCCGCCTGTTGCGTGATGAGGTCACCGAGCAAATGGGCCTCGGCAGTCCCGGGTTGACCGGCCTCGCCGAGGACTGGCGCAAGCTTCTATTTCCGCAAGCAGACGATGCGCAGTTCGCCGACGGCTACGCGCAGGCGGTCACGTTCGGGCTGTTGGTGGCGCGGGCGCGCGACATCCCGTTGGCGGGCGGCACCGAAATGGCCGCCCAGGAGCTGAAGAAAACCAACTCGCTGATCGGCACCGCGCTCCGGCTGTTGACCGAAGACCCGTCGAACCAGGACGCTCTGAAAACGTCGCTCGGCACGCTGACGCGGGTGCTCGACGCGGTGAACTGGCACACGATCAGCAAGGATAAGCCGGAGGCCTGGCTCTATTTCTACGAGGATTTCCTGGAAGTCTACGACAACACGCTGCGCAAGCGCACCGGGTCGTATTATACGCCGCCCGAAGTAGTCGCGGCGATGGTCAGCCTCGTTGACGAATGCCTGCGCGGTCCCTTGTTCGAGCGCGCCGCCGGTTTCGCTGCGGCCGACGTGATCGTGGCCGATCCGGCGGTTGGAACCGACGCCCGCCGTCGCCGCTCGACTCGATTCAGCCTGACCACTGGCTGCCGGAATACACCAGCGACCTCATCGATCTGCTCAATGTGCTGGGGCGGCTCATCGCACTGGAGCCGCGGCAAGCTGATCTTCTCGAACGCATCTGCGGCAATCTCTCCTTGAGCGCCG
>Ga0187784_10004167_pt1 | contig 11683 bp, 12 predicted proteins | sample 1015_SJ02_MP15_2_FD_132964 | JGI IMG/M metagenome (GOLD analysis project Ga0187784, IMG submission 132964) | Tropical peat soil microbial communities from peatlands in Department of Meta, Colombia - 1015_SJ02_MP15_20_MG | ecosystem: Environmental > Terrestrial > Soil > Wetlands > Peat | place... | reverse complement strand
GCCGGCCCCAAATCGCTGAACATCAGCTGGATATAGCCGCCGAGCAGATCGTCAAGCGCAGGCGCGGTGCCGCGATAGGGCACATGCGTCATTTTGATCCCGGCCATGCTGGCGAACAGTGCGGCGGCCAGATGATGAAAGGCGCCGATGCCGCCGGATCCGTAGCTGAGCTGCCGTTCCTTGGCGAGCGCAATGAGATCCTCAACGCTGTGCACCGGCAACGACGGGCTGACGACCAGCACGAACGGCACTTTGGCGATAAGCGCGACCATCGCGAAATCCTTGGCCGGGTCGTATGGCAGCGATTTGTAAAGCGTCGCATCGGCCGCGAGCGAGGATACGTCCAGCATGATGGTGTAGCCGTCCGGCGGCGATTTGGCGACAAAGTTGGTGGCGAGGATGGTCCCCGCGCCCGGACGGTTCTCGACCACAAAAGGCTTGCCGAGCGCCTGTTCGAGCTTCTGGGCAAGCAGTCGCGCCAATATGTCGGTGCCGCCGGCCGGAGCGAACGGCACGACGAACGTAACCGGATGGCTCGGATAGTCCGCGGCATTATCCTTGCCGGCCGCAGGCGCGGCTTGCCCGTAGGCGAGGTTCACTGTCATCGCCGGCAGCGCCGTGGCGAGCAGGGCGCGACGCGAAAGATTGATCGCGGCTTTTGTCATCGCCCATTGCCTCCTTCGTCGCCGCTTTAACATGCCTGACGCGGCAACGTCACCCAGCGGCAAAAGCGCCCGCGGTAAGGAAAGACCGGCCGCCCGTATTTCTTGACAGGGCCATGGCGTGCCGTCATAAGGGCGCCGGTCGGCGCGCGTGAGCTGCGGTCTGAAGACCTGCCGTGCTGCCGCCGGCCATCTAATGATCGACTGGAAGAAACCGGTCCGGACAAAAATCCGAGGAAGTAAACATGTTCGCGGTCTTCAAAACGGGCGGTAAGCAATACCGGGTGGCGGCCGAGGACGTGCTCAAGGTCGACAAGGTCAAGGGCGAACCCGGCGAGATCGTTGAATTCGGCGAAGTGCTGGTCGTCGGCGGCGAGGCCGTGACGCTTGGCGCTCCGACCGTCGCCGGGGCCACGGTTGCAGCTGAGGTGCTCGAACAGGCGCGCGGCCCGAAAATCATCGCGTTCAAGAAGCGGCGGCGCAAGAATTCGCGGCGCAAAATCGGCCACCGCCAGGAATTTACGCTGCTGCGCATCACCGAGATCCTGACCGACGGCAAAAAGCCGACCAAGCAGGCGCAAGCCAGGCCGAAACGCGTGCCGGCGCCAGCGGCTGACGCGGCGCAGACCGAAGGCGCCGCGCCCCGCCAGGCTTCGGCCAAGCCCGAAAAGCCCAAAGCCAAGGCGCCTGCCAAGGCCAAAAAGCCTGCGGCCAAGGGCAAAAAGAAGTGATGCACAAAGGTGATGATTTCGTCACGAATCCGGTATAAGTAGCGGCAAGCAATTTAGAGAGTTGTCAATGGCGCATAAGAAAGCAGGCGGATCCTCACGCAACGGCCGCGATTCGGCGGGTCAGCGTCTCGGGCTGAAGATTTTTGGCGGCGCCGAAGTGCTCGCCGGCAACATCATCGCGCGCCAGCGCGGCACCAAATGGCATCCCGGCCGCAACGTCGGCGTCGGTAGGGATCACACGTTGTTTGCGCTGATCGACGGCAAAGTCGAGTTCCGTACCAAAACCAAAGGCCGCGTGTTCGTCTCCGTACTTCCGATGGCGGAGGCTGCGGCACAGTAAGACGGTGGATCATACGAGGTCCGCCGGCATCCAGTCGAACCGGCGGGCCCGATTGGGCTCCGAAAAGGGGGAGACCGGAATGCCGGCTCCCTCTTTCGATTTTTCGCGGGAGCCCGATCATGACTCTAGCAGCGGAAATTCCGGCGCAGCGAGCACCAAAGCGCAGCGTTCCGGTATTGCAAACCGAGCGGCTTGTGTTGCGGGCGCCTCGCCGCGCCGACGTTAAAGCTATTTTGCGACTCGCCGGCGACCGTCGGGTCGCGGAGAATACTGCGCAACTCCCGCATCCCTACCGCGCCGAAGACGCCGAATCGTGGATCGCGGCCATCAACCGCGAGGACGGCGAAGCGACATTCGCCGTCACGCTGGGCGGCGAGCTGATCGGCATCTGCGGGGTCGAATTGCGCCGGAACACGCCTGAAATCGGCTGCTGGCTCGGCGTCCAGTATTGGAGCTGCGGCTATGCTACCGAGGCGGTGCGGGCGACGGTCGATCATGCTTTTGGTACGCTCGGCCACTGCGCGCTGCAATCCGGCGCGCGCGTCAGCAATCCGGCATCGCGGCGGGTGCTCGAGAAATGCGGCTTTCAATGGACCGGGGTCGGGCTGTACCGCATTCGCGCCATCAATTCCTCGGCGCCGATGGATCGCTTCCGCCTCGACCGCGGCTTGTGGTCGTCGCTCAAGGCGTGGGGCCAGGTCAGCGAAGTGGCGTGACGGACCGCCTCTACTGCGCGGCGCTTTGCGCAGAGCCAAAAAGCGGCGCGAGCTTGTCGACCAGCGCCGGCCCGAAACTGCCTTGCGGATTCGACGGCGGCGCGCGGTCCATCAATTCCCAGCCCTGGATCAAGATGCGGGCGCGGTCGAACGCATTTTCGAAATCCATTCCCGGATGCAGGCTCTGGCGGAAAAAGGCGTCGCCAAAATACGTCCAGTCGCGTTCGGGGGCGCAGCCGAATGACGTGCTCTTGGCATCGGCAGCCGTCATCACGATGGTGTTGTCGTTCTGCAGCGGCGCAACGAAGATTCCGGCATAACAGGCTGAAACAATAACCACCCGATTCCTGATGCCTTCGCCATCGAGCGTTGCGGCGACCTGTTGCGGCGTCAATTCGGCTCTGGTGCCCGGCAGCTGCAGCGCAAAACCGGTCTTTTCGCCATGCGACGTCATAAACAGCACCAGAACATCCTCGTCTTTGTCCATGATCGTGCCGACAGCATGCACGGCCGCGGCAAAATTCTTAAAATCCGCCACCGGAATATTACCAAGCGTATCGCGATTGTTGATGAGGCGAATAATCCGATCGCGGATCGGCAATACATCCGCCAGAGCTTTCAGCCCGCCGTCGAGTTCCTTGACGAAAACGTCCTGATCGGACCAGCCGGCAATGCCGAGCGCGTAGACATCGGTGATGCCCTTGCGTTGCGGCGCCAGCTGGGCGACCTCCGCCTGGAGCAGCGCCGGCTGCGCCGTGACAAGCCGCGTGAGGTCGCCCGAGGCGGCCCGCGCCTCGCCGTTTCCGGAATGCAGCGCATATAACAGCTCCCACCAATTGGCGTTGCGGGCGTCGAAGTCGGGCGGCAGAAACACCGGAAAATGCGGCACCATGGCCTTGGCGACGAACAACGCGAGCCACAGCGCCGCCACCCTGCCGATCAAGGGCAGGCGCGTTTGCCACTCCAGGCTGCCGACGACACAGGCCATGGCGCCGATCCACCATGCTACCCCGACGGCGTAAACCGCCAGCGCCGGTCCCGTGCTGCCCCACAGTGGGCTCGCTGCGACAGCGGGCGCGATGAAGGGCAGCGCAAACTCGACCGACCCGACGATAATTTCCATCACGATCGTGAGAACAAACATGGCCGACAGCGCGGTGGCCCGTCCGGCTGGGCGCACGAACAGGGCCGCGACCGCAAGCTCGAGCGCGATCCAGGCAACGACGGCATTGAGTCCGTAAGGATTGAAGTTGTGCCAAGACCCCGCCGCGAATAATTGCAACGCAATGCGCACAACGGCCGCTGCAACGGCAAAACCGAGCAGGGCGGCAACCCCGACGAGCGGTGGGTCGGGCGTCGTCCGCCACACCGCGGCTCGCGCCGCAAGCTTCACTGCACCCCACACGTCCGGCATTCTCCGCAAAACCGGGTCACACTCGGTGCCGCAATTTCGAAATTTCACCCTATATCAGGTGCCCGATGGTGGCCACCGGGCAATTCGCGATAGTCTTTGCAGAGCCTGCGCGCCCTAAAGAAGTCGACCGATGAAATTCCTCGACGAAGCCAAGGTTTATATCCGCTCCGGCGACGGCGGCAACGGCTGCGTTTCGTTCCGGCGCGAGAAGTTCATCGAATTCGGCGGCCCGAACGGCGGTGACGGCGGCAAAGGCGGCGATGTCGTGGCGGAGGCCGTCGAGGGGCTCAATACGCTTATCGACTATCGCTACCAGCAGCATTTCACGGCTCAGAACGGCCGGCCCGGCATGGGCAAGGACCGTCACGGCGCAAACGGCGCCGACGCCGTTCTCAAAGTTCCCGTCGGTACGCAAATCTACGAAGAAGACGGCGAGACGCTGCTCGCCGATCTCACCGAGGCGGGGCAGTGCGCCATGCTCGCCCGCGGCGGCAATGGCGGTTTCGGCAATGCCCATTTCAAGACCGCAACCAACCGCGCCCCGCGTCGTGCCAACCCCGGTCAGCCCGGCCGCGAACTCGCGATCAGGCTTCGCCTCAAGCTGATCGCCGATGCCGGTGTCGTGGGGCTGCCGAATGCCGGTAAATCGACATTTCTCGCCGCCGTCAGTGCCGCCCGGCCGAAAATCGCCGACTACCCGTTCACCACCCTGCACCCGCAGCTCGGCGTGGTGAACGTCGACGAACGTGAATTTGTGCTCGCCGACATTCCCGGCCTGATCGAGGGCGCACACCAGGGCGCCGGTCTTGGCGACCGTTTTCTCGGTCACGTCGAACGCTGCCGCGTGCTGTTGCATCTGGTCGACGGAACCGGCGACGATGCTGGCGCCGCTTACAAGACGGTGCGCGAGGAGCTCGTCGCCTACGGTCACGGGCTTGCCGACAAGCCGGAGATTGTTGCGCTCAGCAAGGTGGACGCGCTCAGCCCCGACGTTGTCGAGCGGCAGCTGGCTCGCCTTAAACGCGCGGCAAAAAAGCGGCCGATCGCGATTTCCGCGGTGAGCGGACAAGGCGTGCCTGAGGCGCTGCGGGCGCTGCTCAAGGTCATCGACGATGCCCGGCACTCCGCCATCGCGGCGGACGCGGCGGCTGCCGCCTGGCAGCCTTGAGGAGATCGCAATGGCCTATACTTTTGTGTTGGTTCACGGTGCCTGGCACGGCGGCTGGTGCTGGCAGCGCGTCGCCGAACGGTTGCGCCGCGGCGGCAACGTCGTGTTCACGCCGACGTTGACGGGTCTGGGCGAACGCTCGCATCTGTTGCGCGCCGGCATCAATCTTTCCACCCACATCGCCGACGTGGCGAACGTGTTCAAGTGGGAACAGCTCAGCGACGCCGTGCTGTGCGGCCATTCCTACGGCGGCATGGTGATCGCCGGGGTCGCCGAACAAATGGCGCCGGCGATCCGCGCGATCGTGTTTCTCGACGCCTTCGTGCCGAAGAACGGCGACTCGGCGCAGGAACTGACCGGACCGGCGGTGCGGGAGCTGGCGCAAGCCGCCGCCCGGCGCGGCGAGATCGGCATCCCGCCGCGCTCCGCCGAGGCCTTCGGCGTGAACGCCGCCGACCGCGCTTGGGTGGATCGGCTGTGCGTGCCGCAGCCGATCGACGCCTTTACCGAGAAGATCGCGCTCACCGGCGCAGTCGGTCGCATTGCGCGCAAGAGCTATATTCGCGCCGCGAGCTACGCCAATCCGGGATTCGACAAGGCGCTTGCCGCGGCGCGCTCCGACCCGTCGTGGCGCACCTACGAAGTGCCGTGCGGGCATGACGTGATGGTCGATATGCCGGAACGGCTCAGCGAGATTCTGCTCGAGGCCGCGCGGTAAGCGGCGCAAAACGCAGCGTTCCGTCGCGCGCGATGCGCGGCAACAGATCGGTCTCCCAGGCCAGATAGTCGCGCATTGCCGCCGCCGTATCGCCGCTGCGCTCGTAGGGTTTGCGCCATTGATCGACCGCTTCGTCGGCCATTTTGGCTGCCGACGAAAAAGCCTGGCCCGCGGCCTGCCACGCCGCGTTGCCGCCTTCTAAAAAGCACACCGGTCGATCGAGCGCCTCGGCGGCTTCTGTCACCGCGAGCTTGGCCAGGACACCGTCCTCGGACGTGAGCACCGGCAGGCCGTGGAGCGGAATCTTTTTCAGCGCCCGGGCAAGCCGTGTCCTGACGGCGAACCAGGCACCCGGAATATGGCGTGCAAGATAGTTGCGGCTGAGCGAAAGATCGATGACGGTCGCTGCATTGCCTGCCAAGAGTTCAACAAGCGCGGCGCAGTGAAGAGCGGCGTCCGGTCGCGTCGCGGTTTGCAGGATGGCAGGCTCGGGCCGCTCCTTTTCTGCTCCCGCTTCCGCCAACACGAAAACCTCGGCGAAACCCATTTGCCGCAGCCACGAGGCGGTCATCGCCGCGCGAACCTCGGCGTTGTCGACCAGCACGATGCGCGCGCCGAGCGTGCCGACATACTGATCGGTCGCCTGCACGAGCTGACCTCCGGGCGCAGAGATCGCGCCGGGCAGGTGGCCGGCGTCGTATTCGGCGGGATCGCGCACGTCGAAGACGTAGACTGTGCGCGCGCCGTCGGCCCGCCAGGCTTCGAGCCTCGAGCGACCGATGCGGGCGACGCCGCAGCTTTCCGCCACCCGCCACGCCGCCTGTCGCGCCCAACCGAGCGTCTGCGCCGATACCGCCGGCGCACATCGGCTTTTACCGCTGTCACAGGCAAAGCCGGCCAGGCTCCAACCCATTGTCCCATTGCGCAGCGCGACAACCTTGTTCGGCAATCCGGCATTGATCAGCGATTGGGCGCCGATAATGCTGCGGGTGCGGCCAGCGCAATTGACCACCACCATGGTTTTCGGCGACGGCGCGATCTGCCGCGCCCGCAGCACCAATTCGGCGCCCGGCACGTTGGTCGCGGTCGGGATCGACACGCGTTGGTATTCGTCGAACGGGCGGCTGTCGAGCACCACCAGGTCCGCGCCGCGGCGCAGAAGCTCTTCGAGTTCCGTCGCCCCGATGCTGGGCGTGCTGCTGACATGCTCGATATATTCGCCGAACGCCTTGCTCGGCACGTTGACGCCCGAGAACAACTCGAAGCCGGCAGCGCCCCAGGCGGCCACGCCGCCGGCGAGGATATGCAGTTGCGTGTAGCCGTTTTGCGAGAGAATTGCCGCCGCCCGCGCGGCGAGGCCGTTATTATCGTCGCACAGCACGATACGCGTCGAACGGCGCGGCACAAGCTGCGCAAACTTCAACTCGAACCGACTCAACGGCACCGAGCGCGCGAGCAGCAGATGATTTTGCGAAAAAATCAGCTCCTCGCGCACGTCGACCAGCGCCAGTTCGACGCCGTCGTCCAGCATGCCCCGCAGCTCGGCGGGGTTGACCAAAGCCGTCACGTTGCCTGCTGCGGCGTCATGGCTTTGACTTCGCCGGTCGTCAGATCGAAACGCACGCGAGCGATGCGATCGAGGTTGGTTCCGGTCACGCGGATGAAGCGGGCGTGGTCGGGATAATCGATCGAATGAATTTTGCCGTCCTGATAGATTCCAGCGAGCCCCGGCGTCAGTCGGTACTTCTTCACCGGCTTGAGCCTGGCATGCACCGGATCGCGGCCGTCGTCCTCCCTGTCCCACTCGGTCATGTCGGTATAATGCGTGGCCTGGCCGTAAATCGCCCACGAGGCGCCGTGGTCGTGCGGCGGCGAGACGCGGGCTTTGTCGTTGATGTGGGCGAGGATCTGGAACCCCAGCCCTGGGTCCTCATAGAGAACGTGCAGACCGCGCGGCGTCTCCTCGCTGCAATACTGACGGATGAAGTCCGGGTTTTGCAGCAGGCGCTCGAGCTTCAAGCGCACTTCTTCGCGGCCGTTCGGTCCGGGATCGCGCGACAGGATGGTGCGGCAATCGGAGATGAATTGATTGAGTTCATAGGCCATTGCCATTGCTCCCAAGCCGAGTTGATTTGGCTAATGTCGCGCATCAGGAGGCCGGGCGCCAGCGGGGCCGGTGCGGTCTGGATATGGTTCGCCCAACCGCTACATTAGCTGTCATGTTTGGGCTACCGCGGACTTACGAGCGTCGTCGCAATGTCAGGTTGGATACTCTGATCCGCCTGCGCTGGCTCGCCATATCCGGCCAGCTCGCGACGGTATCGGTGGTGCATTTCGGCCTGGAATTCGAAGTTCCGATCTGGGCTTGCGTCGCCGTGATCGCGGTCGCGGCCATTCTCAACGTCGTGCTGCGCCTGAGTTTCGGTCGGACGCAATGGCTGGAGCCCGATCGCGCGGCCTGGCTTTTGACATTCGACACCGCTGAGCTGGCGGCGCTGCTTTATCTCACCGGCGGGCTTGAAAACCCGTTCGCCTTCCTGCTGCTCGGCCCGGTGCTGATTTCGGCGACCGCGCTGCCGCCGCGCATGACCTTGCTGATCGGCACGTTCGCGATGTTCTGCGCCACGGTGCTGGTGTTCTTGCACTACGACTTGCCATGGGACGCCGAAAACCCGCTTGAGCTGCCGGAAATCTACATGGTCGGGGTATGGCTCTCGATCCTGTTCGCGATCGGCTATATCGGGGTCTATACCTGGCAGGTCGCGGAAGAGGCGCGCCAGCTCTCGGACGCGCTGGCGGCGACCGAGCTGGTTTTGGCCCGCGAGCAGCATCTGTCGCAGCTCGATGGCCTTGCCGCCGCCGCGGCGCATGAACTGAGTACGCCGCTGTCCACCATCACCGTCGTCGTGCGCGAAATCGAGCGCGCGCTCCAAGCGAATTCGCCCTATGCCGACGACGTAAAACTATTGCGCGAACAGGCGCAGCGTTGCCGGGAAATCTTGGCAAAGATCACCGAGCTTCCGACCGGGGAGCCGTTTGATCGCATGCCGCTGTCGGCCCTGATCGAGGAAGCCGTGGCGCCGCACCGCAATTTCGGCGTTGCCATTACGGTGAACTTGCCGTCCAACCGCGGCGCGGAACCGGTCGGCGCCCGTAACCCGGCGATTCGCTACGGTCTCGGCAATCTGATCGAGAATGCGGTCGATTTCGCCCACAGCCGGGTCGAGATTCTCGCCAAATGGACGGCGGACGAGGTGAGCATCACCATCAGCGACGATGGCCCCGGTTTCGCCCCGGAGGTCGTCGACCGCCTCGGGGCCCCCTACGTGAGCCACCGCAGGCCCGGCGGGCGCGACGCGATAGGCGACGAGGATGCGGTCTTTGGCTTGGGCCTGGGTTTTTTCATCGCCAAGACGCTATTGGAGCGCTCAGGCGCCCGGCTTTCGCTCATCAACCAGGCGCCGCCGCTGCACGGCGCCACCGTCACCGCGACCTGGAACCGTGCCGATTTCCAAAGGCCGATCGTCTCGCCTCCGCTTGAGCCGGCAGCGCGGGCTTCTTAGTCTTGGTTGCCGCGGCGCGCTCGCTCGCCGTTTGTTGAATTCTTGTGATTTGCGGGGTGCGGCCCCGAGGATTGCGCCGGCTCGCGGTTTTAGCGATGCTGTGCCGGAGCCGGCAGTAGCGTGCAAACACCTCGCCTTCGCGTCGATGGAGTAGAATTGCCATGATCAATGCCGCGACCGGTCCGCTTCCCGCCGAGCGGACGCTTCTCATCGTCGAAGATGACAAGTCGTTTTTGCAACGACTGGCTCGGGCGATGGAGGGCCGCGGCTTTTCGGTGACCACCGCCGAGTCGGTCGCCGACGGGCTGCTGCAAGTCGAGAAGGCCGCTCCGGCCTTTGCCGTCGTCGATATGCGGCTCGGCGACGGCAACGGTCTCGACGTCATCTCGGCCATGAAGAAGCGCCGGCCGGAGGCGCGCGCCATTATCCTCACCGGCTACGGCAATATCGCGACCGCGGTGAATGCGGTCAAACTCGGCGCGGTCGATTACCTCGCCAAGCCGGTCGACGCCGACGATGTCGTTGCAGCCTTGCTGGCGCTCGACAACAGGAAGGTCGAGCCTCCCGAAAATCCGATGTCGGCGGACCGGGTGCGCTGGGAGCACATCCAGCGGATTTACGAATTGTGCGGCCGCAACGTTTCCGAAACCGCCCGGCGCCTCAATATGCACCGCCGCACGCTGCAGCGGATACTGGCCAAACGCGCGCCGAAATAGCTTCGTGTCACTGTGGAGCGCGCCCGCCGCGACGGCGGGTACGCTCAAGCCCGACCCGATTGCCGCGGCCGCACCGCCGATAATCGATATAGTTCAAATTTTATCGGATATTTCAGGACAAATTTGACGGACTTTGGGTACACCGCCAGCAACTATCAATGAAACTCCGACGGGAGCGCATGCTCGAGCCGTCACAACCAGTCAAAGCGCATCAGGATGATTCGGCTGCCGCGCAGTTGGCGCCGCCGAGTGGCGGGCCGCGCCTCCTCGCCATCGATGACGACAACCTGCACCGCATGATCATCTGCCGCGTGGCCGCTAAAGCCGGCTATGCGCCCGCGGGCGCGGCAACTTACGACGAGGCTGCCAAGCTCGCGCAGCAAGTCGCATTTGACTGCATCACGCTCGATCTGTCGCTGGGGCCACATATCGGCGCCGAATTGCTGCGCCACTTCTGTGCGCTCGGCTGCAAGGCGCCGATCATCGTCATTACCGGCACTGACAGCGTCACCTGCAACGAGACCGTGAAACTCGGCAAGTCGCTTAATCTGAATATTACGCAATCGATGTCCAAGCCGGTGGACCTCACCGTGCTGCGCTACCGGCTCGAGCGGCTCAAAGCGCAGCGGGAAACGGCCGTCGTCGCGTCGTAGTTCTTATATCTCCCCGCAATAGGGTCCCTGCGGATCGGCCAGCGCCTGCAGGCGCAGCGCCGCCGCGTGGGCAAAGCGAAGCATCATGGTCTTGCGGGTGGCGGCGGCGAGCCGATGTTCCGGCGCTTCCCACAAGATCGAGGCGCCGAATGCGTCGGCCACGATGAGCCCGGCATCCGCAGGGAAAATATCGCGCGGCACGCCAAGCACGGTTGCGAAGAACAGCCGGTCGCAGTGCAGCCGGTAGTCCGTCCATTTCTGATCGGCGCGAAAATCGGCCACCGAGGATTTTATCTCGACAATGACCACCTCGCCGTCGCCGCCGAGCGCGACGAGATCGGCGCGCCGGCCCGACGGCAGCGGCAATTCGCTGACCACGCAATAGCCGAGCGCATGGAGGTAGCGCGCGCTGCCGCGGGCGATTGCCAGCGCGGTCTGCGATTGCCGTCCATCGGCCGGCACTTGCGCCGTCAGCGAGGTGAGACTCATGGCCAGGATTCCAGGCAGCGGCAGGTTCGACAGCGGACGGCACGCGAGCTTACGCACGCCACAAACTCCGGCTGAACGGGAAACAAGCCGCTCATTGTGCCGTGCCGGCGCGGTCCGGGAAAGCCCCCGCCAATGCCGCGGGTGTGGCCGCGATTACGCCGCGCTCGGTGATGAGGCCGGTGATCAGCCTGGCCGGCGTGACGTCAAAAGCATAATTCGCCGCCGGCGAGCCTTCCGGCACGAGGCGCACGGTTTCGATGCGGCCGTCGGCGGTGCGCCCGGTCATGCTGGTGACTTCCTCGGCGCCGCGTTGCTCGATCGGAATTTCGGCGATGCCGTCGGTGATCGTGAAGTCGATGGTCGGCGACGGCAGGGCGACGTAGAACGGCACGTTGTTGTCGCGCGCGGCAAGCGCTTTCAGATAAGTGCCGATCTTGTTGCAGACGTCGCCGTTGGCGGTGACGCGGTCGGTACCGACGATCACCAGGTCGACAAGGCCGTGCTGCATAAGAT
>Ga0187784_10004166_pt1 | contig 11684 bp, 4 predicted proteins | sample 1015_SJ02_MP15_2_FD_132964 | JGI IMG/M metagenome (GOLD analysis project Ga0187784, IMG submission 132964) | Tropical peat soil microbial communities from peatlands in Department of Meta, Colombia - 1015_SJ02_MP15_20_MG | ecosystem: Environmental > Terrestrial > Soil > Wetlands > Peat | place... | reverse complement strand
GTCGAGATTCATCGCCGGATGGCAGTGCCTCAAGCGGTTGTACCTAGAAGTCCATCAGCCAGAATTGGCAGCGGAGCCGGACGAACAATCCGTGGCGGTCTTCGAGCAGAGTCACGAAGTGGGCCGATGGGCGCAGAAGATGTTTCCCGGCGGCGTGCTCATTGAGGCGGGGCCAGAGGAGGTAGACAAAGCTCTACAGCAAACCGAGCAGGCGGTTGCAGGCAAGAAATATCCCGCCATCTTCGAGGCGACATTCACACATGACGACATCCTGGCCAGGGTCGACATCCTGGAAAGACGGGCCAGGAACAAGTGGCGGCTGATCGAGGTAAAGTCATCGACCAAGCTCAAGGATTATTACCTGTACGACGTTGCCATCCAACGGCTCATCCTCGAAGGTCTGGGGATGAAGGCTGTTCCCTGCCTGATGTACCTTAACCGGGAATGTGTTTACGACGGGAAGCAGTTCGAGCTGGATAAGCTGTTCGTTATCCGGGATGTCACGGACGAGACCAGAGCCCTCGGTAAAGATGTAAAGGATCTAATCCGGGAAGAGCGCAAAGCGCTTGAACGGGCCAAGCCGCCGGACGTCGAGCCCGGAAACCATTGCACAAGCCCGTTCACCTGCGAATTCCACGACGTGTGCAACAGGCCACTGCCGGTCGCCCACGTTGCCAACCTCCCAGGCATAACGCCAAAGAGACTGGAGGAGCTGGCACGCCAGGGGATTGAGTTTATAGGGAACATCCCGAAAAGCTTTCCTCTGACTGAGCGGCAGAGGCGCGCGTGGGAGTGTGCCCGGACCGGGAGGCCGTGGTTTGGAAAAGGGCTGAAGGAAGCCCTGAGCGAGCTGAGCTATCCTCTCCACTTCATGGACTTCGAAACCTTGGGAGTGGCTCTCCCCCGATACGCCGGCATGTCTCCGTACGACCAGATCCCTTTCCAGTGGTCCGTCCACGTTCAGCAAAAACCGGGAGCCGAACTGAAGCATTATGAATTCTTGATGGATAATGCCGATGACCCACGGCTGGAGTTCGCCAAAGCCCTTTGCCAAATCATCGGGAAGAAGGGGAGCGTTCTCGCTTACAGCAAGGGGTTTGAATGGAAGTGCCTGGCCGACCTAACACAAGCGCTGCCCCGATACAGAGACCAGATTGAAGACATCCAGGCCAGACTGTGGGATCCGTTGCCTGTCATTCGTGCCCATGTCTATCATTTGGAATTCCGCGGCTCTTACTCGCTGAAGAGCGTGCTGCCTGCCCTGGTGCCCGGCATGACTTACGAGGGGATGGAAGTCGCCGAAGGTAACGAGGCCGGCCTCGCGTGGGAAAAGATGGTTCAGGAAGAGGTGGGGACCGAGGAGAGAAGGAGGCTTAGGGAGGCCCTTCTGGCATACTGCAGGCAAGACACGCTGGCAATGGCGAAGCTGCTAGAGGTCCTTTACGAGCACACCCGTGACCGATGAGGAAGAATTGCCAGCGTGAAACCGTCCTGCCATCCGCGTGGTCAACTTTCTTCCTGCATTGGAACTTTGATCCCGGAGTCCAGAGGCTTGCACCGATGACCTTTCACGGTTTGCCCGGAAACCTACTCAGTTCGCCGTAACCACATGATTCTGCGCTTGAAGGCAGAGATCCGATCCTTCACCCAACAATCACCAGTTTGTGGGCAGCTGATACTTATCTGGAGGGTGTAAAGCCGGAGCCGAACCCCCGGAGACTTCGCCGAGGTCCGGATTCTTGCAGTTTTGGCCTTCCTCAAAGGTGCTGGCCACACGTTCCTTTCTCCATATCTGTCCGCGCGCATTGAAAAACGTATTTTTCCGAACGCAGGGCGGTCCTGATGGATGAGTCAGCATCATGGCCGAAGGCGACCGGCGGCGCGATCGGCTGAGGGTGCGACGGTTGCCATCATCGCCGTAGGCGTCGCCCGGGTTAATTTCTGCGCCGCGTGACGGATCAAGGTTCCTACGCGCCGTTCATCATGGTATCGTCAACGTTTTTGGGTTACGAACGGAGAATGGAAGGTTGGTGACAAAGTATCTCCGTCGAGACGTCGCAGCGTCCAGGAGCGCAACCGCTACGTTTGTACTGCCTATTTGGTCCAGTGCAGAATAAACGTGCGCAGCGTATTTCTTTTGTAATTGAAGGACCCCACCAAATTGAAGGCAGAAATCGAAGAACGTGAATCGATTCGGAGCGCTGCCTTGAATTGTTCTGCCGCAGCCTCCAATTCCCTTGCAGACTGAAGGAGTACGCCCAAGGCATTGCAGGCCGGGAGATAATCCAGCTTCTCCTCAGTGATGGTCCTCAGTTCGTTTGCTGCCCTCGCCCGGTCACCGGTCTGGATGAGTGCCAGTGCCAAGTTGTAGTGGGCCTTCCATGGTTTCGGGTACAGTCCAAGGGCACCCTCAAAAGCGGGAATCGCGAAAGGATATTGCTGCCGCTTGGCAAACTGCAAGCCAAGAGCATTTAGACTCTCGAAGGGGGGCGACCGGACCGAGCCTGGCCCTTCACGGGGACCTCGCCCCATAGGCTCCGAGATAAGCCGCGTTTAAAGGCACCCGGTAAGCGTCAACCTTGAGTACCCAGAGGTTTTAACCTGGGGACAACCTATTTATCGCGGGGAGTGTTTTCTCGCAAGGGGAGGCCGTGGAGCCTCGGACCTCCAACCTGGCGGGAAGCCTTATGACTTTCTCATCTTGTTTCGGCTCCCCTTCTACATTCCGTATAATCTGGAGCAGCGTGCGCACCGCAACTTTGCCCATCTCATAGCTAGACTGGGCTACTGCCGTCAGCTTGGGCTCAAACATCATCGCCAAGCTGAATCCCGTGGGCCCTGCCACAAAATCATCAAAACCGACAATGCTCACCTGTTCAGGACAGCGAATGCCCATCTCAGCCACTGCTTGTAGCAAGCCGATTGTCATTTCTTCGCTAGCGGCAATGATGGCAGTAGGAGGAACGGGTAAGGATAGCAGATTCATTGCGCAGATGTGCGCCTCCTCCAATCGAAAATTGCCGCACACGAAAAACTCCTCCTTTACCGGCAGGCCCGCCGCACCCATCGCGCGCCGAAAACCTTCAGCCCGCTCAAGACCTGTCGAGAGCGACGTGGGACCCGAGATCATCGCAATCCTGAAATGGCCCAGGCTGATCAAGTGCTCTGTGGCCTCTTGAGCTGCTTCAGCGTTGGCGGTGGTCACAGCAGGTCCGCAGTGCCCGTCCGGAATGTCATCAAAAAAAACAATCGGGACATCCCGTTCCGGGCTCTCAAAGCGATGGAAGTAAGACTGGGCGGAGGCTAACAAGATTCCATCCACACGCCGGGAATAGAGCGCGGACAGATGTCGCTGTTCCTGTGCGGGTTCGTAATTCGTGTCGCAGATCAAGATGGAATAACCTTCTCTTCCTGCTTCGTCTACCGCCCCACGCACCACTTGGCCAAAGAACATGGTGTTGATCTGGGGAAGAATCATGCCCAGCGTGTTGGTTTTTCTCACGCGGAGGCTGCGCGCAATATGGTTGGGATGATAGTTGAGGGCGACGATAGCCCGCCTTACGGCGTTCATACTTTTTTCGCTGACTCCCGGTTTGTCATTGAGCACTGAGGAAACAGTCCCTGCGGAAACTCCTGCGAGCCTAGCAACATCCTTGATTGTGGTCGTCATCTCTACCCCTTAGAAATTACCTTTTCGGCATGAGCCAGGAAATAAGATAGCATATTCCAGACCAAAAACATCCGAGATTATCGATATTATGCAGATCAATTGCTAGCCTTTCTTGGGCTGTATCTGAATCGTTATTGTCATTATGTGAGAGTGGGACGGAGGAGGTCAAGAAGTGATCATACGCCATAGCCTTAAGGGTAGTCGGATCCAGTATAAGGTGGCACGTACAGTTTGTAGTATGAGGCTTTCTGAATCGTTAAAAAAAGACTTGACAAACTCGATCACAAGGCGTAAATGATGTTCTGAAACTGCCCGGGAAGCTACTACTCAGGTGCGTTTCACGGGGGGAAAAGGGGTCCCTTTGTAATACGGCCGGGTGCGGCCACATTTGAGGTTGCAGACACGGTGCCGACCGGAGTGCTGACTGTTCAGCTGTAATCGTGGCCAGGTGTTTCTCTCCCAATAGCTAAGTTGGTCATTGCTGAACCTGAACGATTGGCTTCTTTGTTGTACTTGCGTCGGGAGATTCGTAATCACCACAAGCAAATGCCTTTTCGGAGCGGGGAGCTGCTATGCTTCGCTTCCGAAGTCCGTGCTTATCTCACTACGGAGGTGTGCAATGGAAGCAATGATGTCGCGCTTTTGCAAGAAGACACTTTTCCCAGGATTAACTTCGCTGCTCCTGATGTTATTGATCTTTCCGACTTTAGTTTTTAGCCAGGGTATGAACACGGCCCTGTTGCGTGGTGTGGTGATGGATCCCACCCAAGCCGCCGTACCGGGGGCGAAGATCACCATTACCGACACGGCCACGGGAGTCGTCACGGAAACTACCACCGACTCGGTAGGGCGCTATATTTTCAATGAAGTCAAGCCGGCCACTTACACGGTTCGAGCGACGGCAACCGGGTTTAAGACCTACATCCGCGAAAACGTTGTCCTGGTGGTAGGCCAACAAAGTGACGTCGATATCACCCTCGACATCGGGGCGAGCAGGCAAACGGTTAAAGTCACTGCCGCGGCCCCACTCCTGAACAGCGTCAGCGGGGCTTTGGGGACGACGCTGACGAGCGACATGATCAACGACCTGCCTCTGGGTGGCCTCGACATCAGTAACCTCTCCTACTTTTCCCCGTCGGTCACCGAGCTAACAGGCAGCAACCCTGACGCTTTGGGCGGAACCACCATCGTCTCTAACGGACAACGCTACGCCACCTCGGAGTTCCGCATGGATGGAGCCTTGCTCAGCCGTCCCCAAGGAGGCGAGGGTTCCACCACGGAAGTTGACTTCCTCCCTGTTCCCGACGCGATTGCTGAATTCAGCCTTCAGAACAACAGCCTTTCGGCGGAGTACGGCAACAACGGTGGGACGGTGGTGAACTTGGTCACAAAATCAGGTACCAATCAATTCCACGGCAGCGCTTACTATCTCTATCAGCGGCCCTGGCTCGATGCGAATGACTTCTTCTCGAATCTGGGCGGGGTTCCCAAGGGGATGTTCACCTATGACCAGTACGGCGGCTCACTGGGCGGTCCCATCCGCAAGAACAAGACATTCTTCTTCGTCGATTACCAAGGGATCCACAGCTTAACCCCGACGACCTTTGTTGAGACAGTGCCGACCGCCCAGCAGCGGAATGGGGACTTTTCCCAAACCTACAATGCGGATGGCACCTTGCAACAAATCTTCAACCCCTATGACGTTTCTTGTACGCCTTCGGCACAGGGCCAGAACTGTATTCGGCAGCCCTTCGCAAACAATGTGATCCCGCCTAGCATGATAAATCCTGTCATGCAAAAGGTCATTAACCTATACCCTCTTCCCACGGGAACAGGCCAGCCTGGAACCTATATCAACAACTACATACAAAAAGTCATCGACTCCTCTCCCAGCCGCCAGTATGACATTCGGATCGATCAGAACTTCTCCCAGAAGAACCGCGTGCTCGGACGCTTTAGCTTCGGGGGCGACTACTACAACGTGCCAGATCCTTTCTTGGCTCCTCAAACCTCTAACTTTACTGACGATACCGCATCCCTGGAGGACGTTTGGACGCCAAGCCCCAATCTGCTGTGGACCAATCGCTTTGGGCTGATACGGCATGTGTACGTACAGAAGGTGTTACCCGTGGTTAATCCGCTCGGTATCGGATTCCCGCAAGAACTGATCGACAACCCGTGGTATGACCAAACGAATTTCCCCATGATCTCGCCGAACGGCTACCAGGGCCTGGTCACCGATGCCTGCTGCACGAATACTCTGGAAACCGACACTCAATTTTTGATCGATTCAACGGTGACCAAAGTGAAGGGCGGGCACAACATAAAGTTTGGCGGAGAAAAGAGGATCTTCCTCAACAACTACTTCCAGCCTGGTGACACCAGCGGCCAATTCGGGTTCGGGCAGGACGTGACTTGGCAGAGCATTTTCTCCCCCAATACGGACCAGGGCAACAGTCTGGCATCTCTGCTGCTAGGATGGGGCGACAGCGGCAGCGTCGGAGAACTTCCGGCGGTCGCCAACCGCTCGGCAGGGGCCGCTTTCTTTGTTCAAGACGACTGGAAAGTGACTCGCCGCCTGACGCTTAACCTGGGGCTGCGCTACGAGTGGAACACTCCTTACACGGAGCGCCACAATCGCGCCCAGTTTAGCTGCTTCAGTTGTGACACTGGGATCAAGGTGCCCTTCATAGCCGGCCTGGAAGGAATCTGGCCTACAGACGGCATGGAGATCTATGGCACGAGCATTCTGGCTACCCCCGACCGCCGCAGGCCGGATGCGCAGTGGGATCACGTTGCTCCCCGTGTCGGTTTTGCCTATGAGTTGGCGCCTAACACCGTGCTACGCGGCGGCGCAGGAGTCTACTATGGCATGGACTACGCGACGAACTGGGAGTACGGAGGCTGGAATTGGCAAGGGGCTGCCGCCGTGAATTTCACGCTAGACGGAGGCATCACGCAGTATGCGACCATCCAGAATCCCTTTCCAGTCGGCTTCTACTTGCCGGAGGAACGAGAATACGGCAACCTGGCGCAATGGGGATTCATCAATTACAACCAGCAAGGGCTGAAGGACCTGAGCGGCGACATTTATATGTGGAACATCGGAATTCAACGCCAGTTGCCGGGCTCGACGATGCTGGAAGTGAACTATTCCGCCAACCGCAGCACGCATTTGCCGTGGAACTACAACGCTGCGAACCGCGATTTCGTTCCCGCGGCGCCGCGCGAGAAGTATGGCACGGGCGGCCTAGCGCAAATGGTTCCGAACCCCTTCCAGTATTTGTTCACGGGTACCGCGCCCATGTTCAATCAGCCGACCTCGACTTATGCGAACTCTACCATCCCGCTCATCGACCTGCTGCGGCCCTATCCGCAGTTTCCAGGGCTGTTTACCGGGTTTCCGCCTGCTGCCGCCAGCTCCTTGTACAATGCCCTGCAGGTACGCTTTGAAAAGCGCGCAGGACACGGCCTGAAGTTCGTCGGCAATTACACCTTTTCGCATTTCGTCTCGGATAACGACGAAGGGGGCAATGCCTGGATTGGAAACCTCACCTCCGGCGAGCCCCAGGACCTGAACAATCTGGCTGCCGAGAAAAGCGTCAGCGCCAATGACACGCCCAATCGTTTGGTCTTTGCCATTATCTATGAATTGCCCATCGGACACGGCAAGACTTACGGCAATCACATGAACCGTGTGCTGAACGGGTTCTTGGGGGGGTGGCGCGTGGCGCCGTGGGTGACCTTCCAAACAGGCCAGCCTATTGATATCTCCGACGCTAACAGCGCCTTGGCGGACGGGACTCAACGCCCCAACTTTACTGGCGGCGATCCGTGCACGGGCGATAGCAACTACGCAATTATCAATGGGAATCCTGGGGCCAACTACTTTAACGTGAATGACTTTAGCCACGCGGCCGATCAGACGCCCGGCAATTCTCCCCGCTATTTCTCGAACTGCCGGGTCCCCGGGATCCACAATGTCGACCTTGGCTTCACAAAAAAGATCAACATCACCGAAAGCAAGCATCTCGAGATCCGAGCCGAATTCTTTAACTTTACCAATTCCCCTCGATTTTCGCTGCCCGGCACTTCTTTTGGAACTACGTCGTTTGGGATAATTAGCGGCCTGCAAAATAGCCCCCGGGGCGGGCAACTGTATGCTAGGTTCATTTTCTGAGCTGCTCACAGCAACCGGAGCGAGGTATTGGAGAGCGAGGGCAACGGACAGATAGTGGGTCGGTTTCGTGTTCTAGCGGCGAGTCTACCTCGCCGTATCAGGATGTAGGGGCGCTCCGCGAAGCGCCCCTACGTCCGCCTTACGGGGTCCGACAGTCTCGCAGGTGCGACACCATCAGGTTCTCGACGATTAAGACTAAGACGTCGGTAATTCTGCCTCCACGGGCACTGTTACTTGTGGGGGTGAGCATGTTCTGCTACTCGCCCGCCTTGGCCCAACTTCCAGCAAAGGAGTTTGACTGATGAAGCGCAGGGAATTTCTTTGGAAAAGTACAGCGCTGGCAGGGCTGCCATTCGAGTCTGGAAATGCCTCACCCGCTTTCAAGAGTGTTCCGGTTGCACTGGGGTCCTCTGAAATGGAACCTGCTGACTCTTCGGAGGACCGGCTTGGATGGTTTCGCGAGGCCAAGTTCGGCATGTTCATCCACTGGGGGCTGTACTCTGTAATGGGTGGGGAATGGCGGGGCAAGCAAATGCCGATTCCAGGAGGGGAACTGGGAGAATTCTTACCAGACGACAATGTCGAATTGATAATGGAAGACTTCAGGATTCCGCTGGCGGATTACCGTGAACTCGCCCGGCAGTTCAACCCGGTGAAGTTCGATGCACAGCAGTGGGTGAGCATGATCAAAGCGGCTGGCATGAAATACATGGTCATTACTGCCAAGCACGAAGAGGGGTTCGCCATGTTTCATTCGAAGGTCAGCAAATACAACATCGTGGACGCGACCCCTTTCAAGCGCGATCCTCTCAAAGAGTTGTCGGAAGCTTGCCGGCGAGAAGGGATCCGGTTCTGCGCCTACTATGCCCAGCGCATAGACTATGAGGATCCCAATTCCTACAGCAATTACTGGGATTTTCACGGATTAAAGAGGAACTATGAAAAATATTGGGAAGGGAAGGCCAAGCCGCAGGTGCGCGAATTGTTGACGAGCTATGGCCCTCTCGGATTTATCTGGTTTGATGATCGGACCTACACCCCGCAACAAGCGGAGGAGATGGTGGATTTGGTGCACGCCTTGCAGCCGCGTTGTCTTGTGAATTCACGTATTGGCTCCTTCACCTCGCAGGAGCCAATAGGGGATTATCAGGTCCTAGGGGATCACGAACTGCCTCCCAGTCAACTGGATGAGTATTTCGAGGTGCCCCAGACCCTAAATCATAGTTGGGGGTATCACAAGTTCGATAACGATTGGAAGCCGCCTCGGGAGGTAATCCACCAATTGGTAGACGTGGTGAGCAAGGGAGGAAACTATCTGCTCGATGTCGGCCCCACCGGCGAGGGAGTTTTCCCCCAAGCGGCGGTGGACATTTTATATAAAGTGGGGGAGTGGATGGGGCGGAACGGTGAAAGCATTTACGGCGCTTCGCCATGCCCGTTAGGGGAATTATCGTGGGGACGGTGCACGGTGAAAGGGGAGAAACTCTACCTGCACGTTTTCGACTGGCCGGAGGCCGGGGGTCTTTCGCTGGCGGGATTGAAGAATGAGGTGAAGAAAGGATATCTGCTCGCCGACACCAGCCGGATTGTGGACGTTAGCCGGGCTGACGGCAAGCTTTCCGTGCGGTTGCCCGGTGAGCCGGTGGACGAGGAGGATACGGTGGTGGTCCTGGAGCTCTCCGGCAAGCCCGAGGTGGACTCGCCAGTAGTCGTGCAAAATGGAAAGTCCCTTATCAGCCTGGACTACTTGACCGCCCTGACGGCAGGGAAAACTATGAAGCGGCATACCCCCGACGGTGTTTCCTTCATCTCGAGGTGGGACAATCCGCAGGACAGCGCCACGTGGGGGTTGAGAATTGACCAGCCAGGCCGATATCAAGTGTGGATTACCTACTCGGCGCAGAAACAATGGCAGGGAGGAAAGTATCAGGTGTCCTTAGGTTCCACCACACTTGAGGACACGGTGTTTGATACCGGAGCTTATTGCTTCGACCGGGGGGAACCCTGCGAATCGGGATTTCAGTATCGGACCTACAATGCGGGTATTGTGGATCTCTCTCAAGCTGGGGAATACGAGGTGACCATGAGACCGGCAAGCAGGATTGCCCACAACCTGATGTACTTGAAGTCCATTGAATTGACCCCACTGCGCTGAGCTAAGACTGCGTACTGTTGGGATAGCGCAAGTGGGCATGCTCTTGTGGGCCTAATCCGTGCCGGATGGTGACTAGTCTGTACGCCCAGAGGGGAGAAGTCATGGTGACAGCACAACGAGTGATCGTCAGCTGTTTAATTTGGTTGGCCATTCCGTCTTATGCACTGGCGCAAGTAATGAGTGGCACTGTCCACCAACGCGGGGCTATCCCAAAGAAAGTAGCCGTCTCCCCGGAAGAGCGGATTGCATGGTTTCGCGAAGCTAAGTTCGGATTGTTCATTCACTTCGGACTATATTCGGCACTAGGCGGCGAATGGCGGGGCAGGCAATTGCCCGTTCCAGGAGGAGAACTGGGCCAATACTTGCCGGACGACAATGTCGAACTGATAATGCAAGACTTCAGGATCCCGCTGGCGGAGTACCGCCAAATCGCCCGGCAGTTCAATCCGGTCAAGTTTGACGCGCAGCAGTGGGTGAGCTTGGCCAAAGCTGCGGGCATGAAATACCTGGTTATTACCGCCAAGCACCAGGACGGGTTCGCCATGTATCATTCGAAGGTCAGCACATACAACATCGTGGATGCGACTCCGTTCAAGCGCGATCCTCTGAAAGAACTTTCGGAAGCGTGCCGCCAAAAGGGGATTCGCTTCTGCGTCTATTATTCCCAGCGGGACGACTATGAAGATCCGAATTCCTACGGCAATTACTGGGATTTTCACGCCTACAAGTGGGACTATGAGAAATACTGGAATGGGAAAGCGTTGCCGCAGGTACGCGAACTGTTGACGGGCTATGGCCCTGTGGGGCTGGTTTGGTTTGATCACGGGATCTACACGCCGCAGATGGCGAAGCAAATGCTCGATCTGGTGCACAGTTTACAGCCGCATTGCCTGGCCAATTCACGCGTTAGTTCCTATGCCGGGCAGGATCCGGTGGGGGATTATCAGAACCTTGGGGATCACGAACTCCCTGCCGGCGAAGTGCAAGACTATTTCGAAGTGTGCCAGACCCTGAACCATAGTTGGGGGTACCACAAGTTCGATGACGACTGGAAGCCGCCGCGGGAAGTGGTCCATCAATTGGTCAACTCGGTGAGCAAGGGAGGAAACTATCTTCTCGATGTGGGTCCCACCGGCGAGGGAGTTTTTCCTCAACCGGCCGTGGACATCCTCGAGAAAGTTGGTGCGTGGATGGGGCGGAACGGTGAAAGCATTTATGGTACTTCAGCATGCCCATGGGGGGAATTACCCTGGGGACGGTGCACGGTGAAAGGGGAAGAAGTTTACCTGCACGTTTTCGACTGGCCGCAGGAGGGGGAGCTTTCGCTCGTAGGATTGAAGAATGAGGTGAAGAGAGCGTATCTGCTCCGGGACAGCAGCCGGGCGCTGGAGGTTAGCCGAGAGGAGGGTAAGCTCTCTGTGCGGTTGCCGGGCGAGCCAGTAGATGAAGAGGATACGGTGGTGGTGCTGGAGATCGCCGGTCAGGCCGAAGTCGACGCGCCCATGGTGGTGGAAAAGGGCCACTCCTCTATCAAGCTGGATTACGTGACGGCCATGACGGCAGGTAAAGCCACAAAGCGGCATACCCGTGGCGGCGGTTACTACATATCGGGCTGGGACGATCCGCGGGACAGCGTTACTTGGGGAATGACAATTGACCACCCAGGCCGATACCAAGTC
>Ga0187784_10004165_pt1 | contig 11688 bp, 12 predicted proteins | sample 1015_SJ02_MP15_2_FD_132964 | JGI IMG/M metagenome (GOLD analysis project Ga0187784, IMG submission 132964) | Tropical peat soil microbial communities from peatlands in Department of Meta, Colombia - 1015_SJ02_MP15_20_MG | ecosystem: Environmental > Terrestrial > Soil > Wetlands > Peat | place... | reverse complement strand
TCATGTGGTCGATGACTTGCCTCAAATACAATCGTTCTTGCGCGAGCGATTCGCCGTCGATCAAAAGGCGACTAGCGACTTGCGAGGCTATTTCGACTCGTTCCAAGCCGGACCGAAGGGATATTTACACTTTAGCTGCCTCCGAGGACAGAGAAGCAAGTCGGCAAGTTTGGTCGTCTCGTTCTTGGCCATCGTTCCGCCTGAAGCCAGCGCCTTGACTGGCGAGTTCACATTCAAGCACATCTATCAGATAGAGAAGACTCACAAGCCTCGCATCTCGCAAGGACTAGTCCTGCCTCTCACGGGCGGTATCTATCTCGTAGGAGGCCAACAAGGCTACGCTCATGCCGCAAACACATTCATTACGCTCAAGATCATTGCAATCCCTTGGCGCGCCCTGCGTGCGCGCGATCTAGTACTTCCCGGCTTGTTCATGTCGGCAAGCCGCGACGACCAACACCTCGTAGGTCGAATTGCGCTGCGTGCAACCGGCGCAACACGGCACGATCAGGCGTCGATCGGTATTCGACATATCACCGAGATCGAGCAATATCTGGCTGACCTTGGACCAGCAGACGGGTCAGAAACATTCAAGGGGCGAGACCAAGCCACGAAGGACCTCGCATCGCAAGCCGCCCGCATCGCCGACCTCGCCAACAATCAAGTTCGCGAATGGGATCTCGTTGATCTCTTCCGGGATGCGCAGGGAGAAGAGTTGGATAGGTTGACTTTTGAGACGCAGGTTCAGAAATCATTCGGGCGACCAGCCGATCATCGGTTTCGAGACAGCCGAGCAAGGACATTCAAATTTCCGGACTCGCTGTGGCTCGGTCCGATCACAACGGAGCGTTGACGGGATAGTAGCTATTCCCAACCGCTTCGACTGTCCGTGTACATCAGTTGACGGGAGACGTGACGATCAATGTTCGTGTAGCTGCGGCGGTCAGGCCAACCTGATCGGACACCACATAATCGATCGTGTCGGTGGCAATATCGATCGCGTCGATTGAGATCGCCTCGCCTACGAGCTTCTTGCGCGGCGTCGCGGCTACGATCGCCTCCGGCATCTCCACGCGCGGCGTGCGGTTTTCGGGTGGTAGGGCCATTGTGTGAAAGACCTCGCTGACGGCTGTCGACTTCAGGCTGATTGAACCTTTTCAAGTTCGGCCGCCTCCGCCGCGCGCTCCTGCTTCGGGAGTTTGTTGAAATTGAGCTCCCGCTATGTCACGGCCAGTAAGTTGCCCCCATCCGGCAATCCAATTGTCCCCTAGTCCGCCTCGCCGCTTACCAAAAAAAAACCAGAAACTTCACATCCGCGTCGGGGATCTTGCCGACCATTTCGGCGATGAAGGTTTTGCGCGGGGCGTTGAGCCGAGTGAACCTCCCCGAAAAGCTTGGGCTTTGAGTCGAGCGGATTCAAGGGACGATACGGATACCAAGTACAAGACCGGCTTGGAGCTGCTGGACGCTACTCCTGATTTTCAGTGGAGATCATCGGGCTCGCGCTGGCAACGCTCGCCGCGGCGGCCTTTGGCGTGTTCCATGGTCCGGGCCGCCCTAGGTTCGGCGCGGCTTAACTGGGAGGTTGAGAACGCTATCCTTTCGGTATACGAAGCATCTGCCCGGGATAGATCCGATCCGGCGAGTCGAGCTTGTTCTTATTGGCCAGATAGATGTCCTGGCTTCGAGCCGGCGAACCCAAAAGGATCTGCGCGATGGCGCTAAGAGTGTCGCCGCGTTTGACCATGTACATGGTGTAGGCGGCATTACCCTCAGGGGCCGCTCCGAGACCGAACTGCGCGGGGTCAAGTTTCTCGAAGAGTGGCTTCACGCGCGCGAGTGTTCCGGGACGGTAAGGCTCCTTGTCCTTAAGGTTCTTTGGCTCTTCGAGCCATCTCCGCTGTGCGCTCACACTCACCTCATACAGTGTAGCCGGGCCCGGCACGCGGTCGGCTGCTGCGATAGCGTTCGATACGCGATAGTAGAATCCGAGGTCCGTCGAACATTCGAGATACTCGGTATAGTCCGGCTTCAGCTCGTATATGCGGGACGAGTCCTGGTGGTCGAGGACAAGCCCGGCGGCGCGCGCGCCATCGAGGACCCAATCGAGGGATTGATCAGAGAGCCCGCGTCGCTCGCCGCCACCGCCCACTGAACTGTGGACGCCCGGAAACCATTTCTGCTGATAGGGCGCATCCGCCGCCGTGGGATCCTTGCTCGCGGCTGCGTTGAGGGCATCCGTATTGGCCCAAAGAGTCGGAACGAAGTCCTTGCGTCGTTCGTCGATCGCAACGGCGTGGCGTGCGTTCTCGACAAAGGGCGACAGCGATAGGTCGTGGAACTGATAGCGCTTGTCGAGCCATTGGGAGATCATAAAGCGGGTCGGAATTCCAAGAGCGCCGACCGTATCCCAAACACCGAGATATTTGATCTTGAGCGCCGGAGCGCTCTGCGAGGCAAGGCCGGCTTTGGCGCGCCATGCCCGCTCATCGTCCGTCACACAGATATCGGGCGAATAGTCGCTCCGGAAGCATATCGTCTCCTCAACGAAAGCTTCCGTTGTATCGCGGCGTTGATACAAGGCGACGGCATCACCGATCTTCGCGGCAAAACCGCGCTGAAGAATTCCGGCGACATGGAGCAGCCCAACGAAGGAGCGCGCCGTGTATGCGCCGCGAGAGAAACCAAAGACGAAGATTTCGTCGCCGGGTGTATAGTTGAAGATGAGGAAACGGTAGCCATCGACCATATTTTTGATAAGGCCGGCCCCGAACATTCCACCGGTCAAGCTCTCATATTTCGCGGTGCCCACGCCTTCGTCATAAAAAACAACTTGAGCGGTGCCTGTCTCTGTTAGCGGTAGGACGCTTTCCGCCGTCAGCACCACGTTTGTCGGGTACTGAGCGTCAAGCTTGTTCCAGGTCCCATCGAAGCAGAGCACAATGCGTTTCATTTCATGCTCCGCCTTTCGAACGTTGAAGGGCTGCGAAGTTGTCAAAGTTTCTTCTGGCAGATCACTTTCGCGGTGTAATAACCGCACCTGTTTCCAGACACATCGGACAGGCGAGTAGAGGACGACTTCGTGCACTGCGTCGCAGCCCAGGCATCGACGGACGACCCACAACCGAGATGGACCGACCCGGCAGGGCAGCGTTCGGCGAACTCCCCGATGCAGACGACAAATTCGGTCGTGCGTAGCGCGTCGGGTGGTGGAGGCGTCGTCGATGTGTCTCCGGCGACGACTCGATTCATCGACAAGAAGCCCACGGCAACGGTTGTCGCGAAGACTGCGAAGATCAAAAGGCACAATGCGTACAGTGGTCCGCTGGCAACCCGCGCGCGCGGCGGCCCCTGAGCGATGAGGGCCGCGATCAAGCCGATCGCTGCAATCCCAAACGTGAACGACATGAGCGAGTTGAGCACTGCGAATGAGCTTGCGGGGCTCAGGCTTGAGATCGCGCCGCGCAATCCGAATTGAATCACGCCCTGAAAGATGAGCAGGAAGACCGCCAGCGCCAACCCGGAAAGACCCGCAATCTTACCGGCTGTGCGCAGAACCTGATTGGTCGGCATTTGTCCGCCCCTGATGCGACGCGAGAAAGTTTACAGCAGCTCGGCATGGTTGCAATCCCCCGCGCAGCTTTTTTCGCTCACCACAACGGCGTCTTCAAGACGCAGCAACAGGAATTTCAAACTGTCCGCCGCCTTGCAGACCGGAAACAACCGCTCCGAATGAAGCCGCTCCGCCTCGAGCCCCGGCCAATTCCAGTCGCCATGTCGGATCGCGATGTCGACGTCATCGCGCGTGAAATCGACATAGTGCGCTCAACTGAACTCCGGCGACGAGTACGCATCACGTACACGCGGACCATGGGAGGTGTGTGCCGACGCACTTTGATCCCGGCTTCACGCCGACGGCTTCACTTTACTCTCGGCGAGCCGCCCGATCTTATGAAGGTTCTCCCTCAGAAGGTCATGCACATACCCTTTATCGCGGCCCCACAGCTCACATAGAATCTGTATTGCCTGTTCGGCGTCCCAAGGAAGCGCAGACCTGCCGTTCACGAGTCCAAATGGACCGTCTGTTTCGGTGAGCACTCGATTCCTCGGCATTGTTGCCGCCATCGCACGTCCTCTCTCATGCGCGAGCATTGCCGGGCCCACGCTGAACCAGCAGCCAAGTGCGATAGCTCTGGACAGCTCCTTCTTCGAGCCGGAATACCAGTGGAGGATTGGAAGGCCCGCGCCCGGATGTCTTTCGATGTAATCGAGAACTGGCGTGACTGCCCTTCGGCTGTGGATCGTCATTACTCGCCCGCCAACTGAACTGCAGCGGGAGAGGACGTGATCGAATACCTCGATTTGGTCGTTCCAAGAGAGTCGATATTCCTGTCCGCCATCGAGGCCGATTTCGCCAATGTATCGAGCTTTCGGTAGTAACTCATCGAATAGCCGAAGCTCGCTCTTTCGCTCCAATGCTAGTTGTGGATGAAGCCCAAGTGCGACTCGAATCCTGCCCTTGTCCGAAACGAGCGATGAGGAGCCTTTCCACGCGCTCGGGGTTGTGGTTACGGCAAGGACGTAGAGCCCGCGCGCCACACACTCCGCGGCGATGCCCGGTGGATCCGGGTAGAGATCGAGATGACAGTGGAAATCAATCATTGCACTTTTTGAACAGCCAAGAACTCTTCCAGTTCCTCCAGCCCGCGTCGCGCTACATCTCGCGGCGCCGTCTTGTTTTCCTCCAACAACGAAGACAACGAGGCGGCCAACCATTCGTCAAGTCCGTTCGATTTCACGTCGGCGACCGCCATCGCCGCAGCTCTTACGTCATCGTATCCGGCCCGCTCTTTGTCATTCTTTGAGAGACTCTTGTACTTGTACTTGGTTCGATCTGCGATCCCCCATTTTTGGAACGCCGCCCGGCGGATCAAGCAAGGAACGCACCTGCCGCAGTGCTTGTATCCATATCTTTTGAAACGGCCGCAGCTGGTCGTACGATGCGCGTGCTCTTGCAACATGGCCTGATCTCGCCCTTCCAGCAGCATCTCTCCCTTGGTCTTGTATTGGTATGGATTGTCGATGCGAACCCGGAAATCGCCGGCATCGAGAATCCGTTGCAGCATTCCCAGCAGAGCCGGATGGCTCGTTCGAGTGCTGAGGCTCCCGAGGCGCATATCGGTGAGCGGTGGGTTGATCGAGATGAAGCCGTTCTCGCACGCTTTGAGCGTTACCTCGTTGCCTGACTCATGTCGTGCAAGGCTTGTGGCCATGAGAACTCCTTGAGCGAGGAACATGAGCGATCGAGCCCGTTGAGAAGGCATGCTCTCCGGATCCGGTACTCGCGCATTATGGTTCAATCGCAGATGTCCGATGCCTCCGCCGATCAATGCGGCGAAGGCATCCTGTTTCTCCTCGTCGCCTCGCACGGACTGACTTACGGCGAACGGCCGGTTACCTTGCTTTGAGAGATCGATTGCACCGATAAAACTGTCGAGGCCTCCTGACAGGAGCACGACGGAGTCTTCGCTTGGACGTACGACGTCTCGCTCCGGTGCTGGATGGAAGCCGCCACCTGTAAACTCAAGACGCCATATATCCGTCGAAAGAAATCCGAGCAGCTGTGCAAGCGTGGCACTTTGATCGCTCCAGAAAGTGGGATCATTGACAGACATTTTCAGATCGAACTCGCGCGTCCAGCCATCTGGGCTTCGGTCCCGATGCCCTGCAAGATCCGCCGAGATTACTGACAGCGCAATGGAGAGTAAGTCCCAGGCTCGCGCAGTCGGGCAGTATTTCCGACGCCTCACCACTTCCCGGATCGCCGCCCCGGCACTGCCTTGGTTCGTTTGCGATGCGTGCGCGTAGAGAATAAGTCCAAGGCTTCCCGGGTCGGAAGTGAAATCGTGATCTTCAAGCGCGGCGACGATTCTCATTCTCTGAAATGTTCAAAGACGCTGAGCGCGTCTGTCAGCGCGGCTTGCACGATCTGCGAGACTCGACTTCCACTCAATCGGCGCCCTGCCGCTTTCAATTTTCTGAACGCTGCGGAGACCGCTTCCTTGATGTATTCTTTGACCTCTTTGAGACGTCTCAACGCGACGGTCGGGCTTGGGGCCTTGTCTTGGATTGCCTTGCCGAGGTCCAACGCGAAACGCTGATAGACGTCGAGTCCTACATAGCGCTCGATTGCGAATTCGCGCTGCTCATCAGTAAGTTCGAGGAGGTCGGCCTCAGGAAATCGCTGAAGCAATTCAGACAGCGATGCCTTTATGGCGGTTCGACTGGCCTCCGCATCCTGCGTGCCATTAGAAGGCTGCACTGCGTTGACGATTCCATCCATGACCTCACGGGCGCCTCGTCCAGCGAGAATCGCCCGATCGATGACGGCCTCCCTAGGAGCGGCTGTGGAGGGTGCTGAGGAAGGGCTGAGGGCGGAGAAGAGCGAGCCTGCGTTTTTGACCGTGCCGCCGAATCTGCTTACAGCCGTGCCAGAGCCGCCATAGCCCTTTTGCACGTAGTGGCGAAGTGATCGTTTCAGCTCGCGTTCGTTACCCGACTTGGCGAAGTTTCCCGCCGAACGACGAGCTGCGACAAACCTTCGGGCGGAGGCGATGGGCAGGGGTACTGCTTGAGGAGTTGACAGGGGCGGCTGCCCGGCGCCTGTCGTTGGCTCGACAGGGGATGTTTCCGGAGCTGGTGTCTCGTCGGGACCAGCCGGTGATGCCGCTGGGGGCGCCGGTAGCGGCGGCACCCATGGAGGCACCATGGGCACATTGCCCGGCGATCCTTTGCTTGAACCGGAGGTCCCCATATCAGATGCGTTTGATGGCGTTCTTCACAGCTTTTGCCACACTGGTCGATTCGCTCCACTTATCGAAAGCAGCCCTGGCCCATGGTTGATCGGAGATCTTCGGCACGATACTCGCCGCAATCTGGCCGTGTGGACGGTCGGCTAAGAAAACGCCGATTCGACTTCCTTGCGATGGATCCGCTTCGCCCACGGCAATCATCGCATCGAGGATGCCTGGGATGCCCCATTCCTGTTCTTGTCGCGCACGCTCGAGCAAGCGATCCATGATGACGGAGCTGTCCGTCCTCGCAAGCGCTACAAGCTGCGGCTTAAGCGTGCTAGCCATGTCAGGGTGATCGAGTAGTGCCGCAAGGAGCCTCGCACCATCCGACGAGAGGCGGTCTTCAGGTAACACGAGCGGAGCGTGCTCTCGGCTGACATACAGAACACCGCGAAGGTCTTTGTCTCCGAGGCGTGGCGGTAGCGTCAGCCATTCTCGCACGAACGCGTCGTCCCATACGTCGGGTAACTCCAGTGCCTCTCCGCTCGCGGCCTTCTCTTCCCACTCGGCGAGGAATTGCGGCTTGCCTTGTGGGTCCTCGCTGACCGCCTGGGTGAGCGCAAGGTACGCCTTCGGATCGCCGGCGCGCTCGAACAGGAGCATCTTCGCGAGCGCGGCTTCGTCCACGCCGACTTGCTGAGCACGCGAGATCGCCATCCGGATCGCCAGGGCATTCAAGAATCGCTTTATCAGGCGCGGATTGCCACTGATGCCTGTGGCACGCGTCATTATCGGAGCCAAGCGATCAGCCGTTTCAAGCTTGGCGATCAAGTCGGCAGGTAAGGTCAGGATCGATTCAACGAAAGCTCGATCAACGCGTTTTCCCTGCCAACTCTGCGTTAGACGAGTGCCGACCTGCTGACGAATCTTGTCTTTCTCTTCTTGCTGGAGGCAGCTGTTCTCGACGAACAGCATCATCAAGTAGGCTCTAACCTCTTGCGTGCCGAGCGGCGGGACCCGTATGGGCACTTGGATTAGCTTGTCGAAATAGCTGATCACCAGATCGTCGTCGTTCACACCCTCAAAGTGACGCTTTACCGCGTATTTGATCATGTCATTGTCGGCCGCGATGACGAACGCTGTGTTCTGGAGGAACAGAAACAGACGGATTGCCTCCAATGTGGAAATTGTCGTTTCCGGAAGGCACCGATCGAGGTCGTCGATCAGAACCACGAGAGTTATGCCCATTTCTCTAAGAGCGCCCTCGAAGCTGTCCCTGAGCGCTTGAATCTCTTTGGGCGGCGATGAGCTGGGTTTCGCACCCCAGATGCCGTGAATGGCTTCTCCGGCATCACCGGCGGCCTTTTCAGCCGCCTTGATTGTCGCTTCATCGACGTTGCCGGTGCCGATCTTTTTTGCGACCTCGAACAACTCGCCGATGACGCCGATCGGCGGAAGCCCAACGGCGAGCGATGCGGCAGAGCCCGCCACTATCTTCGCGGTCCGCAGCCAGTCGATCCGCTTCAGAAATTCTTTGGTCTTCTCAACTCCTGTTTTTCGCTCTTCGGCTTCACCTTCGAGCTTGGTGGCAATCACATCCATTAAGGCCGCGCGCGCGTCGTCGTAACCCTGATAGAGCCATGCATTGAACTCGACGAAGACAAAGCGCTTGCCGTCAGTTCGCTCTGACAGCGCCCTGCGAATCATCTTGATCATTGAGGACTTGCCGACGCCCCATCGCCCCGAGACGCCGATCGAAATCGGCCGGCCGGCCGCCTGAACAATAATCTCGGCCACGGTCCCGGCTACGCCAGTGAAGTTCAGAAAGTCCTGGTCTGTCTCGTTGTCAGGCCACATACGAATCTCTCACGCCCATACTATCACGCAACCGTGCACCGCAAGAAAGGGCTATATTCGTGTTTCAGTTGCGGGCAGTCCACGAGCGGCGAGGTGCCTGACATAGCTTGCGCCGAACTTACTTCCAGCGGGCATCACCAAACTTGAGAGCGTGCAAAGCTTGCGGACGCGATGCTATAGCGTGTCGTCCGCCACCGATGACGTCATCCAATAGCGGCGTCAGCGGGGCGGCAGCGCAGAGGCGGCGGTTGTGATGGCTTTCGGCAAGAAGATCGAGGCCGCCACGGTCCCTGTTGCAGGCGCCAATGAGGCACCAAGGAAGAGCCAGAAATACCCGGTCACTTGCTCTGATGAGCTCATCAGCGATCGCGTCGGGGCGGCAGTTGGCGCGCAGCGCCGCAGTCAGGATTGCGGCGCCGTAGACGAACAGGCCCCAGGCGAGCAATGGTCGAGGAAGAAGGCGTGTCGGGAATGAGGCGCCTTGCGTATCATTGGAGCCCCGCCGTGTTGGCCACCAACAACCACGCCTCCAAGGCTGCTCGCCGTAGTGCCGACTTGGGTTAATTTTGCAATTGCTTTGCGCTTAGCGCGCTCGCCACGTCATGATCCGTGCTCTCCTTCATAGAGCACCAGGGCACGCAGCTCGATGCTTTCGCGCGGTGGGGCGTCGTGCGGGGCCGTGGGGTCAGTGAAGGCAGCGTGTGGAGTGAAACGCGCGCGCCCGTCTGTCGTTGAATCGTAGCAGCGAAAGATCAGGGCTTCGTCCACTCCCATCGCCGAGGCGAAGAACCAGCGATGCGCACTGTTATAGGTAACCAGATAGTTCTCGCCGGTTCTGTTCGGGTAGACGAGATCTGCAGCCACGAGATCCTCCCGCGCCACGCTCTGTGCATCACAAATTGCAAGCGGTGAGTCTTGAATGGGGCCACGGATCGGCCGCCATAGGTTTATGATGGAAAACCGACCGTCCTGGAGGAGGCTCGCATCATTCTTCGACATATCTCGAAGACGCTGGGGCCCCGAGCGCTCCGTGTAGTCGTTGTGCACGGACGATACCGTCTGGCGTGGAGCTCCCTGGGTGCGATCCTTTATTCCGGGAATTCGCCGCCGCCGCGTGTGATCAAAGATGAGGACACGGCTCGCGCCCGTGGCCGTGGCGATCAGCCGTTCCGCCTCCGCGATATAGACCCGGCGCAACTCTTCATCATCGTAGAAGTCACGGACCGCGCTGCGATGTTGAATGAACAGAAAGCCCTCGCGATCGAGAGTTGTCGGGCCGCCGACCGCTCGCAGGTCGCGAATTGATGTTGGTCGTGACTCGTACACCGCGTTCGTCTGCGGAACCCCGGGCGGTGGCTGGTAAGCCAGCGTCCGCGGCTTTTCCTCCATTGGGCGGAGATAGCTCAATGTCGCATTGACGAATGTTGATCTGGTCGACGCCTCTTTGTTGGGGGCCATTGGTGTCCCTTCCGCGGCTACGCGATCAAGGGGTGCCGCTCATCCTCGAGCGCTCTTCGAACTGCGGGACGTTGCAGCAGGCGGTCCTTCAGCGCGGTGAAGGCACGCAAATCCTTCATGGCGAATCCAAAACGAAATCCCCATCCGTAGTAGACCAGGGCATAGGGATCGCAGACGGTGTATTGGGCGCCCGCAATCCATTCTCGGTCGCTAAGGAGCGCATCGATCTCCTGGCATTTGGCCCAATAGGCTGCCTCGGCACTCTGCTTCACCGCCGGTCGGGCCGTCTCATCGGAGACGAAGCGTTCGGGACGCCCCGCACGCCGGAATAGCGGATCAATTTGGCTCGCGATCCAGCACATCGTCGCGAGGCACTGTGCCTGCTCGATCTCATCGCTTGGGAACAGCTTCGCGTTCGGGAACGCGCGCCCGAGATAGGTGAGCACCGCTGGAACCTCCGTGATCAGCTTGCCGTCGACCACGAGGGCCGGGACCTGACCTCGCGGATTGACGGCAAGAAAGGCGGCGCCCCGCTGTTCATTTTGCGCAATGAGGATCGGCTTCTTTTCATAGGGAATGCCGATCTCTTCGAGCGCGACATGCGCCGCCATTGAGCAAGCGCCAGCACAGTAATAGAGGGTCATCGTTGCCATTTGCTTCCTCTTAAGGTGCGGATAATCTCAGGCTCGGCAGTCACACGGATTGCATCATCGCCAAGACCTTCATCGTGTTCGCATGAACACGTACCCGATCAGGGAGAGCGCGATAGATCCCGTCAGCTAGACCTAGAACCAGCTCTCGCTGCCCTGCGTTTTGAACCTCAAGGCGATTGGTTCGACAGTCCCACCGAACGTGGCCAAGGTGGTGTAGACGTTGTTGCTGAGTCCAACCCGCCCCATGGGGCGATCTGGCTTGAAGTAACCCAACGGGGAAGCACTCAAGCGGCGCTTCGACGATGCTCTCGCTCGGCTCTGCTCAGTCCGCCGCGTCCGTAGGAACTATGATCGAATTCACGGATAGTAATGTAGGTCTCATCGCGCAATTCCTTGCCAAGCACGGCGCGGAGCAGCTGCATCATCTCTTTCATGAACCGCCCCTTTTCCTCGGGCGTGTTCGTGCCGAGTCCGATCGTCGACTCGACCTGGGCGGCGACTTGCACGGGGTTGCCGGCGATGCTCCAACCGCCCTGGTTGATCTGTTCAATCAGGACGGCTGTCCCTTCGAGCGGTTTGCGCATGACGGTTGTCATCAGCTCCGTCGTTCCCTGTTGCAGCCGGCCGATCTGCTCCGGCGCAAGGGTTGGTCCAAGGACCGTGATACGGATGAAAGGCATGGGTCACCTCTAGGGCAGAATGCAAAGATGACCTGAAGGATGCGCGCACTCCGACCTTCAGTAAAATCGATAGTACTAAATCGACCTATAAGGAATCTGGAAGTAAAGAGAGGGTATGCTTGGTCCCGATTTGCGGTCAGACAGAGCTCCTAGGTAGATCTAGGCCTTTGATGCCCTGAGCGGAATAACTTCAGCCGGTCGTTGCAGGTTCGCCGGCAAGGTTTCGACAAGGATCTCCCGCAGCCG
>Ga0187784_10004164_pt1 | contig 11691 bp, 7 predicted proteins | sample 1015_SJ02_MP15_2_FD_132964 | JGI IMG/M metagenome (GOLD analysis project Ga0187784, IMG submission 132964) | Tropical peat soil microbial communities from peatlands in Department of Meta, Colombia - 1015_SJ02_MP15_20_MG | ecosystem: Environmental > Terrestrial > Soil > Wetlands > Peat | place... | reverse complement strand
GAAGGGCCGCGCGCGCTCGGCGGCAAACTTGTTGTATTGATTGGCGTCCCACATCAGTTTGTCAGCGCGTGGGCCGACGGCTTGATCCCTTTGGTGTATTTGCCGAAGCCGAATGGCGTGGGAACGTAGGGGCCGACAAGGTCGACGTTCGATTTCTCGGGGATTTCGTCTTCCATTCCGAGCGACCAGTAGCAGGCGTTGACGATCAGCCGGCGAAGGCCCTCGTTTTCGAGATCCTGCGAGGCGCCCATCGTGGTTGTGAAGACGCGGGCGTCTTTGCCCGACGGGGATGTGTAGGTTTTGATCCAGGCGATGGGCATCATTGGGTCATTCTGCGGCCCTTGCACGGGCGGGTCGGTCGAGTGCATGCCCGCGACCACCTGGCCGAGCACCAGCGGCAAACAGCCTGGCATGCGATCGCGCGTGGCGTAAACGTCGGTCGGTCCCCAGACGTCGCCGTCGTGGATGCCGCGCAAAATCGGGTGATTGGCCCTGCCGCCTGCGGGGATGATACCGCGCGTGCTCTGCTTGCCATGCTGCCCGTGGTGGTTGATCCAGGTCTCACCCAGCACTTGCCGACCAAATCCGCCGTCCCACTCTTTGCTCTGCCAGTCGTAGCGGGCGTACGTTTTGTGGTTTTTCATCGAGAAGGCGTGCGTTGCGGTCCGCAAGGCAACGATCGGCTTGCCGGACTCGACATATTTCACGACGTGCTGCATCTGGTCGTCAGGCAAGTCGCGGAAGCGAGTCAGAATCACCATCAAATCGGCCGAGTCCAACGCTTCCAGCCCCGGGATGTTGTCCTGCTGGTCGGGTTTGATCGTGCCGTCCTGCGGATCGATGGCAAACAGCACGGTGCAGTGGAAGCCGTGCCGCACGGCCAGAATCTTTGCCAATTGAGGCAGCCCTTCCTCCGAGCGGTACTCGTCGTCGCCGCTGACGAAGACGATTTTCTTGCCTTTGCCGGGGCCGTCGTGCCCCTGATAGACGACCCAAGGCTGCTCGGCGCGTGCGGCCGTTTGTGTGAGGAGCATCGCGAGTCCCAATACAACGGACGCCATCAAAGCCCACTGTGTTCTCGACATGAAAGCGTGCAAGATGTCTCCAAATTCATCTGGCGAACGATCGGATTGCCGTGACTGCTGCGGAAAGCGCCATTGAGATCAGGACCAATGATAGCATCACGAGTCCTCGCCGCTTCGTTTGCGGTTTTCGCGCCTACGAACGCATTACCTCCGCACGCGCAACACAATTTTGCCCACCGCCTGCCGGTTCACAAGCATATTGAGCGCCGCGGCATATTCCGTAAGCGGAAACTCCCGCGAAACCAAGGGCTTGAGATTGCCCTGGTGGAAGAGATTGCACAGCTCCCGGACATTCTGGCGATAGGCCGCGGGCTCGCGGCGTTTGAAGTCGCCCCAGAAGACGCCGACAATCTGGCAACCCTTCAGCAGCGCCAGGTTAACGGGAAATTTGGGGATCGTGCCGCTGGCAAAGCCCACGACCAAGAGTCGTCCGTTCCAGTTGATCGACCGCGTCGCCTGGTCGAACAGATCGCCGCCCACGGGGTCGAAGATCACGTCGGCGCCTTTGCCGCCCGTGAGCTCCTTGATTCTGTCCTTCAAGTTCACCTGGCCGTAATTGACCAGCAGATCGGCGCCGTGTTGTTTCGCGATCTGCAGCTTTTCGTCGCTGCCGGCCGCGGCGATCACCTGCGCGCCGAACGCCTTGCCGATCTCCACAGCTGCGAGACCGACGCCACCGCTGGCGCCCAGCACCAGCAGCGTTTCTCCCGCTTTTAATTGGGCGCGCTGCTTGAGCGCATGGTACGACGTGCCGTAGACCAGCTCGAACCCGGAGGCGGCGGCGAAGTCCATCCCCTCGGGAATCGGATTCACGGAATCGACGGACGCGACGGCGCGTTCCGCCATCCCGCCAATTCCAGTCATGGCCATCACGCGGTCGCCCTTGTTGTGTCCAGTGGTGCCCGGTCCGACGTCCGCAACGACGCCTGCAACCTCCGCCCCGGGCGTGAACGGAAACGGCGGCTGAAACTGATATTTGCCCGCAATCTGCAACACGTCGGGAAAATTCAGGCCGGCTGCATAGACGTCGATCAGTACCTGTCCCTCGGCCGGCCGGGGATCAGGCACGTCCTCCAGCGTCAGGCTCTCGGGTGGACCAAACGCGCGGCACACTACGGCCTTCATGTCAGTGAGCTCTCTTTGTTGGAGGAGGCTTTTTGTCCGCGGGCGCGCGAGACGTCAGTGAAAGCTGTTTCACCGCGTCGCCATTATACCGGGGGAGCAGCTCGAGGCGGGGCCGACCGCATTCTTCTCGCGAGCACTGCTCCCGGCGGTTGCGGGAATCGAATCGCCCGGCCAGGATAGGTTTGAGCAGCTATTCCGCTGTCGCTCGAAAGATTCGTATCGCGATTCGAGCCCGCGGACAGTGCCTGAGGTGCAGCATGTCACGGATCAATGGTCTTGCTCTTCGAATTGCCCTTTCTCTCCTGGCAACTGGCGGCTTGCGATCTTCCGATGCGGCTCGAGCCGCAGAGAGCCCGGCTGATTGCGCTGTGTACCTGACGGCACGCGAACCAGGGCCCGAGAAGTCGGCGATTTATTCCCCGAACTTGTTGCATCGGGAACTCATGCGTCAGGCGTTTCTGATCGCGGCTCGCGACGAACTGGGGCTCGGCACGCGCGACTCGATCTTACGCGAGGACTTCCCCGCCAAGCCCGACCTCCAATGTGCGTCATTCGAAATGTTTTGCGGCGTCACGCGGGCTCAGAAGGATTTCGATCTCGACTACGCCCTGAAGCTCGTCGGCTCAAAGGACAACTCGATTTGGCAGTGGAAACTCAACGTCGCCGTCAGTGATCCGGCGACGATCACCACGTTGGCGGAAAAGGCCGAGGCGCTTTCGCGCGGCGAACTGAAGGACGTGCTGACCCGAGCGGGTCGGAAGCGGGCCGTGCGAACCGCGCGCGCCGCGGGGGTGGTGCCGGGCGCCGTTCACGATCTTTTATGGAGCTGGAACGAGATTTCGGTTTTGGCCGGCCTGCGCCACGTTCACGCCGAGATTCGCGAGAAAGGCGAGTCGCCCGAGCTTTTGGCGGCACTTGCGATCGGGTACGCGAATTTGGGGAGCCTGACCGAATACCACTATAGCGCCGCCCACAAGGCATATTACGCACGCAGTCTGCTCTACGCCGAACGATTGGTGCACAAGACCGACGCCTCGCCGTGGTCGCGCTGGCATCGCGCCTACGCGCGGATGCTGGTCGGGCTGCACAATCTCGCGGCGGATGACGTCGCGGCGGCGAAAAAGATGCAGGGCGACTCATCCCACGCAAAGTCATTGCCGTTTTGGACGGAAGTTCTCGAGGCGTTCGGGCAGGGAGATCTTTCTCGAATGTCGAGGGGGGCGAAGACCTCGCAGGAGCGCCGGCTGGCGCATTATCTCAAGATGCAAGCTGTCGTCTTTGCCGAGCTGGGTGACATGGCCATCGATGCAGTTTCGGAATTCTCGCGCGAGTGTCCGGACTGCGCTCGCTGTTACGATATTCTTGTGACCTCCGGTCAACTGGGGCCAAGCCACGAGGGTGCTTACCAGGCGATTTCGAACACCAGTGCTTTCCTGCGGAAGCGATTGGCTGACGTTCCCGGTCTGCCCGCGCCCACGTTGACGCAAGTCGCCGATTCGGAGGGGGCCGCCGACAACGCAGCGGAAATTGCGTTTCGCAAAATGCTTGCCGCGAATCTCAAGCAGGCGGGGGTGCCCCAACTCGACCGCGGGGAGCCCTCGTTGTCCGCGCTCGGGCACATGATCGAGGAGATCGAGTTCGCACAGGTTCTGCGGCGCTTGGAATTCGAGGCTTACATGTTTGGAGTTCCGACCGACGTGAGCGTGGAAGAGCTAAGTCCATTCTGCGCGGGCCATCGGTACGCCGCGTACCTCGCCAGGTATCAGCAGAGCAAAGAGGCCAGGGAAAAAGGCGCCGCAGAGCTTGCGAAGCGGATCGAGCCGTGGGATCTCACCTTCAAGGAGCGGCCGCTTTTGCAATGGCTGAACGCCGTCGCGCCGTCCCCGAACGTCCAAGCCTGGTATCAGGTGGTGACCGATCACGGCGACACAATTTTTGGCGACCTGATGCGCGACCTGCGCGGAGGCTTTGCCGGCGATCCGGACGATTCGCGGAATGCGAGCTATATGGCAAAGCTGTCAAAGACGAGCGACAAGCTCCCCGCCGCCGTGGCTCAACTGGTCAAGCGGGACTGGGCGCGTATCGAGCGCGACGCTGTAGCCCTTGAAGCTGCTTACGCCGACGATCCTTTAGTGACGAAGGCCTTTGCCAATCGCTATTACCGGCTGAAACGCTACGACGACGCGGAGCGCTGCGCCAAACGTCTGGTCGACGTGCACCCGGGATACCAGGAATCGCGGCTGTTGGCCAACATCTACAAGGCCAAGAAAGATTTCGTCCACTGGAAAGAGACTTTGGACAAATCACGCAATCTGCCGGCTCACGGGCTGGAGCAAGCCCAAGTCGAAAACTCGATCGCGCTCGAGCTTTTGAAGCGCAAGGAGTTCAAGGAGGCGGTGGTCTACGCCGACTCCGCCGCGGAAAGCTACTCCGAATGGTCGCTGCGCACTGCGGCTCGCGCGCACGAAATGCTCGGCGAATGGAAGAAGTCGGAGCAGTTCATCCGCGCAGCCACCGAACGTTACGAGGGGAGCATGATGTCGTGGCTGAAATGGTGCGTGCGCACGAATCACGGCGACCGGCAAGCCGCTGAGGAGTTTGCGCGGTCGAAGTACGAGGCCATGGGGACTTCACTCTACAACACGCAATACCGCAACATCGGTCACTTCTATCTCCTCACCGACGAGCCGGAGAAGGCCCTGCTGCTTTACCAACGCGCCTACGAGAAAGGGCACGACGGGTTTGAAGGCTTTCACGCGGCAACCGTCGCCGATAGTCTCGGCTAGACTGCTCTCCGCGACCAGATCCTTCAGCAGATCATCGACAGCAAGCTGAAGCGCGCCGGGGCCAGGCCGAACTTTTTTGGGCGGTTGGCCGAACAGTTTCGCCAAACGCTCCCGCCCCAGGGGGCTAAACCGCTCAATCTCGCGGAAGTCGATAAGATCCTGGCTGACGCGGCCACATCGACTTCGCAGCACTCTGTTCTTCCGTATTTCGTGGGAGTCTTCCTCAAAAATCGGGGCGACCTCAAGACCGCGCAGATCTATCTGATCCGCTGCGCGCACTCAGACGACTGGCAACAGATCAACCATGTCCTCGCCTGCCAGTTGCTGCGGAAAATGAAAGTGACTGTCCCGCCGGAGGAGGAGGCCCCCAAGAGAACCGAGCCGCCCAAGGCTCCCGCTCGCACGAGGCCGCAGCGACGAGGCGTCATCAACCGAAGCTCCGCAAAGGCCGACGCGATCGAACTGTCCCGACCCGGCAATGTCTCCCGCCTAGTCGATTGGCGGGTCGTTTGAGGTTTCAGATGTCACGGTCCTTTGTCATTTCGCTGGTTGTGATCGCAGTCCTAGTCGCCATTGGCGGAGCGGCCGAGCTCGTTTACCTGCACAGCGACCGCGCCGAGCCACGCAAACCGGCGCCGCCAGGACTCGACCCCAAGAGCTTGCGGGTGGGACAGACGATTTATTGTCTGGTTCACGAATCGGAGGAGAACTTCCTGCAGGTCGCTCCGCTGGTGGTTCGCGAATTGCCGCGCCAGGCCTTCCTGCTGGCAGCCCGCGACGAACTGGGGCTTTCCACTCGCGACGAGGTGCTGCGGGAAGACTTCCCGGAAAAGCCCGAGGAGACGTCCGTTCCCTTCGAGATGCACTGCGAGACGCATAAGGCCGCAAGATTTACCGACATTCAATACACCCTCTCGCGCCTGGGGCCGCAGAAAGATGAGCTTTGGGAACATGTCGTCAATGCCGACGTCGACGACCCGAAGTCCATCACCTCAATGACCCTGGGGGCCGAAGGGTGGTCGCGGACCATCTTTCGCGAGGTGCTGAGCCACCTCGGCGCGAGCGACGAAGACGTGCCGAAAGGGCGCCCGACTGCAGTGGTGCCAGGCGCGACCTACGATCTCTTGTGGACCTGGAATGAGATTTCCGTCCTGGGCGGATTGCGGCGGCTGCACGCCGAGATTCACGACAAGGGCGAGTCGCCCGAGCTCTTGGCGGCACTCGCGGTCGGCTACGCGAATCTCGGCACGCTCACCGAGTATTACTACAGCGAAGCGTGCAAAGCCTACTATGCTCGCGCGCTCCTCTATGCCGAACGGCTGATCCAGAAGTACGGCGAATCGCCCTGGGCGCTCTGGCACCGAGCTTACGTCCGCGCGCAACTTGGACTCCACAACCTGGCGGCCGACGACATCGACGCGGCGAAGGAGAAAAAGCCAACGCGGAGGAACTCGACGCCAGCCAAACCCTTGCCTTTCTTCACCGACGTGCTCGACGCATTCGCCCACGGCCAACTCTCGCGGATGCTCAAAATCGCGGAAACGCCGGCCCAGCGCCGCCTGGCTCGATACCTCAATCTTCAGGCTCTCGCCTTCAGCGATCTGCAGGAGCTGACGGTCAAGGCCGCCTATGACATGATCGAGGATTGCCGCGACTGCCCCCGCGTCTACGACATGCTGGCAGCGTCGAATGAATTGGGGCCCAAGCGGATCGGGTCGTCTTCGGCCTTTCTGGTGACGGGGGAGCTGTTGCGGAAGCGGCTTTTGGACGTTCCCGGTCTGCCCGAGCCGACGAGAAAGCGGATTCAGAGTGCCGAATCGCCGGGGGACCCGCGCGTCGAGGCCGAGTTCCGCAAGTCGCTGATCACGGACCTCGAAGGGGCCGGCAAAGGCGATCTCGACCGGGGCGAGCCTTCGCTATCTGCCGTCGGCCACGCCATCGAAGAGATCAATTTCGCGCAGCTCATTCGCTTGCTCGAGGTCGAGCGCAATGCGTTGGGCCTTCCTGTCGAAAAGACCGTGGCAACCTACGGGCCGCTCGTCGCGGGTCATCCGTACGCGGCGTACATCAATCGGTTTTCGTGGAACAAGAAAACCTTGGATGCCGCGAGCGCAGCCCTGTTGAAGAAAATCGACACCTCCCATCTAAGCCTGCGGGAGTATTGGCTCTTGCACTGGCTCTACAGCATGAACCCCACCGAGCATCTTTATGCGATCTGGAAAGTTCCGGGCGAACACTCCGACATGGTCCTGCCCGACGAGATGCGCTGCATGAAGTTCGGCTTGTACGGCCAGCCGGACGATCCCGACGTCAACGCCAGGTACATGGCCCGGATCTGGAACACGAGCAACAAACTTCCGATCGTGATCGCCAATCGAATTAACCGCGACTGGGCCCACGCCGCCAAAGATGTGGCGAAGTACGAGCGCGATTATGCCGACGATCCGCTGGTGATGAACGCCCTGGCCAACCGCTATTACACCCTGAAACGGTACGACGATGCCGAGCGCTGTGCGAAGCAACAGGTCAAAGCCGCGCCGGGATATTCGTCCTATCGCCTGCTGGCGGCGATTTACAAAGCCAACAACCACGACGCGCGCTGGAAAGAGACGCTCGACGAAGCGATCAAGCTGCCGCCGCAGGGGCTCGAGCAGGCCCAGGTTCAAGACGAGATCGCCCGGCACTATATGGCGCAGAAGAAATGGAAAGAGGCTGTCGTTTACGCCGACGAAGCGGCCAAAAGCTACTCGGCCTGGTCGATGATCACGGCGGCCCGCTGCCACGAAATGCTGGGCGATTGGGAAAAGTCGGAGCAGTTGATCCGTGCGGTCGCGGCCCGTTACGACAGCACTCCATTTGAATGGACCTATTGGTGCCACCGCACGGGAAAAGGCGACATTCAAGCGGCCAACGACTTCGCCCGGCATCACATCGAGGGGTGGGGCCACGAGCTCTTCCCGTGGCAGGAACGCGACGCCGGGATCTTTTTCTTGATGGCCGGGCCGAGCGACAAATCACTCGAGCCGTTGCGGCGCGCGTTCGAGAAAGGTCACGAGTACTACGCCGCATTTCACGCCGCCCTGGCCGCCGACACACTCGGCAAGACGGCCGATCGCGATGCGATCCTCAAACAAATCGTCGAAACCGAGCCGCCGGCCAAGCCGATCGAAGGCAAAGGCGTAGAGTCCTACAGGCAGCTCGCTGGAGAGCTGCGGGAGGTGCTGGCGCCCAAGTCGGCTAAGAAGCTCAATCTGCCGGAAATCGATAAGATTCTTGCCGCAGCTCCAGCCAATGGTCTGAGCACTTCCACTCTTCCGTATTTTGTCGGCGTGTTCTTGAAGAATCGGGGCGACCTGGCGGGAGCGAAGACGTATCTGATTCGCTGCGCTCAGTCAAAGGACTGGGAACGGGCCAATCACGCTCTTGCCTGCCAGTTGCTGCGCGAAATGAAGGTCGAAGTTCCGCCCACGGAAGACCTGCCGAAAGAACCACCGCCGCCGGCCCTACCCCGAACGAAGGCGGCCTGAGAGTCGCCGCCGATGGTCGGGTCGATCAAAGACCAACGCGCATTCGCCCCGTAAGACTGCAGCTGGACGTGCCGCTGCTCTTGCTCGTCGAAATCAGAACTCACGTCGTGACCACGAGGTTGTCGCGATGAATGACTTCCTCGTAGGGGAGGCTGCCCAAGGCTTGGATGATTTCGTCCGAGCGCTTGCCGGCGATTGCGCGGGCGTCGTGGGCGTTGTAGTTGGAGAGGCCGCGGCCGAATTCTTCTCCGGCGCGGTCGACCAGTGACACGACTTCGCCCTTGGCAAACTCTCCCTCGACGGCCGTGATGCCGATGGCCAGAAGCGATTTGCCCTGCGTTTCGACGGCGCGGCGGGCCCCGTCGTCCAGGATGAATCGCCCCTTGGGGCGGATCGTGAAGCCGATCCACCGCTTCCACGCCGGAAGATCCTTGCCCTTGGCCAGAAACAGTGTGCCGACCTCTTTGGCGGCCAGGATGTCGTCGAGCACGTTCGGCCGCGTGCCGTTGGCGATGATCACGCTTTCGCCGACGCCGGTGGCCGTCCGCACCGCCTCGAGCTTGGAAGGCATGCCGCCGATTCCGCGGAGACTGCGGCCCGGAGCGGCCAGGCCCATCAGGGAATCGTCCCACTGATCGACCAGCGGAATCAGCTTGCTTGCCGGTGACTTGGGATCGCCGTCGTAGAGGCCGTCGACGATCGACAGGATGATCAGCAGCGGTTCGGTCAACAGGCCGGTGACCATCGCGGCCAGTTGATCGTTGTCGCCGAATTTGATTTCCGCGACGCTCACTGTGTCGTTTTCATTGACGATGGGAATCGCCTTGTACTCGAACAGCGTGTGCAGCGTGTTGCGGACATTGAGATACCGCGTGCGGCTCTTGAAGTCGTTGGCCGTCAGCAGCACCTGGGCGGCGTGATAGCCGTGCTTGCGCAGGCAGTCGTCATAGAGCCGAATCAGATGAGCCTGGCCAGCGGCGGCGGCGGCCTGCAGGTGCGGCAAATCGGTCGGGCGAGTCTTCAACCCTAACAGACCCATTCCCGCCCCGATCGCTCCACTGGAAACGACGACGACTTGCCGCCCCGTCTCGCGCACGCGATGAATCTGTTCAGCCAGCTGGGCAATGCGGTCGACGTCGATCGTGTCATCGTCGCGCGACAGGACATTGGTGCCGATCTTGATCACGAACGTCCGAGCGTCGGCAATGATCTCTCGGCGGACCAGGTTATCCATGCGACGAGCGTCTAACTGAGTCACGTCGGCGCTCAAAATTCACCAGAAGCGAGCGGACTTCGAACGTGAACATCTTTGCTGGTGATATGTAGCCGAATTGAAAGACCGCGCAAAGGGGTGCGGGAAGAACGCCTCGCGCGCCGACGCGTTGCCGCGGCGAGTGAGCGTCCGCGAGCCCGATTCGGGCGTCAGCCGGCGGTCATTCTGCTATGCTGCACCTCGCCGGCCTGCGCCAAATTTTGAGCCGCCTGCGTCAGTCGCGTGGCTGCATTGGTTGCCCTGTGAGTCGTCTCATGAAAGCGCGCCTGCGAGTTTTCGCGTCGGGTCTGTTGCTGTTGTCGATGTCCAGTGGATTGAGTCGACCGCAACCGGCAACCGCAGCCGATCCTCCGGGCGGCAAGGCGCCCCTCCTTCCCGACGAAAGGATTGAAACACCCGACAAGCCCGTCACAGTCGAGCAGGCGACCAGGTGGGCGGCCGCGTTGCAGCAAGCTGTGCACGATCAGGATATCGACGCGTTCAACTCGCTCGTCGACTGGGACGCCCTCATCGAAAAGGCGACGGCGCTAGCGGGCGATTCGGCCCAGCTCAAGGAATTTCGGGCGAACTTCGGCCGCGGACTGAAACTGGCCACGGTCTCGCCCAAGTCGGGCTTTGCGCGCGCGATCATTTCGGCCGTCGCGGGATCCGGCAGTTACCGCGCGCTGCGGATTCATAAGGACGGCGGGCAGATGCGCATTTTGTTCCGGCTGATCAGCTCCAATGGCGCCCTCAACTATCACGATTGGGTGCTCGGCCGCTCGCGCGACGGAAAAACCGTGGCTTTCGACTGCTACGTCTTCCTGACCGGCGAAATGTACTCGCAGAATCTTCGGCGTTCCTTCTTGCCGCTGGCTCACCGATCGGGCGGGGCGAACGTCGAGACGCTCCCCGGGCCGGAAAAAGACTTTGTCGCCAATTTCAGCCGCTTCACCCAGATGGGCAATTACGTCCGCGAGCGAAACTGGCGGCTGGCCCTCAACACATACAAGGAGCTGCCCTCCTCCGTGCAGCAATCAAAGCCGGCGATGACCATGCGGCTTTTGGCGACACAGTCGGTCAGCGATGCGGAGTACCTGGCGACGATCGACGAATTCCGCAAGCGCTATCCCAACGACCCGATGATCGACCTGATCTCGGTCGACGCTTACATCCTTCGCAAGGCGTACGATCAGGCACTCGAAGCGGTTGATCGGGTCGACAAGGTCATCGGCGGCGATCCGTACCTCAAGGTGTTGCGAGCCAACGTGCTCATGAAGGAGGGGAAACTCGACGCAGCCCGCAACATGGCGCAAGATGCCATCGTTCAGGACCGGAACCTGCTCCGCGGCTACTACTCGCTGCTCGACATTTCGCTGGCGCGCCGCGACTACGCGGACACCGTCAAATGGCTGAACAAGGCGGAGTCGCTGGGGGTGACGTTCGGCGACCTCACCGCCGTGAGCGCTTTTGCAGACTTCGTGAAATCCCCCGAATACAAAACCTGGTTGAAGACGCGCGGCACGAAGAATTGACCATTTTCGGCTGATTTAAAACCCGCGTTTTGATGTTGCGAGTGCCAGCATGCCCAAGCGTTCCATTGCCGACGTCGACGTCCGCGACCGCACGGTGCTGATGCGCGTCGATTTCAATGTGCCTCTTGACGACCATCAGAACATCACCGACGACCTGCGGATCCGCATGGCGGTGCCGACGATCGAGTCGGTCCTTTCGCGCGGCGGCAAATTGATCCTGATGAGCCACCTGGGGCGGCCCAAAGGAAAGGGCCCCGAACCGAAATACAGCCTCAAACCGGTCGCAGCCCGCCTGGCCGAACTGCTGAAGCGACCGGTTGAGTTTGCTGCCGATGCGATTGGCGACGAAGCAAAGACGAAGGCAGCGGCCCTCAAGCCGGG
>Ga0187784_10004163_pt1 | contig 11691 bp, 7 predicted proteins | sample 1015_SJ02_MP15_2_FD_132964 | JGI IMG/M metagenome (GOLD analysis project Ga0187784, IMG submission 132964) | Tropical peat soil microbial communities from peatlands in Department of Meta, Colombia - 1015_SJ02_MP15_20_MG | ecosystem: Environmental > Terrestrial > Soil > Wetlands > Peat | place... | reverse complement strand
GCCGCCGCATCGCCAGCGCGAGCCTCGAGCAGTGCGTGGCGCTTTTCAAGGAACACTTGCGTACAGAGACTTCACAGATACTTGAGGAGAGGCGCAAGCGGGTTGGGGGCGAAGCAGCATACGAGTTTAGATTGGTCCATACCCACAGTGGGGAGGCCGGAGTCGTCGTCATCACACTCTTCAACAACACGGAATATACCTTTGCGCTCAGTGCGCACGACCAGCAAGAGTTGACCGCCAGGAGGCCTGCCTTCGATGGGATAATCTCGGCTCTCGGGTGGCGGCGACCGGAGCGTGTCTATCGGAGTTACGACTACGCGCTCACCCTTGACGTCCCGCTTCAGTGGAGTGTTGAGGAGCACTACACAGGCGAACAGCGGTTTGTCCTAATCGGTCCGGTCGACCGTGGAATTGCCAACGTCATCGCCGTGTCACGATTGGGCGGCAACGGGCCGTCGCTTAGAGAGTTCGCACGACAGCACACACGCAGACAGGCTGAGATGTCGTGGGTGTCGAGAGTGCAACTCATAGGGGGCGCCTGGTATCTGACCTTTGATGGGATCGGAAAGCCTCCAGCGACCCAAGAGCAACGTCACCTAGACGACCGTAATAGCTATGTCTTAGAGCGTCTTTGATTTAAGTGTTCACGTATCCGCACGACGCCAAGTAGTTCGAGCATTCCTCCTGAGTGACGGTCGTGAGCAGGATGCTGATTTCGTTCCACAGGGCATCGACGCGGCGTGTCGCAGCCTTGCGTAACAACGCCTTGAGCTTGGCAAAGAACTTCTCGATGGGATTGAGGTCGGGGGAATAGGGCGGCAGATACAACAGGCGTGCGCCCGCCGCCGCGATCGCCTCGCGGACCCCCCGCACCTTGTGACTGCTGAGATTGTCGAGAATCACGATGTCTCCCGACCGCAGGACGGGAACTAGGCATTGATCCGCATAGGCCCGAAACATCTCCCCGTCCATGGGTCCGTCCGCGACCATGGGCGCGACCAACTCCCGCCGGCGCAGTGCCCCCACGGACGTGGTGGTTTGCCAGTGCCCTTGGGGGACCGAAGCGACGCAACGCTGCCCCCGGGGTGCACGCCCGTAACCCCGTGTCATGTTGGTGGTAGTCCACGTTTCATCAATAAGTACCAGCCTATCGAGATCAAGCAGGAAAGGGTGGTGAGGCCACGCGCGGCGTTTGGAAGTTCTTTGCAGGCGTATTGCCGGAACCGCGACCGGCAGCGCGTTATCAAGAATTGGGGGCACGAGAAGTTCGTCGCGCTGCCGTTCGAAGATGGAGGAGTGATCGGCAGTAAGATCGCCTTATTTGCCTGCCCGGCGACGGAGGCGCTCGCGACCCTGGGCGAAATCGAAGTGGCGGAGGGTCTGCCGCATCCGATTTTGGACGGCCTGTGGGCGAAAACAGCGCCGAGGGCGACGGCCTCCTACCTCATCGTGGACTTTGGTGAGAGCACGATTAGCACGGCCATCGAAATGACGCGGCGCGCCGGGTTGAAGTACCTCTATCACAGCTCGCCCTTCGAAACGTGGGGACACTTCAAGCTCAAGCCTGAAATGTTCCCGCGCGGCTGGGACGGCTTTCGCGACTGCGTGGAGAAAGCGCGGCAGGCCGGCATCGGCGTCGGATTCCATACACTCTCCAATTTCATCACGCCGAATGATCCCTATGTGACGCCGAAACCTGATCCGCGACTGGCCCGCATCGGCACGAGCAAACTCACCGCCGACGCTTCTGCCACACAGACAGAAATCTGGGTTGCTGACCCGGTGTGGTTTCAAAACAAGACCGCTATGAACACCGTCGTTATCGGCGAGGAGCTGGTCGCATATGAGAGCGTCTCGGCAGAAGCGCCGTGGCGCCTGACGAAATGCCGGCGCGGCGCGTGGGGGACGAAGGCGGTTGGCCACCGCAGCGGCGAGGCGGTCGGCAAGTTGATGGATCACGATTACAAGGTGTTTCTCACTGACGCCGCGCTCTCGCAGGAAGTGGCGCGCAACATCGCTGCGTTTTGCAACCACACCGGCGCCATACAGCTTTCGTTCGACGGCTTGGAAGGCAATTGGTCGACGGGCATGGGACAATACGGGTGCTCGTTGTTCACCAAGGCATGGTACGACGCCCTTAAGCCGGAGCTCCGGGGACGCATCATTAACGATGCCAGCAATCCTCATCATTTCACCTGGCACGTCGCCACACGTTACAACTGGGGCGAACCATGGTACGCCGGCTTCCGCCAGAGCCAAACGCTCTACCGCCTGAAGAACCAGCTTTTCTACACTCGCAATCTCATTCCACGCATGCTCGGCTGGTTCGCAGTGCGCGCTGAAACAACGCCTGAGGACGCCGAATGGCTCTGCGCCCGCGCCGCCGGGTATGATGCCGGGTTTGCCTTGGCGACCAGCTTCGACAGCAAGGCGACCCAGGGCTCCGGCGACGTGGCCGAGGTGGACAAGAGGAGGGCGGCGATTTTCGATGTGATCAATCAATGGGAGACCGCCCGGCTGAGCGGCGCATTCCCCGCGAGTGTGAAGCCGGACTTGCAAGATGTGAACCGTGAGTTCCATCTCGTCGCCGTCGGGGCGGGCGAGTGGGAGCTTCAGCCAGCCAGTCTGGCGGGACCGGCGGTGCGGATTAAGGCCCGGGCAAAACTCGCTCACTGAATGTGCCGACCGCCCTTCGCACGAAAAGTCGGAGCAGTCCTATTTTGGGCGTAGCGCTGACCCCGCCTTGCGGGGTCGGCAAGTCGTGGCCTCGAGGCCAGCGCTACGAGTCAAATTGGGACAGCAGGCTGGACAGAACAAGTTTGACAAATCCGGAAATGCAGCGCATAAACTGTTCGACGCGCGTCGCCAGAGCGTGCATAAAGGAACCGCGTCAGCGACGAAAGTGACGCCTCAAGCCAGAGAGATCATAGTGGGGGGGAACAATATGAGGAGAGCCGGCGTTTCGGGTGCAGGTTTATCTGTGCGAAGTCCCATGATGTTGTTATCGGCCATGATCGTGATCATGACCTGCCGAGGGGCGAGGGCGGCGTCGCAGACCCTGTGGCAGATAGGCACGTTTGATCATTCTTCCTCGGAGTTTAATCAAAAACGGGAAGAGCAAGCTTTGGCTGGCGGCCGCCTGGCTGAAACCTCAAGGGTTTACATCGTTGGGAAAAGTGACCCAAAGACTGATTGGTATGCTTTCCAGCCGGGCTCGCGCAACGAACGCGCCGGCAGCCGTCCTCACCCGTACACGATCCAATTCGATTTAGCGGCTCCCCCCAAAGGCGGGTATTTTCTGAAAGTGGGATTCGTCATCGGGCGGCGCGAATACTTCCCGACTCTGCAAGTGGACATCAACGGCCAGCAAGGATGGGTTTACCACCACCCGCAGTGGCACGACGTTCCTGGGGACAAGTACTGGGCGGATGAGGTCGAAGTCCAACTCCCCACGCCCTCTCTGAAGCCGGGGGCGAACACGCTGATCTTAACCGCCATCGACGAGCCGGGATCCGACGATCGTCCCCGTTTCACCGGCCTCGAATATGATGCCCTGGAACTGGACCTGGACCCCAGCCAGGCTTACGACCCAAGCAAGGTCAGCGTTGAATTCGAGCCAACCATTTATTACCAACAGAAGGGCGAGCAACTGGAGGAGCTTGTGGACGTTTACCTGCGCCACAATTCCCCCGCGCGCGACGGACGCTTCGATCTGACCCTCGGCAGCCGTCAGTTTTCCGCCAAGCTCGTTTCCCAGCGGGGTTTCGGAGAGGAACACTTTCAGCTCTCTCTGCCGGAATTCGCCGCCGGCGCCAAGGCGGATGCCTCAGTAACATTGGGGAAGCGTTCGCAAAGGCTGCCGGTCGCATTAACGCCCGCAAAAAAATGGACGCTGCTGATCGTTCCGCACGAGCATATCGATGTGGGCTATACCGACTACCAAGCCAAGGTGTCGGAGATCCAGAGCCGGGTGCTTGATGAAGCCATGGACATGATCGGGGAACACCCGGATTTCCGCTACAGTGTGGACGGTTACTGGGTAATCCAGGAATTTCTGGCCGGGCGCAATGCCCAAGACCGGCAAAGGCTTCTGCAACTAGTGCGGGAGCATAAGATTTTTGTTCCTGCTGAATATGCCAATCTCCTCACGGAATTTCCTGCCGTCGAAACCCTGATTCGTTCTCTCTATCCCAGCTATCGCTTCGATCGCGAGAATGGCGCGAATTTCGATTACGCAATATCACCGATGTTCCTTCCCAATCCTGGGCCTACGCCAGCGTGCTGGCGGCAGCGGGCCTGAAGTACTTCACTTCGGGCAGCAATCCGGATCGCGGGCCGATTGTGGTGCTCAGCAACCTGGAGAAACAATCGCCATACTGGTGGCAGGGCCCTGACGGGGAAAAGATCCTGATGTGGTACTCGAACAGTTACGGACACGTCTCCGCCGTTTTCGGCATGCCCCCCGATATCAAGATCGGGCGCGAGCTTCTGCCCGGCTACCTGCAAACCTATTCCTCGCCCGAGTACAAGGCGAACACCGTCATGCTCTTTGGAGCGCAGTGGGAAAACTCCGACCTGTTTCCCCAGCAAGCGACTATCGCCGGTGAGTGGAACAAGGCTTATGCTTACCCGAAAATAAGCTACGCGGGGTTTGCAGAAGCGCTTGGAAAAATCGCCGGCGAAGTGGGAAGCTCGATGCCGGTCATCAAAGGCGACGGCGGGCCCTACTGGGAGGACGGGATTTATTCCGACACGCAGAATGCCATCCTGGCTCGCCGCGCCGAGCAGAGGGCCACGTCGGCGGAGAAACTTTCCACCATCAGCTCGCTGGTTCATCCCTTCGTGCAGGTAGACCCAGACCCACTGCAACGCCTCTGGCAAAACATGCTGCTTTTCGACGAGCACACCTGGGGCGCCTGGCAAAGCATTTCCAGCCCGCAGAGCGAAGAGACGGTCCGCCAACAGACTGTCAAGGATGCATTTGCCACCCAGGCGGAGCAAGACCTGGAATATGTTTTGGAACGGGGAATGGCCGCCATCTCCGATTACATCAATGACCCGAAAGGGACATTGGTGGTCTTTAACACTCTCAACTGGCAACGAAGTGGACTGGTGGAAGCAGACCTGCGGAAAGGCTCTGAACTCATCGACTTGGTGGACGGAAAAGCCGTCCCCTACCAAGTGGTTTCCGATCTGCCCGCCTATCCCACCGGGCCCGGCGAACCTACCTTCCAGCGTGTGCGCTTTGTCGCGCGAGACGTCCCGGCTTTGGGCTACCGATGTTACACCATTCGACAAGCAACCTCGGCGCCCGCAAAGGAAGCGGAGGCGAAAGCAGAAACGACTTTGGAAAACGCCTACTACCGTATCGATCTTGACCCGGCGAGCGGCGCCGTGAGGAGTATCTTCGACAAGGAACTGAAGAAGGAACTTGTCAACGCAGCCAGCCCTTATCGCTTTGACCAGTACCTGTATGTCAGCGGCGGCGATAAGCCACCTTACAACCGCTTGGTTTTTGGTGATGCCAAGGCGCCCGCTCCTGAACTTACAATTCATGGCGCCCAGGATGGGCGCGTGGTTTCCGTTGAACGCACTCCCTTCGGCGTTGTCGCGCGCTTGCAAAGCTCGAATATGAAAACCCCGAGAGTGCGGACCGAAATCATTCTCTTCGACTCCCAAAAGAAGATTGAATTCGTTAACCACGTCGAGAAGAAGAAGGCTTATACCAAGGAAGGTGTTTACTTCGCCTTTCCCTTTGCGGCGGATGATCCCCAAATCCGTTATGACCTTCAGGATGGCTTTGTCGATCCAACCCGCGATCTTTTGCCCGGCGCGGCGAAAGAATGGTTCTCGGCACAACACTGGATCGCCGTTCAGCAAGGTGACGTCACGGCAGCTCTGATTCCCACAGACGCTGAGCTTTTCACCCTGGGCGACATCGTGCGGGGAAAATGGCCGTTGCAGTTGAATGAACACCGGGGCACGATTTTCTCCTACGTGATGAACAACTATTGGCACACCAACTACGCGGCGGCCCAGGGAGGGGATTTCACCTTCCACTACGTCCTGACCAGCGGCCGCAACCTCCAACCCGGCCAACTCAGCCGGTTGGGGTGGGAAGAGATGACGCCCCTGGAGAGCAACGAAATCATCGAAAACGATAAAGAGGTCAGTCCGCCGCGGCCCTTGGACAAAGGGCAAACAAGCTTTCTCCAGGTGAGTCAACCCAATGTCATTCTGGTCAATTGGAAAACCGCCGAAGACCGGCAGGGCACCATCCTCCGGTTCTTGGAGGTGGCAGGGGAGGCGAGCGAGGTGGAAGTTCAGATTCCCATCCTTCAGTTACAGGCCGCATGGATGTGTAATGCCTTGGAGGAGAAGCAGCAAGCGCTATCAACCGCCGCTCACGGGCTCACCTTCCCAGTAAAGCCCTTTCAGATTGTGACGGTTCGGGTGGAAGGGAGCCCAACAATGCATTGAACGAGTGCGCACGCTTTCCGGGACATAGGAATCGCCGAGGAGGCCTGAAAAATGCATCGACGGGAATTGCTAAAAACGTTGTCGGCGGGCGCCATCGGGGCGTGTTTGAAACCTCTCTCGCAGCAAGCTTGGGCCGAGGAGCCGAGGCGCGAAGTCAAAACCGTTTACGTGCTCTACAAGTGCCACCTGGATGTGGGCTTTACTGATACCGAGCAGGGAGTAATCCACACTTATTTCGAACACTACTTCCCCCGCGCCATGGACATTGCCGCGACGCTGCGCCAGTCGGGTGGCGAGGAACGCTACGTCTGGACGGTCGCGGCATGGTTGCTCTACGAATACCTGGAGCAGGCCTCCTCCGAAAAGCGCAGGTGCATGGAAAAAGCCATTTCCGAGGGAGATATCGCCTGGCACGCTATGCCCTTTACTTGGATCTCGGAGATGCTGGACCGTTCGCTGATCACATCCGCACTGAGGCTGTCGGCGGCGCTGGACCAGCGCTTCGGCACGAAGACGATCGCCGGCAAGCTGACCGACGTCCCCTGCCACACCCGCGGCATCGTGCTTCCGCTTGCCGACGCAGGTGTCCGCTTTCTTGATATTGGCGACAATGGAGGCTGCAAAGCGCCCGAGGTTCCGTTCATGAAAGATGAGGGAACCACAGGAAAACGGCGAGAAATCCTCGACGCGCCGGAAGACCCCCACGCGTATCTCTTTAACTGGCGCGATCCGGAAGCGCCAACGGATGTCGTAAATGAAATCATGGTCCTGTATCACCCCTTCGGCTACGGCAGCACGGTAGCGATTCCAGGAACTGATATCGCCGTATCGATCCAAGTGCGCGGGGACAACTCTGGGCCACATTCGCTTCAGGAAATTAAGGGCTCGTACCGCCAATTGCATGCCATTTATCCCGGCGCCCGCATCATCCCTACGAATCTAAGCGCCATCGCGAATGCTCTGGAGCCTGTTCGTCCCAGTTTGCCGGTTGTGACCAAAGAGATGGGGGACACCTGGATCTACGGAGTGGGCAGTGATCCGGGCAAAGTGGCGCGCTACCGGGAGTTGTGCCGGCTGCGAAACGAGTGGTTGTCAAAGGGCAGCTTCAAGTGGGGTGACGCCGTCGATCTGGGTTTCACTCGAAAGCTCATCCTGGCGCCCGAGCACAATTGGGGGCTCAGCGTCGGACAATACCTGAAACACCCGGAAGTCTACTCACCGAAAGAACTCGCAGATGCCCGGGCAACCCTGCCGGAGTTCAAAAAAATGGATGCAGGTTGGGCGGAAAAGCGCGCGGACATGGATCGGGCGGTGGCAGTGCTGCCTCCCGCACTGCGGGAAGAAGCCGAGAAGCGCCTCGCGAAGCTTGCGCCCAAGCCGCCGGACACCCACGCCTTGGCCCCTCTTGCCCCTGGGACGGAAGTACAAGGAACGCATTTCATCCTTTCACTGGATCCGGCGACGGGGGCGATCCGCCGGCTCCAGGACCGCAAGACGGGGCGCGAATGGGCTTCCGCGCAACATCTGCTCGCCAGCTTCCGCTACCAAACCTTTACCAGCGCGGATTTTGCCCGGTTCAACCGCGCCTATAACACGCAGCCCATGGGCTACGATTTCAGCAAGCCCGGCCTGGAGAAATACCCCGTCCAAAGCCGGATTTGGCAGCCCACCCTGGCGGGAGCGTGGACTGGGGAAGATGCGGAGGGGCGCCGGATCGTGGCCGAATTGCACTTACCCAAAGCCGACGAGGCCCTCGCCAGCCTCGTGAGTTGGCCAGAAAGATTGACGATGGAGATTCTCCTGCCTCCTGCCGAGCCCGCCGTGCACATTACCTTTCAATGCTTCAACAAGCGCGCCAACCGCCTCCCCGAGGCTATGTGGTTGTCGTTCTCGCCCGACGCGCCGGACGTGCAGGGTTGGCGACTGGAAAAGGTGAATCGTCCGGTTTCGCCCCATGATGTCATCGCCGATGGCGGGCTGCACCTGCACGCCGTCACCCGCGACATAATGTATCGGGATGCCCATGGGACCTTTACGCTTGAAACGCTCGATGCTCCGCTCGTGTCTCCGGGCCAGCGCGGTTTGTTGGTCTTCGACAACCATCCGCCGGACATGCACGAAGGCGTTCACATCAACCTCTTTAACAACTTGTGGGGAACGGCCTTCCCGCAGTGGTATGGGGATGATATGCGATTCCGTTTCGTAATTACGGTGTGAGTACCTAGAAGCTGAGCTGGAACCCTGGCGGCACCGCCTCAGGTGCGTTGAACCACTGGTGGCGGAAAGGGTTATAGCGCCATCCCCGGCTCGTAAGGATCTCAGAGAACTCCTCCCGACTAACATCCAGGCAACGGAGAGCCCCTCGATTCCAGGCCTTCAAAACTGCCTTATTAAACAGTAGCTCACCGGCAAAAGGCCTTCCGTCTGGGGAAACCTCGAGGACGGTTTCGTCTATAAGTTGTTCAATCGTCATGTGGGAGAAGTGTTCCCAGCCCCGCGCCGGCCGCGCGCCGTCTTTGAGGAAAGTAAGTATCAATTCTCCGGCCAGGACTTTTTCTTTATTCTTCTTCTTGTGCATTGACCAGATGGTGTCGCCGATTTGGGTTACGGCGGCCTTGAGACTGGCGCCGGCTTCGCTGGCCTCTTCGAGAATCGCCTCAAAATAGCGGACATTCCAATGCTGAAACACTACGGAAAGCCATCCGTCTTCCTTCAGCATGCCCACGCACAGCCGAATACTCTCCCCCAGTCGCCTAATGTAATGCTCTTCTGTAAGACGCAGTTCTCCACCCACTATGATTTCCTTTTCCCTGGCGCCCAGGGGAATGTCAAAGCCTAGCCAGTGGTTCCAGAGGATAGACAAATCGAGATACGCGATGTGCCCGCCGTAAGGGGGGTCAGTGAAGATATAGTCGACTTTGTGACCGACGGCCTGCGGAAGCTCGTTGATGTCGAGACAGTGAATTTCGACGCTGCCTCGCCAGCCCCCGGTCCCGGCCAACAGACGCTTCTTCTTGAATACCTCCGCCTTGCCGGATATGACGTTCATTACCCTTTCACGGAACACCTCCCAGGCGGGTAGTTCCACGGGGGTATCCGCCAGTTTGTATCTGTAAATGCTGAAGATGCTACTGCCCCCGCGAGACTCCAGCCTGCCTCGCGCTGAAAGGAAAGTCTTATTCAATTTGCCCAAGGTGGCCGACCAGGCGAGGAGCAACGCGCCCCGCCCGCACTTGTCGGAGACCTGCTCAATCGCCGCCTTGAGTAAGGCGAGCGCAAGCAATTGGCGCGGCGTGAAAAGATCTAGGTACCTCTCTGCATCTGAGTTTCTCGGCAGCTTAATATTCTCCGGCAGGTTCAGCCCGGTCAGTCTCTTCGCTACCTCCGATTCCGACATGGAGGGGATCCGTTGGACCTGCGTCTTGCATCGGCCCTGGACTTCCTGAAATGCCTGCTTAATATAAGCTGTGTCGTCATAGGTCAGATCAGCAATCTGGGAGGTAATGAAGTTAGCGAAAGGATTGATGTCATTGTGAATCGCGCGTCTGTTGAGCAGCATGGCCTCAATTGCTGTTACCCCAGACCCGCCAAAGGGGTCAAGCACAAGATCACCGGGGCGGGTAAAGCGCTCGATATACTCGCGAACAACGTTGGCCGGTCGGCGCGTAAAGTAGGGATGCACCCCATAGTGCCGCTTCGCTTGCTGCCTTTCAGCGGGAATGCGACGTGTGATAGGTCCGAGCTGGAGTGTGGGAGGCATAGGTCAAAGTCACCTGCCCAACGCGGAACCGAGCGTTGCCAATTGTATGACGTCTACATTATGCGGAACATTTTGCATGTCGTGGCGGACACACAGGATTACAGCCCGGGAAAGCTGGGTTGGAGAGTATTTGCTCTGTTGGTACTTGAAACCCGAGCTTGCTTTCTTGATCTCGATCGGCGCCTGGTAGGGTTCGTAATTCAGAAAGCGAAACTCTCCCTGGCAATCGTAGCCCTTCCCGACATAGGGGCCGAATTGAACCCCGAGAATCTTGAGCGGCCCCGCGGCGCGCAACAGATCTTCCTCTTTCACATGCATGAATCCGCTGTCGTCGGCATGCGCTTGAGCTACTCGGTAAATCTCCTCGATGGACCAACGCCACATTTCTGGCTGCTCTTGTCTGACGCGGTCCAACTGGCGGCGCCAAAGCTCGCTCTGGAGTCGGTCGTTAAATGAAAGAGGAAACTCGGGGCGCCGTATCACATGGGTTTTCGAGCCTTCCACATATTTGTAACCAACGGGCGTCAGGTAGAACTTGTCATCCAAAACTTCTATTTCCACATCAATGCGCTCGAAGTCGCCGGACTTCAACTTGTACCAGTACCTTATAGCCTCTCCAATCGATTCACCAGCGCCAGCCTGCTGAATCCGGTCGTGGCCGACCCTCCCAGGCACGACCTCGCCGTTTGGCGCCAGCTTTGCGTCCAGCGCAAGTGCGAGGAACGATGAAGGTGTTGCCCCGTAGGGCGTTACCAGCGCAACAGGGACGGATTTCTCGCCGCGCAGATACCGCCGGACCTGTTTGGCGAGACCATGGAAGTAGTACTGCGGACCGCCGGTCTGCCTGCTGCCCCGCTTTGTTTGCTGGAGGTGCATGCATAGCGCATTATAAACGTTTTCAGGGCTAAATGGGTGGGCAGTTTCAATTGAAGCCAGTGGCCCCTGCGGGGAATGGTGCACAGGCGCGTAACGCTTGACCCAGCCTGCGAACAGGTCAAGTGAATTGTCGGAGACGAGGGTCGAGTGTATATTAGCGGTTGGCTGGAAATGAAAAGAGAAAACTGTCGCACATGCATACCCTGCTTCCTGCTGTTGGTTGCCTCCGGGCTCATGATGGCTAGCTGTGCCCGCACGAATAGTGAGGCTGGACGCCACAAGGTCATCGTGCTGGGAATTGACGGGCTCGACCCGCAACTCTTGCATCGGTACATGCGCGATGGCCGGATGCCCAACTTCCAGCGGCTGGAGCACGATGGCAGCTTCCGCGAACTGCGGACCAGCATCCCACCGCAGAGCCCGGTGGCGTGGTCGAACGTGATCACCGGTATGAACCCGGGGGGCCACGACATCTTTGATTTCATTCAGCGCGACCCTAACACCATGCTCCCGGAATTCTCGATGGCGCGCGTGGAACCGCCTGCGCACACCCTCTCGCTCGGCAACTGGGTGAT
>Ga0187784_10004162_pt1 | contig 11692 bp, 11 predicted proteins | sample 1015_SJ02_MP15_2_FD_132964 | JGI IMG/M metagenome (GOLD analysis project Ga0187784, IMG submission 132964) | Tropical peat soil microbial communities from peatlands in Department of Meta, Colombia - 1015_SJ02_MP15_20_MG | ecosystem: Environmental > Terrestrial > Soil > Wetlands > Peat | place... | reverse complement strand
CTGCAGATTTAGGTTCCGTGAGTTAATTCTACTCTTTGGGTAAACTGAAATTGTAAGAATCACCATGGCTAAAAAAGTTAGAAGGGTGGGGTTGTCCCGATGGGGAGCCACCTCATCATTGAAACCCAAAGAGGGGATGCGTAAAGCCTCTCGGCAACACGAGAAAAGATGCAGATTTGAAATTCCAAAAATCGAACCAATTGAGATTCGGTGTAACAGATCATGATTCAATTGCTTTCCACCCAGTTTTTCGATAAAATTAAGTCTCCTGAAAATGGAAAGGGGAAATTTTGCATGAAGGGTGGAATCTACACAAAAGAGAAGTGCCCCGTTTGTGGGAGGAGTTTTAAGAGATTCGAGAACGATTTGTTATGTCCAGACCATCAAACCCGACCCCGAAGGGTCTACATTCAACTTTATGCTTCAGAATTTCATAAACACATCAACATATTTACTGACCGTCAAGGTTACCCATTCACTTCTTACGATCAAGCTGCACGAATCCTAAACAAGATCCGGGCTGAAATAGACGAAAAAACCTTCGACCCTACCCGGTATGTCGCAGAGAAGTTAAAACCCCTTCGATTCAGCAACTGGTCGGAATCATGGCTACAGAAAAAAGACACTGAGGCCAAGAAGGGTTTGAAATCCCCGTCCTATCTGAAGGCAGTTAGGGTTTATGTCAGAAAGTTTCAGAAGTATTTTAGAGAGACAGACATCCGAGATATAGGAACCAAGGCAATCCACGATTTTTACCTCACCATGGATGGCTCAACTAAATATGTTAAAAATATTCTTGACGGACTTCAGAAATTGCTTCAGGATGCCTTTGACTGGGGCGACATCAAACAAATGCCCAAGTTTCCAAAGATAGATGTTCCAGAGACCGATATTAAAACAATAGACCTTGACTTGCAGGATTCCATCATTAGTAGCATTCCTGACATAATGGACAGGACATTCATCCTTTTTTTGGCTCGTCTGATGCTTCGGCCTTGTGAGCCACGTGCCCTCTACTGGGAAGACTTGGATTTTAAACATCACCGGGTGACAATAAGAAGACATTATTCTTTAAATGAGATCCGACCTGCTACTAAGTCGAAGAACATCAAGGTATTACCTTTGGACGGAGAACTTGAGCAGGCTTTACTTGCCCTTCCAAGGCATTTAACCTCTCTGTTCGTGTTTTGGAAAAAGAATGGACATCCCTTTTCGGAAAGTTGGGCAAGGAAACTGTGGAAACGGGTTTGTAAGCAGAAAGGAGTTGATATTGGATTGTATCAAGGGACTAAGCATTCATCGGCAACCGAATTGGCAGATAGAGAAGGGGTTGATTTGACCCAGGAGTTCTTGGGACACTCCAATCGAGCTATGACGAAACGGTATGTCAAACAAAACCCTGAAAGGTTAAGGAAAGGGTTGAGGGAGAGATAACACGCTATCCGGACGCTATCCGGATAGAATTTATGAGAAAAAAGTGTTAAATTATTAAACCGTTATAAGAAGAAGAGTGGGTTCGAATCCCACCCTCTCCGCCAAATTTTGCTATGCAAAATTTGGCGAGATCTCGCCATTTTGTTTTTGCAAAATGGCGGATCCGCCAGAAAATTTCTACGAAATTCTACTTATAACTAACAACTCTCAACTGAGAACTTTTGATATATAAGTTATATGTAAATAGTTGGAGGTTTTGGTTAAAAGTATTTCACCGGAGGTGAAATCACGGAGAGATGCCCGAGAGGCCGAAGGGGCACGATTGGAAATCGTGTATCCCGCTAATAACGGGATCGTGGGTTCGACTCCCACTCTCTCCGCCAAATTTTGCCATGCAAAATTTGGCGAGATCTCGCCATTTTGTTTTTGCAAAATGGCGGATCCGCCAGTGATACCGAATATGTATTACGTTTATTGAAACCCTCAGCCATATAGAGTCTATGAACAAGCAGTGGAATATAAAATCTTGTTGATAGTCGGGTCCTGCGCAACAAACGATTACAAACCCCGTCAGGTCCGGAAGGAAGCAGCGGTAGTAGTCCCCTTTGTGTGCCGCAGGGGAGCCTGGCTATCAACAAGTTATTTTTCCCCTCACCCATCCCTCTCCTCAGCGGGGAAAGGGATGGGTGAGGGGGAGGAGAGCGATGTCCTATTTAGTGTTGGCGAGAAAGTGGAGGCCGCAACGCTTTGAAGAGGTTGTAGGGCAACAGCATATCACCAAAACCCTACAGAACGCCATTTCACAAAAACGGGTGGCCCATGCCTTTTTATTTACCGGAGCAAGAGGGGTCGGCAAGACCTCTACGGCTCGCATCCTGGCAAAAGCCCTAAACTGTGAAAAAGGCCTCCAGATTACCCCATGCGACCAATGCACAAACTGTCAAGAAATCACCCACGGAACCTCGATGGATGTGATTGAGATCGATGGAGCCTCTAACCGCGGGATAGATGAAATTCGAGAGTTAAGGGAGAATGTCCGCTATACCCCGGCCAAGAGTCGGTATAAGATTTACATTATCGATGAGGTCCACATGCTAACCAAAGAGGCTTTCAATGCCTTGTTGAAGACGTTGGAAGAACCCCCGCCGCACATCATCTTCATCTTCGCCACCACCGAACCTCATAAAATCCCGGCCACCATCCTTTCACGATGCCAGCGGTACGATTTTAAGAGAATCCCGTTTAGGGAGGTCATCGGGAGTCTGAATCGGATCGTGGGAGAGGAAGGGATTCAAATCAGTCAGAGAGGACTTCTTGCTATCGCCCAGGAATCAGAAGGAAGCCTGAGGGATGCTCAAAGCCTCCTCGATCAGGTGATCGCTTATGCAGGGAAAGAGATCCATGATGAAGATATTGCCGAAGTCCTTGGGCTCATCGATCATAAAATTCTCAGCGATACCATAGAAGCCATTGCCGATAGGGATGTCGAGCGGTGCATGGAGGTCGTCGAGCATGTCTACCACTTTGGATACGATCTCCAACATTTCTGCCGAGAGGTGCTTCAATACCTTCGCCATTTAATCCTGATCAAGGTCAGTCAACATCCAGAAGGGTTAATGGAATTGCCCGAAGAGGACGTGGAGCTACTTAAAAAGCAGGCGGGGAAATTTCAATTCGACCAATTGAATTATCTCTTCAGTCTTCTTTTGAAAGGAGAACAGGAAATAGCACAGTCCACTTTTCCTCGGACCATGCTGGAAATGACATTGATTCGAATGGCCACTTTGCGGCCCATCCTTCCGATCGATGAAATGCTAAAGAGGTTGGAGGCCTTAGAAAATCAGGAACTCCCGCAAGAAAAGGGGCGGGAGAAACCCTCTTCCGCCTCGGTAAGGGGTATCCATGAAACACCGCCCAAGAGGCAAGAAAAAATCAGCGAGGAAAAAGTTTTTGAAAAAAAAGAGGGTTTGAAGGACGAGGAGGAGTTCAGCGGCGTCCCTCCAAAAATCTGGGAAGAAACGTGGAAAGGGTTGGTTGATTTTACAAAAGCGAAGAACCCAATATTGGGTTCGTTCTTAGCCTTGGGGAATCTTGTTCATCTGAGTGAAGAGAAGATTGAGATCGGTTTCGAGAAAGATTCTTTTCACTATGAGAGAATGCTGGAAAAGGAGAATCGAAGCCAATTAGAATCGATCTGTCATGAATATCTCCAAAAGAAGACAAAAGTGGTCGTTTCCCCGCTGAACCAAGGGACAGGGGCAAAAGGGCGAGTGGCGTTCAACAAAGGAGAGACCACCCGCAATGAGCTGGACAAAGGATTGGAAAAACGGGAAGAAGAGGACCCCATTATCCAAGAAGCTCTCCGGTTGTTTAACGGAAAGATTGTGGAGGGAAAGTAGGAGAGGGATATGACAAAAGGTTTAGGAAACATATTAAAACAGGCTCAGGAGATCCATTCCAAAATGTCTCAACTCCAGGAAAGGATGGCCGGGAAAACGGTGGAAGCCAGTTCTGGAGGGGGGATGGTGAACGTCGTGATGAATGGAAAACAGGAGGTTCTTAGCATTCGGATCGACCCGGAAGTGGTCAATCGAGAAGACATCGAAATGTTGCAAGATTTAATCGCAGCGGCTGTGAATGAGGCCATTCGAAAATCCCAAGAGATGATGGCAGAAGAGATGAAAAAGATCACCGGTGGTCTCAGTATCCCGGGACTATTTTGAGGGGTTACGGATTTGAAAAATTTTTTCCCCCGGCGATTTTCGGTTTTGAAATTTGACATTCGTTTGATCCCGCTTTAGCGGAAGATTTTGAAATTTGGATTTGGAGAAATATGTCTGCCTATGCCAAGCCCATCAATCATCTCATTGAAGCTCTGACCAGACTCCCGGGAATTGGGAAAAAGACGGCGTCCAGACTGGCTTTCCATATCTTGCGGAGCAGTCCGTCAGAGGCTCAGGACCTGGCCAGAGCGATTTGGGATGTGAAAGAAAAGATCCGACTTTGTTCATCCTGTTTCAACCTGACAGATGAGGATCCATGCCTCATCTGTCAAGATGAACGGCGATCCGGAGAGGTTCTTTGTGTCGTCGAGGGGCCGAATGACCTCATCGCTATCGAAAATACCGGCGTTTTTAACGGAAAGTACCATGTGTTACACGGTACGATTTCCCCTTTAGAAGGTATCGGGCCGGACGACCTCAAGATTAAAGAACTGTTGGAAAGACTTCAAAAGGAAAAGATTTCGGAGGTGATTCTGGCTACCAATCCCACGGTTGAAGGAGGAACCACTGCTCTTTATCTTACGGATCTCATTAAATCTCTGGGTATAAAAGTGACAAGAATCGCCTACGGAATTCCCATGGGAAGTGAGATTGAATACTCAGATGGGGTGACTCTGTCAAAGGCGCTTGAAGGTCGGAGAGAGATATAGGGATTTTTTGCTGGCCGAAGCGTAGCCTGCAAGCGCCGCCTTATGGGCGGGGAACTTCATACTGAAATAGCGGTGTAAGCGCTAATGCCAATTTCGGGTTCAACCCAGAAGACAGGTCAGTTTTATCGTTTTAACGCATGATTTCTTAAACTCGTTCACTTGAATAAGTGATTCGAAGTATATTATATTTTGATTTGTTCCTAAATTCGATAATTTTATTATTCCTGCGCAAGCGGGAATCCAAAACGGGTCAAATCATTGGATTCCGGTTTTCACGGATATGACGGTTATCCATTTTGCAAACAGACACCGGTCAAAATAGATTTAGGAGAATCAGATGATCGAGATTCGATTCCACGGAAGAGGTGGACAGGGGGCCGTAACTTCAGCAGAACTCTTAGCCCTAGCAGCTATCGAAGAAGGCCAATACGCCCAAGCCTTTCCGAGCTTTGGCCCGGAGCGAAGAGGCGCCCCGGTGCTGGCTTTCTGCCGAATCAGCGATCAGCCCATTAAGATCAGGGCCAATATCTACGAACCCGATTTAGTAGTCGTACTCGACGCCTCCCTTTTAAAGGTGGTGAATGTGGCTGCCGGCTTGAAGCCGGAAGGCATTCTGGTCGCCACAAGCAGTGATGCTCCTGAAAAAGTGAAAGAAATCTTGAAGATGAAGAATCGGCTCGGCGTGGTAGATGCAGTCAAGATTGCCAGGGAAGTCCTCGGACTTCCCATTACCAATACAACAATGCTTGGATCCTTGCTCAAGGCTTCGGGACTGGTCAAAAAAGAATCTTTCATCCTTCCTCTAAAGGAACGTTTTGGCCGAGTTGCTGAAAAGAACATTTCTGCTTTCGAAAGGGCCTATCAGGAAACGATCCTTATTCAATAGTTTTTGTAATCGCCCCGGCCCCCTTTACTAAGGGGGGGAAGGGAGAAGGGTTATCGTTAATTAATTTATCAGAGGGTAAGGTTATGACAAAACCTGAATCAGAATGGACATGGAAGGAACTGCCGGTTGGCAATGTTGTCTTGGAACCGGGGAATGCCAGCGAATATCGGACGGGAGATTGGAAGACTCTCAAGCCTGTTCTTAATAAGGGGCTGTGTATCCATTGCGGATTGTGCTATATCTTCTGCCCGGATATGGCCTATAACCTGAACGAAGAGAGTTATTTCATTGCGGACCTTTTCTATTGTAAGGGCTGTGGCATCTGTGCAAAGGAATGTCCCACCGGAGCCATCACCATGGTGCTGGAAGAGGAGGAGAAATAAATGGGGAAAAGGGTTGGAATGGAGGTTTCCATTGCTGCTGCCGAGGCGGTCAAGCAGGCCAATGTGGAGGTCATCTCGGCCTATCCCATTACGCCACAAACGCATATTGTGGAACACCTCTCTGAATTGGTGGCAAATGGAGACCTCGATGCAGACTTCTTTTGTGTGGAGTCGGAGCACTCCGCCCTGAGCGTCTGTGTGGGGGCGGCGGCAACCGGAGCGAGGACATTTACCTGTACGAGTTCCCAAGGGCTAGCCCTGATGAGTGAAATCACCTATATTGCATCGGGCTTGAGACTGCCGATCGTCATGATCATTTCGAATCGAACGATTTCAGCACCCTTGAGTATTTGGAACGATCATAGTGATGCGATGTCCATCCGGGACTGCGGGTGGATCCAGTTCTTTGTGGAGAATGGCCAGGAGGTCTATGACCATGTGTTCGCAGCCTATCGGTTAGCAGAGGACAATAAGGTTCTCTTTCCTGTCATCATCAATATGGACGGATTCATCCTGAGCCACGTGATCGAACCCATTGAATTGATCGAGCAGGGAAAAATCGATCAGTTCCTCCCTCCTTATCAGCCTGTTTACCAACTACACCCTGATCGCCCGGTGACCATGGGTGCTTTTGCGCTTCCCAGTATTTTTGCGGAAACCAAAAAAGCTCAGGAGGAAGCCCTCCGATCTTCCATGCCTAAGATCTTAGACACCTGGAAGGCCTTCGGAGAAGTGACGGGGAGGTATTATCATCCGGTCGAAACCTATCAGGCGGAGGACGCCGATACGCTGTTGGTGACCATGGGAAGCTATGGTGAAACGGCCTCTGTGGCGGTGGACAAGATGAGAGAAGCAGGGAGGTCTGTCGGGCTTGTGAAGATCCGACTCTGGCGCCCTTTCCCTTTCGATGATTTGAAAAGGGCGACCCTCCATGCCAAACAGTTAGTGGTGATTGACCGCGCCATCTCCGTTGGAGCCTGTGGACCTGCTGCATCCGAAGTGAAAGCAGCCCTCTACGGGAACGATCAGAGACCGTCTGTGTATAATTTTGTTGCAGGGATTTCGGGAAGGGATGTAACTCTTTCGGACTTCGTCAAGATGGTGGACAAGGCGGAGATCGAGATTGCAGAAGGAAATAAGGAAGGCTTTGAAATTTATGGGGTGAGAGGATGACTGAGAATTTGAACGTTTTTGCAGTTCGGACGTTGACTCAAAAAGAATATTTTTCACCCGGCCATCGGTCCTGCCAGGGATGCGCCGAGGCATTGGCAGTGAGATTGGTTGCCAAGGCATTGGGAAGAAACGTGATCGTTGCCAATGCAACGGGATGTATGGAGATCGTCTCTTCGCCACTGCCGTACACCGCATGGAGAGTCCCCTGGATCCATGTGGCCTTTGAGAATACGGCGGCGGTGGCTTCGGGCATCGAATCGGCATTAAAGGTGTTGATGAGAAAAGGGAGAATCCCTCACAAAAAAATAGTCACCGTTGCCATGGGTGGGGACGGAGGAACAGCGGACATCGGTCTTCAGGCACTCTCGGGTGCCTTTGAGCGAGGCCACAACTTTCTCTACGTTTGTACGGACAACGAGGCCTATATGAACACCGGTATCCAACGGTCTTCCGCGACGCCTTTCGGTGCCGCCACAACCACCTCTCCGGTTGGAAGAGTTCAAATGGGTCAGATCACGTGGAAGAAAAATATGCCCGCCATTGCAGCGGCTCACAATATTCCTTATGTGGCCACGGCTTGTCCCAGTTATCCGATCGACTTAGTGCAGAAAGTGAAGAAGGCGGCCGATATTGAGGGTCCTGCCTATGTCCATATTCTTTCCGTTTGCCCGACCGGGTGGAGGACGGCACCCGAACTCTCGATCAGGCTGGGCCGGTTGGCCGTGGAGACAGGGATTTTTCCTCTTTATGAAGTGGAGAGGGGGCAATACCGTTTGAGTATCGATTTTCCGAAATTGAAGCCGATTAAGGAATACGTCAGGCTTCAAGGGAGATTCCGTCACCTTACAGATGAAATGGTCGCGGAAATTGAAAAACGAGTTCATCGGGAATATGAGCAGTTGAAAGAAAAGGCAGGAAAAGGAGTTTAGAATGACCCTTTCAGAGATCGACGCTATCATTGACCGATACGAAGGAAGAGAATCTTCAATTCTGGCCATCCTTCAGGATATTCAGGCGAAAGAAAAATATTTGCCGAAAGAGACGCTCGAACATGTGGGAGAGCGGCTCCGCATCCCCTTGAACAAAATATACAGAATGGCTACGTTTTATCGAGCCTTCAGCCTCACTCCGCGGGGTCTTCATGAGATTCAAGTCTGTCTGGGCACAGCCTGTCATGTTCGCGGAGGCGTCCGGATTGCAGAGCGACTGACGACAGAACTGAGGGTCCGTCTAGGGGAGACGACACCGGATCGGAAATTTACCCTCGAGACGGTAAACTGTCTGGGCGTATGCGCCTCCGGACCCATTATGGTCGTGGATGGCCAATACTTTGGAAAGATGAGTCCAGCGCAGGTCAAGGGAGTGCTGGATCAATTTGACACGGATAAAAAGGAGAGTTTGAATGGCAAGAATTAGTTCCCCACAGGCATTGGAACAATTCCGGAACGAGATTCTGGTCAAAAGAGATCCCAATCAGCCCTGTATTACAGTTTGCACCGGGACTGGCTGCCATGCTTCAGGATGCCATCAGGTGGTTGAGGCATTCAAAAAAGTTCTTCGGGAACATTCAGAAAGTCGAGGGATCAACCTTCGAATGACAGGCTGCCATGGATTCTGCGAAAAAGGCCCTTTGGTGGTTATTCATCCTCAAAAGATCCTTTATCAACGGGTCAAGCCAGAGGATGCTCCCAAGATCTTTCAAGAAACGATCCTCAAGGGGAAGGTCTTGGAATCTCTTCTTTACGAGCATCCGGCAACCGGTGAGAAGATTACCCGTGAAGATGACGTTCCCTTCTACAAGAAGCAGATGCGTATTATCTTCGGGAACAACGGAAGCATTGACCCATCTCAGATCGAGGATTATATAGCTGTGGGAGGGTACCGAGCACTGTTAAAAGCCTTGTCATCGATGCATCCTGATGAGATTATTAAAGAGGTAAAAAAGGCCAATCTGAGAGGACGGGGAGGTGGAGGATTCCCCGCTGGGGTGAAGTGGGAGACGTGTAAAAAGGCTCCCGGAGATATGAGGTATGTAATCTGTAATGCGGACGAGGGAGACCCTGGGGCATACATGGACCGGAGCCTTTTGGAAGGAAACCCTCACAGCGTGTTGGAGGGGATGGTCATCGGTGCTTATGCCATTGGAGCCCATGAAGGATATGTTTATGTCCGGAACGAATACCCATTGGCCGTGATCAATATCGGAATTGCCATTGAACAGGCAAGAGAACTGGGCTTCCTGGGAAAGGACATCCTCGGATCAGGGTTTAACTTTGATGTCAAGGTGAGTCGCGGAGGTGGCGCCTTTGTTTGTGGTGAGTCCACGGCACTCATGGCATCGATTGAAGGGAATGTCGGGGAACCGAGAGCAAAACATATCCATACCGTGATCAGCGGTCTTTGGGATCGTCCAACCAATTTGAACAATGTGGAGACCTGGGCCAATGTACCTGTCATCATTGACCGGGGTGCTGACTGGTATACTAAGATTGGCACGGAGGGAAGCAAAGGAACCAAAATCTTTTCCCTGGTGGGCAAAGTCAATAATACCGGTCTGGTCGAAGTTCCGATGGGGATCACCCTTCGCGAGATCGTCTATGAAATGGGAGGAGGCATTCCCGAAGGAAAGAAATTCAAAGCGGTCCAGACCGGAGGGCCTTCGGGTGGGTGTATTCCTGAGTCGCTGATTGATCTGCCCGTTGACTTTGATCGGTTGACTGAAGTGGGATCGATGATGGGTTCTGGCGGAATGATCGTGATGGACGAATCGACCTGCATGGTCGATGTGGCGAAATACTTTACGAACTTCCTAAAGGATGAATCATGCGGAAAGTGCACCTCCTGCCGGGAGGGGACCAAACGGATGCATGAAATTCTGACAGAGATCACGGAAGGACGGGGAACAACGGATCACATTGAACTCCTTGAAGAGCTGGGTTGGATCACGGCAGAAGCTTCTCTTTGTGGCCTAGGCCAGACAGCTCCCAATCCTGTCCTGTCTACCATTCGCTATTTCCGAGATGAATATCGGGAACATATTCTCAACAAGCGATGTCCTGCGAAGGTCTGCCGGGCGCTGCTCCGATACCGAATTCTCTCGGATGTCTGCAAGAGGTGTGGCAAGTGCATGAAAGTCTGCCCGGCCGGGGCCATCACAGGCAAAGCGAAGACCAAAAAAGAATCCGGAAAACCTTTTAAAATCGGTACCGAAAAATGTACTCGGTGCGGGATGTGTTTTGAGGCGTGCAAATTTGAAGCGATCGAAGTCCAGTAGAAGATAGAGCCTCAGGTTATTTGGTGAGTAAGTTGTTAAGTGACTTATTACTGAGAGCATGAAACAGTATACATGAGGGACCGCCAAAGGTTGTCGTTGCGAGCCCGAAGGGCGTGGCAATCTTGCTTTGAGATTGCTTCGTCGTTACACTCCTCGCAATGACCTACCGGGGTTGGTTCAAATTGTCATATGCTCTGCTTAATAATAGTTCAATGACTCGATAACTTGCACCCATTGGAGGAGAATTCATGATCCCTTTTTCAATTGATGGTCAAGTCGTTGAAGGGAAAGAAGGTGGGAATGTTTTAGAAGTAGCGTTGGATGCGGGGATTGATATTCCACATCTCTGTTTTAACGAGTCGGTGAAGCCCTACGGTGCATGCCGTCTTTGTCTTGTGGAAGTGGGGAAGGGGGGAAAGTCAAAGATGACCACCTCCTGTACGTATCCCGTGATGGAAGGCATCGAGGTGCTGACACAGACGGAAAAAGTCATCCGAGCTCGTCGCATGATCATCGAACTTATTCTGGCCATGTGCCCCGGAGATAAACTCATTCAGGATATGGCCAGGGAGATGGGGGTCAACGGGGTTCGATTCAAGCAAGACGACAAGGACTGCATTCTTTGCGGTCTCTGTGGCAGAGTCTGCGAAGAAGTCGTGGGGGCCAATGCCATCCAGTTCGCCTTTCGTGGAGATCGGCGGGAGATGATCCCCCCCTTTCAAGGAGAGGCGATGAGCTGTATCGCCTGCGGTGCCTGTGTGATCGTCTGCCCCGTGGACGTCATCCGGATGAAGGAAGAAAAGGATGAGCGGACGATCGTCCGTTGGAAGCGGACATTGAAGATGAAGCAATGCAAAGTCTGCGGGAACTATTTTGCCCCCTGGTTTCAGCTGGAGAAGTTCAAGGAACAGGCCAAACTTTCGAAAGATTTTTTTGATGTCTGTTACACCTGTCGGACTTGAAATCTCCACTCGTTTCGAGTATATTGGAGATAGAAAGTTTGCCCTTTAGGAGGTGGTGGGTATGACCCTGGTAAAATGGGAACCCTTCCGAGACCTGATGGCAATGCAAGACCGGATGACCCGACTCATTGATGAAACCCTTTCCCG
>Ga0187784_10004161_pt1 | contig 11693 bp, 10 predicted proteins | sample 1015_SJ02_MP15_2_FD_132964 | JGI IMG/M metagenome (GOLD analysis project Ga0187784, IMG submission 132964) | Tropical peat soil microbial communities from peatlands in Department of Meta, Colombia - 1015_SJ02_MP15_20_MG | ecosystem: Environmental > Terrestrial > Soil > Wetlands > Peat | place... | reverse complement strand
TGTCCGTCCTACTCTCCCGCTCACGCAAGACGATCGTCTTTGTCACTCACAGCCTCGGCGAGGCAGTGTTTCTGGCGGACCGGGTCGCTGTGTTCTCGGCGCGCCCGGGCAGCATCAAGGAGATTATCTCGGTCGACGAGCCCCATCCACGCAAGTCGTCGTTCATGACCGCACCCAAATTCCACACTCTGCGCGATCGGCTCTATGATTTGTTGCATGATGAGATCCGCAAGTCGATTTCGCAAACTGCGGAGCCGCGCCGGCGCTATGGTCAGGCCGCCGAAGCCGGCGGGAGCGCTTCATGAACGGCAATACCCGCGAGCCGCTACCGATCCGGCTTGCCACCTACATCGTCCAAGCCGCCTTTCTCATCGGGCTATTGATCCTGTGGTTTCTCGCCACCAACGTTTGGGGTGTCAGCAGCATCGTGCTCCCGAGCCCGATCAATGTCTGGTATCAGCTTGTCGATGTGATCCGTTCGGGCGAATACATTGCCGACCTGCGTGTCACGCTCAGCGAATTCGCCGGCGCCTTCATCATCGCGATGATCCTTGGCATTGCCGTCGGTTATCTTATCAGCCGCTCATCTTATCTGAGCAAGGTCTTTGAGCCGCTCTTTGCCGCGGTCTATGCTATCCCGATTATCCTGTTCCTGCCGCTCTACGTGCTGATCTTAGGCCTCGGTCCGGCATCTAAAATTGCGCTCGGCGCGACCATCAGCTTCTTTCCGATCGTGCTGAGCACTATTGCCGGCTTCGGCAATATAGATCGCACATTGATAAGCGCGGCGAGATCGATGGGCGCAGATGACGTGCAGATGTTGTGGCACGTCCTTGTACCGGCGGCACTGCCGGTCGTTCTCGCCGGCTTGCGCATGGGCTTTACGGTTGCGCTTTTGTCGGTGATTGGCAGCGAAACCCTCGCGGCGCTAGCCGGTCTCGGCCATCGCATCGTCAATCTCGCAGAAAACATGGAAATGGCGCGTATGTTCGCTTACATCGTTTTCGTCGTGGCCATTGTCGCCTTCCTTAACGCGGTTCTGTCGACGCTCGAGGCATACGGACGATGGCGGTAACACGCACGAATTCCGGCGGCATTGCCGGCGCGCTTCAAGCGTACGCGTCGCTAAGGCGGCGCCTATTGATTCATCCCGGTGTCGCCCGGCTTGGCGTCGTGGCGCTGTTATTATTGATCTGGGAAATTTCCGCGCGATTCTTTCTCGATCGCGACTTCATCAGTCCGCCTTCGGTGGTGGTACTTTCGCTCGGCAGCCTGTTTCGCACGCCGGGTGTCCCGGCGGCGCTTTGGCTCACACTTTATGAAATAGCGGTCGGCTTCATGCTTTCGGCCGCGATTGGCGCCGGCATCGGTCTCCTTGTCGGGCTCAGCCGCTTCGCGCATCGCAGCTTCATGCCGATTATTCTTCTGCTCTACGGCCTGCCGCAGGTTACGATTCTGCCGATTTTCGTCCTGCTGTTCGGTATAGGAGCCGCTTCAAAAATTGCATTCGGCGTCAGCCACGGCATGTTTCCGATTATGCTTGCGGTTGCCGCCGGCGTGCAGAAGATCGATCCGGTTCTTCTTACCAGCGCGCGCTCGATGGGGGCGAGCCCCAGCCAGGTACTGCGCTACGCGATTTTCCCTCACATGGTGCCGTCGTTCTTCGCGGGATTGCGTCTCGGCATGACCGGGGTATTGCTGGGCGTACTCTTGGCCGAGCTTTACGTCTCGACCGCTGGCATCGGCTATTTCACCAGCATTTTCACGCAAAATCTCGAGCCGGCCAAGCTGATCGGCCTTGTCTCGATGCTGGCGCTGATTGCTATCGTGCTCAACGAAATCGTGCGCCGCGCCGAATTGCACTACCGGCGTTGGCGCGCCTGACATGGACGTAACTAAGAGAACGCAATGAGCAAACTTAGACTGACGGTGGCCTGCGGCGATTACGACATTGTACGCCCCCTCAAAGACGGCGCAGTCGAGGCCGACGGGCTCGATCTGATCTTTCTATCGGAGATGGGGCCGCGCGAACGCCATTGGCGTATGGGCCGCAAGCACGAGTTTGACGTCTGCGAGGAAAATGTGGGCGCCTATTTCATGATTCGCGATCAAGGCGAGCCGCTCAGCGCGATTCCGGTGTTTTTGCACCGTCGGTTTCGTCACGGCTTTGTCTTCGTCAACACTTTTGCCGGAATTACCTCGCCAAAGGACCTCAACGGCCAAGTCGTCGGCGGCACCAATTTTCAGCCGGCGGCGAGCATCTGGATCCGGGGCATTCTCGAAGAGCATTACGGCCTCCATCATCGCTCGATCAGTTGGCTAGTTGACCGCAGCGAAGATATCTCCTTTACACCGCCACCCGACCTGCGGATCGAGATGAAGAAAACCAACAAGCCGCTGAGCGACATGCTTGCCGACGGCGATATTCCCGCGATGATTTCACCAACGCTGCCGCGCCCGTTCGTCGAGGGCGACAAGCGCATCACCCGTCTGTTTCGCAACTACAAGGATGTCGAGCTCGCTTATTTCAGAGAAACCGGCATCTTTCCAATCATGCATGTCACCACTATCAAACGGGAGATTGTCGACAAATATCCATGGGTGGCGACCAATCTTGTCAAGGCCTTCGAAAAATCGAAGCAGCTTGCCTATCGGCGGCTGGCGAATCCGCGAATGGTGCCGCTCGCCTTCGTGCGCAGCGCCGTCGAAGAGCAGGAAGCTACACTGGGCAGGGACCCGTGGTGCTTCGGGCTGACGCCCGCCAACCGCAAGAACTTACAGACCGTGCAACGATACTGCAGCCAGCAAGGCCTTATCGGCGCCGTTGCATCCCTCGAGGAGCTTTTTGAAGATACCGACCTCGGCGACGCGGTTGGCACCGGTGCAGATGAATTCTGAGCCGCACATGACGTTTGAACAGCGCCTTGCCGCAATCCGCGCCAGTTTGGAGGCGAGCCGCTTCGATTGCGTGATCGCCCTGCACGATGGTGCGCATTTCATCGAAAAGCCCGATCCGGTCATGGTGCTCACCGGCTTCAAGGCGCTCGGGCCGGTCGCCGCGGTGTTTGATCGCGCCGGGGCGGCAAGCCTCGTCGTCACGCCATCCTGGGATGCGGAGCGCGCCAGCGAAACTTGCCCGAATGCCAAGATCGTACCGCAGGATGATGTGATCGTCGGCTTGGCAAAGGCGATCGGCTCGTCTGATGCCGCAGTCGGCGTCGCCGGTCTTGCCGCGACGCCCTACAGTACCGCTCGGCGCTTTGTCGATCTTATTCCCCAAGCGCAACGGGCGGACGCTATCGTGTTCAAGCCCGCGCAGCGCAAAACCGAGACTGAGCTCACCCATGCCCGCGAGGCGACCCGCATCGCCGAGCTTGGCTACCGACACCTCCTCGACATCGCGCGGCCCGGCATCAGCGAGGACGAGCTGGCGGCGGAGTTGCGCTGGCACTCCAAGTCGCTCGGCGCGGAAGACAATTTCGTACTGCTGTGCGCCGCTGCGCATAATAGAGCCGTTGCGCCCTCGAACGGCCGGCGCATGCAGCCCGGCGACACCATCGTGTGTGAAATCACGCCGAGCTATCGTGGACAGCTCGCCCAGATCTGCCGCACCATCGTGCTCGGCGAGGCCTCCATCCTGTTGCACCGCAAGTACGAATTGGTAGTTACGTCGATGAGGGCCGGCTTTCGCGCCGCCAGGCCAGGCGCAACCATGGCCGATATTTGCCGCGCCATGAATGCGGTGCTGGAGGCAGAAGGTTATGCGGAATTCTGTCATCCACCGCATATTCGCCGCCGTGGCCACGGGCTCGGTTTCGGTTCGATCGGTCCAGGCGATGTAGCGCTCGACAATGCTACCGCGCTCGAGCCCGACATGCTGTTCATGATCCACCCGAACCAGTATCTGCCGGAAACCGGTTATCTCCTCTGCGGTGAGCCGGCGATTGTGACACCTCACGGTGCGCAGGCGCTGACGCGCCAACAGGCTGCGCTCGCGGAAATCGCGTTCTAGCGGACGGTCGTCACGATGCAGACCATGCACCCAACTCTATTGGTCGGCCCGGGCGACTGGGACCCGCGGCAAATACCCCGCGAAGAATATGATGACCGCTTGGCGACGCTGTGGCGTAATCACGACCATGCCGGTGGCGCGATCGTCTATGGCAATAGCCGCGACCACGCGGCGCTGTTTTATCTCACCCACTTCACACCGAAGTTGGAGGCCGCCATTGCGCTGATACCGAGCCGCGGCGAGCCACAAATGCTGATCGGCGGCGGGCCCAATATGCTGCCCGCAGCAAGACCGCTGACCTTCATCTCCACCTTGGCGCCGCTGCGTGACGCTTCAAAATCCGTCGCCGACTGGGTGCGCGGTCTCGAAGCCGGCAGCAGCCTTGTGCTCATCGGCGGCGATGCGATGCCGTTCGACCTGCGCCGGACGTTTGAGGACGTCCTCGGCACCCGTCTCGAAGACGGCGATGCCTCTCTGCAAGTATGCATGAGGCGAAAGAGCGCGCGCGAACTGCAAATACTGCGCGAGTCCTGCCTCACGCTGGACGCCGCGATCATTGCGTTCCGCGACGCTGCGCATAACAATAAAAGCGCCACCGATTGCATTCTTGTTGCCGAGTACGCGGCTTTGCAGCGCGGCGCTCAGGACATGCGTAGCCTGTTCAGTGTCGACGGCGGCCGCACCTTGCGACCGTTCGACATCCCGATTTCGCAGCGCCCCGAGCCGCTTCAGGCTTACCTTGCCGTGCGCCACGGCGGCTATTGGGCCGACGCCTTCGTCTGTATCGCCGCGCAAGATGGTGAGCTTGAGCGCAAGGCAGCTAAAACCCTGCGCGCTATGGTGGCTGAAGCGAAAGCGGGATTGTCGGGTCGTCAGCTATACCAGATCGCCGATGCAAGTCGGGGAGCGCTCCGGCTGCATCCCCTCGCTGATCAAGTCTTCGGCAGTTCAATAGGATTGTCACTCGACGAACGTCCTCTGCTTACACCCGATAGTGACGCAACACTGGAGCCGGACGCGGTGTATTCGCTCCGCGCCGGTCTCGTCGACGAGGCGGGGGCGGGGGCAGTCGTCTCCGCCATGGTGCTTGTGACGGATAGCGGTCCGCAAGTGCTCTGGCCAACCGACGGCTGCCCATGAATGGCATCCGGGAACTTGCCGAAATCCTGCACACGCGGACCGGCGCGGCGGATACGCAGCTTATCGAGAAACTGCGGCTTCGTGTCGTCGACACAATCGCCGCCTGGATCGCGGCTACGCAAACCGTCGAAGGCAAGGCGCTCATCGCGTTCCGCGATGCTATGCGCGCCAAGCGCCAAACCACAGCGCACAATCTGGAAGATGATCTTGCAACCCATTGTGCGCTTGTCCGGCTGAGCGAGATCGACGACATCCATCTGCGCTCCATGACCACGCCGGCCTCGATCGCTATTCCCGCGGCACTGACACTTGCGGTTGGACTGCCGAATGTGAATAGCGCCGACGTCCCTGCGGCGATGCTCGGCGGCTATGAGGCGATGACCCGTCTGGGACTGGCAATCAATGGAGCGGAGGCCCTTTACCGCGGCATCTGGCCGACTTATTTCGGCGCCGGCTTTGCCACCGCCGCCGTAGCGGCTCGCCTATTGCGGTTGTCGCAGTCGCAGACCGCACATGCGCTGGCACTTGCCCTGACGATGGCCTCGCCGTCGGTGGGACAACATCATGCCGCGACCACCGCACGCTGGTTTTCAGTCGGAAATGCGGCGCGCAACGGGCTGACCGCGGCGCTCGCCGCGCAGTCCGGTTTTACCGCCGATCTGGAAATTTTGCGATCACGCCTGTTTCCGGAGGTTTACGGCATCGAGCCGGATATCGCGGTCATGGCGGACCATGGCGCGCTCCTATTCCCTGACGTTTCGATCAAGCCATGGTGCGCCGCGCGGCAGACCATGGCCGCCACCCAGGGGCTGCGCGAAATCTTGAAGACAGGCGTCCGCGCCGACGACATCACCGAAATCACCGCCTACGTGCTTCCGCCGCACTTCAAGATGATCAATCACGGAATTACCCCCGGCGATCGGGCCTCATTCCTAACCAGCCTGCTCTATCAGTTGGCTCTCTCGGCCTTGCAGCCCGCCTGGCTGGCCAGCCTCGATCTTGCCGCCGAGGCGCCGCTGTCATTGCTTCAGGCGTTCATGGCGCGCGTTAAGGTCGTCGCCGACGAAGCATTGCTTGCCGACTATCCTGCGCGCTGGCCGGCGCGCATCGTCGTGGAGACGGTATCGGGCCGCCGCGAACTGCACGTCGATTACATCCCGGGCGATCCCGAGCGTCCCTTCACGCAAGCTGACGTCGAAACGAAATTCAGACATTTTGCCGGTCCCGTCCTCGGCGATTCAACCGCAAAATTCCTGCAGTCAAGCTTAGCCTCGTTTCCCTCGGGCGATTCAATCTCGTCGCTCATGCGGGACTTGAATAGCGTCATGGCTAGCGTCGTGGGTTGACGATCAACCAGAGCCGCGGAGTTCGCGATCCGCTGGTTGTCGGTTCGTCCGTGCAATTCCAATCACTTGCGATAACAGTCATTCTCGGAGGTGACCCGATGTCCGTTTTGGCCCCGATCTCAGACCTAACTCCGACATCGATCGATGTCGCAGAAGTGCCACAAGCAGAAGTCACAGGAATAACGCCTCGGTCGGCGGCGTCTACTCATGGCGGTCCAAAGCGCAGTGAACAATTGCTTGACCCGAAGCGCCTTCGCTCTCTCACCGCGCGACGGCGACGGCACTTTAATCAGCGTCGAACTGTCGGAGGGTGCTAAAACTTCCAGTTCACTCCGCCACGAGCCAGGTAGAAGTTTAATGCGCTAAAGGAAGCCGAAAATGAACTGGGTATGAGCCCTCCTCCGTTCAAAGCAGTCACCCTGACGGTGTCGCCGCCGCCCAGGTTGACGTATAAAAACTCTGCCCGAAGACTGACGTTTTGCCAGAGCGCGTATTCGCCTCCGCCGCCTACGGTCCAACCGGTAGCAGTGCGCGACGAATTGCCGAGAAAGCAGTTGCTGCCGGCGACGCAAGTAAATCCGAAAGCCCCGATAAGAGAAGTGTTGCCAGGTACGGTGTTCAGGGCGACATTTTCGTTCACGCGGCCGTAGGCGAATCCCGCTGTGCCATAGAGCAGAATCCGATTCGTCGGCGTCAGGCCCAGACGGCCTCTAACCGTTCCGAACCACTCGACATTCTGGTTGACCACAAAATTCGAGGTGCCGGGCGGAAAAATCCCCGGCGAAATCAAGAAATTCGAGGTTCCGGTGCCTTTGATGTTCGACCAGTCGAAATCGGTTTCGAGGCCAACGAGCCACGCCTGGTTGGGCTGCCAGTTATATCCGGCTTGAAAACCGCCGAGCCCGCCCTGGATGCCAAAAGATGCCGGAGGAGCGCAGGTACTGCCAAAAATACCCCCGCAGGTCACATCGAACACATTGAGATCATTCGGCGTGAAGGTGACCGTCGGGTCCTTCCAGCCATAGCCGGCATTGCCGCCGATATAGAATCCGGTCCAGCTATAGGCCGGCGTAGGTGGCGGGGCAGGCGGCGGCGCCTTCGTAGCCATGTCGGCCGCCCAAGCGGGCGCTCCGATCAGCGCAGCGAAAGCGATTCCAATAGCGAGCTTTCTCATCAAAGTCGTCCCCCCTAAGTCGACCACCCCCAACAATTCGGCAGGCGTCCGCCGCACGTCGATTCATTCAATTAGCCGTCGACTGGGAAGGACTTTAGGACTCCTTTGAGCGAGGTGGCTCGTACTGGCGCGAAGTCGGTTGATACCAAAGCGAAATAAGGCTGCTACAGAGGCGAAATTGGAGCGGATTTCGAACCGCCCGTTGCAAAAAAGCGACAGAATGACGGAAGGCTGAGGCCGCTTCATTGCGAGATCACTGCCTTGAGCGATTCCGGCGCCACGTTGACACGCTTTTCGACCGATGAATTGCCAGAACGCGACCGCGTCCCAGCCTGGTGCGACGGTTTTGCTCGCGTGGCCCTGAAGATGACTTTCGATCCGATCGCCGGGCATCCGTTTCGTCAGGTCGGCACGTTCTGCGCTTTCGACAGTCTCGGAGTCTCTTTTGGCGAAACCAACGGATTTCGGAGTTGGCGCGACAAGACGCAGCTCGCCGACAGTAACGACGACTTGCTCCTCAACGTCAATCTGTCGGGATACAGCCTAACGTCGCAAATGGGGCGCGAGATCAGGCTCGACAGCGGGGAGGCGGTTCTGCTGACATGCGGCGAGGTCCTTTCTCATCACATTCCGGAACCGAAGCGCGGCCTGGCCCTTCGCATACCGCGCCAAACGCTCGGCAACCTCGTCACCGATCCGGAGAGCGCACTGATACGCCCGGTGCCGGCAAGCACTCCGGCGCTGCGTCTACTAATCGACTATGTCGGATTACTCTCGAACCGTCAGGAGCTCTCATCGCCGCCGCTGCAACGCGCATTTGTGACGCATGTACATGATCTTGTTGCGCTAACGCTCGGTGCGACCCAGGATGCGACCGAGGCGGCGCGACTGCGTGGCCTGCGCGCGGCGCGGCTTAACGCGCTAAAGACTGACATCATTAATCATCTCGGTGACCAAGCGCTGTCAGTCACCGCAGTAGCCAAGCGTCATCGCGTGACGCCGCGCTACGTTCAAATGCTATTCGGACTCGAAGGAGGGACGTTCACCGAATTTGTGATCGAGCAACGCCTGGCGGTTGCCCATCGCAGGCTCATTGATCCGCGGTTTGCCTTGCTGACGATTTCCGCCGTCGCCTTTGAGGTCGGCTTCGCCAACCTGTCTTACTTCAATCGCACGTTTCGCAAGGCTTACGGCGCATCACCGTCGGACGTGCGCGCAGCTGCTCGCCGCGAACACGCCTGGTAGTGCTCGCCGCGCCACAGTTCGACAAGCATAGCGACTTTTCATCGTTTTCTGACCGAGAGGCCGACTTTTTTCATCCTCTGTCACTCGCCGCGCCTCGTTCCCACCGGTCATTTTGCACATCGACGACGAGATTGTCTCCCTCCGGTCCAATCAAGGCGTCTTCAATTTTTCCACAAACTTCGTGAGGCGCGGTTGCATCTACGACTCCGAAAAGCCCGTTAAGACGCCGATATGGCGTACCGAGAACGATTGTTGCGCACTTGCGGCAAGCGGCCTTGCCGCAGCCGCACCGCCGAACAGTGCGATGAGTTGCCGCCGCCCCATGGGCGCCCCTCAGGCCGGGGAACACATCCTATAATGATGCTAAAAAAAGCCGTGTTGCGTCACAGCAAATTTAGATCGCCGAGGTCCGACATGGGTCATTCGTGTCGCCGCCTGCCAAGAGCTATTGGTCTGTGATGTCCGCTCCTCTCCGAAAGCGACGGGCGGTCCGCCGGATGCAGCTCGTCGTTAAGCATCCAAACAGGCTGGGAGCCGGTGCAGCAGACACACCCTCATTCAATCACCTCGTCAGCGCGAGTCAGTACTGACTGCGGAATGGTGAGACCCAGTGCTTTGGCAGTCTTGCGATTGACTACAAGCTCGTACTTCGTGGGCGCCTGGACCGGAAGATCGGCCGGCTTCGCCCCCTTGAGGATGCGATCGACATAGCCGGCAGCACGCGAAAAAATATCGGACGAATCTGGCCCGTAAGAGGCAAGCCCGCCGCCCGCGGGGTAATTTCGCAACCCGTAAACGCTCGGCATGCGATACTTTATTGCCAGCGCAGTAATCAGTTCGCGTTGACGGCTTGTTGTAATTGCGCCCAGCGTCACGATCAGGCCGCCGTTCGGCTCATTCGCGAATGCTGCAATGGCGCGTTCGATCTCGCCGGGGTCGCGAGGGGCGATCACGCTCAAATCCACGCCGACGGTCGGCGCCGTGGATTGGATCGCGGCGAACTGACCGATCCCACCGGCCAGTGTGGGATCACGGAGGACCGCCGCTCTGGTCACGTTGGGTGCAATCTCTTTAAGCAGTTCGATCCATTTGCCCGCTAAGCTGTATTCAAATGCGCTAAACCCAGTGGTATTGCCGCCCGGCCGTGCCAGGCTGGCGACGAAGCCTGCGCCAACCGGATCGATGACACTGGCGAACACGATCGGCACGTTACGCGTGACTTGCTGGAGCGCTGCGACACTCGGGCTGGCGGAGGCAAGAATGACGTCCGGAGCGGACTGGACTAGTTCTGCTGCGTATTGCCCATAGAGACCGGAATCGCCACCGGTCCATCGGGTGTCAATCCGCAGATTGCTGCCCTCGGACCAGCCCAGTTTTTGCAAGCCTTGTCTGAACGCTATGACGCGCGCCTGACCTTCCGGATCGTCCGCCCCGTAGTTCATTAGCACGCCGACGCGGCGCACAGTGCCGGACTGCTGGGCGCGCGCTGCGAGCGGCCATGCAAGCGTTGAACAGCCAACTATTTTGATGAAATCTCGTCGTCGCATTGCCTGCCCCTAGGCTTGGGACCACGCCGACTGCGGCGCGATTACAGCAGGGATTTGCGCCCGGCGAAACCGGCTGGAATGGTCATTTTGCACAGCAGCAATCTTGAGCTGGCGATGTCGGAAGAGGGTCAATCGCGTCGATTTCACGCTGTCAGCCTCAGGTCCGCTTAAGCCCCGATAACGACGAGATTAGAGACATCACGCCGTCGATTGGTGCCAACAACAGTCCGCCCAGCAATCGGGCCAAAAGAATTGCTGCTCTTGACTACGATTTCGGCAGCATCAGCATCGCGCCCGACTTTAATCCCCAAGCGTCGAGATGTGCGGTCGCGTTCCCATCTGGAGAGACCCAATGGGCGTGCGTTCGCTCGCCGCCGTGCGTCGCTACGCCCATGAGATCAGCCGAGACATAAAGACCAGCCACGCCGCCATCGATGCGCTCGCCTTGGCTTACGACCGTAATTGCCATCGGCTGACCCATCCCGTGCAGGCCATTGGTGGGCGCCGCATTGACGTGCATCACGTAAGACGCAAGGGTACCTCGCACCTCGAATGGGAACGATTTTTCCATATCAATGCCGCGGGCCTTTGCGGCAGCCGCAACGTAAGTTTCGATTTCTGGCGGCGCAACGTCGCGCTCCACTGCCACGATTTGCCAGTCCCCAGTCGATCCTATGGCCAAGAGCGCCGCAGACTCCGAATTTCTATCCGGTTGCGTTCCAGCTTTGCCGTAGCTGACGATCAGCTTGCCGTCACAGATGGTGATTTCTCCGCGTGCGTCAGCCACCGCGCCGACACCAATGCTTGGGCGTCGCGCCATCACTTCGCTGAGTTTGATTTTTGGGCTGAAATCGCCGCTCATCATCATCCGCCTAAACTCGCCCCAATTCTCAATGTCATAGGGCTGCTGGACGACGTGCATGAACGCAGGGCCGGGTGACGCCATTTGCTGCGCGTGCGCCACGAACGACCAAGCAGTGGCAGCGCCGCCGAACAGCGTGATGAACTCCCGCCGCCTCATGTTTTCTCCCACAAGCCGAGGCTACACCTTACCAGCGAGAACTGCCTTGTGCATCACAGCAAAATTGGCCGGCTGAGGTCCGTTGTGGGTCATTCTCTACCGTTTGACGCCACAGACGGCAGGTCCGGTCTGCCCCCAAACGCAGACATCATAGCGCCCGTGCCAAATCGACGCTTCGTGCCAGTAGGCGACATTCGGCACTGCAGCA
>Ga0187784_10004160_pt1 | contig 11694 bp, 11 predicted proteins | sample 1015_SJ02_MP15_2_FD_132964 | JGI IMG/M metagenome (GOLD analysis project Ga0187784, IMG submission 132964) | Tropical peat soil microbial communities from peatlands in Department of Meta, Colombia - 1015_SJ02_MP15_20_MG | ecosystem: Environmental > Terrestrial > Soil > Wetlands > Peat | place... | reverse complement strand
CCGATCACCCTTGCCACGCGCCATCCCACACCAGTTTCCTTGCGCAAAATGGTTACGCTTCTGGAATCGAACTGCTTGGCGTCACCACCTTTGCGTGAACGGATGGCCGTGTGTACTTTGGCGCGATCGAACGCCCACTCGCTCGCGACAATGGTTTCTTCCGACTCAACCGTCTGCTGCACTGAAAACTCCTCGAGCGAGCGTGCGAAGTCGTTCATGACGGCTTCTTTTCCGCAAACCATCCGGCCATTGCCGTGGATGACGACGATGTCCTCCGTCATCAGCCGTCCGAGCGCTTCGATGTCGCCAGCTTCCACGGCTGCCGTCCAGCGCACAGCCCCTTGGCGGATCGCTTCGATGTCTTCGTCCTGCGAACTGGCTACCACCCTAAACTCCTTCAGCCCAATATATCATGAATACAACCCCTGACCGTCCATAGCCCCCCTCTTACCGGCCTGGTTTACTCCCGCCCGAGCGAGTGGCCTGACTCTTCTCTGTGGTCTCCATGCGCTCTGTGGTGAAATCTCCTTTTGGTTCCAACGGCAACTGCGCTCCATGCCAGCATGCTACGACCCAGATGGTCCTGCCTTCACGGCGGTAAAAAAACCGATATGGCGCAACAATTACTTCGCGAAAGGGAAGATCGGGAAACTCTGGGATGAGCCGGCCGGATTCGGGAAACCGTGAGAGGCGTCGCAGTAAGCGCTCCACTCGCTTCCGAAAACGAAGCGCCGCTCCGGGATTGTCGCCTGCAATGTAAGATACCGCCCTTAGAAACTGGATTCTTCCGGAAGGAGTGAACCGGACCTTCACTTCGGACCACCAGCGAGAAGTGCGTCCGCCTCTGCCAGGACTTCATCCAAATCGAATCCTTTCCCAGCCTTGATTTCTTGTTCGCCCCGTGCGAGGAGATGCAAAAGTCGACGCTCATGCTCGCTGCGCTCGTAGGCTTCCAAGCTAAGAAGCACCGCCGCGGCCCTGCCCCGCTGCGTGATGACGGCGGGCTGCCGCGATGACCTGACACGCTTCAAGGCGGCGGCAGCGTCTTGCCGAAGATCGGTAATTGGAATAATGTCCGGCACATTAGCCATAGACGGAACCTCCAGACGTATGTCTAAGAATACGTCTGAGCTCCCTTGGTTGTCAACGCGTACTTGAGCGCCGCACCAACTCCGGACAGATGGCCGGGGACAACGTAAATTCAATGGCCCAATGAGCTTGTCGGTAAGCGACGGTTGCTTGTTTCCCCAATTCTCGTAATGTAAGATGACCGTTGGTGGATTCAAGCGTTCAGGGAAGAACAGTATTCAGGATCCGGGATTCAGGGAAGGGCCACAAAAACGTCTTCCTGACCCCTAAATCCTGACTCCTGAAACCTGACTCCTGACGGGAGGTGCTGGCTTGGCAGAGACTCCGAAGTACGACATTGCAATTATCGGCAGCGGGCCGGGTGGGTACGTGGCGGCGATTCGCGCCGGGCAATTAGGGCTCAAGACGTTGGTCGTCGAAAAAGATGACAAGTTTGGTGGGACGTGTCTGCACGTGGGCTGTATACCAACCAAGGACCTTCTTTTAAATGCCGATGTTTACGATTACTTCAAGAATGCCAAGGAATTTGGAATCGTTTGTAAGGAATTCTCCATCGACTGGGCGGCCATCCAAGCCCGCAAGACGAAGGTGGTTACCAGGCTCGCGAAGGGTGTCGAGTTTCTTTTCAAGAAGAACAAGGTGGAGAGCATTCAAGGTTACGGTCGCTGGGCTGGCCCGGGCCGCATCACGGTAACGGACGCCAAGGGGCAGGCGCGTGAAATCCAGGCCGCAAAGATTGTTCTCGCCACGGGGTCCGAGGCCAAGACGTTTCCGGGCTTCGAGCCGGACGGGAAAACTATTCTGACCAACAAGGAAATCCTGGCGCTGAAAGCCGTCCCCAAGTCGATGGTGATTATGGGCGCCGGGGCGGTGGGCGTGGAGTTCGCCTCGATCTTCTACCGCTTCGGGACCAAAGTCACCATTCTAGAGATGTTGCCGCGCGCCATCCCACTTGAGGATGAAGAAGTCTCCGCTGAGCTCGAGAAGTCGTTCCGCCACCAGGGCATCGCTCTCGAGACGCAGGCGAAGGTCGAGAAGGCTACCAAAACGCCAAATGGAATTTCCGTTTCTTACACCCGAGCCGATGGCAAGCCGCAAGCCATCGAAGCTGAAACCCTGCTGGTCGCCGTGGGACGGTCGCCTAACACCGCGGACATTGGTCTGGAGAAAACGCGCGTCAAGCTGGAGCGAGGGTTTGTGAAAGTCGATCCCTATATGCAAACCGACGAGCCGGGTGTTTATGCGATTGGCGACATCGTCGCCAACAGCCCCCTGCTGGCGCACGTGGCCTCCAGGGAAGGCATTGTCGCGGTTACGCACGCGGCGGGAAAGCCGGTCGAGCCGATAAACTACACCCAGGTTCCCAATTGCACTTATTGTGAGCCTGAGATCAGCAGTGTGGGCCTGACGGAGCGCCAGGCGCGCGAGGCGGGCCACAAGGTTCGCATCGGGAAGTTTCCCTTTGCAGGCAACAGTAAGGCCACTATCCTGGGGTCGCGCGAGGGCTTTGTGAAGATCGTCAGCGATGAGAAGTATGGCGAGATTTTGGGCGTGCATATAATAGGTCCGCGCGTCACGGAGATGATCGCGGAAGCCGTGGTGGCCATGCGCCTCGAGGGCACCGTAGAGGATCTCGCCTATGCGATTCACCCGCATCCCACGCTGACCGAAGCGGTGATGGAAGCGGCGCACGCTGCGCACGATTGGCCGATCCACATCTGAGAGGGGCTGTGGACTAAGGACTGGGGGCTTGGGGCTGGGGCATGGTCAAGCCAGGCGCGCCCACCACCCCTGCCCCTCCTCGATGAGGATGGAAGCTAGGCAGTTGGCTCCCCTCCTTGCTAAGGAGGGGTCGGAGGGTGGTTGCCCTGGCGGGCAGCCGCGGCTCGCCCTAGTCCCTGGTTGTGATGCGGTGCCAAGTCGAACAACTCGACCTGATCGACTACGCGGAGGGTCTGAGTCTCCAGCGCGAGCGGGTGGCCGCGCGCAAGGCAGGCGCAATCCCGGACACGCTTCTGTTGCTCGAGCATCCTCACGTCTACACCTTGGGGCGCAATGCGAAGAAGGAGAACCTCCTCGTCTCACCCGCGCAGCTCGCCGCCCGTGGAGCGCAGGTGTTCGAGATTGACCGGGGCGGCGACGCGACTTACCACGGACCTGGTCAGTTGGTAGGCTATCCCATTCTTGATCTCGCACAACACCGGCGGGATACCGCTTGGTACATGCGTTCCCTCGAACAAGTCTTAATCGCCGTGGCAGGGGATTACGGAATTCGAGCTGGACGGCTCGCCGGCGCTCCTGGGGTCTGGGTGGGAAATGACAAGCTGGCCGCCATGGGGGTGCACATCTCTCGCTGGGTCACCTCTCATGGTTTCGCTTTCAATGTCAACACCGACCTGCGCTATTTTGACTGGATCGTTCCATGCGGGCTGCGCGACAAAGGCGTGACGTCGCTTCAGAAGCTGCTGGGCCGGCGGGTGGAGCTGGATGAGGTTGCGGAAAAGGTAGTGCTGTACTTTGGAAGAGTTTTCGAACTGGAGATGGTTGAGCGAGCCGAGAGACGAGAGTCAAGAGTCGAAAAGTGAGAATAGCGGTCGGGTTTCGCCGTCTCCAGAGGGGCCGTCCGCAAACGCTTTGCCCCTTCGGGGCAGAGGCACGAGAAGATTTGAATCAGTCATGCCCAAGACCAAGAAAGCACGAGGCGGCAGCGAACGAACCGGGCTTCCTCATGCCACCCTTGAGCGCATGTTGTATTACCTGAAGCTGACGCGCGAGGCCGAGGCTCGAATCGAGCAGGTCCTTTACCGTCAGGGAAAGATTGTGGGTGGGGTCTACATCGGGCGCGGGCAGGAAGCGCTTGGTGTCGGCTCCGCCTTGCAGTTGGTCGAGGGTGACGTGGTGCTGCCCAGTCACCGGGATTTTTCTTCCTTCCTGATTCGCGGTTTTGCGCTTGCCGACATCTTCGCAAACTGGATGGGGCGCGCCGATTCGCCCACTCGCGGGCGGGACAATACCCTGCACATTGGCGATATGAAGCTTGGCATCATCCCGATTATTTCTCCGCTGGGAGGGACCTGTCCGGTGGCTTGCGGGGTTGCCATGGTATTAAAGTGGCGCAAGCAAGGCAACGTTGCTGTAGTGCATCTGGGCGAGGGCACGACCAGTGTGGGACAAGTTCATGAAGCGATGAACATGGCAGGGGTCATGAAGCTACCCGTGGTTTTCATCTGCAACAATAATGGGTATGCTTTCTCAACGCCTGTCGAAAAGCAATTCGCTGTAAGAAGCCTGTCGGTCCGCGGCCCCGCGTACGGCATGCCGGGCAAAACCATCGATGGAAACGATGTCCTGGTTGTCTATCGCGCGGTGGGGGATGCGGTCGCGCGGGCGCGGCGCGGAGAGGGCCCAAGCTTTCTGGAGTGCCTAACTTTTCGCATGACCGGACATTCGGCCCACGACGCTGCTGAGTATGTTCCCGCTCGACTCTTACAGGCGTGGGCAAAGAAAGATCCGATCCGGAGGCTTGAAGAATACCTGCTCACCAGAAAGATCATGACAAGACATCACATTGACGATCTCGAGCGCCGCATCCAGAAAGAGATCGACGCGGCCATCGCCGATGCGGAGGCGCGAGCGCTGCCGCTGGGTGAGACGGCGTCGGAGGGCGTGTATTGCGGGCCCGATTGTTGGTGGGAGAAAAGCAGGATTCAGGAGTCAGGAGTCAGAAGACAGAATCAGGAATCAAGAAGCAAGAAGTAAGAAGTAAGAACACGATGTCTACAGGCTAGAGGGCAGTCGATTTTCGATTTTCGAATTTCGATTTTCCGCGCCGGGGGCGCAGATGCCGGTCCGAACCTATCTGGAGGCAATTCGCCAGGGTATTTGGGAGGAGATGGAACGCGATCCTTCTGTGTTCTTGCTGGGAGAAGACATCGGCGTTTACGGAGGCGCGTTCAAGGTTACGGCCGGGATGCTGGAGAAATTCGGTGCGGAGCGCGTGATCGACACACCCATTTCCGAGTCCGCCATTGTGGGCGCGGCGGTTGGAGCCGCGCTGATGGGGATGCGGCCCGTAGCCGAGATGCAGTTCATGGATTTCATCGCCTGCGGGTTTGACCAGATTGTGAACATGGCGGCGAAGATGCATTACCGGTGGGGGCCGGCAGTACCGATAGTGATCCGCGGGCCGTCGGGAGCAGGAGTCCACGGTGGTCCCTATCATTCCCAGTCGAACGAAATGTGGTTTGTCCACACGCCGGGACTGAAAGTGGTGATGCCGGCAAGCGCTTATGACGCCAAGGGCTTGGTCAAAGCAGCGATCCGTGACGACAATCCGGTAATCTTTTATGAACACAAGTTTCTCTACCGGCGAATCAAAGAAGAGGTCCCCGATGGTGATTATGTAATTCCCCTGGGCAAGGCTGCGGTACGGCGCGAAGGGCGCGACATGGCAGTGATCACCTATGGCGCTATGGTGTGGACCGCACTCGAGGCGGCGCGGGAGCTGGAAAAAGAGGGAATTTCCCTGGAGGTCGTTGACCTGCGCACTCTGCTGCCCTACGATGAAGAGGCGGTGTTGGCGAGCGTACGAAAGTGCAATAAGGTTATCCTGCTGCACGAGGACACGCGCACGGGCGGCATGGCGGGCGAGTTGGCTGCCTTGATTGCCGAGAAAGCCTTTGAGGACTTGGACGGACCCATCGTGCGCATCACCGCTCCGGACACGCCGGTCCCGTTCTCGCCACCCCTGGAGGAGTACTTTCTGCCGAACGCCCGGAAGGTGATTGAGGCAGCGCGGAAACTGGCGGAGTACTAGAATTGAGTCATTGATCCATTGAATGATTGATGCGTTGACCTGGAAATGAAGGCAAGTGATTCGGATGCGACGAACCAAGCCCGATAGCACGGGCAATGAATCAGTGGCTCAATGGCTCAATGAATCAATAGGCGCGAGGTTGCGATGCCAACAAATGTGATCATGCCCCAGATGGGTGAAAGCGTTGCCGAGGGGACGATTACCAAATGGTTAAGAAAGGTCGGCGAGCAGGTCGGCCGGGATGAGCCTCTATTCGAGATTTCGACCGACAAGGTGGATGCGGAAATACCTTCGCCGGCTGCCGGGATTCTGTCCCAAATCCTGGTGAAAGAGAACGAGACGGTGGCGGTGAACACGATTGTGGCCGTGATCGATGGCGAGGGCGCCGCTGTGGCCGCACCGGCCAAGCAGGCGGAAGGAGAGGTCGCAGCGGCTCCGGCAGTTTCTGCTGCTACCGCACCGTCGACACCTGCTGCCAAAACCGGCGCCGCGGGCGCGCCGGAGAGTCCAGCGGCTCCCACTGCTCCCGCGGAAGTGAGGTCGTCGCCGCTTGTCAGGCGTATTGCGCGCGACTACCAGGTTGACCTCGCGCAGGTACGCGGAACGGGTTTGGGCGGCAGAATCAGCAAGAAAGATATTCTGGATTACGTGGAACGGCGCCAATCTGCCGCCGCCAGCAGAGCCGCCGCGGTCCCGGCGCCTTCTATGCCCCCGGTCTCTCCGCCCCCACCCTCGGCGCCTCCGCCCTCTCCACCGCCCTCGGCGGTTCAGCCCTCTCCGGCGCCCAGCACTTTCGCCGGGCCAACACAAGCCGTTCAAATGACCCCCATGCGCAGGCAAATCGCCGAGCATATGGTGACAAGCAAGAGGACTTCGGCACATGTCTACACTGTATTCGAAGTCGAAATGACCAAAGTGGCGGAAGCAAGGGAGCGCCAACGTGAGGAGTTTGAGCGGAGAAACGGCTTCAAGCTGACTTACACGCCCTTCTTCGTTCGCGCAGCCGTGGAAGCGATCAGAGACATCCCCGTGATCAATTCCTCGATCGAAGGAACGAACATCATCTACAAGCGGGACATTAATGTGGGAATTGCCGTGGCGCTCGAGACGGGACTTATCGTGCCGGTCGTCAAGCGCGCGGATGAGAAGAACTTTCTGGGCATCGCACGCGCGGTTCAAGACCTTGCCGAGCGGGCGCGAACCAAGCACCTGAGCGCCGACGATGTTCAGGGAGGAACTTTCACCATCACCAATCCCGGGAGTTTCGGGGGTCTGTTCGGCTTGCCGATCATCAACCAGCCTCAGGTAGCCATCCTGGGTGTGGGCGCCATCGAAAAACGTCCGGTGGTGCGTGACGACGCCATCGCCATCCGAGCGATGGCCTACCTCTCCCTCTCCTACGATCACCGGGTCATCGATGGAGCGGTAGCTGAAAAATTTCTGGGCCGCATTAAGCAAATCCTCGAGAATTGGGACGAACCGGTGCTCTAAGAGCAGGTGTCAGGTTTCAGGTGCTAGGTATCAGGGGTTGGGTTTTAGGTTTCACGTGCCAGGGGCTCTGGAATTCATAATCCTGAATCATTCCCACCCTCGGATTTTCCACTGACCACGGACGACGGACTGCCAACCGTCGACTGTTGACTGTGAACTGCTTTCCTTCACTTACCCCTCGGCGTTGAGCTGGTCGTTGGAGTGGTTGGAAGCTGGATGGCGGGCAGGCGATCCATGAGGCTCTCCAAGTCCTCCAAGCAGACGTTCGGGTCGATGCCCCTCTGTTGAAGATTGGGTAGGAAGCGATTGAAGTTCATGGCAAAAAAACGCTTTCCTTCGTCCTTTTGGCCTAACTCCGCGAATTGGGCGGCCAAGGTTTGCAAGAGCCCCAGCGAGAGGTTCTTATCCTGGCGCCATTTGGTGAGATTCTGACGCAGGATGCTGGTGAGGTAGTCTGCATACTGGTTGGTGTTGTCAACGTATTGCCCGTTGATGAATGCGTAGATGGAGAGCACGTCGGCCGGCTCGGCTTGGTCGCCACAAGTTGTCGAGTAGGGGCGATGGGCCACGCATTCCCAATTTTTATCTTTGTGGAGGTTGCGGATTTCCAAGCCTTCGAAAGGTAAGCCATCCAAGCCGTCGATTCGCCCCAGCACTGCAATTGCGTCGCTGCCCAATTCGATTATCGTGGCCACGGTGCAACAGTGGTCACCGCCGGAATACTGACCTATCAGCACGTCCGGCACGCCATTTCCGGTAAGGGCTTTCGTGTATTCCGGATGGCTGCGGCTGCCCGGGAGGGAAAGCCCATGGCGACCATTGAAGTCGTAAAGAGCCGTCCAGGAATCTCTCGATCCTTCCAGGGTCTCCAGCTTGAAGACGGGTTGATTATCGCGGTTGTAAATGACAAAGCGGCCGGGAGCAAAAACCAGTGAAGCGCGGGTGCGGCGGTATAAGGCGGCACGATAGTTCTCCAGCCGATAAGTTTTCAATCTCTCGTAACCAACCAAATCCGGCACTTGCCCGCGTATTCCTGTGCTGGTAAGGATAAAATCCTCGGCTGAAGATGCCATGTCCTTCAGGCTAGCTGGATTCCACTGTCGCTGGATCGCCACAAAAGTCAGAACTACGACCACAGCAAGCGCGAAAGAGATCACATTTTCGCCCTTGTGCATATTCCCCTAAACCTTCCCGAAAACCAACAACTCACCAGCTCACCAATCGGAGGAGGCGGGTTCTGTCTCCGAGTCCTTCATCGGGACGCGCCGGAAGGAGTCCAGCACCCAATTATCCTCCGCCTCCTGATGGCGGAGGATATAGAAGTTGCCGTCGTCGGCCAGGACCTTGAAACAATGGTAGCCAACTCCATACCACTGGTCCAGGACTTCTCTGACTTCGAAGACTTGTCCCCCAGGCTTGTCTATATAAGAGAATCGGAGAGGCCGTTCATCGGCCTTGAAGCCTGAGTAGCAGTCGACTTTGAGATGCAAGCTCATCACATTAAGAGTTCTGCTAGGATAGACTGCGCGTACTCGTCGAAGCCTGAAACGGGCACCAGGCAGACATGGTCGTGCTGAAGAACGCTCCGAGAGAAGCGGACCTGGGGGTCGTTTGGGTCGGGTTCATCTTCGTGCCCCACCGTCAGGTCGGAACGCTCCTTCGCAAGGACTCTTTCGAAGGTCCACATGAGCGCCTTGGCGAGTTCCTCATCCCTTTGAAGGGAAAGGTTGTGGATCAGTTTCACGCGCCCATTGGGCTTGCCCGCTTGTTCAGGAGGCTTGTACCCAAAGTCGAAAAGGAACGGGTCGCCAGCATCGGTCCATTGCAAGGCCGGGATGTGCTTCTCAAACAACCTGTGCTCATATACTCCGTGCCGGCGCAGGCAGTCGGTCATTTGGAGCTTGATGCGCATCCTGGTATCTTGCTTCGTGGGACCTGCCAGGCGCACGCCCACGTAGCGCAGGAAAAGGTCCTGAAGCTGGGCGCCCAAATCAGCGGTCAAACAGGTTCGGAGGGGCGACAACTGAATGAGGTTGGAGAAGGACTGCTGCATTTCACGGATATAGCCCTCGAGGTCCGCTTCGCGCTTCTTGATCTGGTCCTCGAAATCGGCTTGCAGCAGCTTAAAGAACTCATGATCCGCCTCGGGGTGGAAGCGCTTGAGCCGGTGCCAATCGTCGCTAAACACACAATCCAGGAATTGCTCGCCAGGGCAAAAGAGGAACACCCCGATGTTGATGAATTCTTCCTTCGCCACATCAGGGACGTAGCGCACCAGGAAGTATGAGCACTCCTTCAGCTCGATATTTTTCGCCATGGTTCGTGTATCGTACTGGCGGTCCTTGTGCCGCCCTGGGGCAACCACAAGGGTTGCCCCCACAACAGCTTTACGTGGATCGAGCGGCCCCTTCAGTCTCGCGCCAATTTGGGAACGGTTTCAAGGGACTATTCTTTGCCTCAATGATCGCTTGCCGAATTCCTCTGCGCCGCTTGTACAATCGTTCTGCAAGTTGCGCCAATTGACTGGGGTCGGGCCTGCACCACTCCTCAGGCATGCGAAGTGAACATTCCTCAATTCGAGAACCATCGAGGTTCTCAATCCTGGAGAGAAAGGGCTCGAACGACTTGAATCCTTCAACCTTCTCATAAACCAGCCGGCGTGGGTAAAGGGCCCGGATGGGGCTGTCCGGAAAGCTCCAATCGCCGTCGTTAAAACAAAAGCCCTGATCGATGAGTAAAGCAGAGTAGGCAGGATCTTCCGCGTTCACGGAATGGAAGAAAACGACTTGGCGACCGTTACAATTACACGTCCACTTGTCAAAAACGAATCCGCCCAAGAACACGGAAGCTAAGCTGCGGACCTTGCTCAGCAAACGATCAGGGAGAAAATCCACGACCAGAGTTCGGCCGGGAACCCCTGGGTAGCGCGAACCAAAATGCAGGCCCGCCAAGCATAGCACGCGGCGGGAGCCCATCTCGAGTTCAAGAGGCGTATTGCCACGGATGAGGGCGGGCGGGACTTCGACGAAGGCCGGAGTTGCCACTGGGAGGCCAATGAGCATGGCCAAACGGCCTGCCAGCATTTCGTTGGCCAGGACGCGGACGTGTTGGGGGTTGTTCTGAAACTTAACAACGTAACTGGAATCGTCCGCGCAACGCATAAGGAAGGGCTGCGATGCCCCACGCATGCGCCGGATCACCTCGAGGGCGAGAACTGGAGCGCAGGCTGCCTGACCATCCAGTCGTGACGACTCAACGTTAGATTGGGAGTGCGAGTCCATCCACGCTGCCTGACCGTGGGCGCCGGCCCTACAGCCTATAGCGCGCGGCCAGACACACCACCGCCGCGCCCATTCGCGCCCCCATTTGGAGGGCGGATACGACCCCTTGCGGGTCTTCGGGGCTTCATCCAGCTACTTGCCGCGGCCCTTTTTCTTGGCAACCGCCTTCTTCGCTGACTTGGCAGGCTTTGCCGCCTTCTTCACGGTCTTCTTTGCGGGCAACTTCTTCGGTTTCGGTTTCGGCTTCGGCTTAGGCTTCGACTTCGGCTTCGACTTCGGCTTCGGCTTAGGCTTCGGCTTAGGCTTCGGTTTCGCGGCCGGTTTCCGGACCACCGCAGCAGGCTTAGGAGCGGGCGCCGGCTTGGCAGCCTCCGCAACGGCTGGGGCTGCGGGAGGTTTTTCGGTAATTACGGTCTCCTCTACTTTGTAAGAAACCTCCTCCTCAAGCTCCTCACCTTCCTCGCCCAACCTTTCCTCCGCTTCTTCCTTGTAGTCGGAGGAGAGCTCGTCGCCATAATCCTCGAGCTCATCACCCGCCTTGTTCTCTTTATCGAAATCCATGAATCCCTCCCCCCATCTTTTTCTCATTCACCCAAGAAAGCCCAGCTTTCGCCTGGGCGACAGGTGCCAGCGTCTTAACTACTCCGCTGGAGGCAGATTTATAACACACCAATCGTTGTGTCAAGTGCAAACATTAATCCTACAGAAAAGAGTGCTAACCCCATTCTCTCACCAGAACCGGAAGGGAGGGGAAAGCCGTCCCCGCGGCGGGGCTAATGAGTCTGTGTGAAAACCTCGAATTGTAGCGGCGGTCTATGACCGCCGGTCTTGAGATTCGACAGGTTCGGCGCTCATAGAGCGCCCCTACAGCGCACGAAGGCCGGTTTTCACACAGACTCTAAAGCCCCGCCCTTCCAGCCAATCAACGCAGCAGAGGATGGTTAGAAACTCTGGCTAACGCTCCTGGGCAAGTTGTTTGGGGGCGGCCTTGGAGTTGGTCACGGCTTCTCCCGTCCT
>Ga0187784_10004159_pt1 | contig 11695 bp, 6 predicted proteins | sample 1015_SJ02_MP15_2_FD_132964 | JGI IMG/M metagenome (GOLD analysis project Ga0187784, IMG submission 132964) | Tropical peat soil microbial communities from peatlands in Department of Meta, Colombia - 1015_SJ02_MP15_20_MG | ecosystem: Environmental > Terrestrial > Soil > Wetlands > Peat | place... | reverse complement strand
CTGGTGCCGCAGCCGCCCAAGAATCCGCAACAGCAGAATCAGCCCAACGACCGCACCATCGTCGTTCAGGTGATTTACCGGCCTGGACAGCAGCCGGCATACAAGATCAACGAAACGGATGTGTTGCACACCGACCTGCTTCCCAAGCTGACTGAAATTTACGCCAACCGCGCCGAGCGCGTGATGTTTGTCCGCGGCGACGACGACGTGAATTTCGCTTACATTGCCGATGTCATCGATATCGGGAGGGCCGCCAACGTGGATCACATCGGCCTGATGACGCCGAAGATCCAGGCCGGCCAGTAGCACGCAGGTAACGGCCCGTTGTGCCGGGGCGCACTTGATCCCGGCGCAGCGGGGAGTACAATTCTTCTTTCTGGTTGCGGAAGACCCCACACGCGGCCAGTTTCAGGAAATCTCGGGCGCGGCCCGCCGGCCTCCGCCTCAAGGAGAAGACACGAAGATGAAAGGACTAGCACGTTTTTGGGCGCTGGGGGTTGTTTTGACCTTTATGGTGCTCTCCATGAGCGGGTGCAGCCAGTTGGAAGCCCGCGACCAGTTGAACAAGGGAGTGGAAGCGTACAAGAGCGCTCACTACGAAGAAGCCATCGAGCACTTTCAGAAGGCAACGGAGCTCGATCCCAAGCTGCCGATGGCCAAAACCTATTTGGCTACCGCCCTGGCTCAAAACGTCGTTCCCGGCGTAACCACCCAGGAAAACCTGAAGTCCGCCAACCAGGCGATCGAAATCTTCAAGGATGTCCTTTCCGAGCAGCCGAACGACATCAACAGCATGAAGCAGGTCGCAGGCATTTACTTCAGCATAAAGGAGCTGGACCAGGCAGAAGAGTGGCAGAAAAGGGTGCTCGCTATCGACCCCAAGGATCCCGAAGCTGCCTATACCATCGGCGTGATCGACTGGACGAAGGCCCACCAGAACAAGCTGAACGCCTTGCAGGCGGCCGGCTTGAACGACGACGGCAAGGGCAACGTCAAGGCTCCTAAGAATGTGATGGAGCCCCTCTCCAAGGAAAACGCCCCGCTGGTCGATGAAGGCCTCAGGTACCTCACCCTGGCCATCGACAATCGCCCCAACTACGACGACGCCATGCAGTATTTGAACCTGATCTACCGCAACAAGGCCGACGTCGATTACGGCAACAAGGACGCGGTAGAGCAGGACTTGGCCATGGCAGAGGACTGGACCCACAAGGCGATGGATCAGCGAAAGGCGAATGAGGAGAAGAAGAACGCCGGCCCCGGCGGCATCACGATCGATCAAAGCGGCCAGTTGCATTGATGGGGCGGTCGCTATCCTGCGAATCTCAAACGGCCTCTGCCATCGGCAGAGGCCGTTTTCCTCTGCAGCCGAGGTGATTCCCGGTTCCCTGCGCCATATCTTTTCGATGCTCCCTTGAAGATCGGCAAGAACGCTCCGCGGAATCTCGTCACGCTCCGGCCGGATCGCTTACAATGCACTCGACTCATTCGAGGTGCGTTTTGTTCAAGCCATTTTGCATCCCAGGGACTTTTGCGTTCGCCGCTGCCTGCGTTCTCGCCTTCGCTCAGCTTGCTTCCGGGCAGCCTTCCGCTTCACTGCCCGTGCATCCCGCCCCGATGCAGGCCTCTCAATCTGCGGCCGGCCTCAAGGCCGGGAACGATCGCGAGCAGCTCGAAATCGCGGTTTGCAGCGACTCGATCTTACATTTCACTGCGCGTCCCATCGACGCAGCGCCCTCCGCCGAAGCTCAACCCTGGATGTTGCCGCACGGCGAATCTTGCCCCGGCGCTTCTTTCCAGTTCAGCCGGACCGATTCCGCGGCCACACTTGCCACGGCGCGCATCGCCGCCTCGCTCGCTCTCGACGACGGCAGTCTCAATTTCAAGACATCCGCCGGCGAGTCCTTCCTGCATGAGCGCCAGAATCTGCCGCGCACTTATTTGCCCTCTGCCACGCATGGCCTTCTCGACATCGAAGACCGTTTCGGTCCCGACGCAACCGAGGCTCTCTACGGCCTGGGCCAGCATCAAAGCGGCATGTTCAACTATCGCGGCAGTACCGTGGAGCTGGGCCAGAACAATACCGATGTCGCCATCCCGCTCCTGGTATCGAGCAAGGGCTATGCCATCTTATGGAACACCGCGTCCTTCACCTACGTCGATAACCGCTTCCCGCTGGAGCTGAATTTCGAGTCCCTGGCCGCGGCACAGATCGACTTCTTCGTTCTCTACGGCCCGGAAATGGACGCAATCGTTCACGAATACCGCTCCCTCACCGGACATGTTCCGCTCTTCGCCGAGTGGGCCTACGGTCTCTTCCAATCCAAGGATCGCTACAGGACACAGGACGAGATGCTGGCCATCGCCGCGGGCTACCGCTCGCGCCACATCCCGATGGATGGACTGGTGCAGGACTGGTTCTGGTGGAACGAAGGCGGCAAAGGCGACCCGGTCTACAATTCCGGATACCCCGATGTGCCCGCCGAGCTCAAAACGCTTCACGACGAGCACGTGCACGCCATGATCTCGGCGTGGGCCTTGATGGACACGACATCCGAGAACTTCCAGCAGATGGCCCGGCAGGGCTTCGATATTCGCGGCACGCAGGCCTACGACCCTACCAATCCTGCGGCCGCCGACTTCTTCTGGAGCCATTTTGTGGGCCAGCTATTCGCGCAGGGCTGGGACGCATTCTGGCTCGACAGCTCCGAGCCGGAAGAGGCCTGGCCGCATATTGGTGACGCGGTTCTGCGCGACAAGCAACTGGCCATCGGTCCCGGTCTGGAATACACCAACATCTTTCCCTTTGCCCACACCGGCGACGTGGCTGCCCGCTGGAAGCAGACAACCCAGGAAAAGCGCGTCTTTTTGCTCACCCGCTCCGCTTTTCTGGGCCAGCAGCGCAACGGCGCCGCGGTCTGGTCCGGAGACGTGTACAGCAGTTGGTGGGCGCTGCGCCGCCAGGTTCCCGCCGGTCTCAATTTCGCGCTTTCCGGCTTTCCCTACTGGACTACCGACATCGGCGGATATCATCCGCTGAACTACGCGCAGACCAAGCCGCCGGGCTACGAGGAGCTCTACGCGCGCTGGTTCGAGTTCGGCGCTTTCTGTCCCATCTTCCGCACCCACGGCCATCGCGACTCCAACGAGCTTTGGACCTACACGAGTGTCTTTCCCGCGCTGCTGGCCGTCGACCGTTTGCGCTACCGGCTCCTGCCTTATGTCTACTCGCTCGCCTGGAAGGTAACCGAGGACGACTACACCATCCAGAGGCCGCTGGTGATGGATTTCCGCGCGGATTCCGCCACTTGGGAGATCGGCGATCAATTCATGTTCGGTCCCGATCTTCTCGTCAGCCCCGTGCTCAAAGAGCACGCGACTTCGCGCTCGCTTTATCTTCCTTCCGGCGCCTCTTGGTACGACTTCTGGACGGGCGAGCGCACCGCCGGCGGAGCGCAGGTGACAACGCCCGCGCCGCTCGACCGCATTCCTCTGTCGGTGCGTGCAGGGTCGATCCTGCCGCTGGGACCGGCGATCGAGTACGCCGGGCAGGCCTCCGATCCCATCGAGCTGCGCATCTATCCCGGAGCCGACGCCGATTTCACGCTCTATGAGGACGAGGGCAACAGCTACCGCTACGAGCAGGGCGCGCATTCAACCATCGCGATCCACTGGGCCGACGCTGCGCGTACCCTGACGATTAGCGCGCGCCAGGGCACCTTCCCCGGCATGCCCGCGGAGCACACATTCAACGTTGTGATCGTGTCTACCGGCCACGGCGTAGGAGGAGAAGCGACGGAATCGCCCGACAAAGCGATCCACTATTCAGGCGCCCAGGTGGAGGAAAGCTTCTAGCGACCCGGCAACGCTACTGCGCGCTGCGCTTGAGCATCTGCTCGGCCAGATAGTTGCGCACCCGCGCGCCATCCTGCAGCACCTCGAGATATGCGCTCTGCAGCAGTTGCTTGTCGTTTTCGTGAAGCGTCTGATGGATGGCCTGGCGCACGCGCGGATCGTTCAGCTCGCGCTGTCCGGCGGGCTCGCGCGAAATCAACTCGTAGATTGCGTAGCCTGCAACCTTGCGTCCCGGTCCCGCGGCGTAGACGGGAAGCGCATCGGTAAATTGGCCGGGCTTTAGCTTGCCGACGGCTTCGTAGACCTCCGGATCGCCTTTGATCTGCGATTCCCGGACAAACCCCATATCGCCGCCCATGGAGGCGGTATTCGGATCTTCCGAGGAGTTGGCAGCCACCGCCGCGAAATCCTCCCCTTTTTCCAGCCGGCTATACAGCGCATCGATCTTCTTCTTTGCGTCCGCCTCGCTGGTTGGCCTGCTGTTCTGCCCATCGCCGCCTGGCTGGCCGGCCGCGGCCGATACCACAATCTGCGCCAGATGATAGGTCGGCTCGATCAGGTCGAAGTCCGCCTTGTGGGTGTTGTAATAGGCGGCAATCTCCGCGTCCGTCACGTTGATCTTCGATTCGATCTCCTTGTTCATCAGCTTGTTTACGGTGAGTCCCCGGCGGATCTCCCGCTTGAAATCGTCCAGCGTCAGGTTGCGCTCCTTCAGCATACTGTTGAACTGATCCTCGGTGTAAGGCGCCTTGATCTCGGTCAACTTGGCATTTACGTCTTCGTCGCTGGCCGTCAGGTTCAGCTTGGCCGCCTGCTGTTCGAGAATCTCCTGCTGAATCATCTTTTGCAGTACGTTCAGCCGCTGAATATCGGCTTCTTGAGCCGATGGAGCCTGCGGACCGCCCTGCAAACTGGCCTGGTAATTCCGCTCGAGCTCGGCGCGCAGGATTTCCTTGCCGTTCACCGTCGCCACAACGTCCGCCGAGGGCGATCGATGACAGCCGGAGAGAACCAAAATCAAAGCGCCTCCGCAAATCGGGAGGGCGGCAAAACGGACGTGCGCGCGGAATTTCCACGAGGCTTGCAAGCTGATTTCTCCTGCGGGGTTGCAACTATCCCCGGCACTCAAGAATAAATCCCTTGCCCGGCCTCCGAATAGTCTGCAAAAGGGTTATTTGCTTGCTTGGCCGGCGCCGCTTGCCGGCGCGGCTGCCGCCTGGGCCGCCGGGTTCGGCGCAGCCGGCGCAGCCTGCGGCTGCTCTCCCGCGGCACGTAGGGCGCGGTCGATCACCATCCAAAGCTGGTCCTCCGGCACAGCGCCCGTATTTACGTGCTCGCCATTGACGATCACCGCCGGGGTTCCCTCGAGGTTCAGGTCATCAGCCAGTTTCAGCGAGGCCCGAACCTGCGTTTCGTCCTGCTTGGCGATACAGGCGTTCAGGCGCGCTTCGTCGAGCTTGCCCAGGATTGCCACCTGGCGGGCGATGCGATCCAGTGCGGCGAAACTCTTCGCCGGATCGCGGTTGTCTCCGTTTACCTCGTCCCCGTGCGCGTGCAAATAGTCCACATACGTCCAGTACACTTCGCCGCTCTGCTCGGCCAGGCAGTTGGCATTCACTGCCGCGTGCATGGCCCAGGGGTGAATCTCGGTCAGCGGGTCGTCCTTGTAAACAAACCGCACCTGGTCCTTGTAGCGATCCAGCGTATCGGGAAACAGCTCTTTGTGCATGCGCGCGCAGACTGGGCATTCCAAGTCGTCGAAGTTCACCACCGTCACCTTCGCTTCAGGATTGCCGCGAATCGGCCTGCCGGCAATAGGAATTTCGTCGGCGGGATCCTTGGTCAAGTCGTAAGACGTCATACGCGCCAGCTTGGCGCCGTCCGCCGAGACAAGAAAGTCGACCACCTGGGTTTTTGTATCGTGCGAAAGCGTGACCGGCAGCGTTTCGTAGCCCGGAAACTGGCTCGGCTTGCGCGCCCCAATGGCGATGTTCACATCCGGCGGCAGGCTGAACTCGTTCCTCACCAGAATTTCGATGCGCCGGTCGAGGACGGGATCCGGTGCCGAAGCCGGAGCGCTTTGGGCCTTGCAGCCCACGGTTAAGCCGAGAGCCAATAGGCCGGCTGCGATGCGTTGCCGCGACAATGTGGTTTACCTCTGAGAAAAGGATACCCTAGCAGCTTGCTGAAAAAGTCTCCGGATGAGGCACGGCGTGTCAGGGCACGACGGGGTGCCCTCTGGGCCTCGTGCCGCAAAGGCTGCAAAATCAGCGGGGCTTTGGCCCCTGAGCGATGGCCTTGCAGGCGATTCGTTCGTTGTCCTCCCTTTTTCAGCAACCTCCTAGCGGACCGCCTCGCGCCCTAGACTAGAGGAGTAGGGGCCGAAATGAGCGAGGGAGCAACGAAGCGAGCGAGGGAGCGAGGGAGTAAGAAAACGGCGCCTGCCAAGAACGCCAGCTCCTGTTCCCTGTTCCCTGTTCCCTGTCTCTAATACGCCGGCGGCAACGTCGGATCGCGGAAAACCGAATTGGTGCGCCGAATGTCCCCGACGGTGCCGAAGTTAGCCAGCGTGAAACCGTAAAGCCACTCGTGTTCGTTGCGCGATGTCGACCCAACCGTTCCCAACTCGAAGCGCCGGTAGCCGAGAGTCAGACCGCAGCAATTCCAGTTGTAGACTGCTTGTGCGCCGGCGTACTGCACCTGGTGCTCCACAAAATCGTAGCCGCCGTTGGCGGCAAGATTCAAACCGTTGCCGCTCTGCTTGCCGATCTCAAGGAACGGTTGCAACTGCTGGCTCTTAATCTCCGACTGTGTGCCGCTGGCAGTCTCTTCGTCCAGGGCGTTGAGCAGCGCGTGCCCGATTCCCAGCGTGGTCTTGCCAAAGCTGTAGCCGGCGAACAGATTGTCGGCCGCCAATTGGCCGCGAACGGTGTCGTAATCCATGTCCCATTGCACGCGCAAGTTGTCAATGGCCTCGAAACGCAGGCGCGAGACAATTGGCGCCACATTGCGCGGCGAAGTCAAAAACGTCGGCGCCATTAGGTCCAGCGTCGATTCAAAGACGTTTCGCCGGCCCGGAATCACTGCCCCGCCGAAGTTGGGATCGATGAAATACTCCTGCGAAATCTCCCACGTGGCCCATTCGCGCTGCGCGGCAGGGCAGGAGCCGGCGGGCCGTGCATTCTGTGCAGGCTGCGCCTCTACCAGTCCCTCCATTTCCTCCTCGTCCTGCGGCTCTTCCTCTTTACCTTCGTCCTCGCCGCCGGTCCCGCACGGCTTCGCTGCAATGGGCCGCAGATAGAATCGCTGCGTCAGCGTAAAGCCGGCTTCGTTGACGTCGGTCACGATGTCGGTGGTATCGAAGAGAAGCGCATTGCGAGCCTGCGTCCCGATGCCTCCGATATACCGGTAGTTCAGTTCGGGCTCGATTACGTGCCGCAGCTCGCGATGCCACCAAGGCAGCTCGAAATCGCGTTCCAGCGCGGGCCCGCGAATGTCCACCGCAGCCTCCAGATCCTTGCGGCTGAGCGGCTCGTGGCTGATGCTGGGAATCTCGTCCGTGGCCGTCAGATTGGGAACCTGGCTGATGGTGTAAGCGGTCTCGCGCAGCGCCACCTCGGGCGCCACGCTCCATCCTCCCGCAACGATGGGCATGGAAAGATGGGGATAAAGATCCACGCGGCCAACGTTGCGCGAATGGAACAATGGCTCGGAGCGATTGAGGAATCCAAGCGACGATCCCAGGCCCCAATACAGCATCGAGCTTCCCAGCGGCCGGTCTAGCACATCGTAGCGCAGCAGCGGCAGGTGCAGAATCTTCACTTCGTCGCCGTTGGTGGTGCTGGCAAACGATTGGAAGCGGTCGAGCCACAGCGAAGGAATCAGTCCATCGTTCTGATGGGTGACGGCAATGTCGCTGGCGACCTGGGAGTTGGTGGCCTGCGCGAAGTTGTCGTCGAACACCAGCCGGTAAACGTAGCTGGAGAGGTACTCCACGGTGCCGGCCACACGAGTTCGATCGGTGAGGTCCTTTCGTCCCAAAACCATCACATCGACGCCGCCCTGGTTCACCAGCTCGTAGCCCGGGAGCGCGGAAGGCGTGGCCTGCAGAGCGGTATCGCGATCGATTCCGGTCTGCTTCGCCGGATTCGACAGAATGCTGCCGGTCATTTCTTCCACGCCGCGGTCGAGCAGTGAGTTCCAGCGCACAATCACGTGATCGAGCCCTAGACCCTTGTACCGGAAGTCTCCGTTCGGCGCCCAACCACGCTTGCTGTAGTATTCGGAGCCGACCAGCAAGTCCATGCTGCGGCTGATCGCCCAGTAGACTTGCTCGCCGATGACCAAGCCCTTGACGGAGGAATTGCTGGGTACCGGGATCAAGATGCCACTCGCGCGTCCCGTTTCGTTGGCCGGATGCTGTAGATAGGGCAGATAGAAGATGGGAATCCCCAGAAACTCGAGGAAAGCGTTGGAAGTCGACGCCTGGTTGTTATTGAGATCGATCGAGTGAGCGATGATTCGCCAGTCCGGATGCGGCAGGCGGCAGTTGGTGATCGAGCCGTCGACGATGCGATACCGTCCTTCGCCGGTTTGGAGCAGCACGCGCCCTGAGAATAGCAGCGGGTTCGGCGTCGAATAGACTGCCGCGTGCCCCACGGTGCGCATGCCTTGCGATCCGCTTACGTTGTAATAGCGCGCGGTGTGCATGTTCAGGCGCATATCGCCGTCGGTCGCGTCGATCGACAGGTCGTTGGGTCCGCCCGTGATCTGTAGATGACCTTCGGCATGGAGCTCGGTGGTTTTCCGGTCGTAGGTCACATGGTCGGCGCGGATCACGTAATCACGGTAGTGCGCCACAACGTCGCCATCGAGTTGCAGAGTGTCGCCCGTCCAAACCTGGCGCTTCGCCTCCCACTCCACGGGCGTTCCCGTTGGGGGCGTCGATTCGGGCGTGGCCACCGGCAGCAATTCCTGTCCCGGATCGGAGGGCAATTCGCCGGCTTTTGCGTTGTTCCCGTCCTGTGCGTCGCTCTCCGTCTCGGATTGCGCTCCAGGGACCGCATTGGTTAACGCCTGTGCATGCACTCGAACGTGACAGACGGCGAGCAGCGTGATAAACAGTAAGGTACGAGGACGCATTCCCAGTCCAAGACTCTGGTACGCCCAGCATAGCAAAACGGGCTTCATGGACTGAGACGCGCTCTCACCTGCTCTGGCGATAGAGAATCCGTGCCGGCTCGACGCCCGCAAGCCCTTCCTGGGCAGTGTCCGCTTCTCTCCGCGATTTCCTTGCCTAGATTTCGACGAACGCAGCGCTGCGACTCGAGTTCGCATGCGCGATTGCAAACCGGGGATTGGCCCGCGAGGCGGTCTGGCCCCTTTTGAAGGAAGAGTGACGCCTTGAGTACATTACATTCCGAAAATCTATTTCTTACCTGGAAAGAAGAAGTCAGCCGCCGCGTCGCCGGCCACATCAGCCGCAAGCCGTTGCAGGAGCTCGCGGCGCATGCGCGGACTGAAACTCACGCTGCCCCCACCGGTCGCGGCGCCCGGGCTGCGGCGCGCGTGGCGGCGCGCTTCGCCAACGCTCCCAGCTACGGCCAGATGCTGGCCGAAGAGGCGCGCGCGGCAATGCGCGCCGCCAAGGCCGCTCAGAAAGCTGCGCAACAAGCGCACGCTGCGGCGCAAATGGTCCTTGCCGGCCTTGAGGCTGCCTCTTCGCCTCAGCCCGTACTCGACGCGCGGCAACCCTCCCGCCGGCAACTGGCTTCTGCTCGACAATCGAGCAGCGAGCCTTTCGACGGCTTCGCACGTCCCGCGGCGGACGCCCATGACGAAGTGCCCTCCCCGGTCGAGCCCGATCCGTTCGCCGGGATGCGTCTCGAACCCCTCGCCGAGCTCTCGCCGGCTCGTCTTTCCGCGGCGGCAGACGAAACCGGTTTCGGCATCGATAGCAGCAACAAGGCCCAGCCTCTTCCCGCCAATCTCATCCAGTTTCCGCGCGAAATGGTGGCGGCTCGCCGCATGCGTCCCCGCCGCGTCGAAGGTCCGCTGGCGGCTGCCGAATCTGCCTCGCAGTTGAGTATCTTCGAGGTTGACCCGCAGGCGGTTTCGACCCAGCCTGCCGCAACGGCTCAAGCGGATTCGCCGGCAGCGCCGGAGTGGATGCGCCCGCAATGGCCTGCCGCCGATTCGGACGCGCCAACGCAGGAAGATCCGATTGCGGCGCCCGCGCCGCGCGCTGCCGCGCCGCCGATCGTCGATCTTGCCCCCTTCAGCCGCCGCCTGCTCGCGACCGTCATAGACGGCTCCCTCAGTCTGGCGGCGTTTCTCGGCCCCCTCGCCTTAACTGCGTCATGCGGCTTGGTCCTGCGCAGCCCCCGCGCCTTCGGGCTCGCCGCCGCGCTGGTCTTTCTTTCGATTTGCGCGGGTTATCAGGCGCTTTGCTCCGCCCTTGGCAACGCCACGCCGGGAATTTGGTTCGCCGGAATCGGCATCTGCACCGTCGACGGCTACGTGGCCTCGCGTGCGCAACGCACCCGCCGCCTGCTGGCTCTTCCCTTGTCGATTCTGCCGCTGGGGCTGGGATTAGCCTGGGCCCTCTTCGACGAAGATCGCCTCACCTGGCACGACCGCCTCTCGGGAACCTACCCGCGGCTGCGGTAGACTGGATTCAGGTCTTGGAGGCGAGTGCCGTGGCGCCTGATGACGAGAAATCCGCAATTTTGCGCCACAGGGACGCAGTCGCCTCTGAGCGGCCCAAGGACTGGTCGGCTTTGCTCGCGCCGCACCTCACCGCCTCGCCTGAATTCATGACGAACGTCGAGAAGTTACCGCTCCAGGAGCGTGCGTTCTTTGGCAAGCCGATGGGGCCGAGCTGCTCGCCTTCGCCGCGCCGCCGCAGAAAGTCAGAGAGATAGCTGGCTGTTCGATCGGCGACGCGTTCGGCGTCCAGTTTTCTATTCCCTACTGCCTACTGCCTACACCCTGCCTTACCCCATCGCCCGCAGCGCGCTGACGCCCGCCCCCACCAGCGCCGTCTCATCGTCTGGGGGCAGAATCTCCAGAGAGAAGCTTTGCAGGGGGCTCATGCGTACCATGGTCTCCAGATGGCTGCGCAGCAGCGGCAGCTCCAGAAAGCCTACGTTCTTCCCTGTGAAATAGAATCGCCCCGGCCCGGCCAGATGAATGAACGAGGCCGTCGCCGCGGCCAGCGCGCGATGCCACAGATCGACAAACTCGCGGCAGCGCACGTCGCCTTTCTTGGCATGCGCGAACACCTCCTCCGGCTCCAGATCCAGGAATCTCATGCGCATGGCCCGGTAGCCCATGATGCCCTCGAGATGCCCGCAGCCGCCGCAGCCGCAGTATTTCTCCTTGGGATCGAGCGTGACTGTAATATGGCCGCCCTCCCACACGCCCTCGGCATAGGGCCAGCGGCCGTAGCCGATGCCGTTGCCGATCGTCCACACGCGCGTCAGCTTGTCCAGCCGTCCCCGCGTTGCGGCCACTCCCGCGGCGATCGCGTCGGCGTCGTTGCCCGCATACACCGGCGCAGCGATGCCGCGGGCCTCCAACGCCTTCTTGAGATCTGCCGCCAGCCGCGTGCCCTTGATCTGCGGCAGATTCGGCGACTCTTCCACCACCCCCGAGCGCACGATTCCCGGCACCGACACTCCGATCGCCTCCGCCGAAGCTCTCGCGCCGCCCTCCGCCGCACGCATCAATCCATCGATCTGCCCGGCGATGGTGTCCACCAGTTCGCCCGGCGGCATCGACGCCAGCGCTTCTTGCGCCTCGGGATCGTCCGGATAGCTCAGCAACTTTCCGCTGATCT
>Ga0187784_10004156_pt1 | contig 11701 bp, 7 predicted proteins | sample 1015_SJ02_MP15_2_FD_132964 | JGI IMG/M metagenome (GOLD analysis project Ga0187784, IMG submission 132964) | Tropical peat soil microbial communities from peatlands in Department of Meta, Colombia - 1015_SJ02_MP15_20_MG | ecosystem: Environmental > Terrestrial > Soil > Wetlands > Peat | place... | reverse complement strand
GGACTCGGGCTCGCCATCGCCAAGTCGCTGATCGAGATGCATGGCGGCCGCATGCGCATACGCTCGACGCTCGGCCACGGCACAATGGTGACGGTGCGGTTGCCGCTGGAGGCAAGATCACCGGCGCACACGCCGGATCAAGCGGCAGCTTGAGGCTAGTGCGCTGCTTCGCTCACGGCGCCCGCCCTACAATCCGGACGAAGCACTCGCGCACCTGCCGCTGCGTTTCGGCGACATATGCCTGCAGCGCCGGAAAATCCGGCAGGTCGGCGGCGCGTGCCAGCAGACTGAGGACCTCGGTGCTGGCCGAAGCGGGGGCAAATTTCCCCGGCAGGCAAAGCCGCAGTATTTGCGTCAGATTGTGGAATAGCGTCACCGCGGGCCGCAATACCGCCGCGTCTTCGGCTCTAAGCACGCCATGGCGCTCGGCCTTCTCCAAGGTCCGCGCCGTCGAGGGATCGAGAATCGCCGGCGTCTCGGCGGCGTGGACGAGCTGGAGATATTGCGCAACGAACTCGATATCGACCAGAGCGCCGGCGGCGTATTTCAGCTCCCACGGATCGGCGTCGCCTTTCTCCTTGGCAATGGCGCCGCGCATCTCGGCGACATCGGCCGCAATCACGGCAGAGTCACGCTTGTGGCACAGCACCTCGCGAATAATGGTCTCAATGCGCTCTGCAAAGGCTGGCGGCCCGCAGATGACTCGCGCGCGCGTCAGCGCCAGGTGTTCCCACGTCCAGGCCTCGCGCTCCTGATAGCTCCGGAAACCGTCGATCTGGGTTGCCAGCGGACCGGATCGGCCCGAGGGACGCAGCCGCATGTCGACCGGGTAAAGCACGCCATAATTGGTCTGCACGGTGAGCGCGCTGATCAGCCGTTGCGTGAGCCGCGCGAAATATTGCGCGCCGTAGAGCGGCCGAGGTCCGTCGGACTGCGGATGATCGTGATCGAAATCGTAGACCACGATGAGATCGAGATCGGAACTTGCCGTCATTTCGCGGGCGCCGAGACGGCCAAGCGCGAGCATCACGGTTTGCGCGCCGCGTATGCTGCCATGCGCCGCAACGAAATCCTCTTGTACCTTTTCGAACAGCGCGCGAACAAGAACCTCGGCAAGCCCGGCATACACCTCGCCTGCCTGTTCGGCGGAAATGGAGCCGGACAAGATTCGCGCGCCAATCAGGAATGCCCGCTCCTGCCCGAACTTGCGGATGGCATCGAGAAACTCCTCGTAGCGGCGCGCCTCGCCGAGCGTCCGCTGAAGTTCGCGCGCCAATCGATCCTCGTCCGGCAGCGCGCCGAAAAAGCTTGGATCGATCAAGGGATCGATGAGATGCGGGGTATGCGCCAACGTGTCGGCCAGCCGCGGCGCGACCCCGAGAATGAGCGCAACGAATTCGATGATTTGCGGGTTCTGCCGCAACAGCGACAGAAATCGGCCGCCGGCGCGAAGCCCGCTCATAAACCGGTCAAGCGCGGCGAACGTAGCGTCCGGATTTCCCGTGCGCGCAATTTGATCGATAATGAGGGGGACAAGTTCGCTCAAATTCGCCCGCGCCTGCTCGCCGCGCAGCGCAGGATAGAGCGGCTCGCTCCAGCGGCGCACGGCGTCGACCACCTGCTGCGGCTGCCGGAAGCCCAACCCTACCAGCCGATCGAGTGTCTCGCCCTCGTGTTCTCTGGCGAATGACAGGTTTTGCTGGCTGGCGAGAAACGCAGGCTCGCGTTCGAAAAGCCGCACGTAGTGGCGCTCGACCATACGCAGGCGCGCCAGCAGATGTTCGGCGAAATCGTCGCGTCCAGCGAAGCCGAGAAAACGCGCGAATACGCCAAGCGCGTCGGGATCGGACGGCAGCGTGTGGGTCTGCTCGTCGGCCACCATCTGCAGCCGGTGTTCGACACGGCGCAAAAATACATACGCCTCGGTCAGCGCATCGCGCGCGGCCGCATCGATCCAACCGCCCGCGGCGAGCGATTTCAGCGTCGCGACGGTGGAGCGACCGCGCAATTCATCGTGGCGGCCGCCGGCAATGAGCTGCTGAGTTTGAACAAAAAACTCTATTTCGCGAATGCCGCCGCGGCCGAGCTTGATATTGTGGCCTTCGACCGCGATCTCGCCGTGGCCGCGATAGGCATGAATCTGCCGCTTCATTTCATGCACGTCGGCGACGGTCGCGAAGTCGAGGTACTTTCGCCAGACGAAGGGCGACAGATCGCGAATGAGCCGTTCACCGGCCGCAAGATCGCCGGCGCAGGCGCGCGCCTTGATCAGCGCGGCGCGCTCCCAGTTCTGTCCGCGGCTCTCGTAGTAATCGAGCGCCGCGTGTGTCGATATCGCAATCTGGGTCGACGACGGATCGGGCCGCAGGCGCAGATCGACACGGAAGACGTAACCGTCCGAGGTGCGCTCCTGTATCAGTTTCACCAGTTCGCGCGTCAGGCGTACGTAGAGCGGCGCGGGTTCGGTTTCCGGCGCCAGCGCCTCGGCGCCCGGATCGAAATACACCATCAGATCGATGTCGCTGGAATAGTTCAGCTCGAACGCTCCCATCTTGCCCATGGCGAGCACGATGTAGCCTGAGCCTGCTTCGGGGTGCCGAGGGTCGGCGGCTTTGAGCCGCCCCCGCCCAGCGGCGTCGCGCAGGAGATAGTGGACGGCGGCGGCGAGAGCTGCGTCGGCGAGATCGGTAAGCGCGCGTGTCACACGCTCGACCGGCCACACCCCGCCAATATCGGCAAGCGCGATCAAGAGCGCGACTTCAGCCTTGATTTGGCGGAGCGTGCGCATCAGCGCGGCCGCACTGCGCGCACTCGTGCCGGCCCGGCGCGCCTTAACCGCCAGCGCAGCCATGTGTTCGTCCGGATCGTGCCGCAACAGGCGCAGCAACCGCGCGCCGTCAGCGGACACCAGAGTCCAGAGATAGGGTGCGGCTTCGGCGAGGCCGTCAAGGAGCCGCGACAGCGCCGGATATTCCTCGACGAGAACGCCTAGCGTCTTTCCTGCTGTGCTCACCGCGATGCTGACAAGCCAAGCTGGCACACGCGCCGATGGCTGTGGCGCAGCCTGCGGGAGCCCAATTGCGCCACCGGCTGGAGAACAACACGTATCGAGCCGGCTGATCAACACCGCTCGATCAAGTGCAAGTCTAGGCGATTTTCGGCGTTTTCCCCTGGAAGCCTGCCGTTTCATCCGGACACCGCAGGGCCAGCGCGCGGCAGCGCGATGGTGCTGCGCAATCCGGGCTCATTGTCCTCAAGCTTCAGTTCGCCGCCATGCAAGCGGGCCACCGCGGAAGCGAGACTCAGGCCGAGGCCAGAACCGGGTTCTGACCGGCTCTTCTCCAACCGCACGAAGCGCTCGACCACGCGGCCCCGATCGGCTTCCGGAATGCCCGGTCCGTGATCTTCGACCGTCAAAACGATGTGTTCGCCCTCGTTGCCGGCCTTGACCAGAATCTCGGCCGGCCTGCCGTTGAGCTTGCCATCCGCCGACCCGTACTTGATGGCATTGTCGACCAGATTGGCCAGCGCCTGGCTGACCAGCTCGCGGTTGCCGCGTACCGGGGCCGCCCATGCGGCATCGACCTTCAGCTCCAAACCCTTCTCTTCGGCCAACGGCTCGTACAACTCGCCGACGTCGCGAGCGATTTCGGCGGCGTCGAATTCGCTCATGTTATCGCGCGAATGCCCGGATTCGGCGCGCGCTATCATCAAGAGAGCGTCGAAGGTCCGGATGAGATCATCGGATTCCTCGATCGTGGATTCCAGCGCCGCCCGGTAGTCGGCCTCGTTGTTCGCACTGCGCAACGCCTCCTCGCAGCGGTTGCGCAGCCGCGTCAGCGGCGTTTTCAAATCGTGGGCGATATTGTCAGAGACCTCCGAGAGCCCACGCATCAGCGCGACGATACGATCAAGCATCGCATTAACATTGTCGGCAAGGCGGTCGATCTCGTCGCCGGTCCCGGCGATCGGCAGTCTCCCGGCAAAATCGCCAGCCATGATGGTTTGCGCGGTGCCGGTCATCGCGTCGATACGGCTGAGCACACGGCGGCTGACGAAGAAACCGCCGGCCAATCCAAGGACGAGGACGAGCGCAAATGACCAGCGTCCGGCGTTGGCAATGATATTGTAGAGCCGCTCACGCTCTTCGAGGTCCCGCCCGACCAGAAGGTGAAAGCCGCCGAGTTGCACCACTTGGACCAGAGCGCTGCGGTCGGCGCCCTCCGGCGAATCGAGGCGGCGATACGAGGTTTCGAGCCAGCCCGGGTGGTCGAGGACGTCCGGCTGCAGCGCACCGACGTTGCCGGCCAGCCCCTCCCCGTTCGGCGTGGTCACGAGATACAGGCTCGACCCCGGGCGCCGCGAGCGCAGTTCGACGGCGATTACCAGACGCCGCAGTCCGCCCTCGTTATAGAGCTCGGTCAACGCCCTGATTTCACCCTGAACGGTGGTGGTGATCTGCTCGGTGATGAGACGGCGCGTGTTGAGCGCGAAATAACCGAGCAGCGTGGCCGCGAACAGCACAAAGATAAACAGATAGAACAGCGTCAGTTTGAACGCCGTCGTCCGCAGCAGTTTGCCGAGCGCCGTCACCGGTGTGCCTTTCTCAAGCCTGTGCGCCCAATTCGTCATCGGAGAAATCGTCTTCCCGGAATTCGAACGGCGAACGCTTATCGCCCTGCCAGCTCGCAGCCTCGGCCCGCCGCAGCTCGACGCGGCGGATTTTGCCGGAGATGGTCTTGGGCAGGTCGGCGAATTCAAGCCGACGCACGCGCTTGAACGGAGCAAGCGCTGCGCGGCAATGTTGGAAGATCGACAGCGCCGTCGCGCGATTCGGCGCATGGCCGGCGGCCAGCACCAGAAATGCCTTGGGCACGGCGAGCCGGATCGGATCGGGCGACGGCACAACCGCGGCCTCGGCGACCGCCGGATGCTCGATCAGCACGCTCTCCAGTTCGAACGGGCTGATGCGGTAGTCGGAAGATTTGAATACATCGTCGGCACGGCCCACATAGGTCAGGTAGCCGTCGTCGTCGATCATGGCGACATCGCCGGTGCGATACTCCGCCTTGTCGATCGGCACGACGCTGCCGCCGTCGGACTGATAGCCCTGCATCAATCCAATAGGCCGCGGCGCAAGCGTCAGGCAGATCTCGCCTTCCTTCCGCGCGGTGCCGTCCAGATCGAGCAGCGCTACGCGGTAACCAGGCAGCGGCCGGCCCATCGAGCCAGGTTTAACTTTCTGCCCCGGCGTATTGCCGACCAGCGCCGTAGTTTCGGTCTGGCCGTAGCCGTCGCGGATGGTCAGAGCCCAGGCTTTTTTCACCTGATCAATCACCTCGGGATTGAGCGGCTCGCCGGCGCCAATCAATTCCTTGAGTGACATCTTCCAGGCCGCGAGGTCCTCCTGGATCAACATGCGCCATACGGTCGGTGGAGCGCAGAAGGTTGTAACGCCGCAGCGCGCCATGGTGTCGAGCAGGCCGCGCGCGTTGAAGCGGCGCTGGTTGACGATGAAGATCGTTGCCTGCGCAGTCCATGGCGAAAAGAAACAGCTCCACGCATGCTTCGCCCAGCCCGGCGACGAAATATTCAGGTGCACATCGCCTGGACGCAGCCCAATCCAGTACATCGTCGACAAGTGCCCGGCCGGATAGCTCTGATGACTGTGCAGGACGAGCTTCGGCGTCGCCGTAGTGCCGGACGTAAAATAAAGCAGCATCGGATCGTCAGCACGCGTTTCGCCGTCCGACGTAAACGCCGCGGGTGCGGCGTAACACTGCTCGTACGCTATCCAGCCCGGCGGCGGCGTACCAACTGCGATGCGCGTGTAATCGCCGGGCAGATCGGCAAATTTCGCACTCGCCTCAGCGCCGGTAATGACATGCTTGACGCGGCCGCGCGCGAATCGATCCGCGAGATCGTTGCGCGTGAGCAGCGTGGTTGCTGGAACGATGACCGCGCCGAGCTTCATCGCCGCCAGCATGGTTTCCCACAGCGGCACGGCGTTGCCGAGCATGAGCAGAATGCGGTCACCGCGTTTAACGCCGAGGCGCCGCAGCGCGTTGGCGACGCGATTGGAGCGCTCGCTTAGATCGGCAAATGACAGCTTGGTCTCGCCGGCATCTTCGTCGACCAGCCACAGCGCCGGCTGCGTATTGCCGCGCGCCATCGCGTCGAAATAGTCGAGCGCCCAGTTGAACCGTTCGAGCTTCGGCCACTGAAACTCGGCATAGGCTTTGGCGTAATCTTCGCGATGGCGCAGCAAAAAATCACGAGCCGCGATAAACGGCGCCGCGTCGCTGGACGTCATGGCCATCTCCAATCACGCCCCGCCGCGGGGCCGGCAAACGCATTTTATCCACAAATCTAAAAAAACCTAAATGCGCGGCCTGATCAGCGCGCGCCATCGCGGATCATGTAGCCGGCGCCACGCACGGTATGCAAAAGCGGCGTCGCAAAGCCCTTGTCGATCTTGGAGCGCAACCGCGAAATATGCACATCGATGACGTTGGTCTGCGGGTCGAAATGATAATCCCACACGTTCTCCAATAGCATCGTCCGGGTCACGACCTGGCCGGCATGCCGCATCAGATATTCGAGCAGACGGAATTCGCGCGGCTGCAATTGCAGGTCCTGCCCGGCGCGGCTGACTTCGTGCGAAAGGCGATTGAGCTCGAGGTCGGCGACACGGTACACCGTCTCCTCGCCGCGGCTGCCGCGGCGCCGCGCCAGCGCCTCGACCCGCGCCAAAAGTTCGGAAAACGCGTAGGGCTTGGCGAGATAGTCGTCGCCGCCGCTGCGCAAACCCTTGACGCGATCGTCGACCTGGCCGAGCGCGGACAGGATCAGCACCGGCGTTTCTATGGAACTTTCGCGCAGCGCCGAGATGATGGGCAGCCCGTCGCGCTTGGGCAGCATGCGGTCGACGATCAGGACATCGTATTGGCCGTCGAGCGCGAGCGCCTGGCCCTCCTCGCCGTCGGCGGCGTGATCAGCGACATGACCAACTTCGCGAAACGCCTTGACCAGATAATCGGTGGCGTCGCGATCATCCTCGATAATCAGAAGTCGCATGGTCCGGTGCCACGTTCAAAACCGACAAAATGACGCGAGCCGCAAGGGAACAGGCTCGGGCGCCGCTCTTTTGCATGATCATATCGCCCTGGAAAGCTCGGTCGACAATACGCTCGGCAAAATATGCGGTTTAGGATGGCGTGAGGACCCATGAGACGATGAGGGGGCGGCGAGCCCATGGCCGCCACCCCCTCTACCGACTCTACCCCGGCGGGGGCGACGGATACCGGGAGGTAGAGTTGGTGTTCAGCGGGGACGGACCTTGCGGTCCGTCCCCAGGGTACGCCCGCCAGCGGGGGCGACAAATGCCGGCGGATCGCCCCATTGCTCAGGCGTTGCCGAGCGGCAGAGCCACAAACTTTGTGTCTGCACCCGACTTCACCCGGAATAGCACCGTGTGTTTCCCCTCTTTACGCGCGTCGGAAAGAGTCTTGTTGAACTCGGCCGGTGTCGTGACCGGCCTACCGCCGACGTCGAGGATGACATCGCCAACCTGCAGACCGTGATCGGCGGCGACGCCGCCCTCCGATATCGCGGTCACGACCACGCCCTTGCCGTTCGAGCCGGAAACCGAATCTGCCGGCGCCAGCTTGAACCCGAGCTTCGGCACGTCAATGTCGGCGCTCTGGCTGGGCTTGGCCGGTTCGGCTTTGGCGACCTGCTCGTTCGGCAAGGTGCCGAGCGTCAGCGTCACCGTCTTTTGCTGCCCGTCATGGATCAGATCGAGCGTGACGCTGGCTCCCGGTGCCATGGTTCCAATCCGCCGCGCCAACTCTCGCGCGTCGCGCACTGCCGTTCCGTTAACCGCCGTGATCACGTCACCGCTCTTGATGCCGGCCTTCATCGCCGGGCTGTTCGCCTGTGGCTCGGCAACAAGCGCTCCAGCGGCTTTCTTCAGGCCCATGCTGTCGGCGATGTCCGGCGTCACCGGCTGGATCTGCACGCCGATCCATCCGCGGGTGACGACGCCCTTGTCGCGCAACTGACCGATCACGTTCTTGACGGTGCTGGCCGGAATAGCGAACGCGATGCCGACCGAGCCGCCCGACGGCGAGTAGATCGCGGTGTTAACGCCGATTACGTTGCCGTCGACGTCGAAGGTCGGGCCGCCGGAATTGCCTTTGTTTACCGGGGCGTCGATCTGGATGAAATCATCATAGGGGCCGGCGCCGATATCGCGGCCGCGAGCGGAGACAATACCCGCGGTCACCGTGCCGCCGAGCCCGAACGGGTTGCCGACTGCCAGCACCCAGTCGCCGACCCGCGGCGTCGAGTCGGCGAGTTTCACGTAGGGAAAGTTGCCGCCGCCCTCGATCTTGATCAGCGCCAAGTCGGTACGCGAATCGGTGCCAATCACCTTCGCGGTGTAGCCCTTACCGTCGTCAGTGGTGACCTTCACGCTTTCGGCATGCTCGACCACGTGGTTGTTGGTCACCGCATAACCATCGGCGGAGATAAAGAAGCCAGAGCCCTGTCCAGTAATTACTTCAGGCCCGCTCGGCGCGTTGGGCGTGCCGAACCGCTTGAAGAAGCGCTCAAACGGCGAACCGGGCGGGAACGGAATTTCCTGCTCGTCGTCGGAATGCGATGCGGCCGGGCGCTCCATCTTGACGCGCACCGAAATCACCGCCGGCTTCACCTTCTCAACGATATCGGCGAAACCGATAGGCTTCTGCGTAATCTGCTGGGCCTTCTCGCTGAGATTCTGGGCGTGCGCAGCCGTACCAAATGAATTCCAGTTGGGCGCCACGACGATCGCCGCGGCACCGATACCGGCGATTGTGGTCGCCAGTAATGCGAGACGCCGCGCCGACAGGCTGCGGCGCAGGACTGAACCATTGCCGTTCATTACGTACGTTCCTCTTCGTGGGCGCACCGTCTACCGACGCGCGGCCGCAATGTCTCGGGCTTGAGACGGCACCATGGGCCAGCGCGCATTACCGGTTTCTGTCGGCGACATTAAAATTCTGTAATCTTGCGCCGGGAAAGAATTCTCGATCGCAATCAACGGGATTGAGGCGATGCGGCGCGCGCTTGTACCGCACGCACGGACCAGAATGGACCAGCCTAGCCCCCGTTTCAGGCAGCGGTATCAGTATGCAGAATTTCGGCGAGTCGGGCTTCTTCGGCCGCGGAGAGGTGAGCGGCCTCGGCTGCCGGCCGTCCTGCAGCGCGCCGCCGCTCGACCACGACGATCATCAGAATGCCGAGAATCAGCAAGGCCGGGGGCGCGCCCCACAAGGCGAGCGTGTTCCACGACAACGGCGGCTTGAGCAGGATGAATTCGCCGTAGCGCGAAACTAGAAAATCGATGATTTGCGTGTCGCTGTCGCCCGCCATGATGCGCTGGCGAACGAGGACGCGCAGATCACGCGCCAGCGGCGCCTGCGACTCGTCGATCGATTCGTTTTGGCAGACCATGCAGCGCAGCTGTTTGGAGATGGCGCGGGCGCGCGCCTCCAAGGCGGGGTTCGACAGCATCTCGTCCGGTTCGACCGCAAAGGCGTGCGACGAGACGAGAAGCACAAAAAACAGCGACAGCGCATGGAAGAGCTTCATGGCGTTCACTCCGCCGGCTGCAGCGCCGGCTTCGCTGTTCTGGCCTTGGCTGGCCGCGGCGCGCCAACGCGCAACCGCCGATCCGACAAGGACAGCGCCCCGCCGAAAAACATCAACAGTGCGCCGAGCCAGATCAACAGGACATATGGTTTGAAATAGAGCCGCACCGGCAAGCTGCCGTCCTTATTCGGATCGCCGATCGACAAATACAGCTGGCTTACGCCCCGCGACATCAACGCCGCCTCGGTCGTCGCCATGCCGCGGTCCGGAAAAGTGCGGCGGCTCGGTTCCATGGTGCCAATCAATTCGCCGCCGCGGCGTACGGTGAAATGTCCAATCAGATCCTGATAGTTCGATCCGTTGCGATTAAGGATGCCGCCGAACGTCACCTGGTATTGGGCGATATTGAGGCTGCCGCCCTGCTTGACCTCGGCAAGGTGCTCGCTGCCCCAGGCAGTGACGCTGACGATGCCCAGAAGCGAGACACCGATGCCGAAATGCGCAAAGGCCGTGCCCCAGATCGAGCGCGGCAGCCCGATCGCGCGCGCCAGCGCCGCCCGCGGCGGCAGGCGCAGAACCATCGTGCGTTCGACGACATCTGTCACGGCGCCAGCCATGACAAAGACGGCGATGCCGACGCCGAACGGCGCCAGCACCGGCCCGCCCCGCGTGGCGGCGAACACCGCCGCGAGCGCGACAGCTCCGAGCAGGGCTGCCGCCAACAAGCGCTGCGCAGCACCAACGAGATCACCGCGCTTCCAGCCCAATAATGGCCCAAACGGCATCGCGATCATCAGCGGGATAAACAGCGGACCGAACGTCGCGTCGAAGAACGGCGGGCCGACCGAAATCTTCTCCTTGGTCAGCGCTTCCAGCGCCAGCGGGTAGAGCGTGCCGATGAGCACGGTGGCGCATGCTGTAACCAGGAACAGGTTGTTAAACACGAGCGCGCCTTCGCGCGAGATCGGTGCGAACAGACCGCCCTGTTTGAGGAGAGGTGCGCGCCACGCAAAAAGCGACAGCGCCCCGCCGATGAAGACGATCAGGATGGCGAGAATGAAAATGCCGCGCGACGGATCGGTAGCAAACGCATGCACCGAGGTAAGCACGCCGGAGCGTACCAAAAAGGTTCCCATCAGCGACAGCGAGAATGCGAGGATCGCGAGCAGCACGGTCCAGACCTTGAGCGCTTCGCGCTTTTCCATCACGACGGCGGAATGCAACAGCGCGGTGCCGGCCAGCCATGGCATCAGCGAAGCGTTCTCGACCGGATCCCAGAACCAGAATCCGCCCCAGCCGAGTTCGTAGTATGACCAGTACGAGCCGCCGGCGATGCCAAGCGTCAGGCACATCCAGGCAGCGAGCACCCAAGGCCGCACCCAACGCGCCCAGGCGGCATCGATCCGGCCCTCCAGCAGCGCGGCAATGGCGAAGGAAAACGTGATCGAGAAGCCGACATAGCCGAGGTAGAGCATCGGCGGGTGGAAGGCGAGACCTGGATCCTGCAGAATCGGGTTGAGGTCTTGCCCCTCCAACGGCGCATTGGGGATGCGTAAGAACGGGTTCGAGGTGGTGAGAATAAAAAGTTCGAATGCTGCCGCGATCCAGGCCTGCACGCCGAGCGCGTTGGCTTTCAGCGCCGCCGGCAGGTTGGTGCCGAAAAGCGCCACCAGCGCGCCGAAGAACACCAGGATCGAGACCCACAGCATCATGGAGCCCTCGTGGTTCCCCCAGACGCTGGTGAGCCGGTAGATCAACGGCATCGTCGTGTTCGAATTCTCGTAAACGTTGAACACAGAGAAGTCGGACGTCACGTAACATTCGGCCAGTGCGAGAAAAGAAATTGCCACAAAGACAAACTGTGCGAGCGCCGCCGGCACCGCCATGCTCATGAGCAGCGGATCATTGCTGCGCGCACCGACGATCGGCATTGTGCCTTGGATCAAGGCAACACCTAGCGCCAGCATCAGGGCGTAATGACCGATCTCGGGGATCATTTGTTTGCTCCGGCATCCGGCAACGACGCCCGTTCTTCGTACTCGTCCTTCCAATGTCCGGATTTCTT
>Ga0187784_10004154_pt1 | contig 11704 bp, 14 predicted proteins | sample 1015_SJ02_MP15_2_FD_132964 | JGI IMG/M metagenome (GOLD analysis project Ga0187784, IMG submission 132964) | Tropical peat soil microbial communities from peatlands in Department of Meta, Colombia - 1015_SJ02_MP15_20_MG | ecosystem: Environmental > Terrestrial > Soil > Wetlands > Peat | place... | reverse complement strand
GTTCACTCAAATGGGGTATCATATGTAGAAGTATATGCTAAACGTGCATGATAAATAAAAGCGGTCTGCTTTACCTGCTCTTCTCACTTCAGGTGTGAAACTTGCAGACGCTTACAAAAGAGCAGCTTTTGGAAAAGGCGAAGAAACCGGCACTGGACGCGATGAAGCTCCACCCATTCTATCGTGGTAAGATGGAGATCGTGCCCAAATGCTGCATACGCGACTTCAACGACTTCGCAATCTGGTATACTCCCGGCGTTGCTGACCCGTGTAAGGCTATAGCTAAAGATGAGCGGCTGGTCTATGATTACACGAATAAGTGGAACATGGTCGCCGTCGTCTCCGACGGTACGAGAGTTCTTGGCCTTGGGGATATTGGACCGAAAGCAGGGCTACCCGTCATGGAGGGAAAGTCGATTCTGTACAAGTACCTCGGGGGCGTAGACGCCGTTCCGATCTGCCTAGGAACTAAGGACCCCGACGAAATCATAACCGCCGTAAGATGGCTTCAGCCCTCGTTCGGAGGAGTTAACCTTGAGGATATCTCGCAACCCAAGTGTTTCCGTATACTTGACACGTTGAGGGCGACGGCTGAGATTCCCGTATGGCACGATGACCAGCAGGGGACGGCGACGATCGTTCTCGGAGGGTTAATCAACGCTCTGCGGGTCGTTGGCAAGAAGGCCCGTGATGTTACCGTTGCACTAGTGGGCGCGGGGGCGTCTAATGTCGCGTGTAGCAGGTTAATGTTCGCGTACGGAATAAGGCCGCAAAATACGTTTGTCGTCGACACCAAAGGGATTCTGAACCTCGAGAGGAAAGATATCGAGCTGCGTAAGACGGAGTTCGTCGACAAATGGCGAATCTGCCAAACAACTAACGGCGAACAACGCAAGGGCGGCATACCCGAGGCAATGAAGGACGCCGATGTCTGCATAGCCCTCTCCAAACCAGGTCCCGACACCATCAAGAAAGAATGGGTAGCCAAGATGAACAAAGACTCAATCATCTTCGCATGTGCCAACCCAATTCCTGAAATCTGGCCGTGGGAGGCCAAGGAGGCGGGCGCGCGAGTAATCGCTACAGGCCGATCGGACTTCCCAAACCAAGTGAACAATTCACTCGGATTTCCAGGCATCTTCCGCGGAACACTCGACGTGAGAGCCCGAACAATAACCGATGAAATGTGCATAGCCGCCGCCACCGAGCTAGCCGATTGCGCAAATGAAAAGGGCCTCAGCGAAGATTACATTGCCCCGACGATGGACGAATGGGAAGTATTCCCAAGAGAGGCCACCGCAGTCGGCCTTAAAGCACAAGAGGTCGGTGTCGCTGGCCTGAAACTAACGAGAACCCAACTGCTTGAAACCGCGACCGCAATCATCAAGAGGTCGCGAGACATGACCCAGAATTCCATGAAACTAGGCTACATCCCGAAGGCCCCGAATTAAGGAGGAAGGAAAAATGAAGAGAGAACAACCAAAGAAAGAATATGACCTAATCATCGTAGGCGGCGGACCGGCAGGACTCACCGCCGCTGCGTACGCAATTCGAAAACGAATAGAAACAATGCTCATCAGCGAAGACCTAGGAGGAAAAACAAACTACAAGTTCACTATGCCAGGCATCGAGACGCACCCAATCATCGACGGTGAAGAACTGGTGAGCAAGTTCAAGAGCCAACTCCAATACCTCGACTTCGCACGCCACCTCGACAAAGTAACTAAGATTGAACGCACCACCGACGGTTTCACCGTTTCAACAAGAGGCGGCGAGAGCTTCCGGGGTAAGGCAGCAATCATAGCCACCGGCGTGATGCCAAGAAGACTGAACATTCCGGGCGAAAAGGAATTCCTCGGCCGCGGAGTCAGCTACTCCGCCGTAAGTCACGCGCCACTATTCATCGACATGGACGTCGCAGTCGTCGGCCAAGGCACGACAGCACTCCAAGCCGTAGCGGAACTAGCGCAGATAGCCAAGCACGTTCACGCGATAGGAACACCAACCAAACTCACCGAATCGGAACTAGGCCAGAAACTAAAGGCCGACGGCAAAGTGAAATTCTTAACCGACTTCGAAGTCGAAGAAGTTCGAGGAAAAGAAGCAGTCGAAGAGATACTGGTCAGAAACAAGGCCAACAAGGCAGAGCAAGTCATCCCCGTCCAAGGAGTCTTCATAGAGTCGGGATACCAAACCGAAGGAGAACTCTACTCCCATATGGTCAAGACCACAGCTGACGGCAGAATAATGATAAGCGAAAATAACCAAACGAACGTGCCAGGCCTCTTCGCAGCAGGCGACATAACGGACGTAAACGCTCAGCAAGTAGTCATCGCAATAGGCGAAGGAGCAAACGCAGCACTCAGCGCCTACAACTACCTACTCAGCCTCAAGCACAAATAAGGCTCCCAACGGACGAACTCCGAAACGCAAGAAGGGAGGAGAAACTCCCTCCCCCAAATGGGTTTCATTGTTTTTAGCCGTGAGCCATAGCGTCCCGAAAATCAAGCAAGAACGTGTATATTTTAAGACTCATCTGTATGCGAGCCCTACGCCAACATTTATTGAAACACGGCAGTTTTGATGCATCTAAGTCGGATGTTTCAGCCTTGATATTTCGATATAAAACCTATCTTCTAGCCAAATCTCGGTTCCTCTCAGTGTACCGGAATGGTAGATAAGCTGTCGAAAAAAGGTGCAATCGTGTATATATGCGAACTCTGCGGGTTCGGTTACAGAGTGCTCGAGACAGCTGAACAGTGCGAAGAATACTGTGACCTGCATGGAAGCTGTTCCCCAGACGTTCACAAGCAAGCAATCTCAAAACCCACCGTCCGCCTCATTCCTCTAGCTGCATAGCAGGAAGTAGTGCGGACTTCTTTCACCAGGCGCAAATTGTTAGTCGTCGTCACGCTGGCCCATTCGCGCCCTGTTTGACGGGACTCTTACTACCGAGTGGAATTAGCCGATTCTTTCCTTTTCTTGTTTTTTCTCCAAGCTCCCTTATTACTTAGCGAGTACTCAAATTGCGTGATGAAGAAGAGGTGTATGATTTGAAGAAGAAGCGAAAGACTAGGATGATGAGAGTTCAGTCCCCCCAACCCGTACCGCCGATGGACGAGAGTGAACAAGTGGCCTAGACCGGGAGACGTCCGCCGCAATCGCACCGCGCCTTCCAAGAGTTGAGCTCAGCCGGAACGAAACCGTCGGGTCAATAGATAGGTTCGTACCATGAGTTCTGAAACGGCCACGCAGGCGTTGAATAACGTCCGCGGGCAGGCGTTCGCTTCTGCATTTAGCTACGGGTATTTCCATCGCCTAGAGACTGCCCAGCGACGAACGCCGACATGAAGCCCTCTCGCGCTCACCCACCTTTATCAACTAGTTAGAGATTCGTTAGGCTTGAGTTGAAAGTTCAGCGGTCATGAGCGTTTTCGCCGCCTCTTGGAGCCACTCCGACTTGTACGGGTCCTCTTTCTTCGCTGAAGAAGTAGGAAAGCTATGATGATGACCACAATGATAATTCCGAGTATAATCGCCGCTGGGATGGAGTAATCCATCTGCCACTGCGCGGTTAATGTGTGCGGTTTGTCCATTGAAATTGTTCCCGAAGGCGAGTTAGTGACGAGTTGCCCGTTTTCGTACCAGCCTTGGAAAGATGACCTTGCACCTAGTGCACCCAGCAACCCTGAAATCTGTTCGCTTTGGATAGTGGAGAATGTCGCGTTACTGTCCGCGTCATACCAGATATAGATAGTGGCGTTGCCCGGCACTCCAATCAGGGTTAGGAGGTTTTGGGTTACATAGATCGCTTGCAGCGTTGCCGGATTTGTGACTACGAAGGTTCGGACTGTTAATGTGTTCCCGTCCGACCAGTGGTCAAACCTCAACCGAGTGGATTGGCTAACATTAACGAGTTGCGGCACTGTGATGGTGTGGCGACCGAGAGCGACCCCAATTGATACTGATCCAGGGGGTTGCGACACGCCGTCGACGGATACAGTGACATTTGATGGTACGTCGATATTCAATGCGACCGGCGTGAGATCGATATTGAATGACCTACTGCTCATCGAACCCGGAATGAGGTTACCTTGAGGGTCCTTGAGAACCGCTGTAACATTCAGATCCCACCTGCCCGGTCCCCGTACGCCACCGAAAATACCTCCGATCTGAAAGTTTATGCGCTCAACTCCCGATGTTTTCGGAACTGTAATCGCGCAGACCGCAAGAGAGCCCGCCTCATTTACGCAAGGGTCTGTGGAGGAAACAACGACACCCGGCGCGATCCTCACGGGCGACAAATCGGCATCTAGTATCCCTACAACCAGCTGATCGCCGGTGACTGTATTGTTATAGTAAACAGTTACGGCGACCGGTAAGGGATTATCACTTCCCGCAACTCCGCTACTCGGACTGCTGACTTGATAGATCGTCGTAGTTTGTGCGGCGTATACCGCAGGGAAGACGGACGCTAAGCAGACGGCGAACAAACAAACTACCAGAAACATGGAAAGTTTCAAACTGCCCACGAGCAAATTCTCCGTCCCCCATCCACAGGCTGAAGGACTGAGAAAAACATTGCACTAACCCCACGCCCATCAGCTGTACGTTACAGACCTTGCCCCATAGGAGGCGACCAGTGCGAGAATCCGCATATCGCCATTGTGTTCGGACGAGGAGCTACTCAGCCAAGACCCTTCGACGAAGAAAGAGAGAAGTTCATAGGAGTAGTTCGAAGCTTCTTCGGTAGAGTCTACGGCCATCGGAGTATGCTGATTCTTGAAGCTTGAAACGTACAAGAAGAAGCGGCGTTTTAACCAGACACCCGAACCAAGTCCCAAAATCAAGCACACAGACCAACACAGGTTCGTCGTGCAAGAACACCACGCATCACGTTTGCATTGGGACTTTAGGTTAGAGTTGGACGGAGTTCTCAAGAGCTGGGCAGTTCCGCGAGGCCCGCCGGAGGAGCCCGGCATTCGGCGGCTAGCGGTAGAAGTGGAAGATCACCCCGTCGACTACATCACATTCCTTGGTACAATCCCCGAGGGATACGGAGCGGGTACCGTGAAGATCTGGGATAAAGGAAACTTTGAGTTGAAAACTCGCACAGACAAACTCTATGAATTTTGGCTTAGGGGTGAACGGTTGCGGGGAAAGTACGCTCTGGTTCGTTTCAAAGATAAGAATTGGCTAATGTTGAAGACAAAAACTGATGATTAAGACCCAGCGTAGAGCTGAAATCGGCGGCTAGATGTACTTTCTTATCTTAGCCTCAAGTTCGTTCGGGCTCACGAGATGGACCGTCGGGCCGACCTTGCCAAGCAGCTTTCGCGCTTTCGCGTGCACGTTTTTTGGGGCAATGAGCAGAACCGGAATGTTATGGGTCTTGCACGCGACGAGCATGTTGTCGAGAAGAAGCTCGAACATGGCGGTCCGGCCGTGCTCGGCGGGTATGACCTTGTGCAGGTAGCCCACGACTACATCTACTTCCCCTTTGACAAGATGGTTAACCGGCTTTCCGTGAGCGTCCCAAGTATTCGCTATTGGTAGGGTTTCAACCCCTTCAGCCGCCAAAGTCGTTAACAGTAAAGGATCCGTCCCCTCGAAGTAGCCCACTTTCCCCATCGTTACCACTTCACATCGCATAGCGAAGTGGGACGGTTAATGAACCTATCCAGATAAATCTGGATACACCGCAAACACCGCTTTCGACTAGTTGAATGTACGCTATGGTCTGATTCCACTCAGGTAAGAACTGGCTTATGCTGGAAAACGATGACTAACCACCGAGCATTGCCTTGAAATTCACCGCCCGGTTCGCAGCGTCGCCACTCTCATCGTGCATGAAGTAAACGAAGCAGTCCTTATCTCCTGACGCGAATTCGAGCAGTTTGTCGGACCACACGGTTAGTTCCCTCCTTGAGTAAGTGCCACGACGGAGTCGCACGTAACTGAAGTTGGCGGTCCGTTCAAAGATAGGTTTCATGTCTTCGGTGTCGGCTACGCAGAGAGCGGCGTCATATTTTGACAGTAAATCGTTCAATTTTGCTCCGAACCATGAATTGTGTCGAAACTCAATCGCCATGGAGACGAGTTTCGGTGTTTCCGCCAGAAATGTTTCCAAAACTCCGTAATCCTCCTTCATGTAAGGCGGAAGCTGTACTAGAACGCATCCAAGCTTCCCTTCGACCGGGCTCAGTCCCTTGAGGAAAATTTCTAACTCTGTTTTCGCACCTTTCAGCTTCTTGTAGTGGGTAATTTTACGGTTCGCTTTGAAACTGAACCGAAATGCTTCCGGAGTCGTAGAGGCCCATTTCGACGTTATAGTTGAAGTGGGCATATGGTAGAAGCTCGAATTCACTTCTACCGAGTTCAATTTGGCGGCGTAGGCTTCCAACATCTGGTTCGGCTTCGTGGTTTCAGGATAGAAGACCCCCTTCCAACTCGCGTAGCTGAATCCGGACACACCCACCCAGAAACGAACCATCTACCTCCGCCCCGACGCCCTTACCAGTTCAAATGGTACAATCTGATGCGAGCTTGTCAAAGCGTAGTCTCTCGAACCTAGGAAGCCGTAGTTTGCCGTCCCTTGTCATGTTCATGTAACCGACTTCGGCAACTAGTTGAGGGTTCACCCATATTATCGGCGCGGGAGCCTTGACTTCACCGTGTACTGTTTTGGCTTTGACCCGTAGCGGCTTCAGCAGTTTCATCATACGAAGTATCATAACGTCCGTAAACCCCGTCCCAACATTCCCCAAATGCCTCAACCTTCCCTCTTTGTCATAGGCGGCTAGGACGAGCGCGCCGAAGGTGGGTGACCGAGCGCCCGTTCCAATCGTGTAACCCGCTATTATGCAATCAATCCCCTTCACTCGCTTTAGCTTTAGCCAATCCTCGCTCCTCGTTCCAATCTGGTACACGGAGTCCGATCTTTTCGCCATAGCGCCTTCGAACCCGAGTTTGAGAGCGTTTCTGAAGTAGGATCTTCCACCCCCGATTACGTATTGGCTAAGGAGCAGGTAAGGTGAATCCATGATAATCGTAGCGAGTTCTTTCCTTCGATTTGAGAGGGATTCATTGACAAGATCTTTTCCGTTCAGATACAGGAGGTCAAAAGCAATGTAGGTTGTCGGAATCTTTCTCGATAACATCTTAACCTGGATGGGATCATCTACCCCAAACCGATTTTGAAGTAAGTCGAAGTTCGGCAACCCCTTCTCGAGGACCACGACCTCTCCATCGAGAATCACGGAGTGTGCCTTTACACGGTCCGTGACCGCTTTGAGTTCAGGATACGATTTCGTTACATCTCTCAAGTTTCGGTTCTGAAGTTCTACTCTGCCCGACTTGAGGTACGCTATGCACCTCATACCGTCCCATTTGGGTTCGAAGTGGTGTTCCTTAGAATCGAAAGGTTGTGCCGTTTGCGCAAGCATGGGACGGATGCTGCGCTCATCCATTAGCGTCAATGTTTGGCGCTGACTTTGATGCTCGCTTTAAGGGCCTGCATCAGATCCTGCGTTGCCTCGACCTCGGGAACTTTGGGTTCGTAGACTTCTTCCTTCCCTTTCATCTTCGCCTCAACCAGTTCCCGCAATTCTTCCTGATACCGATCCTTGTACTCTTTCAGGTTGAAGGGTTTCTTCATGATTCTAATGAGTTGGCTGGCCAACTCAAGTTCCTCGGGGGTTACCTCAATCGGTTTTCTCAACTCGGGAAAGTCGCTTGGATCTCTTATTTCGTCGGCGTAGTGCATCGTTTCCATGAGCACAGAGTTTCCGTACGGCCTCAGCGCGACTAAGTGCTCCCGTTCGTGCATAACTACCCTGCCGACAGCCACTTTGCCGTTGGACTGAAGCGCTTCGAGTAGCAAGAAGTAGGGCTTCTTCGAATCCTCGGTGGGAACGAGGAAGTAGCTCTTGTCAAAATATATGGAGTCGAGCTTATCCAAATCCACAAAGCGGAGTATCTCGATCGCTCTACCCGACTTGATTTCGACCTTTTCGAGGTCCTTACTGGATAGCGCGACGTACTTGCCCTTCTCTACTTCGTATCCTCTCACTATGCTGCCCCAAGGCACTTCTTTCTTCTCTTTCATGCAGATGCGCTTGAACTGTATCGGGCTCTTATCTTTGGGACACAGTAACCGTAGGCCGACTTTATGTTCAGAGACTGCTCCGAACCCCTTTACTGGGATGCTTACGAGGCCGAAGGTTATGGATCCGCTCCAGGTAGCTCGCGGCAATTTCTTGACCAATGAAAGTGAGCCATACTGCTGTACTTCAACCGTGCCCTTCAAGAAGCCCCCATCTTAACTGATTTCTGCCAAACCCGGCATCTTCCATATCATGGTTTAACCCTCGGACGTTGCAATGGGCTCAAAGCACCTGACACAGGTTTAGCTAGATCCGAGGGGACCACTCTGCCAGAGAAAGAGCAACTTGTTAGGGTCAACGGTCGCAAACTCACGTTAACAAACTTAGAGAAGGTTCTCTGGCCAGACGAAAAGATCACGAAAGCTGAACTCATAAAATATTACGCTGATTTCAGTGACTACCTCATCGCCTTTCTGAAAGACCGTCCAATGATGACAAGACGGTTCCCGCAAGGGATAACTGAAGAATCCTTCGTCCAGAAACATTTCCCCCACGTCCCAAGCTGGGTGAAGATGCTCTACTTCAAGTCGCAGAACTACGTTCTATGTAGCGATCTCCCAACCCTCATATGGCTTGGAAATTTGGCCGCGATCGAGATCAACCACATGTTGGCTAGGAAATCTAGAATGACACGCCAAGACATTGCTCTTATCGACCTAGACCCACATCCACCGGCTGGCTTCAATGAGGCAAGGATAGCAGCTCGCGGCGTCGCGACAATTCTTGAGAAGCTAGGGTTGGAGTTCCTCCTTAAAACGTCCGGGGCCGACGGCATTCACTTCTTCATACCGATCGAACGAAAATATAGCGTGGAGAAAATTCGGAGATTCGTGTACGCGATAGGAAAACTAGTCGAGAAGGCGGATCCCAAGCTCGCGACAGTCTCCACAAAGCCGGAGAAGAAGAAGGGGCATGTGTACGTAGATTTCCTGCAGAACGGGTTGGAGAGAACAATAACCACACCCCTCAGCATAAGAGCGTTACCAGGTGCACCCGTATCGTATCCCCTAACCGTCGATCAGTTGGATGACGAGAAGTTAAACCCACAAAACTTCCGCCTCCAAAACGCTCCACGAAAATCACCCGCGCTTCGCAGAACGTTGCGAGTCAATGGCCTCTCTCAAACTCTTCGCCCGGCCTTCGCCAAGCTTGGCATGAAGACCTAATCTAACCCTTCCGCGGTTTCGACGAACTCAATACACTATCTGAACCGAGAAGTTCACGGTTACGGTTGGCGATCTTCACCGTTGAAGTAACGAAGCGGAAGCCGGCCACCAGCTGCGTACTACTGGAGAACTGACTTTCCGCTGTGCGTACCGTCTTCGGCAACGATTCCGTAAAGTAGGAGTAACGCGCCGAGAAGCGTCAGTGGGACCGCGAACAGTAGGTTCGGATATATTGTCACATTTTGGGGCGGATTCTCTACGCTAACAACAAGCGGCATCGGCGCGGCGGCCAGAACGATCGCAATAACCACCAGACCTAAGACGATTCCAAGTTTGTTCGCGATCGGTACCCTCCTAACCGCTATTCTTCAACTATGCTCGTAGCGATAAACTATAAGGATAGGAAGATAATTCTTCTCGCGGAGTGAAAAACATCTTGATGTCGAGATTTGAAAAGGAAGGCCAACGCTTAATCTGCGATAAATGCGGCTTCGAAACAAACAGCCAGGAAATCTTCGCGCTTCACAAGAAGAACTGTCCCCGAATCTAGGCCTCGCATCCTGCCGGGACCTCGCCTCACTTTTGGCAGGTTGATCTGATCGTGGGGAGTTTACTTGAGGGCTTCTCTTTCAACGATTTCTGCCTGAAATGCCAGAAAGTTTCAGCGCATAGGATCGAGGTCGATGGACGGGAGTTCTTCGGCGTATGCTCTTCATGTGGGCAGAGGCGTGCAATGGCGAACTTGAACCAAGTCTACTACCCGAAAACGGAGTTATGGGTTACACGGTTTAAGATCGGAAACCTCTCCAATGTGGTTGCAGGAAAACTGTTAGACGCCGCAAAGAATGCGAAGCCCTGACAGCATAGAACTCCTCTGAATCAAAATTTCGCAGCTCTAGAATCCGACGAGAAACAAAATCTATTTTGGGATTCATTGCAGCATTCTGGTTTTTCGCGGTACTGTGAACCGATTTTGGTGATGCCGCGGGATATTTCGGAAGAAAAATTTTCGCGCGAAGGACTTTTCGCGAGAAAGCAACTCTTATATGTGAATTATTTATTTATAGTGAAAATTAGAGATTTCTAACCGGAGGATCTTGAGTAAAAACGATGCCCTCTAGACCTTACTCTTATCGGCATGTTGTTGCGACACTTCATGGTTGCCGCGCCGACCTCGTCGACGATAAGCTTCTGCTGGCGACAACTTTGAAGGCGATTCACAGCGCCAACATGCAGCTAGCGAAGACGAAGACTGTGAACCCCCTGGTATACAAGGTTGAAGATGACGTTATGGGCGGAGGAGTCAGTGTGAACGCTTTGATTACAACAAGCCACCTAACGCTCCACACGTCCAGGAAATATCGAACCGTGGAATTCGACTGCGCCACCTGCGGTTGCAACAGTAACCCTTGGGCAGCACTGGACGTGTTTAAGCAGACGCTAAGGCCGATCCACGTTACGATGCAGTACCAACACGGAGAACACCCGCTCTTGACGCTTTCACCAATTAAGGCGATTTCTGGGCAGAGACGAGCTGAGCAAGAATCAACGCTTAGCCGCTGACCTCTTTCTCATCCTCGGCTGCAGCCAACTCAAGCTTTCTTACGGCGTTTCCGATCTCATCGAGCAGCGCTTGATCCACCTGAGGTTCAAGGCTTAGGATTAGCATATGTAGGGCGGTTCGATACATCGCCAAGAAGACCTTATATACCTCACAGTCAACCGCCTCATCGCACCACAGAACGGCCGTAACTTCTCCGCCGAATCAATCATCAACGGCGCAGCCATTTTCATGAAGTCACGATCAGTTTGCGCGGGAGTGAGAGAAGAGACGCCTTCCTTCATCTTCGATTCGAGTAGATCGTACCTAGGATTGAGAATTGGGACATACCTGATTCGTTTATCAAGCCTGAAGATGTTCTCAGTTACTTCCTTGATATCTACCATGCCATACCGTCTCCGCCGTCAGTGTAAATGGTAGAACAAGTCTCATATGAGCTTACACTGCGAGCCAGATAACCCGGTGTAAGCCTTAATTGAAGGGATTCCGCTAGGCGCGTAAAGGCGGCGGGCGAATGCTGGATTCAACCAAGATACGGCGTGAGATAGCGAGACTGTACGACAAGAGTCCCGAGGGGTGGCGTGTTTTAATGGGAAAAGACAAGTCTGGATTCTACGACGCATTGATCTCGCACGGAACGGAGGCTTGGCAGCTGAAGGAGTACCAAGTTAACCCGTACAAGTTTGTTGGCCTCGGCTCAAGACTCCCGAACCTCCCCGTCGGCCCCCTGATCCCCCGGGAAGAACCATTCGGCCTCCGGGCGATTGGTCTCGATCAGATGAAGGAAATTGCGACAATGATAGACGATCCCT
>Ga0187784_10004151_pt1 | contig 11710 bp, 10 predicted proteins | sample 1015_SJ02_MP15_2_FD_132964 | JGI IMG/M metagenome (GOLD analysis project Ga0187784, IMG submission 132964) | Tropical peat soil microbial communities from peatlands in Department of Meta, Colombia - 1015_SJ02_MP15_20_MG | ecosystem: Environmental > Terrestrial > Soil > Wetlands > Peat | place... | reverse complement strand
TCTATGAGCAGGGCAAGGAATACCCGAAGGCCGAGGGCGTCTACCGAGAGATCATTCAAGCCGCCCAGCTCAAGCCTCCAGGCATCACCGCGCGCGACCGACTGGCGTTTCTGAAGGTCGAGACCAATCAGCTAGCGGATGCCGAAAGGCTGCTCGCGGAGGTGCTCGACAAGAATCCACGGGATAACGATGCGCTGATCTTGCGGGGTAACCTCGCGCTCGCGCAAAAGGATCCGAAATCGGCCATCAACGACCTGCGCTCCGTGTTGCGTGATCAGCCGAATGCGGTCGGCGTGATGCGCTCGCTCGCTCGCGCGCATCTCGCGAATGGCGAGCCGGCACTGGCGGAAGAGACCATTCGCCGCGCCGTTGACGCGGACCCGAAGGATGGGGCGGTGCGTCTCGATCTGGTCAATTTGCTGGTTCAGCTCGGAAAGCCGGAACAGGCGAAGCCGGTTGTCGATGAGCTGGTGAAGCAACACCCGGACGATGCGGCAGGGCTCGGGGCGCAATTCACTGTGGACGCTGCGGCGCACGATGTCGTGGATGCGAAGGCGGCCGCCGATGCGCTCGTCTCCACGCATCCGAAGGTGGCCTTGGGCTACTTCGAGCAGGGAAAGATTGCCGAGTCGCAGGACCACCCGGATGAGGCGCTCGCCCTCTACACCAAGGCGCTCGATCTGCAGCCGGACTCGACCGAAGCACTCGAATCCTTGGTGGCCGCATTGGTGAGGGCGAAGCGCACGCCCGAGGCTCTGCAGCGCCTCGATGCCGTGGCGGCCGAGTTTCCTTCGCTCCCGTTCGCTCTCAACATCAAGGGCGGCGTGCTCCTCGCGAATCACAATGCCGCGGAGGCGAGGGCGGCGTTCCAGGGCGCGGTGGCGCGCCAGCCGACCTGGTGGCTCCCCTACCGCGGACTCGCGACCGTGGAGCAGGGCCTGGACCATGACTCGGCCGCGGCCATTGCGACGTTGCGCGCGGGTGTGGCCAAAGCCAGCGAGCCGCTGCCCCTGCAGACGATACTCGCGAGCTTGCTGGTCTCGCTCGGCAAGGTTGACGACGCCGTGAACGTCTATGAGGATGCGCTGCGCAGCAATCCCCAATCGGACGTCGCCGCCAATAACCTGGCGATGCTGCTCATCACGTACAAGACCGATTCGCATAGCCTGGATCGTGCCAATGCGCTCGCGGCCCGATTTGCGAACTCCCCGAACCCAGCCTTTCTCGATACCTACGGCTGGGTGCTCTACAAGCGCGGTGAGTCGGAGGCGGCGGTCGCCGCGCTGCAGAGCGTCCTGAACAAGGCGCCGGATTCACCCACCTCGCTCTATCACCTCGGCATGGCGCAGGCTTCGGCGGGACAGGCAGAGGCCGCTCGCGACAGCCTCGCGCGGTCCCTCAAGTTTGGCAAGAACTTCGCCGGCATCGATGAGGCCAAGGCGATGCTGGACAAGCTTTCCACCGTGGCTGCGGCGAGCCCCGCGCAACCGAAAACTTGAACGAACCGGAGGTGAGCATGGGACATCGAATCATGCATCGCGGTCTTGTCGCGTCGATCCCTGCCGCCTTGGTCCTGGTTGCCCTCGTTGCCCCTTCAGCACGCGCCGATGTGCTCTACGATCAGACGAGCCTCGTCGGGCTCCCGACGGTCGCGGCTCCGGCCGAGTACTCCTTTACCGAATCCACAGGTGAAGCACTGGTACTGACGCTGACCGATCTGCAGGAACCGGTTGCATTCAGCTCTCTGCAAGTAGCGGTGACCGTCGGCAATTCACTCGTCGGATCGGGCACGGTGTCCGCATCGACTCACACCGCGACGGTCGACATACCGGCGGCAGCTGGCACCTACACCGTGCACGTCATCGGCACGCCGAACGCGACGCAAGGCATCGGCCTATTCGGAGTGTGTGTGGCCGCAGCGAGCAGCTCCTCGACGTGCATCGCCAGTTACTCGTATTCCGGCAATCTCTTTACGCCGTCCGCGCCCTCCACGACTCCTTCATCGGGGCTCGATACGACCTTCACGACGTCGGCCGCGGCAGGCACCTACACGGTGACCATCACCGATGATGCGTTCCCCGCGGCACTCCAGTCGATCTCCGGCGGCATCGCCCTCGGCAGTACTGCGGTGGCCAACCTGCCGGGTACCGGAAGCTATTCGGTTACCCTCTCGGCCAGCACCACCTACACGCTCATCCTTGGTGCATTGGCCAGCGCCACGCTCAAGGCGGGTCTTTATGCGGTCCACATCGCAGATCCGACGGGCGCAACGGTGTTCGACCGCAGCATCCCCGTAGGAACGTTGCCCGCTGCGACGGTGGTCGATAATGCCGTCACTCAAGCTCTCAATCTCACCCTGACGGATGATCAGTATCCCGCGCCCCTGTCGGGGCTGGGTGTCGCGATCACCGAGGGCTCGACCCTTCTTGCCATGCTTACGAGCTCGGGCAACGTATCGAGCTTCAACGCACCGGCAGGCCCCGTCCAAATTTGGCAGTACGCCGTCGCGGCGACGCAGCCCGGTGTCTACAGCCTGGATCTCGCACCGGCTGCAGCCAATTCGACTCCATTGCTATCGACCACGCAGGTCGTCAACCCCAGCGGTGGGTCTGGTAACAGCTACGCCTTCGTTCTGATGCTGCCCGCGGCCGGCACCTACAACCTGGTAGTCGATGACTTTCAGTTTCCCGGGGCGCTGCAATCGATCAGCTCGACCGTGGCGCAGAGCGGCGCCGTGCTGACGGAGAGCGCGAACGGAGACTTCACCGCGGCACAGGGGCCGGTCGTGGTGCTCGTCAACGTGACGCCCCCCGCTAGCGGCATCGGCGTCTTTGGCGTCACGGTTCAGACGAGCGGTGCCTCGCCGCAGATCGAAGGGCAATTCACGCAGGCCGTCGGAGGCGTATTCAACTCGCAGACCATCACGTTGGGGACGTCGGGTAACTTCACGACGACCCTGACGGACCTCGGGTTTCCGGCGAAGTTTTCGGATCTAGGTGTCCTCGTCTCGAGTGCCGGGCAAGTGCTCGGCAAGATTTACGGGGGCGGAAGCTTCAACTTTGCCGCCACGCCCGGTACTTATGTACTGACGTTCATCGCGACTCCGGGCGCGCAGAATTATGGGCTCTACTCGTTGGTCGTGGCTTCGGCCGCCGCGACCGTGACCTTCACGTCGAGCGCCTCGTCGGTGACGGCGGGCGGCACAGTGACCTTGACCTGGAGCAGCCAGAACGCGACGGCGTGCACGGCGAGCGGCGGCTCGGGCTGGACTGGTCCCGAATCCACCAGCGGCACGCTGGCCGTCGCGATCGCTGCGACCGAGACATTGACTCTGACTTGCAGTGGCGCGGGCGGCACGGCGACGCAGTCGATCACGGTGACCGCCACCGCTGCGCCGTCGGGCGGGGGTGGCGGGGGTGGCGCTCTGGATATATCCTGGATACTGGTGCTCGTCGGCCTGCTCGGGGTACGCTCGCTCCGCCGGAGCCCCGCGCTGGCTGGGAGCGCCGCTGTTAGAGAACCCCAACGCCTGTTCTGATGATCGAACTCGACGCGACCTTTGCGCTATGGCTCCGCTCTTGGGCATGAGTTGGTTTCCATGAAGTGCGCGTATCACTCCGGGTATCACATTCCGCTGCCCGCGAGCCACCCGTTTCCGATCTCGAAGTATCCGCTGATCAAGGATCTGATCCTTAAGGACGGCACGATCGACAGCGCCGAGCTCTTGACGCCCGAGCCTATCGACGCCGACTCGCTCGCGCTCGTCCACACGCGCGAATACCTCGAGAAGCTCGAGGGTCCGGGACTCTCGGCCGCCGAGCAGCGGCTGCTTGGCATCCCCTGGTCGGAGGCGCTCTGGAGGCGCTCGCGGCTCGTAGCGGGCGGCACGTTGCTTGCCGCGCGCACGGCGCTCGCGGAAGGCCTCGCGGCGAATCTAGCCGGCGGCACGCATCACGCGTTTGCCGATCATGGCGAAGGCTTCTGCGTGATCAACGATGTCGCGGTGGCGATAGCGAAGCTGCGCGCGGAACGGCGAATCGACCGGGCGGCGGTCGTCGATCTCGATGTGCACCAAGGGAACGGTACCGCGGCCATCTTCGAGAGCGTTGCGGAGGTGTTCACGTTCTCGATGCACGGCGGGCGCAACTATCCGCTCAACAAGATGCGCTCGAGCCTCGACGTGCCGCTCGGTGACGGCGTGAGCGATGAGGAGTATCTGACCGCGCTCGCACGGCATCTGCCGTTCGTCCTCAATCAGGCTCGCGCGGACATTGTGTTCTATCTGGCAGGCGTGGACGTTGCCGCCGGCGATCGGTATGGCAAGCTGGCGCTCACGGACGAGGGCATTCGAGGGCGCGATCGGTGCGTCATCGAGACCGTGCGCGGAGGCGGCACTCCGCTCGCGATCGTACTGGGAGGCGGCTATTCCCCCACGCGCGCTCGTACGGCGGAGTTGCACGCGCTGACATTTCGCGAGGCTGTGGCTTACGAGAGTCGCTGCCGCCACGCGGCAAACAGATTGCGTGCGAGCGCTCGTCGAGCCTGAAGTCAACCCAGCCCAAACCGCCGATATAGTCCCGCCATCAGCCAGAGCGGCCCGATCAAAAGGAACTGGACATCCTTGAAGAAGGATGGCCGCTTGCCTTCGATCGCGTGACCCACGAACTGGCCGATCCATGCGAGCACGAAGAGCACCGCGCACACCGCCCACAACGGCACTCGGATGGACGCGGCGAGCGCGGCGACGGAGGCGATCATGGCGAGGAGCACGGGTGCTACGCCGAGCGCGAGGGGAACGGACAGGAACGCATAGTAGATCAACGCACTGACGACCGCGAGCGTCGCCCAGTTCGCGGGCCAGCTCGCGCCTGAGAAGGAGCGCAGCGCGCTCGGGGTCGGGATGCACCACAGAAAGCCGATCACGCACCACACGATCACCGGTACGCAGATCCAATGCAGCGCCTTGTTGGTCGGGTGCTGGTGGCTCTGCGCGTACTCATCGAGCCATGAAGCGGCGCTACGCACGAGAGGCACGCTCGCGCCCGCGGCGATCAGCGCCCGTAGGTACCCGTCAGGGTGGCCGAGGCGAGCTTGTTCGCGCCGAGGTTGAAGCCGATCATGGCGGGGCTTGCGTCCGCGGGGACGTCGAGCTTCTCGGTCTTCAAGGCGTACACCGTGAAGACATAACGGTGCGGCTTGTTGCCCGGGGGTGGGCAGGGACCCCCGTATCCGGTGGTGCCGAAATCCGTGCGGCCCTGGAGCGCCCCCGACGGTAGCTGGCCGCCGGGGCCGCCGGCGCCCTGCGGCAATTCCGTGACCGTCGCCGGGATGTTGTACAGCACCCAGTGCCACCAGCCCGAGCCCGTCGGCGCATCCGGGTCGTAGACCGTGAGCGCGAAGCTCTTGGTCCCCGGCGGTGCGCCCGACCAGCGAAGCGGTGGCGAGAGGTTCTTCCCGCTGCAGCCGAAGCCGTTAAAGACTTGGTCGTTGCCGATCGTGGCGTTCGCTCTGATCACCGAGCTCTCGAGCTTGAAAGCGGTCGCGACCGCTCCGCCGCCGCCCTCTGCGGCGAGCGCTTGAGAGCTCAGCGCCGCTGTAGCGATCGTTCCAAGGAGGATGCACGCGAGAGGCGGCCGAGCCGCACGATGCCGAGTCGTCTCATTCATGACTGATCCCCTCTCCCAAAGGCTTCGCGAACGCCGTAGCGTGCACGACGCCGCGACGAGGCTAAGCCGGCCCCCTGTCGCGGTGGCCTTGGGCTCAAGGCGAGCGCGGCGGCCGGCGCGTCAGGCCGCGCCCACCGCCATGAGCCCCTTCAGCTTATTGATGGCATTGGTCTCGACCTGGCGCACACGCTCGGCGGAGATGCCGTACTCCTCGGCGAGTTCGTGCAACGTCGCCTTGTCGTCCGTCATCCAGCGCCGCTTCAGAATGTTGCGGCTGCGCTCATCGAGCTTCTCGAGCGCGATGCTCAGTCGATCGCTCGAGTCCTCCTCCCATTCCTCACGCTCCACCTCGACGGCGGGATCGGCGTTGCTCGCCGGCAGGTACATGGCCGGTGAGTAGCTTTCCTCCTCGTCGGACTCCGGTGTCGGATCGAACGACATGTCGCGCGCGGAGAGCCGCTGCTCCATCTCACGCACATCGCTCGCCTCGACGCCCAGGTCGCGCGCGACGGCCTTGGTCTCCTCCTCGGACAACCAGGTCAGGTTCTTCTTCATCCGGCGCAGATTGAAGAAGAGCTTGCGCTGCGATTTGGTGGTGGCGACCTTCACCAGCCGCCAATTGCGCAGCACGTACTCATGAATCTCCGCGCGAATCCAATGCACCGCAAACGATACCAGCCGCACGCCCACCCTCGGGTCGAAGCGCTTCACGGCCTTCATGAGCCCGACGTTCCCCTCCTGCACGAGATCGCCCATCGGGAGCCCATAACCCAAGTACCCGCGCGCGATGTGCACGACGAAGCGCAAGTGCGACAGCACCAGCTGCCGGGCTGCATCCAAGTCGCCCTCGCCTCGAAAGCGGGTGGCGAGCGCCATCTCCTCATCCTTCGAGAGCATGGGAATTTGCGAAACGCGGTCGATATACGAATCCAGGCTCCCGATGGGGCCGGCCGGTACCAGAGCGGTTGGCTTTGCGACCAAGGCGTGAGTCATCAAATCCTCCGGAAAAATCAATCGGGCGATAATAGCACTCGCAATTTTAGAGTGCTAAACACTCCCAAAGTTCTCACTGAAACTTGTAGAAAAACAGCGACTTAGGGTTCGATTGCGCGGATATGCCGCGTTGCCGCAATCCAGGAGCCCATCCATCCCAAGGAGATCGCCAATCCCAGCATGCGAGCGGCAGAGCCAAATCTCAAGCTCCTCAAATGCAGCTCACTGCCATAGAGCGAGGCCAGGTGCTCCAGCGGTCCTGCGAGCGCGGCGACCGCGATGGCGACCAGCCCGAGCGCGGTCAACCCGCCGCCGAGTCCGTACCACACGCCGCTATAGAGGAACGGCCGGCGGGCGAACCCATCCGTCGCCCCTACGAGCTTCATGACCTCGATCTCGGAGCGCCGGTTCAAAATATCGAGCCGGATGGTATTGCCGACCACCAGCACCACGGACAAGCCGAGCAACGCGCCGGTGAGCCACACGACCCGGCGCATCACCTCGAGCATCGCGTTGAGCCGCTGGACCCAGTCGGTATCGAGCTGAACCGTCTCCACATCCGGCAAGGCCGCAACGCTTGTCCGCAATGCCGCCGTCCCTTGAGGCGTACTCGCCAGCAGCGTCGGCGTCACGACCAGGGTATTCGGCAAGGGGTTGCTGTCGAGCGCGTCCAGCGCTCGACCGAAGCCGGACGCCTCGCGGAATTGCGCGAGCGCCTGCTCTTTGGTGACGACCCGCACCGCCGCCACATCGGTGCGGGCACGGAGCTGCTTGGCGAGCTCCTCGGCTCGCTCGCTCCCGGCCTTACGGTCAAGATAGACCGAGAGCTCGAACGCTTGGTTCCAGTTCGCCGTCACGGCGCGCGTGTTCTGGAGGAGCACGTCGAGGAACAAGGGCAGCGCCAAGGCCACCGCGATGACCCCCATGGTCATCGCGGCAGCCAGCGGATGCTCAACGATCCGGCCCAGAGAGCCCGTCAGCGTCTGGGCATGGCGGGCGAGCCAGGTCTTCAAGCCGCTTCCACCTCGCCCGCCGTCACCCCCTTGCCGTTGGTCATGCTGTCGCTCGCCACCTTGCCGTCGGCGAGCACGATGCGCCTCGCGGCGAACTGCTCGAGGAGGTGCACATCGTGGGTCGCGACGAGGACCGTCACTCCGACGTCGTTGAAGCGCTTGAACAGGCGCATGATCTCGAGCGCGAGGTCGGGGTCCAAATTACCGGTCGGCTCGTCTGCGATCAGCAGCACCGGTTTTGCGACGATGGCTCGGGCGATTCCGATCCGCTGCTGCTCGCCGGTCGAGAGCTCGAGTGGGCGGCACTTCTCCTTGGTGAGCAGGCCCACTTGATCGAGAGCCGCGCGAACGCGCTTGTCGATCTCGCGTCTCGCGACACCGGCGACGATGAGGGGGAGGGCGACATTATCGGCGACGGGGCGGTCGCAGAGGAGCTTGTGGTCCTGAAAGACGACTCCGACGGCCCTGCGATACCGAGGGATTCCCCGACGGGACACCTGGGCGGTGTTCTGACCGTCGATGAGCACCTGGCCTCGAGTCGGCCGCTCGATGAGTGCGATCAGCTTCAAGATGCTGCTCTTGCCGGCACCGGAATGGCCGGTGAGGAACGCGAGCTCGCCTGCGCCGATCTTGAACGACACGCCCGCGAGCGCCTCACGCCCGTTCGGATAGCGCTTGTAGACCTGCTCGAACTGAATCATGGAGGGACTCGTCATGCGGCGGCATCCGTTCTGAGCAGCGCCGAGACGAATTCCTCGGCATTGAAAACGCCGAAGTCCTCGGTCTCCTCACCCACCCCGATGAAGCGGATGGGAATCTTGAGCTTCTGCGCGAGGGCGAGCACCACGCCGCCCTTGGCCGTGCCGTCGAGCTTGGTGATCACGAGGCCGGTGACGCCGACCCCCTTGTGGAACTCGGTGGCCTGGGCGATGGCGTTCTGCCCGATCGTGCCGTCGAGGATCAGGAGCACTTCATGGGGCGCGCCGGGGTCGATGCGTCCGAGCACGCGCTTGACCTTCTTGAGCTCGTCCATGAGGTGGGTTTGGGTATGGAGCCGACCCGCCGTATCGGCGATCAAGACATCGCTGTGACGCGCCCGTGCGGCCTGCATCGCGTCGAAGATCACCGCGGCGGGCTCGGCGCCCGACTGTTGCCCGATGAGCGGGACTGCATTGCGCTCGGCCCAGACCGAGAGCTGCTCGCGCGCCGCCGCGCGGAAGGTGTCTCCGGCGGCGAGAATCACGCTACGGCCTTCGGCGATGAGCCGATGCGCCAGCTTCCCGATCGTCGTGGTCTTCCCGGACCCGTTGATGCCTACGACCAAAATCACATAGGGCTTGATCTTCGGATCGATCTCGAGCGAGTGTTCGACCGGCGTCAAAATCTCGACCATCGAGCGGTGCAGCGCCTCGCGCAGCGCCGCGACATCGCCCAGCTCCTTGCGGGCCACCCGCCGGCGCAACTCCTCAAGGATGCGGGTGGTTGCCTCGATGCCCACATCGGCGGTGATGAGCCGCGTCTCGAGCTCGTCCAGGATCTCGGCATCGATCTTGCGGGCGGGGAGGAACTCTTTGATGTCCGTCGTGAGCCAGGCGGGCCCCACATTGAGCTTGGCACGCAGGCGCTTGAAGAAGCCGCGGACGCCGGGCTTGTCGGCTTCGTCACTCATGGCGAGGAAGCTTAGCAGTTGTCGCCGGGGACTTTTGGGTATGATGCGGCGGGTGAGCGGCTCGAAGCCCGGTAAGATTGCGACCGGCGGGCGGAATTCCGTGCGAATCATCGGCGGCGGCTGGCGCGGGCGGCGCGTGTCTTTTCCCGATTCGCCGGGACTCCGACCTACCCCCGACCGCGTGCGCGAAACCTTGTTCAACTGGTTGCAGGATTTCATCGCCGACACGCGTTGCCTCGACTTGTTCGCCGGCTCCGGGGCGCTCGGGCTCGAGGCCCTCTCGCGCGGCGCGCGCGAAGTGGTGTTCGTGGAGGAGGCCCCGGCGGCCGCCCGCACCTTGAGGGAAGAGCTCGAGCGTCTCGGCGGTAGCGCCTCAGGGCGGGTCGTGCAGACCTCGGCCGCGCAGTTTCTCGCGCTGCCCGCTGAGCCCTTCGACGTCCTATTCCTCGATCCCCCTTTTGGCGGGGGCGCTTTGGCAGATGCCGTGCAGCGCATCGATGCCGGGGGATGGGTGAAGAGCGGTGGCTGGGTGTACTTGGAATGCGAGCGCGCGGCCGGCGCGCCGGCGCTGCCGGCGCATTGGGAGCTTCGCAAATCGAAGTCGGCGGGTGAGGTGGGGTATCATCTGGCGCGCGTTGGCGCGCGAGCCGAACAATGAACAAGAGAAACGCAGTCTATCCAGGGACCTTCGATCCCATCACCAACGGCCACCACGACATCGTGCGTCGGGCGGCCAGTATTTTCGATCGCTTGGTGGTCGCCATCGCCGCCAATCCCCACAAGGCGCCGTTGTTCACGCTCGAGCAGCGGGTCGATATGGCGCGCCGCGTGCTGACCGACGTGCACAACGTGGAGGTCGTGGGGTTCGTCGGCCTGACCGTCGACTTTGCGCGCAAAAATGGCCTGTCGGTGATCGTGCGGGGGCTCCGTGCCGTGTCGGATTTCGAGTTCGAGTTTCAGTTGGCTAACATGAACCGGCACATTTCGCCGGAAATCGAGTCGGTCTACATGACCCCGCAAGAGCAATACACCTTCATCTCCTCGTCGCTGGTTCGTGAGATCGCCGTGCTCGGCGGCGACGTATCCGAGTTCGTTCACCCTCTGGTGGAAATCGAGCTGAAGCGGCATCGCAAGGTTTGAAAGGCGTGGCCGCAGCATCGCGCAGGCTCGCCGTCGCGATCGGCTTCGCCTGCTTGGCGCTCGGCGCGGCGTTCGCGCCGGATGCGCCGCCCGTGGCGCGCGAGGGCGCGCGCGCGCCCCGCACGGCCGCGGTCCTGCACAAGGGGGCCATTGCCAGCGCGTACCCCCTCGCGAGTCAGGCGGGCCAACAGATCCTTGCGCAGGGCGGCAACGCCTTCGATGCCGCGGTCGCGGTGTCGGCGGCGCTCGCAGTGGTCGAGCCTACGAGCTCGGGACTCGGCGGGGGCGGCTTCTATCTGCTGTACCGCCAATCCGACGGCTTCGAGACGATGCTCGATGCGCGCGAGAAGGCCCCGGCCGCTGCGACTCGCGACATGTATCTGGATGCGGCGGGAAATCCCATCGAGCGCGCCTCGATCGATGGCCCGTTGGCGGCCGCCATTCCGGGCGAGCCCGCCGCGTTCGACTACCTGGCGCGCCGCTTCGGCAAGCTCCCGTTGAAGACGAGCTTGCAGCCGGCGATTCGACTCGCTCGGGAGGGGTTTCCCTTGTACGCGCGGCTACAGTCCGCGATTCGCTTCAAGCGCGAGCTCTTGCTCAAGAAACCCGACGCCGCCAAGGTGTTCCTCACGCCGGACGGAGGCGTACCGGCACTCGGCGAGTCGATCAAGCAGCCGGATCTTGCCGCCACGCTCGAGGCGATGGCGGCCGAGGGGGCGAAGGGCTTTTACGGCGGACGGGTCGCCGAGGACCTCATCGCCGGGGTGCGCGCGGGCGGTGGCCTCTGGACGCTCGAGGACCTCGCGGCGTACCGCGTGGTCGAGCGCAAGCCCCTGGTCGGGGACTACCACGGCGCGCGCATCGTGTCTGCCTCGCCCCCCTCCTCGGGAGGCGTCGCGCTCCTGGACGCGCTCAATATCCTCGCGGGTTTCGATTTCCAGCGCCTCGACGGCGCGACGCGCAAGCACCTCGTCATCGAGGCGATGCGCCGAGCCTACCGCGATCGCGCGGTCGATCTGGGCGACCCGGATTTCGTCACGATGCCGATCGCGCGCTTGACCAGCGAAGACTATGCGGCGGGTCAGCGCTCCAGCATTCGCCTGGACAAGGCATTGCCGAGCGACATGCTGCCCGGCATCGAGTCCCCTGCGCTCGGCCAGCAAACCACGCACTTCTCGGTGCTCGATTCGAGCGGCAACCGGGTGGCGGCCACCATCTCGATCAACTTG
>Ga0187784_10004150_pt1 | contig 11711 bp, 8 predicted proteins | sample 1015_SJ02_MP15_2_FD_132964 | JGI IMG/M metagenome (GOLD analysis project Ga0187784, IMG submission 132964) | Tropical peat soil microbial communities from peatlands in Department of Meta, Colombia - 1015_SJ02_MP15_20_MG | ecosystem: Environmental > Terrestrial > Soil > Wetlands > Peat | place... | reverse complement strand
CCGCCGAAATAGCAACCCACCGCCCCCGCACCCAGCACAGCAATGCGTGGCCAGTTTCCCTCCACCGTTCGTCACCCCCCGAAGAGCGAGTAGGCAGATAGGCAGTGGGCAGATGGGCAGGTGGGCAGTGGGGCGGTAGCGCAACTCGGTTTCGGCGGCCAGCGGGCTAGAGTGGCCGTCACTCCGCACTGCTCGCGGAGAGCCCCATGACCGACCTGCCCATCTGCCTACCTGCCCACCTGCCCATCTGCCCACTGCCTACCTGTCCGCTGTGCCATTGGGCTTAAAGCGATATCCGTCCGGGTCTTTGCCGCGCACGTGCCGCCACCACACTTGAAAGGTCGGAACGTTGATCGTAATGATGAATAGTTTGCGCAGCTTGCCGGGCGGCGGCTGGAGAGGGCGCACACCGTGCCAGGAATGGTCGGTGCGCTCGAAAAGCAAGCTGCCGTTTCCCCGCGGGTCGATTTCGGCGCCGACTTGCAGGTCATCAAAGGCGGGAGCGGAATGGGGTTTGAAGCGTCCTTGATCGTCCAGAATCAGGATATGCCCTCCCCAGCTCGCATCCCAATCTGCATCCGTATTGAAATAGAAGATGTGCGTGGCCAGCTTGCGCCGCGCGTCGCAGTGCGGGGAGACAGCGCAACCTTGCCAGGCAAAGTACCACTCCATGGTCAGGATCAAGCGCTTGCCGGTTTCCGGACCGAACATCCGGCCGAGAAACGACATGTATTTTTCCCCATAAAGCTCTGCGATGAAATCCTTCCACGGTTGCGCCAAGCTGAGTCCCGGCAAATAGTGCAGAAGATAACGATCATGGCTGCCTTGTCCATAGGCCCGTTTCTTGCCAACCTGGCGTTCGAACAGCGACACATCCGGAAGCGTTTCACGTAAGCTCTCGAAGCCCTCGGGAGTCAATGTGTTTTGGATGTTGACCCAGGGGTAGGGGCGCTGTTGCTGGAACATTTCAGGGCGAACCGCATTTATAGAGGTCTGGTTCAAGTACTCCATAATCCCCCCTCGCACTTTGTCAGTGCCCTTTCACCTTTAGCCTTTCAAAACCGCTAGACTGGGCCTCCCTGTGCCGTCTCTTGCTGGGTTTGCGTTTCGGCTTGCTTGGCCGTCATGAAATAGACCAGATTGCGCCTCAGAAGTCAAGCATGACTCAGCCCGGAGCGGAGCAGCTTGAAGCGGCGGCGATCCCCTGCCCGCAGGATCGCTAGGCGGCTTAATGCCCGCCTCTCCCTCAAATGGCGCCAACCCTAGCGTTCATGAAAAATTGACCTCTTGCCTGGCCACTCTTCACCGGCACGGTTTAGGTAAGCTTTCCCAAGGTGGGACGCTTGTCTGTAGCCTCCAGCGAAGGCATGAGATTCAACGGATCATCACCGGCAGCAAATGTCAGATGAATCCCCTCACCCTCCGCTGGACACTCGGCCTTCAGGACGGTTTCTTGGCTTCCTTATACCCTTCCAAGGAATGGTTATGATCCTTATAATACTTGCCAGCGTCGTTCAGCTCTTTCGACCCCGCCTTGGTATGGCAGTACGTGCACGCCTTTCCCTCTTTCTTGGCATACTCCGGCTTGGCATGGCCGAGTGGGACGATAACAGCGCAGAATGCGGCGATAACAAGAATCCCCAGAAGCTTTTTCATTGAACACCTCTATTTGGAGTTATCGAAGCCTAATCACAAAGGGCTATTCTCTTACAGACGTCCTAGAAGAATCAAATTATCACCACCAAGGCGCCAAGTCACAAAGAAAAACACTCTCTCAGGCCTTGCTTGGTGTCCTGGTGTCTTGGTAGTGATCATTCCCGTCTACTGCCCTCCCTGGAGTTCTTGCAGAATCTTGGGATTGGATTCATCCATGGCCAGCAGGTTGTGGCAACTGTTGCAATCCTGGGTGATGACCTGGCCGTCCTTGGACTTATGATCTCCGTCGTGGCACCGGAAGCATCCCGGAAAATCCATGTGACCCAGGTTATTGGCGTACGTGCCCCATGTAACATGCATTTCCGGGAAGACGTTGCTGTCGTAAATGGAAACCAGCGCCTTAGCGGCTTCCTCCACCTCGGAGTGCTTACTGTTGTAAAGGGCAAAATAGTTGTTGCGGTAGTACGCTCTCAAGTTTTCCGGAATCTTCGTCTCAGCCGCAAGGCGGTTCGGATAACTCCGCTTGAGTATCTCAATCGAGACCTTGTGCACAAAGGGCAGCGACGGGTTGATGCGTCCTGCTGCCATCTCAGCGTTCACGGCGTCTTCCGGCAAATGGAAGGTGTGGCTGGGCCGATTGTGACAGTCCATGCAATCCATCAGGCGCCGTTCGCCATGGGCCAATAACTCAGGCTTGGGTGGAGTCCCAGCAGAGACAAACTGCGTATACTTCCCATCCGCATTTCGGTGCTCGACCCAGGGAACCACCTGCCGCTTCTCGTCCGACGCAATGTAATTAATAAGCCCCAAGTGCCACCCGTGAATGCCCGTGTTTTTCAGCGCCGGACTGAGTCCGCCAATATGCATCAGGAGCACGCTGGTGGTGGAGGAGTTCTTCTCATCATCCCCGAATTTGTGTTTGACGAGGAGCTTGTCTTCGGAGAACTTCTCCGGCCAATGGCACTGGTCACAAGTCTGGGCCGCGGGACGGAGATTGTGGATGGGGACGGGAATCGGACGTGGGTAGAGGTTGAAAGTTACCGCTATGACTTGATAGGTGCCCGAGATTTTCGAACGCACGAACCAGGGCGCTCCCGGTCCGATGTGGCATTCGACGCAAGCCACGTGGGAGTGCGGCGAGCCTAAGTAAGCGGTGTATTCGGGCTGCATCACGGTGTGGCAAGTGGCCCCGCAGAAGCTCACCGAATCCATATAGACGACTCCCCGGTAGCTGGCGAGCACGAAGAGCGGCACATTGATAGCGCTCATCATGACCACGAATGCTGCGGTGCGGCGAAATTCCTCGCGCGAAAACGAAACCAATGGATATTCCCGGGGAAGGGTACCCAAGCGGCGCCGATGGCGGTATTCCCGGTATATACCGATGGGAATCAACACGAGTCCCAGGACAAACGCCCCAGGCAAAACCAGAAATACGATGATGCCTAAATAGGGATTGAAAGAATAACCCAAGACCTGTGAAAGAAAAGTGAAGATTATGGTGATAGCCGACGTGGTCGCCAGCGCCACTCCAATGCGGCTGATCCAGTTCTGGCTGAGGTAAACGATGGGACGTACTAGCCGGCGAAGTCTCCCCCCCCCACCCCCCTCGGGTTCATCGGGAACCGTTCCGCTGCTATCCCTTCCGTCAGTTTCGGTCAAGCGACAGGCCTCCTCGCCGGCGCGATTCGTCTGAGACAGAGCCACGCAGAACCGCTCCGTTCTTCATTTGAGTTCGCCGGGATGACGAGCCTTATGTTTACTGACAACCCCTGACACGAACCTCTAGCGCGCCGTCATTATATTACGTTCGCTGGCTGCGGCGCACGGCCAAAAAGAGCAGCGCAGGCCGGCCGCATCTGCTCCGGCCATCCGGCGGGCCGTTCCCCACCTCAGGATTGGTGTATACTCACTCAGGCCAAGAACCCCCACGGAGTTCAAGGCTCAAACCTCGGAGGGATTGCGAAAGTCATGAATCGCACACTACTGTTTTGTTCGTTGCTTCTCCTCGTGGCATCGACGGTTCTCGGTCAGGTGCCGCAGCGAACTCAGCCGCCGCCGCTGGTTTCTCCGGAGGTTTGGTCTGACAATCGCGTTACTTTCCGCCTCCGCGCCCCGAACGCCAAGGAGGTCTTGCTGGCCCGTGAGGGGGCGCAGCCGGTGGCCATGCAGAAGGACGACGAAGGGGTTTGGAGCATCACCACTGACCCGCTGGAGCCGGATTTCTACGGATACTCGTTTGTGGCCGACGGCGTGCACTTGATCGACCCCTCGAACCACCTGATGAAGCCTAACCTCCTCGACCCCCAGAGCGTGGTGCACGCTCCGGGACTGGCCTCGTTGCCCTGGGAGGTCAATGACGTTCCGCACGGCGTCATCCATCATCATTTCTATCATTCGGCGATCGTCGGCGACAATCGGGACTATTACGTCTATACTCCGCCCGGCTACAGTCCTAACGGGCAAAAAGCCTACCCGACGCTCTACCTCTTACACGGATTCAGCGATGACGCCAGCGCCTGGACCGCCGTCGGGCACGCTCACGTGATCCTTGACAACCTGTTTGCCCAGGGAAAGGCCAAGCCGATGATTGTGGTGATGCCTCTCGGCTACGGCGCACCAGAGATCCTCTCGCAAGGTGTGGCGTCGTTTCGCGACCTCAGCCTACGCCAACGCAACTTCCAGAGGTTTCGTGAGGCCCTAATCAACGAAATCCTTCCCCAGGTGGAGGCGTCTTATCAGGTGGCGAAGGACCGCAATTCCCGAGCCATCGCGGGCCTCTCCATGGGAGGCGCTGAGTCTCTCCTGACCGGACTGAATACGCTTAACGACTTCGCCTGGATCGGGGCCTTCAGCTCGGGCGGGGTTCCTGACGATTTCCAGACGGATTTTCCAGGACTCGATTCCAGTGTCAACGCGCAACTGCGATTGCTTTGGATTGCTTGCGGCACCGACGATCGTCTCATCGAAATAAATCGCAAGTTCCGTGATTGGCTCAAGGCGAAGGGAATTCAGCACACCGACATCGAAACGCCGGGCGCTCACACCTGGATGGTGTGGCGGCGCAATCTGGCTGCCTTCGCACCGCTCTTATTCCGATGACAGCGTCGCCGGTGACGCGGGCGGAATGGCCGCGCTACATCGATTGCAGTCACTCTGTCCTGAAAGTCTCGCTAGCCTCATGTACCGCAAGTTCATGGCATAAGTCAGCCCGCCACGGCGGGCCGCAGAATTGAGCCTACAGCGTGAGAATCTGTGAGTTAACCGACGGACGAAGGACCCGGTCCCACGCAAAGGCGCAAAGTACGCAAAGTTCGCAAGGAAAACCAACGGATTCTCCTCTGCGCTTCTTTGCGCCTTCGCGCCTTGGCGTGAGCTGTTTTAATTTTCCACAGCTTCTGAGCCGTGGGGTCTAGGTGATTCCTTCTCACCCATCCCCCTCCCCCGCCCGGCGGGAGGGGGAACAAAAAGGGGGTGGGGGACCGCTCCTCCCAGGGCTTTCGCCTTGGGCTAAGTTATTCCGCCCCTAACGGGGCTGAAAACCGCGATCTCGGAAGCCTGATTTAATGAACGAACTTCCGTGATACGATAATAGGACGATACCCGCCGTTCGACGTTAACAAGAGGACGCGCCGTGTGGAATCGCTTCCAAACTCTTCTTCTGGCACTAATTCTCAGTTCTGTTTCAATCCTCCCCGGCTGCGGAGGCGGCGGGGGCGCGTCCTCGCCCCCGCAACCGATCGGGATAAGCCTTTCTGTGAGTTCGTTGACCATCTATCAGAACGGCGCCTCGGGGACTGTCAACGTGACCGTTACACGGCCGGCCAGCGACGCCAACGCTGTCACACTCACCGTGTCGCCGGCGCTCAGTTCGATGAACGTGAGTATCCAATCGCCCGGCACAAGTAACACCGGCTCGGTCAGCTTTGCCACCGGCGGCCCGATCCCTCTCCCCAGCCAGGGCATTGCCGCCGCCGCTTCAACGCCTTCGGGGACCTATAACCTCACCATCACGGCGATCGATGGGACGACCACCGCCAGCGCGTCGTTGGCATTAACAGTCGGCATCGCGGCGGTTGTGGCCGACGCCATCGATTCCACCCTGGGCGTCAACGGCCGGTTGCAGGAGGCCCTGTCCACTTCCTTTCAACTGGCATCTTGGGCCGATCAATTCTTCGTGCAGTTTCCTTCCGCCACAACACCTCTCGGAACTCTCGATCCCCACCATATCCGCATGCAGGTGCTCGAGCGGGACATACCGGAAACCGCCGCGGGAGTTTGGGATTTCTCCTATCCCGACGCCATCATCAATCCCATTATGAGCGTCACCGACCATAGCCCGGAATACCAGATCGCGAAGGCCCCTGCTTACATGTATGACGGCTCGGGAAATCTGCTCGATCCGACTTTCAAAGCGTTCGGCGCCTACGCGGCGGACTTGGTCAGGTATTACAACACCCCGGCCGGGATTACCGACGCGACCTCCTGCAACAAGAGCCCGTGCGTCTCCACTCCTCCCAACGGCCTGGGCCGCGTGGACTATTGGGGCATCTACAACGAACCGAACATTAACGACGAATTCAATGACAGCACCGCGCCCAGCTCTCCCGGTCCGCAAAACTACGTGAACATGTACAACGTGGTGGTCCCCCAGATGCAAGCGGTGGATGGCGCCATCAAGTTCGTCGCCGTCGAGTTGGCCGATTTCGGCAGCGAAGCCAGTAACTACATCCCTACGTTTGTCCAGAACGTGACCGCGCAGGTGGATGTGCTCGCCACGCACTTCTACGCCTCGTGCAATCAGAAAGACACCGACCAGACACTCTTTGACGCGATCACTCAGTTCGTCCCGCAAATTCAATACCTCTATGCACAGCTTCAGACCAAGCCTGCCCTGTCAGGCGTGCCTGTCTGGATGACCGAAAACAACGTCAACGCCGACTACGACGCGGGGGGTGGTATCAGCGCCTGCAACGGAACGCCGTTTGTTCTGGACCAGCGCGGCTCGAGTGCCTTCTTCGCTGCTTGGCGACCGACGGTCTTCTCCATGTTCGGTAAGGTAGGTCTACAAGCGTTGTATCACTGGGACTTCGCCGACGACGCGCAATTCGGCGAGATCAACGCCTCAAACATGGCGCTTCAACTCAGCTATTGGGTGGACTATTGGCTGGGTCAGTATTTCCCCTCGAACGCGGACGTCACTCCGACCGGAGCCGAGATCCTGCAACTGGGCGTCAGTGAAAACTCCAGCGTGGAAACCCTGGCGATAAAGAACGGCGATGGCAGCGTGGTGGTGATGGTCGCCGATCACGCCGTCCAATCGAGCACGGACAATAATGGGCCGGGCGATCCCCGCGTGGTGGCAATTGACCTTTCAGGCCTTGGAACATTTTCCTCTGCCTCGTTGCTCACCATTGATAAGAACACGAACGTCGCCGCCGGACCCACCGCCACACCGGTTACCCCTGCGGCAAAAATGACGATTCAGTTGGGAGGCTATGGCGTGGCGTTCTTGAAACTGCTGCCCTGATGAACCGCGAGGGAGCCTTCGCGACGAGGAATCTCGGAGTGCGGCAGCGAAGCTGCCGCCTTGGAATCGGGGCAGAAAAGGCGGCAGCTTCGCTGCCGCACTCCAGGGCGCTGCGCGGGTCTGCATGGTTTTCCGGGTGGCCGTCAGCCGACAGCCTTGGCGTGTTTTCACTCAGACTACGAAGGGGCGGGAAGGCCAGCGCTATTTCTTGAAGTCTGCGGCCGCGCGTTGGTACGCCGCCTCGAGATTCTTCATTGCCGCCTCGAGGTTCGGCTTCATGTCGCGCCAGGCTTGCTGGCTGGTAGTTTTGAACTTTTCAAGTTGCTGTTGGATGCTCGCTCGCTGCCGATCCAAGGCGGCGATCTGCCGGTCAAACTCCTTTCGGGCCTCACTGCTTTGCTTGCTGGCTTTGGCGTTTAAGGCATCGATTTTTCGCTTGAGCTCCCGGAGCCTTGCCTCGGCTTTTTCCTGATAGCTATCTCTTCCTTGGCTGGCATTTGCACGCTCTCCGTTCTTTTGCTGCGTCTGCGCCGCTTCCTGGCAATAGCACGGAATACACGTCAACAAGACCAAGGCCAGAAGAAATGGCAGCCTTCTCATAATCCTTGCCTCCTCCCCCACCCAGAACCAGTATAAATCAAACCACCAAGACACAAAGACACGAAGCAAGGAGGCATTTGACCAAGAACGAGTCCTTCTCGGTGTCTTTGTGTCGTCGTGGTTTACGGCGTGTCTGAAGTGCGGACAAACGACACGCCTTTGGCTTCCGGGCCAGCGGAGATGATGGCTATGCCAAAACAGAGCACCACGATGGCGAGGCTTCCCATGGATGTCGAGTAGCTGAAGTGTTCACCGAGCACCGCCTCGATGTAGCCAATCGACGAGGCAATCAGTACTCCGCACTGGTAAGCCAGGCCCGGGAAGAATCCCCGAAGCTGGGGTGGCGACAGCTCATTGATGTGCGCTGGAATCACGCCCCAGGCGCCTTGCACCATAAACTGCAGGATGAAAGCCCCTAGAATGATCAGAGGCTTGTTCGGCGCCATGATCCATAAAGGAACAGCAGCCAATCCGAGCGATTCCGCCCAGACCATGGCGCGCCGCCTGCCCCGGCGGTCGGAGAAATGACCAAAGGTGAGGCCGCCCAGAATCGCACCCAGCATCGAGAGGCCCGTCGTCAGCGCGGTGGCGTCCACGCCGAAATGACGCTGGCGTTGAAGAAAGGTGGGGTACAAATCCTGCGTCCCGTGGGAGATGAAATTCATGGCTGCCATCAGCGCAACCAGGTAGAAGAACAGGCGCGAGTTCCTGAAAATGGCGCGCCGGTAGGTGGACCAGTCGGTGCGCGACTCTTGCCACGCCTGGGGATCTTCGACGCGCAGGCAAATCAGCATGGTCAACAGTCCCGGCGCGGCGCCCACAAAGAACATGGCGCGCCAGCCCCAGTGCGGAAAGATGGTGTAGTAGGCGAGGGCGGCCAGCACATTGCCGAGCGCGTAACCCTCCTGGAGCAACCCGGAGAGAATGCCTCGCCACTTGGGCGGCGCCGACTCCATGGCGAGCGACGCGCCCACGCCCCAATTGCCTCCCATGCCGATTCCATACAGCAACCGGAGAATGAAGAACTGCGTGTAGTTCTGCGCCAGGCCGGACATCACCTCCATCAGGGAGAAAAACCCGACGTTAGCCAGCAGCACCAGGCGCCGGCCGTAATGATCCGCCAGCAGGCCAAAAACCAAAGCCCCCACGGGCCGCATCGCCAGCGTGATGGTGAGCGTCAAAGCAATGGCAGGAATCGAACGGCCAAAATTCCTGGCCACCGCGGAGAGAACGAACACCACCACGAAGAAGTCAAATGCGTCAAGCGTCCAGCCAAGAAAGCCGGCCGAAACAGCGTAGCTGGCGTTGCTGCGGCTGTCCTCGAGATTCATGGTTTCTCCCCACCAAGGAACAAAGAGACAAAGTGAGTTAGAGATTCTACACCTGTTTAGCAATGAAGCAGCGCCATCGGCTAGCGATTTCTGCGCGCTATTTCCCGCCCGCCACCACAATCGATCCCAGGCGAATAAGTAAACTCGGCGCCGATCTTCGTTCCACCGGCTTGCGGGGCCTAATGAAACCAGACGACGCTGCACAGCGCCGCGCTGGCGGCGAAAACCGCGGCGGCGAGATATTCGAGTCGTCGACGACGTGGATGAGTCTCGGACGCCATACAATGGGCGACATTATAAGTCAATGGGATGGTAACGGCGGCAGGCAGGCATCGTCGGCTGTTTCGGCCCTTGGGGGGAGCCAACCTGGACCCCGTTGCTGACGTAAATTGGCGACTGCTTATCGACAAGAATATTGATGCAGAATCCTCGTCGCCGGCACTGAGGTGAAGCGAGGAAGGTTTTCCGGATGATCGCCGTCGCCGCGCAGGGGTTGCCTTGGGCGTCTCGCTTACCGGGAGTCTGTTGTCATGCCGCTGTGTTCGGCTCGGGAGGGCGTGGATTCCGCATCAGGTGTGGCAAGAGCGCCGCCTGCTTCGGCAGAGACTGTACCGCCAGGCTGCCCCGCTTGGTGTTGCGCCAGTAAGCAAAATCTTCGCAGTATCTAACCAATTCCCTGGCAGCAATTCTCAGAGCGTAGGCAGCCTCAGGAGACAAATCAGGAAGATCATTCGGCGACATATCCACCTCCGTGGGGAACGAAGATTATAGCACGAGTCCACGATCGGGATGCATCGGACTGACAAGGGTCACAAAGTCCCAGGGACTTCTTGTTGAGGGAACGGGTTAATGTCAGAACTGATCGGGTACGACAAGGCGAAATGGCCATGACTTCTCGACTCGAGCCCAGGCAGCCGTTGTGGCCGCGCTTGCGTAATTTCATTCGTTGCCGCTGAGCCTGCCCAGTTGCTGACGCCGGAACCCTCCGCAGATCGCCTCGAGCTCGGTGGGCGCCGGGGCCTTTAAGCGGCGACGAGTTCTTTGTCGCGATGGAAGGCGAGATACTCCGCGGCCTTATCCTTTCCCATATACCTCTCCAAAATCTTCGGATCAGTTTGGGCGAGGTCCACTAGGATAAGTGCGTCGAGCACATTACTGAAATTCGGGTCGACGTTGAAGTCCAGAACCTTTCCACCCAGCTTCAAATAGTGCTTCAGGAGGATGGGAATCCCGGTGCAGTTCGATTCAATGTCGGAGATTATGGTGGAGAGTTCGTCGAGGTTGTTTCCAATTAGTTCCACAGTCTTGCGCGCAAGACCTCGATCCTTCACGGGGTGAAACGGAGTCCTCGGCTTTACGGTGGCGGACAGGCTGTTGGAAGTGTAGTGGGATCGCAGGAACGACACCATGAGTTGCTGCGAAAGGGGCTGGTACCGGTTGCTGATGCTAACGGCGCCAAACAGGATTTGGTACCTGGGATGTTTCAAGACAAACTTGCCGATACCTTTCCACAACATGGGAAGTGCTCCCAGGCTGTTTTGATACTCGGGGCGGACGAAGGATCTCCCCATCTCGAGCGCACACCCGACTCGGTCCTCGAAGCCGGAAGTGAGATTGAAGAGCGTGCTGGTATAAAGGCCGCGCAAGCCCGCGGCAGGCAGAATCTCATCGGTTGGGCCGAGCCGGTAGCCCCCCACCAATTGGCCGCTGCTCGCATTCCAGAGGAACAAGTGCATGTAAGTGGCGTCGAATTCGTCCAGATCGCACGATTTTCCCGAACCTTCACCCACGGTGCGGAATGAGATTTCCCTTAGCCTTCCGATCTCCCCCAGGGTGTGCGGGATTTGCCAAGCGCGCGCGAAGAATGCCACCAATTCGCCGGCGGCCACCAAGCGCTGCGCGGACGGCAAGCTTTCGATCTCTTTCCGGAGCTGTTGACGGGGAAGTTCCGATGCAATCGGCTGTGGTATCGGTCTGCGCGTTCTGCGTGGCCACAGGGGCTCTCGAGGTTCACGCAGCGGCGCATGGTTGTGCGAAAGGGCATACGTCCGGTGGCGCAGATAGGCCATCAAGTCGCGATCGGTTTTGAAGCCATCCAGCCGATTAAAGGATATGGGGCTGCCGATGCGCAGCGCGATGGTCTTGTCGCGCTTGTTCAGGAACTCCTGTGGAAGCAGAGCGGTGCGCAAGCGCGGGTGGACAAGGCCAAGGACCTGGAAGGCGAGGCCATTGGCCCCACTGAAACAAACCGGCAAGGCGCAGGCGCCGGTGCTGCGGATGATGCGGGCAATCGATTCATTCCACTCGGGGTCGGTCACCTGGCGGGAGGGGAGGTCAAGGTGCGAAACTTCCCCGGCCGGGAAGACCGCCAGCATCCCACCACGCCTCAACCAGGACAAAGTTTCCCTCAATGCTGGGACGTTGGCATACGTGGAAGTTTGGCGCGCATAGGGGTCCACCAGGATAAATAGGTCCCGCAGTTCGGGAATACTCCCCAGAAGGAAGTTCGCCATGACTTTCACGTCCGGCCGCACCGAACGAAGAACAGTGACTAGAATGATGCCCTCGATGGCTCCGAAGGGATGATTGGAAGT
>Ga0187784_10004148_pt1 | contig 11712 bp, 13 predicted proteins | sample 1015_SJ02_MP15_2_FD_132964 | JGI IMG/M metagenome (GOLD analysis project Ga0187784, IMG submission 132964) | Tropical peat soil microbial communities from peatlands in Department of Meta, Colombia - 1015_SJ02_MP15_20_MG | ecosystem: Environmental > Terrestrial > Soil > Wetlands > Peat | place... | reverse complement strand
GCGCAAGGCCAACGCGCTGTATTACGAGTTCGAGGAAGTCGGCATGAACAAGCAGCTCGGCTATACCTCGCCGGCCGATTTGACCGATCTCTATCCGCAGTTTTACTGGAACAGCGTTTCGTCACACATCCAGAGCGCTATTCGCTATCTCAACGTCACCTCGACCGGACGGCAATGGATCGCCAATCTCTACAGCAACGTCTTCCGCGCCGAGCGCGACCTCACCCTGAGCGGCCCGCAGCGCTAGAGCCACTCCGTCTCGCAGAGCGTTTCGCCGCGGCCTGAATGGCGGCAACCTCTTGAGCTGTGCTCGACCTCTCCCCGATGACCGGCAGAAATGGCCTAAGGACATCCGATGCCCGAGCAGTGGAATAAATACGGCCCGACCGCGGCGCGCAAACACGGCAAGCCGGGCCGCCAAGTGCGGCCGCAGAGCGTGACCGTCGACATTCATTCGCACGTCGATGTGCCGGCGGCGGCGAAGTTTGTCGCGCCGCACCTCGATATGACGAGCATTCCGCTTGCCCATTTCGCCACGCCGGAGTCCAAGGCACTCACCCAGAAACAGGCCGCCGACATCGCCGCGCGGCGCGATCACGCGCATCGGCTCGCCGATCTCGACGCCATGGCCATCGACGTGCAGCTGGTCGCGCCACCGCCGTTGCAATGCTACTACACGGTGCCGCTCGATATCGCGGTGCAAGCCGCGCAGATCGTCAACGACGGCATCGCGGAGTTTTGCGGCAAATACCCCGACCGGCTCAAGGGCTTCGGCTCGGTGCCGATGCCTGATGGGCATGAAGCGGCCAAGGAACTTGAGCGCTGTGTCAAGCAGCTCGGCTTCACCGGCGTCGAGGTCTTGACCAACGTCGCCGGCAAGGAATTGTCCGCTCCCGCGTTCGCGCCGTTCTGGAAAAAGGCCGAAGAGCTCGGCACGCTCGTCATGATTCATCCTAACGGTTTTACCGAGGGCTCGCGCTTCGAGCGCTTCTATTTCAACAACGTCATCGGCAATCCGCTGGAGACCACGATTGCGCTGCATTACCTGATCTTCGACGGCGTGCTCGAGCGGCATCCGAAGCTGAAGCTGCTCGCGGTGCACGGCGGCGGCTATCTCGGCGCTTATCCCGGACGCATCGACCACGCCTGGGGCGCCCGCTCGGACAGTCACGGCAGCCTGCCGCAGCCGCCGACCACCTATCTCAAACGCATCTACGTCGACACCGTGGTGTTTACGCCCTACCAGCTCGCCGAACTGGTCCGCGTGTTCGGCGCCGACCATGTCGTGATGGGCACCGATTATCCGTTCGACATGGCCGACTATGATCCGGTCGGGCACATCGCTGCAGCCGAAGGCTTCGACGCCGCAACCGTGGCGGCGCTCGCCGGCGGCAATTCCAAGCGGCTGCTCGGCCTTTGATCGCGAGCGCGGGCCGGTCGCAAAATGACGGCGCGCGCCGTCACTTCGCTCCGGGTGCCGCCGGGGCCGGAGCCGGAGCCGGAGCCGGAGCGGGTGGTGGCGCCGGTGACGCCACTGGGGGCGGGGGAGGTGGCGGCGGTGGCGGCGGGTTCACCGTGCGGAAATACACGTCGCCCGGTAGTACCACCATCACGAAGCTCGTCGGCGTCTGCGTCGGTCCGAACGGGCCCGGGATCTGGTGCGACACCGGCGGCAGGCTTTTGAGATAGGCCGCGATCGCCAGCGCATCCGATTTGGTCATGTTGACGTAATTGCGCCACGGCATTGGCGGCGCGAGCATGCGGCCCTCCGGCGTCGTGCCCTTGGTCAATGCGGTCGCGATCTGCTCCGGCGTCCAATTGCCGAGCCCGGTGGCCTTGTCAGGCGTTAGATTGGGGCCGACGAACACGCCAAGCCCGGGAACTGCGAAACCGACATCGGAGCCGCCGAGGAATCTGCTGGTATCCTCTTTGCCGAGGAAATGACCGGGGGTATGGCAATCGGTGCAGCTGCCGATGCCGACCAGATACTTGCCACGCGCAACCATCTGCTTGTTCACGGTTGGCGGCTTCTCCGCCGCCCGCGCTTTGAGAGGCGGCAACGCCAGCGCGGCGGCAAGCGCGCATGAAATGAACCCGATCCAGCGGCCTACCGCGGCGTGGCGGGAGAACCTTGCTTCGGAACGGCAAGAAGATGCAATTGCGTGGTCGCGCATTTCACACTCCTCGTTCGTGCGGGATAGGGCCCGGTTAAGCGTTACGGCCGACCTTTGGTGGCGTCAACGGCAATGATGCACCCTGAGACAAGACTTCGCAGCGTAACGGCTCCGTTGCCGCCGCTAGCTTCGCCGCTTTTTCGCCGGCCGCAACCGGTGCACCGTCGCCGCGACGCCGGCGCTCTTGCGCAGCGCGTCTTTCAGATCGAACGACCGGCCATGCTTTTGCAATAGATCGCGAAACGCCTCGTCGGCAAGTTCCTGGAAATCCTTCATCTGGTCGCGGCCGAGCAGGTCGATCTGCCGCCAGGTCTCGTCGTCGAACTGTACGCGCTTGCCCGGCATCAGCCCGCCTTGCGGTGCCGCGCCTGGGCGCGGGTCGGCTTTTTGGCGGACCGCGCGCTTGGCCGCGGCGGTGCCCGCCGCGCCATGCCGCGGCCGCCGCCCTTGACGCTTTGCCGCAGCGCATCCATCAGATTGATGACGTTCGTCGGCGCACGCTCCTTGGGCCGCTCGATCTTCTCACCCCGCTGCTTGCGCCGTAACAGATCCTTCAGCGCGTCTTCGTATTCGTCCTTGAACTCGGTCGGCTTGAAATGGCCGGTCTTGGTCTCGACGATATGGATCGCGAGATCGATCATGTCCTTGGGAATCTTTCCGTCTTCGATAGCGTCGAAATAGTCGGCCTCGTTGCGGACCTCGTAGGGATAACGCAAGGTGAGGCCGACCATACCCTTGCCGCGCGCTTCGAGCGCGATGACGTGCTCGCGCGAGGTGAACACCACCTTGCCGACTGCCACCATGCCCTCCTTGCGGATCGCCTCGCGGATCACCGCGAAGGCCTGTTGACCGACGTCGCCGTCGGGCACGATGTAGTAAGGATCGCGCAGGTAAAGCTCGTCGATCTCGGCGCGCGGCACGAATTCGTCGATGTCGATGACGTGCTTGGACTCGATGGCAACCGCCTCGAGTTCGTCAGGTTCGAGCTCGATATATTCGCCCTTGGCGATTTCGTAGCCCTTGACGATGTTCTCGTTGTCCACCTCGTCGCCGGTTTCGGCGTCGATTTTCTTGTAACGGATGCGGTTGCCGGTTTCCTTGTTGATCTGGTGGAAGCTGATTTTCTCGCGCTCCGAGGTCGCCGGAAACAATGCGATCGGGCAGGAGACGAGGGACAGCTTGAGATAGCCTTTCCAATAGGGGCGGGGCGCCACGGTACTACTCCACAATCGGGAAAAACGCGGATTCAACGATAGCAGGGAAGGCGCCTTCCACACAGCGGAAGTTCGCCGCGGCGTTTCTTCTTTGTTCTATCCGGCCCCAAGCCTAAACTTCGCCGGGTGCAATGATTCGCGAGCAGGACCATGCCGGCGGCAAATACGGCCAGAACCAAGACGCGGCTGTTTCACGCCAAAATGCTGGTGACGCGGCTCGAAGAGTGGTGCGTGGAAGCTGAAAATTCGGAGCAGGCGCGCCAACTCCTTGCCGCCGGCGCCGGCCACCGCTTGACCCCCGGCGAAAGCATCCAGGTCGAACTCGAGCACCTGTTCGACGATTAAATTTTTTTCACAATTGCTTTAACCATTGCCGCGCTCGCCGAGGCAAAGACCAGCGTAATCGGCCGCAATTAAACGAATTTCGTTAGTCGATCGGCGCGGCGGAGGGCGGTGCCTTACGGCCGCCGCGTTGATGAACGGCGGCCAACGCGGGCTTCAGCGCTGCGACATCCTGAAAATGGAACATTCGGTTCCGGTGGGCGATTACGCATGAGCGGAGAAGGAGAATTTTGCCATGCCTATCGCGAAAATCGCTGCTCTGGGTTTCGCCGCTGTGCTGGGCACGACCCTGATGGTCGGTAGCGCGTCGGCGATGCCGGTAAACGGACAAGTGGCGGCCGCGGCGCAACGCGCCGACGGGCTTAAGGACGTGCGTTGGGTTTGCGGTCCCTACCGCTGTTGGTGGCGGCCTGGACCCTATTGGGGAGGCCCCTACTGGGGGCCGCGCCCCTGGCATCATTGGCATCGGCGCTGGTGGTGATCGTCGGGACCGCGACAGCGGTCGCGATCGATTGCGCTGACACCGAAGCGGCCCTTGGCCGGGAACTGCTCAGCCGGGGCCATTCGTTTTTGCATTGCACGGCATATTTAAAAGGGCGCGAGCGGCGTAGGTCGCGCGGGAAGGAAAGCGATTGCCGCCGGTGCGCGAACAGGGCTCCACCAATAGATCGGGCGACGGTCGTCCATGATGGAGATTGCGAGAATGACGGCGCGAAAAATCGTCATGGCGTTGACGCTGCTTGCCAGCGTGATAACGGCGGCTTTTGCGAATGCACCCGGCGGCGCCTACATCCAGTGCGACCCGCACAACAAAGCGTCACCGATCAGATGTAAACCGGACGGATGGTAATGCTGCGGGTCCGCTGGGCAGAGCTGCGGTGGCGCCACCGCCGCGGCGGACGCCGATCGGGCGTTAACGCTGTAAACAGCCGAAATTCGACCTCCTCACATCGATCCTGTCGCACGCCGACGGCGTGATATACTGGTTCGCGCGCGATCGAGCGTTGGTTATTTACGCGGCATGCGTGGTGCGTCATGACGGCGGTTGCGACGACGGCGGATGGTGTGATTCCGCGCCAGACTCCGGCTTCGGTAAAGTTCCTCGGGCGCGAGGCGGCTTATTGGCGGCTGCGCATCAAAGGCGCGGTGCTTCTTGTTTTTACGCTCGGTCTTTATCGTTTCTGGTTCGCTACCGACGTGCGCCGGTTTTTGTGGTCGCATACCGAAATCGGCGGCGAGACGCTCGAATACACCGGACTTGCCGGCGAGCTGCTCGGCGGCTTTCTGCTTGCCATCGCCATCGTCGTGCCGCTGTACACCGGCATCGCCGTTGCGGCGCTCGCGCTCGACGCCGCCGAGGGCGTGATCGCCGGCATCGCTTTTGTGCTGTTGGTGCTGCTCGGTCAAATGGCGCTCTATCGCGCCCGCCGCTATCGGCTGACGCACACGGTATTTCGCGGGGTGCGCTTCGATCAGCACGGCGCGGCGTGGCGCTACGCGCTCTACGCGCTGGCCTGGTGGACGCTGATCGTGGTCACGCTCGGGCTCGCCTATCCCTGGGCGCAGGCCGGCCTGCAGCGTTTCAAGATGCGGCACACCAGTTACGGCGACCTCGCCGGTTCGTTTGCCGGTTCTGGCACGGCGCTATTCCTGCGCGGGCTGCCGATCTGGCTCGCGGTGTTCGGCCCGCTGGTGGGCGCCTTCGTCGCGCTCAGCCGCATGGTCGATTGGGACGCGCTCAATCGCATGATCGCGGCAGGGGGAAACAGTCCCCTCGCTGTGCTCGTCGGCGGCGCAGGCGCCGCGCCGTTTGTCGTCGCCGGCACAGCAGCGGTAGCCAGCATCCTCGCCGCCCTCTCACTCTATCCGCTGTTTGCCGCCACGATGATGCGTTGGTGGATTTCCGGGCTGCGCTTCGGCGCGGTGTCGGTGCGCTCGCATCTGCGTACCTGGCAGATTTATCGTATCTATCTGCGGTTCGTTGGGTTGCTGACGCTGTTTCTGCTGGCGCTCGCCGTCATTGTCGGCGTCGGCGTTGCGCTCTTCAATCTGGCGGTTCGGCCAAATCGCGATGTGGCCGAACTGCTGACCAGCACGTTTACGGTTATTCTTTACGTCGTCGCCGCGCTCGGCGCTTCGACGATTTATCAGGTCGCCGTCACATTCGCGCTGTGGCGGCAATCCGCGCAATCGGCCGAATTGTCCGGCGCCGCGGCGCTCGCCGAGGTGCGCGCCGCCGGCGCGCCGAGCTCGGCGCTCGGCGAAGGACTGGCCGATGCGCTGGGCGTCGGAGGCATCTGATGGATGAGCCCGCGACGCCGCGCGCGCCGGCCGTCTATTTCGACGGCACGTCGAGCGCGCGCAACGATGTCATTGTCGAAGCCGGCCAAAGCGGCTTACGCATTCTGGCGGCGCCAGGAACAGGCCGGACGCTGGCGCGCCTGCTCGACGAATGGAATTACGCCGAATTGCGCCGGGCGTCGGCGCCCGCGGGCGTTCTCCGCCTCGCCCGGCGCGGCGAGACGCTGTTGGCGCGGCTGGAAATCCGCGACGCGCGTCTCGCCGCGACCATCGAGAAACGCGCCGAGGCGCTCGATCGCGGTGGTGCGGCGGAACGGCGACTGCAGCGCAGGGTCATTGGCTTGGGCTTTGCCGCCGCCGCCTCGCTCACGCTGACGGCAGCGTTCGGCCTGCCAGCCCTGGCCGGCCGGATCATTCCGTTCATCCCGCTAGCTGTGGAACGTAAACTCGGTGACGCCGTCGACAAGAACATCCGCGCCGCTATGGATAGTCAACATCTGGGTACGGCTTTCGTCTGTGGCGCTAATGACGGCGAGGCGGCCGGCCGCGCGGCGCTCGACAAGCTCGTCGGCAAGCTCCAGGCCGCCGCCGCGCTGCCGTTCCCGCTTGCCGTCGAGGTCGTGCGCCGCGCCGCCGCCAATGCCGTGGCGCTGCCGGGCGGCCGCATTTATGTCAATGAGGGTCTCATCGCGCAGGCGCGTACTCCCGATGAATTGGCCGGCGTGCTCGCCCATGAAATCGGCCATGTCGCCCACCGTGACGGCGTTCGCACCGTCTTGCAGACCGCCGGCCTGTCGTTTTTATTCGGCATGATGCTCGGCGATTTCGTCGGCGGCGGCGCCGTCGTCATCGCCGCGCGGACGGTGCTGAGATCGGCCTATTCGCGTCGCGTCGAGGCGGCCGTCGACGCCTATAGCGTCGATCTGATGACCAAAGCGGGCGGCGATCCGCGTGCGCTCGGCGTTATCCTGGCGCGCATCGCCGAGGACAAGGACGAGGGCGTGAGGCTGTTGCTCGAACATCCGGAAACGAGGGAACGGATCGCCGCGATTAACGCGGTCGCCGTCACCGGCGCGACAAGGCCGCTGCTTGACGCCGCGGGATGGGACGCGCTGAAACGGATCTGTGGAAGTCCGGCGAAAGATACGGCCAACGCCGTCCGTTAACGCCACTGACGAAAGCCGACAAAGAATGCGACACCGTATCTTCAACGAACAGCCGATCTCGCAACTTGCCGTCTGGGCGCGCCGGCTGGCGTTTTTCTCGCTGGTCGCGACCTTCATCGCGGTGATTATCGTGCGCTCCGGCGCGCTCGACATCGTGCCGGCGCTCTCCACGCTCGCCGGCGCGCTGGTGCTCGCGGTGGTCGCCATCCTGTTCGCCTGCGGCGCCGGCATCGTCATTTGGCGTCACGGCATCGGCGGCGGCCGCTACGCCATTACCGGGCTGTGCATCGGCGCGGCGCTGATCGCCTATCCGCTCTATCTCGGCGCCAAGGCCTACCGGCTACCGGCGATTTACGACATCACCACCGATCCGATCGATCCGCCGCAGTTCGATGCCATCGCCCGGCTGCGGCCGCGCGACGCCAACCCGATCGCCTATGCCGGCCTCTATACCGCCGAGCAGCAGAACGCGGCCTATCCCGATATCGAGCCGGAGGAAACCACGGCGACGCCGCAGGAGGCCTACGACGCCGCGATGAAGGTCATCACCAAGCGCCGCTGGCGCGTCGTCGATACGCGTCCGCCGCAGACGGCGCTGCCGCGGCTGATCGATGCGCACGCGCCGCAGACGAGTTCGGTGCGTGACGGCATTATCGAGGCGGTGGCGCGCACGCCCATTCTCGGCTTCCGCGACGATGTGGTAGTGCGGGTGCGGCCGACCGCCGACGGCGCCCGCATCGACGTGCGCTCGGCGTCGCGCTACGGCCGCAACGATCTCGGCACCAATGCCAAGCGGGTGCGCAATCTGATCGACGACATCGACGACGTGCTGTCGGCGCCGCCACCGAAGAAGCCGGCACCGCCGCCGCAGCAGCGTCAGGCGGCGGGCAAGGCGCCCGCCAAGCGGTAAGTCCCGCCAATCGAGGGCGGACCGTCGGTCGCCACCACGCCGCGGGCGACCAGGTCCTCCAGATGGGCCAGCACCGACAGCGCGGCGGCGCCGACCAAGCGCGGATCGAGCCCGATGTAGATCGCCTTGACCAGCGTCGGGACGTCGGCGGCACCCTTGCCGAGCCGGTGCAGGATCGAGGCCTCGCGGCCTTGCCGGTGCCGGATCAGATGCTGCACGAAGCGCTGCGCTTGCCGTATCGGCGCGCCATGGCCGCTCAGATAGAACGGCTCGCTGCGCCGCGCGAGCTTGTAGAGCGACGCCATGTAATCGCTCATGGCGCCGTCGGGCGGCGCCACGATGGTCGTCGACCACGCCATGACATGGTCGCCGGCGAATAAGAGCTGGGCCTCCTTAAACGCAAAGGCCATGTGATTGGCAGTGTGGCCGGGCGTCGCCACCGCTTCGAGCGTCCAGCCGTGGCCCGACACTACTTCGCCGTCGGCGAGCGCGACGTCGGGACGGAAATCCATGTCGGCTGAGGCGTCGAGCCGGCGCGCTTCGCCGATATGCAGCGGGCGCGCCAGCCGGTGCGGACCCTGCGCGAACACCTCGGCGCCGGTCGCGGCTTTGACCTGAGGTGCCGCCGGCGAATGGTCGCGATGCGTGTGGGTAACGAAAATGTGGGTGACGGTCTCGCCCCGCACCGCATCGAGCAGCGCGGCAATATGCTTGGCGTCGTCCGGCCCGGGATCGATGATGGCGACTTTGCCGCGGCCGACGATGTAGCTCATCGTGCCCTTGAACGTGAACGGGCCGGGATTGTCGGCGACCACCACGCGCACCTGCGGGGCGATTTCGGCGACCAGGTCGGGTACGAAGTCGAAGCTTTTGTCGAAGGGAACGTCGTCGTTCATCGGTGACCGGATGTTTCCTGGGCTGCGCGGCTCTTCTAAGGCTTGTCTAAGGCTTGGCTGGCGTCTGCGCCATAGCGGGCGCCGTTGTGCTGCCTAGCCGTCTGCGCTGGCATTCGCGAAGCTGCAAGCGCGGCGTGTCGGCCGACGATCCGATCATCCTGAAGGCTGAGGTTTTCGGCCGGCGCGGCGGGGCAGCGGATGCCAGGGCAAGACCCTGATGGGGGGTCCCAAAAAAATAGTTGGAGCCCCGGTGCCGGGAATTCCGGGGCTCCAGCAATCTCAATACGCCACGGTAAGTGAGGCCGAGATCGCCGTAACCTGCCATGCAAGCAGCGGGCCAAGTACGGGCGCTCGCAGAGGTGGCCAATTTCGGTGATTCCGACGGACTCGCGCGGCGTTTGCGAGCTTTTGGCCGTCGGGCAGGCGGCCGCTGACTATTTTGCAGGCAGACGTTCGGGCGGCTGCAAGCGGTGCCGCAGCGGGTGGCACCGGATGCCCTCAGAACGGCGTGCGGCTGCGCATCGCCGCAGCCAGCGTGCCTTCGTCGAGATAGTCGAGTTCGCCGCCGACCGGCACGCCGTGGGCGATCCGCGTCACCTTCACCTTGGCGTCGTGCAGGAGGTCGGTGATGTAGTGGGCGGTGCTTTGGCCGTCGACCGTGGCGGACAGCGCCAGGATCACTTCCTTTACCGCCGGATCGCTCGCTCGTTTAACCAGCGCGTCGATGCTGAGGTCGTCGGGGCCGATGCCGTCGAGCGGCGACAGCGTGCCGCCGAGCACGTGATAGCGCGCGCTGATCGCATGCGCCCGTTCCAGCGCCCAGAGATCGGCGACGTCGGCGACTACGACGATGGCCGAGGCGTCGCGCTTGGGATCGGTACAGACCGTGCACGGATTTTGCGTGTCGATATTGCCGCAAGTTCGGCACACTTGGATCTTCTCGATCGCGATCTGCAACGCCGCGGCGAGCGGCGCCATGATGGTCTCGCGCTTCTTGATCAGGAACAAAGCGGCGCGGCGCGCCGAGCGCGGCCCCAGGCCCGGCAAGCGGGCAAGGAGCTGGATCAGGCGCTCGATTTCGGGTCCGGCGGCAATGGTAGGCATTAAATCATCAAAACAGCTTCAGCCCTGGCGGCAGCGGCAAACCGCCGGTGAGCGCCTGCATTTTTTCCTGCAGCAAGGTTTCAAGTTTGCGCCGCGCGTCGGCATGCGCGGCGACCAGCAGATCCTCGAGGATTTCCTTCTGGTCGGGTTTCAGCAGCGAATCGTCGATGCGCGCGCCGCGTAAATCGCCCTTGCCGGAAAGCGTCAGTGCCACCAGGCCGCCACCGGAGCTGCCCTCGACCTCCAGCCGGTCGAGCTCGGCCTGCATCGCCTCCATCTTGGATTTGAATTCGGTGGCCTGTTTCATCAGGCCGAGGAAATCAGGCATCGGCATCGCCTTCGTTCGGCGCGGCCTCGGGCATCTCGTCGGGACTACTCGGCGCCGCGCCGGCCGGCGGCCGCACGTCGACGATTTCGGCGCCGGGGAAACGTTGCAGCACCGCCTGCACCAGGGGATCGTCGCGCACGCCGTCCTTGAGTTCGGCCTTGCGCGCCTCGGCCTGTGCGCGCAGGCTCGGCATGCCCGCTTCGGCGGAAACCGCCACCATCCAGCGCCGCCCGGTCCATTCGCTGAGCTTCTTGGACAGGTCTCCGACCAGCGTTTTGCGTGCGCTCGGCTCCAGCGCCAGTTCGAGCCGGCCATCCTCGAAGCGCACCAGCCGGACATCGCGCTCGAGCGCGCTTTTGGTGGCGAGGTCGCGTTTCTCGGCGGCGAGCGCGATCAGTTCGGTGAAGCTTTTGACGGCGCGCGTCTCGCCGCTGCGCGCCACCGCTTCGTCGAGCGGCGGGACGTCGGCTTGCGCCAGCGGCGCCGCAGACGCCAGCGTGCCGCGCGGACGCATTTCGGCGCGCAGCGGCGGCGCGGCGGGCGCCGCCGCCGCTGCGACGGCTTTGGCCGCGGTGGCGTTGCCGCCGCGCGTCTCGTCGAGCGCGCGGATCACTTCGTCGGGGGTGGGCAGATCGGCGGCATAGGCGATGCGCACCAAAACCATCTCGGCGGCGTCGACCGGACGGCCGGCGGCCTCGACTTCCCCGATCCCCTTGAGCAACATCTGCCAGCACCGCGCCAGCACCCGCATCGACAGCTTGGCGGCGAGCGCGCGGCCGCGGACGCGCTCGGCTTCGGTCAGCGACACGTCATCGGCCAAAGCCGGCACGATTTTGACCCGCGTGACGAAATGGGTGAATTCGGCAAGGTCGGCGAGCACCATCGCCGGATCGGCGCCGGTATTGTACTGATCGCGCAGTTCGGTGAGTGCCGTGGCGATGTCGGCGCGCATCAGCGCTTCGAACAGATCGATGATCCGGGTGCGGTCAGCGAGCCCGAGCATGTCGCGCACGTCTTCGGCGCGCACCGGGCCGGCGGCATGGGCGACCGCCTGGTCGAGCAGCGACAGCGCGTCGCGCACCGAGCCCTCGGCGGCGCGCGCGATCAGCCCCAGCGCCTCGGGCTCCGCGGCCACCGCTTCCTTCTTGGCGATGCTTTGCAGGTGCCGCACCAACAGCGTGGCGTCGACGCGGCGCAGATCGAAGCGCTGGCAGCGCGACAATACCGTGATCGGCACTTTGCGGATTTCGGTGGTGGCGAAGATGAATTTGGCGTGC
>Ga0187784_10004147_pt1 | contig 11715 bp, 9 predicted proteins | sample 1015_SJ02_MP15_2_FD_132964 | JGI IMG/M metagenome (GOLD analysis project Ga0187784, IMG submission 132964) | Tropical peat soil microbial communities from peatlands in Department of Meta, Colombia - 1015_SJ02_MP15_20_MG | ecosystem: Environmental > Terrestrial > Soil > Wetlands > Peat | place... | reverse complement strand
GGAAGTCGCTCGGCCCCGACCTCGGCCAATGCTGCGGCGGACGCGTGACCGTGCTGATCGAGCGGTTCGGCGCCGAAGACCGCGCCGCGGTCGCGACGCTCGCGGCCGCGGAGAGCGCGGGCCTGCTGGTCACCGTCACGGCCGGCGAGGGCGAGCGGCCGGTGCGCCGCCCGGTCGGCGCCGGCGACGACATTCCCGAGGTTTCCGGCGCCTACGTGCGCCTTGCCGACGGGCGCGTTATCGAGCGCTTCGGCCCCGCCCCGACGCCGCTTTATTTGTTCGGCGCCGGCCACGTCGGCCGCAGCCTCGTGTCCGCGCTCGCGCCGTTGCCGTTCGCGGTGAACTGGATCGACCCGCGGCCGGGCGCGTTTCCGGATGCGGTTCCCGCCAACGTCACGGTTTTCGCCGACACCGATCCCGTCCGTTTCATCGAGCGCGCGCCCGCCGGCGCCTTCGTCGCGGTGATGACCCACAGCCACGGCCTCGACCTCGACCTCGTGATCGCCGCGCTCAAGGCCGACCGCTTCCCCTACGTCGGCCTGATCGGCAGTTCGACCAAGCGCGCGCGCTTCGTCGCCGCGATGACGAAAATGGGCATTCCCGGCGACGCGATCGCGCGCCTGGTCTGCCCGATCGGGCTCACCGAAATCCGCGACAAGGCACCGGCCGCCATCGCCGCCGCGGTTGCCGCGCAATTGCTGATCCGCCGCGACGCCGTGGTGCGCGCCCAGCACTTGCCGCGCGACCTCACGAGACCGGACGACGCCGCGCATGCTTGAGCGCTCCGCCGAGATCGCGCCGTCGCCGCGCCAGCCGCTGCTTCAGGCGCTCGGCATCAGCAAACGCTTCGGCACTTTGCTCGCCAACGATGGGATCGATCTCGACCTGTTTCCGGCGGAGATTCACGCGCTCCTCGGCGAGAACGGCGCCGGCAAATCGACGCTCGTCAAAATCATCTACGGCCTGATCCAGCCGAGCGCGGGCGAGTTGCGCTGGACGGGCCGCACGGTCGTGCTCGACGGCCCGGCGCAGGCGCGCGCGCTCGGCATCGGCATGGTGTTCCAGCATTTCTCGCTGTTCGAAAACCTCACCGTCGCCGAGAACGTGGTGCTCGGGTTGCCGCCGACCGAATCCTTCGCCGCCGTCTCCGCGCGGCTCGCCGAACTCTCGCGCGCCTACGGCCTCCCGCTCGACCCCAAGCGCGAGGTGTGGCGCCTTTCGGTCGGCGAGCGCCAGCGCATCGAAATCGTGCGCGCGCTGATGCAGAACCCGAAACTCCTGATCCTCGACGAGCCGACCGCCGTGCTCACGCCGCAGGAAGCCGACCGTTTGTTTGAAACGTTGGAGCGGCTCAAAGGCGAGGGCCGCGCCGTCCTCTACATCAGCCACAAGCTCGAGGAGGTGAAGCGCCTGTGCGACACCGCGACCATCCTGCGCCTGGGCAAGAAGGTCGCGACCTGCGACCCGCGCCGCGAGACCGCCGCCTCGCTCGCCCGCATGATGGTCGGCAGCGAGATCGGCGAGGTCAAGCCGACCGGCCGCGCGGCCGCCGGCGCGCGGCTTGTGGTGGACGACCTCTCGCTCGAGCCGGACGATCCCCACGGCGTACGCCTCGACCACGTGTCGGTCGAAGTGCGCGGCGGCGAGATCCTCGGCGTCGCCGGCGTCGCCGGCAACGGCCAGGACGAATTGTTTGCCGCGCTCTCGGGCGAGCGCCCGGTCGCGGCGGACGCGATCCGCATCGATCATCGTCCGGTCGGCAATCTCTCCGTCAATGAGCGGCGCCGGCGCGGCGTCGCCTTCGTGCCGGAGGAGCGGCTCGGCCACGCCACCGCGCCGCGCATGAGCCTTTCGGACAACGCGCTCCTCACCGGCCACGCAGTGACCGACATGGTGCGCCACGGCTTCATCAACCGCTCGGCGACCTTGGCCTCGGTCGATCGCACCACCAAGGCGTTCGACGTGCGCAAGTCGAAGCGCGATCCCGAGGCCGCGAGCCTCTCGGGCGGAAACCTGCAGAAATTCGTGGTCGGCCGCGAAATCCTGCGCGAGCCCGGCGTCCTGGTGGTGAGCCAGCCCACCTGGGGCGTCGACGCGGGCGCCGCCGCCGTCATCCGCCAGGCGCTGATCGACCTCGCCGCGCGCGGCGCCGCGGTGCTCGTCATCAGCCAGGACCTCGACGAACTCGAGGAGATTGCCGACCGCATCGCCGTGATGTTCGCCGGCCGCATGTCCGCGCCGCTCTCCGCCGCCGAGGCCGACCGCGAGACGCTCGGCCTCCTGATGGGCGGCAGCGCCGCAAAACCGCGGGAGGCCGCCCATGCTGGTGCTTGAGCGGCGCGGCGAAAGCTCGACCGCCATCGCCATCGCTTCGCCGCTCATCGCGATCGCGCTCACGCTCGCGACCATCGCCGTGCTGTTCGCGCTGCTCGGCAAGAACCCGCTGCAGGCGCTCGCCGTTTATTTCATCGACCCCCTCACCGACCCCTATGCGCTCCAGGAGATGGCGGTGAAGGCGACGCCGCTGGTGCTCATCGCGGTCGGCCTGTCGTTCTGTTACCTCGCCAACGTCTGGAACATCGGCGCCGAGGGCCAGTTCCTGATCGGCGCGCTGTCGGGCGGCTGGCTCGCGGTCGCAACCCACGGCACCCACGCCGGGCCCTGGGTGCTGCCCGCGATGCTCGTGCTCGGCGCGCTCGGCGGCGCGCTCTACGGGCTGATCCCGGCGGTTTGCAAGGTGCGCTTCGGCGCGAGCGAAATCCTCACCAGCCTGATGCTCGTCTACGTCGCCGACCTGCTGCTCGATTACCTGGTGCGCGGCCCCTGGCGCGACCCGCAGGGATTCAACTTTCCCACCACCGCCGAGTTCGATCCGGTCGCCACCTTGCCGCCGATGATCGAAGGCAGCCGCCTGCATTACGGCGCGCTGATCGCGCTCGCGGTGGTGATCGCCGCCACCGTCGTGCTCGGGCGCACCATCCGCGGCTTCGAAATCCGCCTGGTGGGCGCGGCCAGCAAGGCGGCGCGCTTCTCCGGCTTCGATGCCGACAAGCTCGTGCTGACCACCTTTGCGATCTCCGGCGCGCTCGCGGGCCTTGCCGGCGTGATCGAGGTGGCCGGGCCGGTCGGGCACCTGCAGCCGGGGTTCTCGCCGGGCTACGGCTTCACCGCGATCATCGTCGCCTTCCTCGGCCGCCTGCATCCGGTCGGCATCCTGTTGGCGGCGCTGTTCCTGGCGCTGACCTTCATCGGCGGGGAAGGCGCCCAGATCACCCTCAAGGTGCCGCTCGATCTGACCAAGGTGTTCCAGGGGCTGCTGCTGTTCTACGTGCTCGCCTGCGATTCCCTCGTGCTCTACCGCATCCGCCTGGTGCCACAGCGAAGGACCGCCGATGGGGCTGCTTGAGTCGATCATCCTCGCGGTGCTCGCCGCCTCGACGCCGCTCCTGCTCGCGGCCGCGGGCGAACTCGTTGCCGAGCGCTCGGGCGTGCTCAACCTCGGCGTCGAGGGCATGATGATCGTCGGCGCCGCATGCGGCTTCGCCGGCGCTTATCTCACCGGCTCGATCGTCATCGGCGCGCTCGCCGGCATTGCCGCCGGCGCCGCCCTCGCCGCGGTGTTCGCGCTGCTCACCCTCGGGCTCGCGGTCAACCAGGTGGCGACCGGCCTGGCGCTCACGATCCTCGGCGTCGGCCTTTCCGGTCTGATCGGCGCCGGCTTCGTGGGCGAGCGCATCGTTCCCGCGCCGCACCTTTATATCCCGGGGCTCACCGACGTCCCGTTCGTCGGCCGCGTGCTGTTCGGCCAGGACCCGTTCGTCTACTTCTCGCTAGCGCTCGTGATCGGCATCTGGTGGTTCCTCTACCGCACCCGTGCGGGGCTCGAGCTGCGCGCGTGCGGCGACAATCCCGCCTCCGCCCACGCGCTCGGGCTTCCGGTGCTGCGCACGCGCGCGCTCGCCGTGCTGTTCGGCGGCGCCTGCGCCGGGTTGGGCGGCGCCTACCTGCCGCTCGCCTATACGCCGTTCTGGATTTCCGGCATGACCGCCGGGCGCGGCTGGATCGCGCTCGCGCTCGTGGTGTTCGCGTCGTGGCAGCCGGCGCGGCTCGTCGTCGGCGCTTATCTGTTCGGTGCGGTGACGATCCTGCAGCTGCATGCGCAGGGGGCCGGCGTCGGCATCCCCTCGCAGTTCATGTCGTCGCTGCCCTATCTCGCGACCATCCTCGTGCTGGTCGCCCTCTCGCGGACGCGCGGACGTGCCGGGGCCGCGCCCGCGTCGCTGGGCACCGTGTTCGTGCCCGACAGGTAGAGCATGATCCCCGAAAAGTGGGAACCGGGTTTCGGAAAAGGATCATGCTCAAACAAAGACTGATACCTTCGGGAAGCGGCGGGCGGGCGCCGCGTCCCGGGGGAACGAAGGCTCCCGTCAGCAACCCGGAGATTGATATGAAACGCATGATGATCGGCGGCCTTGTTGCCGCGCTCGCCTTCGCCGCGAGCACGCTCGCCGCGCCCGCCCAGGAGAAGCTCAAGGTCGGCTTCGTTTACCTCGGCCCGATCGGCGACTTCGGCTGGACCTATCAGCACGAGGTCGGCCGCCAGGCGGTGGTCAAGCATTTCGGCGACAAGGTCGAGACCACCTATCTGGAGAACGTCAACGAAGGCCCCGACGCCGAGCGCTCGATCGAGCAATTGGCGCGCACCGGTCACAAGCTGATCTTCACCACCTCGTTCGGCTACATGGACCCGACCGTGAAGGTCGCGAAGAAATATCCCAACGTCTATTTCGAGCACAACACCGGTTACAAGCGCGAGAAGAACCTCGCGACCTATTCGGCGCGCTTCTACGAAGGCCGCTACATCCAGGGGCAGATCGCCGCGAAAATGTCGAAGAGCGGCGTGCTCGGTTACATCGTCTCGTTCCCGATTCCCGAAGTGATCTCGGGCATCAACTCGACCATGCTGGGCGCACAGTCGGTCACCCCCAACATCAAGGTGAAGATCATCTGGGTCAACACCTGGTTCGATCCGGGCAAGGAATCCGACGCCGCCAAGGCGCTGGTCGACCAGGGCGCCGACGTGCTCATGCAGCACACCGACAGCCCCGCCGCCATGCAGGTCGCCGAGGCGCGCGGCATCCATGCCTTCGGCCAGGACTCCGACATGTTCAAGTTCGGCCAGAAGGCGCAGCTCACCGCCATCATCAACAACTGGGCGCCCTACTACATCGACCGCGTCCAGCTGGTGCTCGACAACAAATGGACGTCGACCGACACCTGGGGCGGGCTCAAGTCGACCATGCTGCAGATGGCGCCCTACACCAATATGCCCGACGACGTGAAGAAGATGGCGGAGGACACGCAGGCGGCGATCTCGGCCGGCACGCTGCATCCGTTCAAATGCCCGGTCGTCGCCCAGGACGGCACCACGGTCGAGTGCAAGGGCGGCACCCACCTCGCCGACGAGCAGATCCTCGGCATGAATTTCTACGTCAAAGGCATCGACGAGAAGATCCCGGGCAAGTGACGACTGCTACCTCCGCCTCGTCATCGCCCGCGCAGGCGGGCGATCCAGTAACCACAGGCCCTTCAAATAAAACTGCGGGCGGTGGTTACTGGATGCCCCGCCTTCGCGGGGCATGACGAGTCGGGAGAGGATCATGACCACGGCTGTGCAAGCGGTTCACGTGTCGCCGGCGACGCTTCCCGTCATCGACATCGGCGGACTTTCGAGCGGCCGGCCGGCCGATCGCGCGGCGGTGGCGCGAGAGCTGCGCGCGGCCTGCCTCGACAAAGGCTTCTTCTACATCCGCAACCACGCAATCCCGGAAAGTCTGGTGCAGGCGGTGTTCGCCGAGGCCGCGCGCTTTTTCGCCCTGCCGGCCGATGAGAAGCGCGCGCTCGACAAGGCGCGCTCGCGGGCAAACCGCGGCTATGAGCCGCTCGAGGGCCAGACCCTGGAAGCGGGCGCGCCGCCCGACCTCAAGGAGGGTTTTTATGTCGGCCCCGAGCACGCGGCGGACGATCCGCGCGTCGTCGCCGGCAAGTTCAACCACGGCCCCAATCAATGGCCGGTACAGCCGCCGCGCTTTCGCCCGACCATGGAGGCCTATTTCAAGGAAATGCTGGCGCTCGGCCGCCGGTTAATGGGAGGGCTCGCGCTCTCCCTCGACCTGCCGGAAGACCACTTCGCGGCTTTCTGCACCGAGCCGATGGGAACGCTGCGCCTGCTGCATTATCCGCCGCAACCCGTCGCCGCCGATCCGGCGCAGAAGGGAGCCGGCGCGCACACCGATTTCGGCGGGCTCACGCTGCTGCGACAGGACGACGTCGGCGGCCTTCAGGTGTGGGACCATGCGTCCAGCGGCTGGATTCACGCGGATCCGCTGCCCGCGACCTACGTGGTCAATCTCGGCGACATGATCGCGCGCTGGACCAACGACCGTTACCGCTCGACCCTCCATCGCGTCATCAACGCGTCCGGCCGCGAGCGCTATTCGGTGCCGTTCTTCTATGTCGGCAATTACGACTATCGGGTCGAATGCATTCCCACCTGCCTCGCCCCGGGTGAGCGCCCGAAATACCCGCCGGTCACGGTCGAGGCGCACCTGCGCGAGATGTACGGCCGCACCTATGGGAAAAGCTGAAGCCGCCCGTGCCCAAAATCTCGGCAGCGGGCACGGCCGTGCCGCTGCTTACCCCTGGAGGGCCCTCCAACGGAGGGTAAGCCGATGGCGCAGAGCTTGCTTACTGCCGAAACCATCGAGGGAGATTTCGCTATGACCCGGTCCTGGCTGATACGCGGTTTTATCGCCGTGGCGCTCTTCGCCGGCGCCTGTTCGCTCGCGAACGCGGCCGAAAAGGTCCTGTTCATGATCGACTGGCTGCCGGCCGGCGACAAAGCGGTGCCTTATCTCGGTGTCCAGAAGGGGCTGTTCGCCGCCGAAGGCCTCGACGTGACGATCCAGTCGGGGCGCGGCTCTTCCGATGTGGTGACCAAGCTCGGCACCGGCGCGGTCGACATCGGCACCGGCGGCCTCTCCGCGCTGCTCCAAGCCAGGGCCGAGAGCGGCGTGCCGGTCAGGGCGGTGCTCTCCATCTACACCATGCAGCCCGACGCCATCTTCACCACCGAGGGCGCGGGCATCTCCAGTCTCAAGGACCTGGTCGGCAAGAAGGTGGCGACGGCGACTTTCTCCTCATCCAACGTGGTGTGGCCGCTGCTGCTCAAGACCAACGGCATCGACCCCGCCGCGATCGACCTGATCAAGGCCGACCCCGGCGCGCTCGCGCCCATGCTGGCGTCCGGCCAGGTGGCCGCGACCATCAACTGGGTGGTGGTGGCTCCCGGCTTCGAGAAGCCGCTCGCCGAGACCGGCAAGAAGCTCAAGACCATCCCGTGGTCGCAATACGGCTTCGACGGCTACGGGCTCTCGGTGTTCGCCTCCGACAAGATACTCAAGGAACGGCCCGACACCGTGAAGAAATTCCTCGCCGCCTACGCCAAGGCGACGGCGCTCGCCATCGCCGATCCCGGCGCGGCGGCCGCGGCGCTCAAGGCGATGGTGCCGGAGGTCGACGTCGGCGTCGCGACCGCGCAGTTTTCCGCGTCGATTCCCCTGATGGTGAACGCTATCAGCAAGAAGGACGGCAACGGCGTGTTCGAGAAGGCGTTGCTCGCCAAGACCTGGGAGTGGACCGCGAAATCGCAGAACATGCCGCTCGACAAGCTCGACCCGGAGGCCGCGGTCGACCGCAGCGTCCTGCCGAAGTAACTTATACAGATGGTCCATGCAGCGCCGCCCGTTGTCCGGTTCGCCGATGTCGAGCAGACGTTCGGGCTCGGCGAGCGGGCGGTGACGGCGCTGCGCGAGGTGACCTTCGACATCGGACGGCGCGAGTTCCTGGCGGTGCTCGGGCCCTCGGGCTGCGGCAAGTCCACGCTGCTGCGGCTGATCGCCGGGCTGATCCTGCCGAGCCGCGGCCGGGTCGAAGTCTACGGCGTGCCGGTCACCGAGCCGCGCGACGAGATCGGCATCGTGTTCCAGCGGCCGACGCTGTTGCCGTGGTTCGACGTGCTCGGCAACGTGACGTTTCCGCTGCGCCACAAATACGGCCGCGTCACCGCCGAGGAGCGCGCCCGCGCGCGCGACCTGCTGGCGCTGGTCGGGCTCGCCGATTCTGCCGAACAGCGCATCGACGAACTTTCCGGCGGCATGCAGCAGCGGGTGGCGATTGCCCGCGCGCTGCTGCTCGATCCCGACATTCTGTTGATGGATGAACCGTTCTCCGCGCTCGACGCCCTCACCCGCGACGAGATGAGCTTCGAGCTGCTGCGCATCTGGACGCAGAAGCCGAAGACGGTGCTGTTCATCACCCATTCGATCCCCGAGGCGCTGCTGCTCGCCGACCGGGTCATCGTGATGACCCCGCGGCCCGGCCGCGTGCGCGAGGTGATCGACGTGCCGCTCGCGCGTCCGCGCTCGATCGAGACGCTCTCGGACCCGGCCTTCAATGCGCTCGCCAACCATATCCGCGCCGAGCTCTTCGTCCGCGCCGCCGCCTGAGGCGGCGTCGGCGGCACCGGCACCGGTCGCGCCGGCGCGGCTGCGGCTCGCCGCCTGGGGCGACCGCTTCGCGCCGCCGGCAGCCTTCCTGGCGCTGATCGCGCTGTGGGAAGCCGCCGCCCGGCTGTTCCATATTCCCTCGTTCCTGTTGCCGGCGCCGAGCGCGATCGTCGCCGCCGGGTTCGACATCCCGGCGCAGGTCTGGCTCGGACATATCGGCGCGACCTTGCGCGTCGCGCTGATGGGCTACGCGGCCGCGGTCGCGATCTCGGTGCCGCTGGCGATGGCGCTGGTGAGTTCGCGCTTCCTCAACCGCACGCTCTATCCGATCCTGGTGGTGGTGCAGTCGACGCCGATCGTCGCGGTCGCGCCGATCATCGTCGTCACCCTCGGCGCCTCCGACCTGCCGCGCGTGGTGATCACCTTCCTGATCACCTTCTTTCCCATCATCGTCTCGACCGCGACCGGGCTGCTCGCCACGCCGGAGGAGCTGGTCGAACTGTCGCGCTCGCTGCGCGCCGGGCGCCTGCGCGAGATGCTGCACATCCGGCTGCCGTTCGCGGTGCCCTATATTTTCAGCGCGCTGAAGATATCGGTCACCCTCGCGGTAATCGGCGCGGTGGTGGCGGAATTCGTGGCGGCCGAGCGCGGGCTCGGCTTCTTCATCGCGTTCTCGACCTCGTTCTTCAAGATTCCCCAGGCGTTCGCCGGCCTCGTCGTGCTGGTCGCGCTCAGCCTCGTGCTGTTCCGCCTGTGCGTGCTGGCGCAGCGCTGGCTGGTGCCGTGGTCGCTGCCGAAGTCGCAGCGGTGAAGGCTCGCGGGCGGGGAGGAAAACCGCTAGCATCGGCCGCGCGTTTCGGGATGCATCGGCGCATCCGTTCAAGGGAGGAGTTAAGGTGAGCAGGTTAGTGACCACGCTCGCGTGCGCGAGCGCACTCGCTTTCGCGGCGCCGGCTTTTGCCGCGCCCGACATGTCGCTGGCGCGTCTCGATTGCGGCACGCCGCAGGCGCCCACGGCCGTCAATCAGCGTTTCTCCGACATCTACGCCTACGGCGATCTGAAACTCCAGTTCGTCTACAGCTGCTATCTGATCAAGCACGGCGATGATTACCTGCTGTGGGACACCGGACATGCGATGACCGCGCCCAACGTCGCGCCGAAGGTGAGCATCGTCGACCAGCTGGCGCAGCTCGGCCTCAAGCCGGATCAGATCAAGTATGTCGGCATCAGCCACTACCACGCCGATCACACCGGGCAGGTCGCGTCCTTTCCGCACTCGACGCTGCTGATCGGGAGGGGCGATTGGGACAGGATCGCGAGCCCGAATCCGCCGGAAGGCGTCAACTACAAGCCGTTCGAAGGCTGGACCAAGGGCGAGAACAAGCTCGACGCGCTCGTGACCGACAAGGACGTATTCGGGGACGGCAGCGTGATCGTGCTCTACACGCCCGGCCATACGCCCGGCCACCACAGCCTGCTCGTCAAGCTGCCGCAGACCGGCGCCGTGATCATCAGCGGCGACGCCGCGCACTTCCGCGAAAACTACGATTCGGACGGCGTGCCGATTTTCAACTACGATCGCGCGCAGACGATCGCCTCGCTCGAACGGCTCAAGAAAGTTGCCGCCAATCTCAAGGCGACCGTCATCATCCAGCACGACGCGCGCGACATCGACAAGCTGCCGGCGTTCCCCGCGTCGGCGAAATAGCGCATAGGCCGCATGGCCCGGATATCGCGGCTCGCGTCGTTGCGGACCCATGCGCGGGCTGACTTGGGCGCCGCGAGGGTGTAACGTCCCGCTCGCGCCCGCACGGTTGCGGCGAGCAAGGAGGAAACATGAGCAGCCAACTCACCGAGGAAGAACTCGCCGCATTGATGCCGTCCGAACTGGTGGCGCACCGCACGCCGATTCCGACCCAGATCGTTTCGAGCGACGAGTTCTATCCCGATCCGCAGAACGAGCGGCAGCGCGAGGTGGAAGCGCGCCTGCTCGCCATGGCCGACGATCTCGGCGGCAAGCAGGGCCTCGACCGGCGCCGCTTCTTCCAGACCGCCGCCGGCATGGCGGCGTCGTTCGTGGCGATGAACGAGGTCTACGGGCCGCTGTTCGACGTGAGCAAGGCGGAAGCGGCGACGCCGGCCATGGCCCAGGAGCGCGCCAACGCGCTCAGGGACCAGTTCATCATGGACATGCACACCCACTTCCTGCGCGACGACACCCGCATCATGACTTTCGTCGCCATGCGCACCGCGGTCGGCAAGGCGGGCTGGAACAAGCAGCTGACGGAGCACGAGCAGACGATCGAGGATCTCAAATTCAACAATTATAAGAAGGAAATGTTCCTCGACAGCGACACCAAGATTTCGCTGATCTCTTCGGCGCCCTCCGACATCGAGCAGGACTGGTTCCTCACCAACGAGCAGATGGCCGATGCGCGCAAGAAGATCAACGACGAGGCCGGCACGCGCCGCGTGTTCTGTCACATGATCTTCACGCCGGGGCAGCCTGGCTGGCTCGACAAGCTCGACGCCGGCCTCGCGCTCAAGCCGGAGTCCTGCAAGGGCTACACGATCGGCGACAACACCCATAAGGACATCAGCCATTACCCGTGGCGGATGGACGACGAGAAGGTCGCCTACAAGGGCTACGAGAAGATGGTCAAGGCGGGCATCAAGAACGTCTGCGTCCACAAGGGCCTGTTCCCGCCCGGCGTGGAGAAGCAGTTCCCGCACCTGCGCGGCTTTGCCGACGTGGCCGACGTGGGCCAGGCGGCGAAGGACTGGCCGCAGCTCAACTTCGTCATCTACCACTCGGCCTATCGCCACGTCGGCGGCGATCCCAAGGTCGCGCTCGCCGAGTTCGAACGTACCGGCCGCATCGCCTGGACCAGCGACCTCGCCGACATCCCGGCGCAATACGGCGTCAACAACGTCTACGGGGACGTGGGCCAGCTGTTTGCCACCACGCTCGTTGCCGAGCCCAACGTGTGCGCCGCGCTGATGGGCACGCTCATCAAGGGTCTCGGCGCCGATCGCGTGTGCTGGGGCACCGACGCGCTGTGGACCGGCTCGCCGCAATGGCAGATCGAGGGCCTGCGGCGGCTCGAGATCCCGGAAGACCTGCGCAAGAAGTACGGCTTTGCCGAG
>Ga0187784_10004146_pt1 | contig 11715 bp, 12 predicted proteins | sample 1015_SJ02_MP15_2_FD_132964 | JGI IMG/M metagenome (GOLD analysis project Ga0187784, IMG submission 132964) | Tropical peat soil microbial communities from peatlands in Department of Meta, Colombia - 1015_SJ02_MP15_20_MG | ecosystem: Environmental > Terrestrial > Soil > Wetlands > Peat | place... | reverse complement strand
TGCCCGACGTGAAAGGAAAGACCCGCCTGATTGTGGTCGATATGCTGCGCCCTTATTTCGGCCCGGGGCCGCAGATTAATCCCCTGCACCAGTGGGACTATAAAGGCATTCTCGTCGGCACCGATCCCGTCGCCGTCGATACGGTCTGCTTAAGCATCTGCCAGAAGAAGCGCAACCTCTTCAAAGGCGAGGAATGGCTCATCACCCCGCCGCCCCGCAGCCTCGCTACCGCGGACTCTGTCTACCACCTCGGCACCAGCGACCCCACCAAAATCAAGGTCACTCACTTGGGGTGGGAGAAAGAGCTGTTGATCTGATTTGGATTTCCCGCGACCTAAGGCAGGCTGGCGGCAGATTGTTGCAGCGTCTCGCGCACCTTCTTTTCGACTATTCCGACGAAGCTCGTGAAATCCAGACCTTCCAGGCGAAAGACCACGCGGCTGTTGCGATCGAAGATCAGCAAGGTGGGCAGCGATTGCACGCCCAGGAGCCGATCCAGTCCCTGAGCGTAGACCACTGGAGTAGTCCACTGCTCTTCCTTAATGAAGGCCGGCACGCTAGCCTGGTCCTGGTCCACGTTCACGGCCAGGAAGACCGCGGCGGGCTCGTTGCGGAAGGTCTCTACCACGCGCTCGAACAGCTTTCCCTCCGCCCGGCAAGGACCGCACCAGGTGGCCCAGAACTCCAGAACCAGCACTTTGCCGTGGTAATCGGCTAGGGTCAGGGAGGAGCCGTCGGGGCGTTTGAGGACATAAGCAAAGGGGTCACGAAGATTGGTGTTGGGCTGGCGGGAGTCCTGGAATCGCGGCGCCAGGGTGCGCTCAAGTTCGTCGTAACGGGCGAGGACCAAATCACCCAGGCCTTTGTCGGAGGCGTGCAGCGCCACGTAACAACTGCCCAGTTTCCGCCGGACATCTTCCCGCTCCGAGGGCTCAAGACCGGGGCCGGGGAAGGCGAAAGCCGTGGCATACTCATCGAGGGCTCGTTCAAGATCGTTCTTCCTGGCTGCCAAATCACCCAGGTGCTTCGCGAGCTGAGGTGAAGGGTAGGCGTCATAGCTCTTTTGGAAATCCGCCGCAGCCTTGTCCAATTCGCCTGACTTCACGTAAAGCTTACCGCGCATTAAGTAAGCCGCGGCCAGCATGACGCCAGGCGATTCGGGAAAGCGCTCTTTGCCCGCCCCCGAGGCGGTGGGTTCATTGGCTCGCCTTTCCGCGCTCTCCACGAATTTCGTGGCGTATTGAAGGGCTTTGGCGCGGCTGGAAGCGTCGTCCTGCCCCTCGAGCAATCCCACCAGCGAAGAAAGCAGCGCGGGATCGTCGGGCTTCATAGCCAGCAAGTGTTCGCCATACTGGATTGCGGTTTGCGGGTCGTTGGCCCGAAGGGCGGATTTGTATATGAACTGGAGAACTTCCTGGCGTCGCGCGCTCGCGGGGAACCGCTCGAGAAAAGCCTCCAGTTTCTTGATCAGCACCTGGGGATTGTCCTGGGAGGAACGGACCGCATCCTGAAGCGCCTGCAATTCCTGCGCGTCCTGGGAGGGCGCCGCGGCAGTCTGCGCCGGCGCAGCTTGCGTTGCCGGATTCTGAGCCGCTGGCACGGCCCATAGCTGGACAGGATTCAGCCACCATAACAGAGCCAGAAAGAGACAGTGGCGAGCGACAACTGCCCTTGCAAGGAGATGTCTTTTTGCCATCTCCCTAAATCTAAAGATAAGGAGAGAGCGGGTCAAGGCGGAAAAAGCAGTGACGAGTGGCGCGTGGCAAGTGACGAGCCTGCAGGCAGGTTTCTGGTGCCAGGTGTCAGAAACCGAACGTGGCAACGAGCAAGTGGGGGAATCCCTAGTTCTAAAATCCAAAACGCCCGGCCGCCAGCCTCGGCTCGCCAGCCGCGTCCTTTCGACCGAGCACTGACACCCACTGACGACTGACAACTGACGACTGGTATAATGCTTGGCTTTGAAGGAGCTGAAATGAGGGGAATACGCGCCGTCTTCATGGATGCCGGCAACACTCTGGTGTTCCCGCGAATCGAGAATATCATCGCCGAGTTGAAGGAACATGGCCATTCGGCCACGCCGGAGGACTTTTACGCTACGGAGCGCCTGGCCAAACAAAAACTCGATGATTGGCTATGGCCGCAGATCCATCGCCACGAGGTCCCAACGCAAATTGACCATTACTATTGGTCGGCGTATCTGCGTGAGTTGACGAGAAGGCTCGGCGTCCAGGAGTGCGACGCGCAGGAGGTCAACAAACTCTTGATCAAAAGCTTCCAGGACATTCAACTCTGGTCCCGCGTGATGCCTGATACGCCGGACTTTCTTAAAGGGCTTGTGGCTCAAGGCTACTTCTTGGGAGTGATTTCGAACTCCACCGGAACTCTCGAAAGTCAGCTCGTTCGTTTAGGCTTGGCACGCTATTTCCAGGCCATCTTGGATTCAGCTATCGTCGGCATTCAGAAACCGCACCCGGGAATCTTCAAGCTGGCGCTCGAGCGCGTCAACGTCGAGGGTTCGGAAGCTGTGTTTGTGGGCGACACCTACGCGACAGACGTGGGCGGGGCGCAGCTTGCGGGATTGACGGGCGTCCTTATGGACAGCGTAGGAGCTTACCCTGACGCCGCGTGCCTGCGAATCTCATCGCTTCCGGAACTAGGAAGAATTCTTGAAGTCTTGTAAGCAAGCTGCTATATTAGTGTCTGTTTTCAGGGCCCATATTTGACACACAATTTATTCGCCGCTCGGGGGGAGGGATATGCCCTGCCTAGAGGCGAATTAATCTCAGGTGGGAGGGATTCACCGATGGAAATCGATCAGGCGAAACTCGAGAGGTTCATGGGACAGGCAGTGGGGGAAATGGGAGCAGCAATGAATGCTGCGCTGGTGATCGTGGGGGAAAGGCTTGGTTTATACAAAGCGATGGCCGGCGCAGGAGCGATGACCTCAGCGGAGCTTGCCGGGAAAACGGGAACTAGCGAGCGCTATGTGCGCGAATGGCTGGCCGCGCAAGCTGCGGGGGGATACATCTCTTACGACGCTGCCACAGGTCGCTACACTCTGCCCGACGAACAGGCGTTTGCGCTGGCCGTTGAAGATAGCCCGGCGTATTTACCGGGAGCTTTCCAGATCATCTCAGCCGTGTTCAAAGATCAAGCGCGGATCGCTGAAGCGTTCCGGACAGGGGCAGGAGTGGGATGGCACGAGCACGATCCCGACCTGTTCGAAGGGACGGAGCGCTTCTTCCGACCTAACTACGCGGCTAACCTCGTTAGCTCCTGGATCCCCGCGCTGGACGGGGTCGAGGCAAAGCTGAGAGCCGGAGCGAAGGTTGCCGACGTGGGCTGTGGACATGGTGCTTCCACTGTCCTGATGGCGCAAGCCTATCCAAAGTCGCAGTTCGTCGGCTTCGATTATCATGCGCCGTCCGTCGAACATGCGTGGAAAAGAGCATCCCAGGCTGGAGTGCAAGAACGTGTGGGTTTCCAGGTTGCGTGGGCAAAGGGTTTCCCCGGCAAGGGCTACGACTTGGTGGCATTTTTCGATTGCTTGCACGACATGGGAGACCCCGCCGGCGCTGCTGCGCACGTTCGCGAAACGCTGGCTCCAGGTGGGACCTGGATGATTGTGGAGCCTTACGCCAACGATCACCTGGAAGAAAATCTGAATCCCGTTGGCCGGGTCTATTACTGTGCCTCGACCATGATCTGCACCCCGGCATCGCGGGCTCAGGAAGTCGGACTCGCACTGGGGGCCCAAGCGGGAGAAGCCCGTCTGCGTGACGTCGTGACAAGCGGCGGATTCACTCACTTCCGCCGTGCCGCGCAAACGCCTTTCAACTTGGTGTTTGAAGCTCGGCCATAACGCTGCTGGGTCTGCCCAGATTATGGGGAGTCATAACGTGTGCGCCGGCGCGCCGCCAGCCTTGGGGGTTGCTGCCCTTCCGTGCCCCCTTAGCGATTCCCTCCTCCTCAAACGCACGCTGCCATTTTCGCGAGGTGCCCTATTCCCTTTGCGGGTAGGGCAAGCCCTACCCCTACAGTCCTCGGGCGTGCTACCATTCCCGCGTAGTGAAAAGACCTGCTGGGGGTGTGTTATGGAGGTTCGAAAACATCATCGCAAAAAAGAGGATTACGGCCTGCGTACCCATATGATCCATGGGAGCTTTGACAGCAAGAAGTGGGATTACAACCATCATGTAGTGCCGCCGGTTTCCCATTCTACGGCTTTCCGCCTGACTTCTCTCGAGCGGGGCGCTAAGGGGTTCGTGCAATTTGCTTCCGCCGACGAAGCGTTAAGCGGCCATATGCCGATCTACATTTACGATCGGCTGGATGAGCCCACACGGTCGATGCTGGAGGAAAACTTGGCCTATGCCGAGGGGGGCGACATCTGCGTGACCTTTGCCAGCGGCATGGCGGCGATCAGCGCGGCTCTGGGCTCGGCGCTTCGACAGGGGCAGGAAGTTCTGGCTCATCACACGCTTTACGGCTGCACGTACAGCCTGATGACCAACTGGCTGCCCCGGTTCGGCATGCAGGCCCGGTTTACGGACTTCGTGAAGCTCGAATCCCTTCAGGAGCAGATTGCACCCGCCACCCGCGTCCTCTATTTCGAGACCCCAACCAATCCCACCATGGAGTTGATTGACATCGCCGCGGTGCGCCGCCTCGCCGACCAGGTGAATGCGGGCCGCGAGGAGCGGGAGCGAATCCTGGTGATCGTGGATAATACCTTCGCCACGCCGTATTGCCAGCGGCCTTTGAAACTCGGAGCCCACATCGTGGTGGAAAGCCTGACCAAGGGACTGGGCGGTTTTGGAACGGACATGGGCGGAGCCGTGATCGCCCCGGCGGAGTGGTACAACCATGTCATGCTCTTCCGCAAGGATTTCGGAGGAGTGCTTTCGCCGCGCGCCGCCTGGGGCATCCTGGTTTACGGCCTGCCCACCCTGGCCACTCGCATGTCCAATATGCAGAAGACCGCACAGCGCGTGGCCGAGTTCCTGGGCAAACACCCCAAAGTGGCCTGCGTTAAGTACCCCGGCGCGGAGTGTTTTCCGCAGAAGGCGTTGGCGCATCGGCAAATGCTCAGCCCGGATGGAAAGTTTGCTCCCGGCAGCATGCTCTATTTCGTTCTTAAGGGAACGAATTCCAAGCAAAGCCAGGCGGAGAGGCTGGTGGATTACCTTGCCGAGCACGCTTATTCCATCACCTTGGCCGTCAGCCTGGGGCAGATCAAAACTCTGATCGAGCATCCCTTCTCCATGACGCATTCCGCCCTGCCCGACGAGCAAAAGCGCGCCTTCGGCATGGATCCCGAGGGCATTCGAATTTCCATCGGCCTCGAGGACTGGCACGACATCATTCGCGACCTCGAAATTGCGCTGGAGAAAGTGTGAAGGAAGAAAGCAGGCGCCGAGTGTCTCCGAAGGGGGGAGCAGGTTTCGAGCATCAGAGGATGGGACGGGCGTGCCGGCGCAGCCAGGGTTCTAGCAGCTCAAATCGGAATTGACTGCGTACGTGGAGTTGCATGAGGAAGTGATGGGCCTGCCGGTCGTTAAATTCCAGCCGCCAGCCATTAATTAATACGCAGAAAAGCCGCCGTGACGGCAATGGCGGTCCGCTTGTTTCCATCGATGAAGGGATGGTTCTGCGAGAGGCTCTCCAGCAGTGCCGCGCCCTGTTCAACTACGTCCTTGTAATAGCCGCTTTGGGGCCTGGATAAAGCCGCTTCCAGAGCACCCCTGTCGCGAATTCCCTCTATCCCGCCAAATAAAGCAAGCAGGCGGGCATGAGCGGCGAGAACCTCATCGATGGAGGGATAGAGCGTCACTGGGCGAGGCGACGGAGCAGCTCAGAATGGGTGGCGATGAATTCGTCGAGGGCCGCCTGGAACGGCGCTTGGGGTGATTTCGCCTTACGCTCCTTCAGGAATTCGATGTACTCCCTGACCGCGGACTGCTCCTCGGGAGAAAGCTGCGATACGAGATCCGCAAGGCCCTCAGATGCCATGCATGTCCTCTTTCCAGGCTAGTATATGCCGCCGCACGGAAAGCATCAATAGCCCGAATGAGTCAGCGTTCTGGGCTTAGATTCCCCGGGCAGAGAAGCTCTGTTGCTCGCTTGCGTGGTGACGTGGTCTTTGCGCAGCAATTCACGGTAGAACCGCCCGGCGATTTCTGCGGCGTGGGGACCGAACACCATGCGCCCGCCGCGCAGGAGGACGACCGCCACATACTCTGGTTGCTGCTCCTCGGCGTATGAAACGAACCAGCCCAAGCGTGCTCCGTCTTCGCTGCACGTTCCCGTTTTCCCGTAAATCTGCATTTCGGGGTCGTAAGCCGAGCGGGCGGTTCCGTAGAGCACCGCCCCCTGAAGGCCGGCCTTGATTTGGGGCAAGTATTGTGCCAGATCGTCCAAGCGGCGCCGGACTCTGGGCTCGAACTCGGAAACCTCATCCGCGGTGCGCGGATACTGCAATTCGTAAAGCGTACCCCCGTTGGCGACGGCGGCAATGACGGCGGCCATTTGAAGCGGGGTGACTTCCATGTCCCGCCCATAATAAGCCAGATAGCCCACGCCGCCCTCCTTTGGGGCAACGCTGGGGAATCGCCCCGCCGATTCGCCGGGGATGTCCTCGCTGGCCTTTTCGCCAAAGGCGAACTCATGCGCGTACTGGGCCAGGCGCTGGAATCCCAACATCTCACCCAGTTTGTGGAAAAACACGTTGTTGGACCGTGCCAGCGCTTCGGTGAGGTCCATCCGCTGGCGGTTGCTGACAAAGAGCTTGGTGGTTGGCGTGATGATGCCTTCTCGCAGGGCGGCCAGCGCCACAACGGGCTTGAAGGTCGAGCAAGGTGTAAAGCCGCTGGAAAGCGCCAGCTTCTGATTCACGATGGAGAGAACCCGCCCATCATTCGGATTCACCACCACAATGCTTCCGTTCCAGTTTCCTAAGGCCGCCAGGGCGGCCTGGCGGACGTTCGCATCGTCACCGGTCGGGTTATCCTCTGCCGCAGGGTCACCGAACGAGCTGACTCGGTAAGCACCGTCACCGCGCATCCGGCGCCGGCTACGTCTCCGGCTGGCAGATACTGTTTTTGGGGAGCTGCGCTTCTTCCCGGCATGAGTCTTCGCAGTTGAAGAGGTTTTGCTGGAGGAGGGAACTGGAGCGGGCGCCTTCGCGGGCTGTGTCCCGGAGTCCTGCGCGCTTCCAGAGTAGGTCTCAATCCCGAGCAGGCAAAAAAAGGCCATGGCCAGAATGGCTAATCTCTTAAACAATGTTGTACTCATAACCTCCTTGGTTCGTTTCGAGGCTGCTTCACCCCTCCTCGGCGCTGGCGACCGCCGATGGGGAGAGACTTCGAAACCGTTACTTCTTGCCCTTTGCGGCTGCGGCGCTTTCTGCCGCTGCCGTAGCATCGTGTGGGACCGGTAGGTTGAGCGCCTTGCGCACTTCTAATTCAAGTTTCTTACGCACGTCAGGGTTGTCTCGCAAGAACTGCTTGGCATTTTCGCGGCCCTGGCCGACACGCTCACCCGCGAATGAAAACCATGCCCCGCTCTTCTCCAGGATGTTGCGCTCTGCGGCCACATCGATCAAGTCGCCTTCCCTGGAGATCCCCTCTCCATATAGTATATCAAATTCTGCCTCCCGAAAGGGAGCGGCAATTTTATTTTTTACTATCTTTACCTTGGTTCTGTTTCCGACCACGCGCTCGCCGTCCTTGATGGAGGCTATGCGGCGGATGTCCACCCGAACCGAGGCATAGAACTTCAGCGCCCGGCCACCCGTGGTTGTCTCCGGGTTCCCGAACATGACGCCGATCTTCTCCCGGATCTGGTTGATAAAAATGAGGCAGGTTTTGGATTTGGCTACGATGCCGGCAAGCTTTCTGAGCGCTTGTGACATCAACCGCGCTTGCAGGCCGGGCAAGGAGTCACCCATATCGCCATCCAATTCGGCCTTGGGGACCAGGGCGGCGACGGAATCAACCACCAGCACGTCAATAGCATTAGAACGAACCAAAGCTTCGGCGATTTCGAGCGCCTGCTCGCCGTAGTCGGGCTGCGAAACCAGCAGGTTGTCCACATCCACGCCCAGCCTCTTTGCATAAGGTGCGTCCAGGGCATGCTCGGCGTCCACGAAGGCTGCCATCCCGCCGCGTTGTTGCGCCTGCGCCACCACGTGCAAGGCGATGGTCGTCTTGCCGCTCGACTCCGGGCCGAAGATCTCGACCACCCTTCCCCGCGGCATCCCTCCCACCCCCAGCGCCGCGTCAAAGGACATCGAACCCGTGGGGATCACTTCCACGGGCACCAGCGCGTCCTTAGTCCCCAGGCGCATGATCGAACCTCGGCCGAATTGCTTCTCAATCTGTGTCACCGCCAAATCGATGGCCTTGGCCTTCTCAGTTCGTTCTTCTGGCATGGCATAATCCTCGCTTCCTCAGACCCTATTGTGAGTACGTATGGGCGAAGCGCCGACTCACCCCTACGGTCTTTGCAGGTCTCTCTTACCGGACGCGTCCTTGGCGAGGCATCCGCCTGCTGGTCCTGATCTCCGCCCCTACCCTTGGCCGTTGGGCATGCTTCGTACTCGAATTGCGCGTTTCAAGCCAACGTTTAAGCGACTCTTGGCTTTCACCCGATGGTCTCCCTGAGATCAGGCTTTCGATGCTCAGGTCCTCATCCAAGTCGGGCCAATGAATCCCTTCGCCACTGCCAATCAGCCGCCAGTTGCCCCGCTCCTTGGGTGTGCCGTGCAGAAGCCTCGGGTACCAGGCAAGGGGCGCCGACACGGTCCGCCCGTCATTCAGGTCGACAACCACGCTATCTTGTGACACCGTAACGCATTGTGCCCTCGGTTCCCGCACGCTAACGCTCAAAATACTCATTCCAGCTCCTCAGCAGAAATCGTGCATTCTCCTCGACCAGCCTCTGAATTCGATTTATCTCACTCCTTCCGAAGCCGCCGCTTTCATGCAGCCTGACCGGATCGAGCCAGAACTTGGCTTTGTAGGCCTCTCGCTCAACGTGGACATGAGGCGGCTCGACATTGTCAGCCGAGTAGAAGAAAAACCTATACGGCCCCTCTCGAAGCACGGTCGGCATGTTCAACCACTGTTGTCGCTCCTCAGACTGTGAGGGCCAGGCTCACCTCCATCTTACATCACGCTTTCCCCTGGGGGTACTCGTAAAACCCCCTTCCGGTCTTACGCCCCAAGCGTCCGGCGCTCACCATTTTTTCCAGCAAGGGGCAGGGGCGATATTTCGAGTCGCGGAAACTGTCGTAGAGGACTTTCATGATATCCAAACACACATCCAAGCCGATGAGGTCGGCGAGTTCGAGCGGCCCCATGGGGTGGTTCATTCCCAGCTTCATCACCTCATCGATTCCTTTCGCCTCGGCCACGCTTTCCATCAGGCAATAAACGGCTTCGTTGATCATCGGTATCAGGAGGCGATTGGCGACAAACCCGGGGCTGTCGTTGACGCGCACCGGCGTCTTGCCGGCGGAAGCGGCCAGTCGCTCAGCGGCTTCGACCGTCTCCGGAGATGTTGCCAGGCCGGGAACGACCTCCACCAGCTTCATCACCGGCACAGGGTTGAAAAAGTGCAAACCCACGAAGCGCTCAGGGCGCTGCGTTGTGGCCGCCAGGCGTGTAATGGAGATAGAAGACGTATTCGAGGCAAAAATGACTCCCGGCCCGCAATGGGGTTCGATTGCCCGGAATGCTCCGGCCTTCACCTCCAGATTCTCGGTCACCGCCTCCACGATGAAGTCCGCCCCACCCAGGTCTGCGACTCGCGTGGTGGTCTTCAGGCGGCTGAGCGCCTTCTCGCATTCCTCGGCTGTCAGACGACCCTTCTCGACGTCCCGCTTCAGACCCTTGGTGATCCTGGCGGCGCCCGCATCGAGGAACTGTTGAGAAAGATCGTGCAGAAACACCGTGTAGCCGCTGCGGATTAGTATTTGGGCGATCCCATGGCCCATGGTTCCGGCACCCATTACGCCCACAGTCTGGATTGAATGATTCGCTGACTCAGTCATGGTGGTAGAAGTCCTTTGTCCTTTGGTCTGTGCTTCCTTGGCGCCGATCAGTTCCGGGAATTGGCTACTTGCCTTCAGTCCAACGCCTTACCTTTCCACCGCCAAGGCGACTGCGTTGCCGCCCCCCAGGCAGAGGGCTGCAATTCCGCGCTTGGCGTCGCGTCGCCCCATTTCGTGAAGCAAGGTGACAAGAATTCGCGCTCCGGAGGCTCCGATGGGATGGCCCAAGGCCACGCCTCCGCCATTCACGTTGGTCTTGGCCGGGTCGAGGCCTAACTGTTCCATGACTGCGACGGCCTGAACCGCGAAGGCCTCATTGAGCTCGAACAAGTCGACGTCTTCGAGTTTCCAGTCAACCTTCTTGAGCAGCATGCGCACGGCGTCGACCGGGGCCATCATCACCCACTTAGGCTCCACGCCGCTTACCGCTTGACCCACGATGCGCGCCAAAGGCTGCTTGCCCATTTGGCGCCCTTTTTCCGGCGCGGTCACGACCAGCGCCGCCGCCCCGTCGTTGGTTCCCGGAGCGTTTCCCGCGGTTACGGTGCCGTCAGGCTTGAAGGCTGGCCGGAGCTTGCCCAAGGCTTCCAGCGAGGTATCAGCGCGCGGGGATTCGTCAACGGCAAACAGGATTGGTTCACCTTTCTTCTGTGGAATACTGACTGGAACGATCTCCTCCTTGAAGCGGCCGCTCTTCGTGGCCTCCACCGCACGGCGGTGGCTCTCGAAGGCGTATCGGTCCTGGCGTTCGCGGGAGATGTTGTATTTCTCCGCCACCAACTCCGCCGTCATCCCCATGTGGAAATCCTCGTAGGCGTCCCAAAGGCCGTCGGCGATCATCGCGTCCAGTGCCTTGGCATGCCCCAGCCGGCTTCCGGCGCGCATCTGCGGCAGAAGGTAAGGGCAATTGGTCATGGACTCCATGCCGCCCGCCACCACGATTTCCGCGTTTTCCGTTTGGATAGCCTGCGCCGCCAAAGCCACGGCCTTCAAACCCGACCCACAGACCTTGTTGAGGGTCATCGCGGCTACGCGCGGGTGCAGCCCGCCTTTCAGGCCCGCCTGTCGCGCCGGGTTTTGGCCCAAGCCGGCGGAGACGACGTTGCCCATGATGATCTCGTCCACCTGCGCGGGTTCGATGCCGGCCTGCTTTACCACCTCCCGCACCACACACGCACCCAAATCAACAGCGGAGAAAGGCGAGAGAGCGCCTTGAAACTTCCCCATCGGCGTGCGCACTGCGCCCATGATCACTGCTTGGTTCATACCTGTCTCCTTTACAGCCCGTAGTCTGGTCACTTCTCAAACAAAAGTCAAGGCTGCCGGTTTGATGTAGCGGCGGCGAAACCTGTCCCGATGAAAGTGTGAAAAAATCGATTGGCCCTGTCATTCCGAGCCCTTCGCTTATCATTCTGAGCGGAGCGAAGAATCTGCAGTTTGTTCGCTCAGGGTGACAGCGAAGGGCTCAGCAACACAGTGCGATTCTTTCACACCTTCGACCTGATCAGGACGCCGCCACTTGGCGAGCTTAACTCGACTTGGCGAGAAAAACTCGCCGCTACAAGTTGCGGGTTGAGGAGAAATCGTCGAAACTACTCCGGACGGGGGTGACATGACAGGCTGGATTCTGGTATTTCACTTGACAGGGCTAGTTTTCTGGC
>Ga0187784_10004145_pt1 | contig 11715 bp, 10 predicted proteins | sample 1015_SJ02_MP15_2_FD_132964 | JGI IMG/M metagenome (GOLD analysis project Ga0187784, IMG submission 132964) | Tropical peat soil microbial communities from peatlands in Department of Meta, Colombia - 1015_SJ02_MP15_20_MG | ecosystem: Environmental > Terrestrial > Soil > Wetlands > Peat | place... | reverse complement strand
GATTCGAACTACCGACCTCCTGATCCACAGTCAGGCGCTCTAACCAACTGAGCTACAGCTGCATGGCGCGCGGCCAATCGGCGCCCCGGAAACTATGAGCAACGCTCAACTTTGGCAAGCCTGACACCGGCCGGACCCCAGACGCGCGAAAGCCCGGGTGAACCCGGGCTTTCGGCATAGTGTAACGTCACGAAGCGTGGAACGGAGGGCTTCACGCAACCTTGCTGAAGGCCTTGTTCATGCCGCTCTTGATCGGCTCGGCGGTCTCGGTGGCGACCTTCTGCGCCAGGGCGGTGAGTTCCTTGCCCTGTTGCGTGAACGCCTCGAACTGCTTGCGCGCGTGCGAGCTTGACAGCTCGATCATTTCCGACAGCGTCTTCGCCGTGATCAGCTCGCCGGCGAAGTCGAACGCCGCGTTGGTATTGACCCGCGCCGCCTCGATCACCTTGAGGCCGTAGTCAGACGCGCCTTTGGTGGCGGTCGAATAGGTCGTCTCGAGCACATCGGTGGCCTCTTCGGCCGCCGCCTTCATCTTCTCGTAGGTGTCCTTGGCCTGAGCAACGCCGCGCTCCGCCATCTCGCGGAAAGCGGCCGGCATCTCGACCTTCGGAATTTCGAACTTGGGCATCTCGAATTTCGGCATTTCAAATGCGCTGGAGGCCGGCTTGCTGGTCCTGGCCTTCGTAGCGGCTTCTGTTGCGGCTTCCGCCATGGCACGTTCCTTAGTTCTGGCTTTGCTCTTGGGCTGTTTCACGATGCGAACTTGACTGGGCCTCGCCGCCCGTCGCGCGAAACCCTCATTGCAAAACCCGGCGGCCGAACGCGGCACATTTCAAGGCCCGGGCCTTCCTGGTTATTCATATAGCATCGATTTTGGTGCATCGCAATAAAAATATTGCAATGCACAAAACTGTAATATTTTGAACCAGCTACGGCTTTGGCCGTCTTAGGTCGTCGTCGGCTTGGCCGCATCGACCACGATCTTGGCCGCGCTCTGTCCAAGGTCGCGGACCTGTGCCGACAAGGCCTGCATCTGGCGGCCGAGAAACTCAGACTGCAGGCCCATGACCTCGGCGGCATCCTTGGCATGCATCAACTTTTGCGCGAAGTCGAAGGTCGCTGCCACGTTCTGCTCGGCATATTCCATCGACTTATGCGCGATTTCACTGGCGCTGGTGTGCGCCGCCTGGGCTTGGCCGTGCATCTGCCCGACCGCCTGGTTGGCGGCCTGAATGAAGCCCTCAAAGGCCTTGCGGGCCTGCGTCACGCTCTGTTCTGCAAATGAACGCAGCTCGTTCGGCACTGTAAATTGCTCGAATGGATCCTTCGCCATGGTGTGTCCTCCGTCAGGCCGGCCGGGTCGATCCTAGCGCGAAACTGCTACGGCCGCGCAACGCGAAAAAGCGCCCCCTCCCGGCTCGCCGCGCGCCGCCGGTCCAATTAAGGTTATCGCGTCATGCCAACCGACCTGAAAGGCGCCCAGCATGGACGCCGCGCGGCGCTCGCATTATTAAGAATTCCTTAAGGGAACGGGTTCCGCCGCATGCCGAGTGTCGAGTCCGAGCTCGCATTTTTGCAAATCCCGCGACTTGCGGCCGAAGCAACGAGCGCACAACCGGTTTGGCTTTGGAGCGCCGACGCATCGCGCCTGCTGTGGGCGAATGCCGTCGGCGCGGCTGTTTTTGGTGCGACCGGCGCCGAATCCGGCCATGTAAAATACGATCATCTGCGGTTCGCACCAAACAATCCCTTGCCCGGTCAGATTGCGCGCCTCGCCGCAACGCTGCCGCCAGCCGGGCAGGAACGCCTTGAACGGCTGCGCGGAGTCGGCGCCGGTTTGGGACGTCCGGTCGTTTGCACCTGCGCACGCATGACGCTGCCGGACGGCACAGCGGCGGTGTTGATCGCGGCGTGCGAACCGGCTGGGCCGGCACTGCCGCTTGCCGAACGCGTGCGCCGCCTTTTTGCCGGCGTGACGAGCGCGATCGCGGTCTTCGCCGCTGGCGGCAAGCTGTTGCACGCCACCGATGCCGCAATGGCGCGGCTCGACGGCGCGACGACCCTGTCAGCGCTCGGCCTCGATGAGCTCGCGGCCGACGCACTCCAATCCGGGCGCGCCAGCGGCCGTGCGCACACGGGCCACACTGTTGCGGAGTTCACGGCAGTGCGGCTTGGCCGAAATGATTCACGCGCGCTCGTGCTGACGCTGCCACCGGGCGACGCAGCGCTCGCGCAACACCCGGCGGAAGCGGACCAGGCCGAAGCGAACCTGGCCGAAGCGGCCGTGGCGCTGCCTTCAACCGAGAGCGCAGCACTGGAGCGCGCGGCGCGCGTCGCTATCGCGGGGGAACCGTCGCAGTCTGCGGCAATTTCATCGCCGCCGGCGAGCGATGCGCCGCCCGTCGCCGCCACAACTCAAACGCCGCCGCCCGAACAACCGGCCTTGGATAGAGCACTCACCGCCGAGCGCCGTCATCCGCTACGTTTCGTCTGGCACATGGACACCGACAGCCGGTTCGCTATCGGCTCGGACGAATTCGCCGAACTTGTCGGACCGCGCGCGATCTCGGCCTGCGGCAGGCTGTGGAGCGAGATCGCCGCCGAGCTGAAACTTGATCCGGAGAACCGCGTCGCGCACGCCATCGCGACGCGCGAGACCTGGAGCGGAATTCCTGTCGAGTGGCCCGTGGACGACACCGACGAACGGCTGCCGGTCGAGCTGTCCGGACTGCCGGTGTTCGATCGCGACCGCGTGTTCCGGGGTTATCGCGGCTTCGGGGTTTGCCGCAATATCGACCGCATCAATCAGCTGGCCCGCGAACGGCAAACCCGACCGCTAGGCTTTACACCCGACCTTGAAGTGCCGTCCGCCCCGCATGGCGAAGCGGAACGGGCAACGGAAACGAACACCGCAACGCCGGCTCCAGTCTCGACCGTCGCGGAAACCACCGAGCGCCGCGTGGCGGATGCCGACACGCCACGACACCCGGAGCCGTCCAGGTTCGGCGTTGTTCCTGCCGCCGCCAATGTGGTGCCGTTTCGATCCGCGCCGACACCGGAGCCAAAAGCCCCGAGCCTCAGCCCGGTCGAACGCAACGCCTTCCGCGAGCTGGCGCAGGAGCTGACCGCGCGGTTGCGCGGTCCGGGCGCGGAGTCGGCGACCGCCGGACAGGCCGCGATCGCGCCCGACGAGGCAACGAATCCCATCAATGTCGTTGCCGCCGAACCGTTGCGCCCAGCACCGCCGCCCGACGCCGGCGAGGCGTTGCTCGACCGGGTGCCGGCTGGCGTTCTGGTTTACCGCAACGATGCGCTGTTGTTCGCCAACCGCCACTTTCTCGAACTGAGCGGCTATGACAGCGTCCAGACGCTGGCGGCGGCGGGCGGGCTCCATGCGCTGTTCGCCAAGCCGGGCCCGGCAGCGCTACGCGACAGCGGCGACACGCAGACGCTCTCGATTACAACAGGACAGGGCGACCAGCATCCGGTCGAGGGCCGGTTGTTCAGCGTACCATGGAACGGCGATACCGCGCTGGCCCTCATCTTGACGAGCAACCAGGCCGCCGAGCACTTGCGGGTGGCCCAGAGTGCACTCGAAGCCGCGCTGAGCGAAAACCGCGACATCAAGACGGCGCTCGATCGCACCACGCGGCGCGAGGCCGACAAGACGGCGGCGGCCAAAGCCGACTTCCTCGCCAAGGTGAATCACGAAATTCGCACGCCGCTCAATTCCATGATCGGCTTTGCCGAAGTGATTCTGGCCGAGCGCTTCGGCTCCATCGGCAACGAGCGCTACCGCGAATATCTCAAGGACATGCACGCGGCGGGAATGCATCTCATCTCGCTGCTCAACGATCTCGTCGACCTCTCTAAGATCGAGACCGGTCAACTCGAGCTGAACTTTGTCGAACTCGATCTGAACGAACTCACCCAACAGTGCGTCGGCATCATGCAGCCGCAAGCCAATCGCGCCCGCATCATCATTCGCAATGCGCTGACGCCCGGGCTTTCGCACGTCGTGGCCGATGAGCGGTCCGTGCGTCAGATCGTGCTCAGTCTCCTCGGCCACGCGATCAGGCACACCGGCCCCGGCGGCCAGGTGATCGTGTCGACCGCAAGCGGCAACGGCGGCGAGGTTATGCTGCGCGTGCGCGATACCGGCCCCGGCATGGCGGAGACGGAGATCGCCGCGGCAACCGAGCCGCTCCGCCACGGCACCGCTGCGGCAGGCTGGGGAGCGAACGGCAGCAGCCTTGGCCTGGCGCTGACCAAGGCCCTCGCCGAGGCGAACCGCGCCGATTTCAGCATCAAGAGCGCGCCCAATGCCGGGAGCCTGATCGAGATAACCTTCCCTACCGGCCACGCCACCGTCCGGTAGCCGTCATCCGGCAGGCTGTGCCCGGGCGGCCCCCATTTAGCACCGCAAAACCCCGCCGACCGGCCACGAATCCGACACAGACGCCACGCATGTTTGAGGCTTGCCAGCCACCTGCTATCATCGATTGGCCCCGCAACATCGGAAACGCGTGCTGTGACCGCGGCTACCGGCCTAAAACGCCTCGCGATTGCCGTTGTCGGCGTGGCCGCCGCGGCGTTTGCCACGCTGGTCGGACTGTCCTTTTTGATACCGGCGACATCGATCCGCGACGCGGTCAAAAGGGAAATCCACGACGTTACCGGCCTTGATCCGACCATGCGCGGCGACATCTCGGTGTCGCTGTTTCCGCACGCCTCGGTCAGCTTCCACAACGTCCAGTTCGCCGATAGTGGCACTCAGCCGGCGCTGGCCACCGATGAAATGATTGCACGGCTGAGCTATTTCCCGCTGCTCGCCGGGCGGATCGAAATCTCCGACATCAGGCTGGTGCGGCCGACCATCACCGTCGCCTTTGCGACGGACGGCCGATCGAACTGGCCCGGGCTCACGGCCGCGCTCGCTCATGCGCTGGAACCAAAACCTAATCGCAGCGCATCATTCTCCGAGATCGGCATCCGCGACGGCACCATTGTCGTGCGCGACGCCGCAAAGGGCGCCCCGGAGCAAATCAACAACGTCAACTTTGAGGTCGCGTGGCCGTCGATCTCGCGCAGCTTTGCGGCGACGGGCAGCTTCGTCTGGCGCGACCAGCCGGTGGAGGCAAGCCTGACGCTGAGCGATTTCCTGGCGGCGCTCACTGGGCAGAATTCCGGCGTCAAATTGCGGTTGACATCGGAGCCGCTCGACTTTGCCTTCGACGGCACCGCCAGCAACGAGCCGACACTCAAGATGGCGGGCACGCTTGACGTGGAATCGCCGTCGCTGCGCGGTGCCTTGCGCTGGACCGGCAAGCGCAGGGTGCCGTTCGGCGGGTTCGAACGCTTCGCGCTCCGGGCAGATAGCGACGTGAGCAACGGCACGGTGTCGCTGACCAACGTCAACCTCGAACTCGACGGCAACCGCGCCGAGGGCGTTCTCACGCTCGCGACCGATGGCCATCGCGCAGTGCAAGGCAACCTTACCGCCGACTCGCTCGACCTCACTCCCTACATGAAGGGAGCCCGTTTGATGGCCACGAACGAGCGCACCTGGGATCGGCTGCCGATCGCACTCGACGGACTTGCTGACTTCAACCTCGATGTGCGGCTCTCGGCGGCGAGCATCAAGATTGCAAACGCGCGATTGGGGCGCACCGCCGCGCAGGCCAACATGAGCGGCGGCAAGCTGAAGGTGACCATTGGTGACTCGCAGGCGTTCGGCGGTTCCGCGACAGGCACTTTCGGCATCGGCAACGACAAGGACGGCATCGGGGTCAGCTCGCATGTGCGGTTCGATGAGGTCGATCTCGGCGATTGCCTAAGCCAGATATTCGGCCTGCATAAGCTCGAGGGCCATGGCACGCTGGCACTCGACGTCGACGGCACGGGCAGTTCCGTATGGGCGGTAACGCGCACCCTTAATGGCTCGGCAAGCCTGACCGCTCACGACGGCGCGCTCATCGGCATCGATGTCGAGCAATTGCTGCAGCGGCTTGAGAAGCGGCCGTTGTCGGGGAACGGCGACTTCCGCTCCGGGCGAACGCCGTTCGATCGGCTGGCGCTCGCCGTCAAGATCGACCAGGGCATGATTTCAGTCCAGAAGCTGGAGTTCAAAGGGCCCGCCGTGAAGCTCCAACTTGCCGGCGAAGCGTCGATCCCGAGCCGTGACCTCGATCTTCAGGGCACCGCGACACTGGTTTCAGCCAATACTGCCGACGAGTTTGCACTGCCATTCACGGTCCAGGGCCCTTGGGACAACCCGGTGCCGCTACCCGACGCATCGAGCCTGATCCGCCACTCGAACGCGGCTGCACCGCTGCTTGAAGCGGTCAAGCGGCACTCGGCGGGCGACGCCGTGCGCTCGGTGATCGATCAGCTCTTTGCGGCGCCACCGGCGGCGCCGTCCCCCGTCGCGACCAAGCCCGCCCCGGGGCCGTCCGAATATAAGCCTGCCTCTGTGACCGCCCCGGCGCCTGCCCAATAGCGGGGGCCGGTGCTGCCACGACCTCGCTCATCGTGGCGCACGCCGTTGGTTGGCCTCGTCGTCCTTCCTTGGCACACAAACGCAACCAAGCCGGGCGGGCATTTTCCGCATCCATGCTCTATGATTCGCGGCGCACGAATCAGCAGGTTTTGCCCGGCAACGCCACGATGTTCAGCCGCCTCACGCGCACTCTGATCAAGGTCGTGGTCGCGTCGCTGATCGTCGGAACGATCCTCGCCCATTTCGGGCTTACCACCGATCAATTGATGCAGGCTGCCGGACTGTCGCAGGCGCGTCTTACCGATTTGGCGCGCGAAGGACTGGCTTGGGCGCTGCCCAATCTGCTGCTCGGCTCGCTGATCATCGTGCCGGTGTGGTTTCTGTTCTATTTGTTCCGCCCGCCGGGTGAGAGCAGGGATTGAGCTAGAGCCGGGTCATCGGGTCTAAGGCCGCGCCGGGGTCCCCCGCGCCCCGGTGAGCTTGGCAAGCAGCGAGGCGCTGAGCACAGCGACGCCGACGACCACGATAAAGATGCTGCACACCGCATTGATCTCCGGCTTCACGCCGAGACGGATCTCGGAATAGATGCGGATCGGCAGCGTGGTGGCCGCGGGCCCGGTGGTAAAGCTCGCGATCACGAGGTCGTCGAGCGACAGCGCGAAGGCGAGCATCCAGGCCGCGGCGATGGCCGGAGCGATCAGCGGCAGCGTCACTGTCAGAAACGTGCGCAGCGGCGGCGCGCCGAGATCCATGGCGGCTTCTTCCAGGCTGAGATCGAAGTCAATGAGCCGCGACTGCACGATCACGGTGACGAAGCACATCGCCATCGTGGTGTGGGCGATCGCCACCGTCCAAAAGCCCCGGTCGACGGCGACGGCGACGAACAGCAGCAGCATTGATAGGCCGGTAATCACTTCAGGCATGACCAGCGGCGCATAAATCATCGACGCGAAAAGAAGCCGGCCGCGAAAGCGGCCGAGACGGACCAGCGCCAGCGCCGCCAGCACGCCGAGCAAAGTCGCCGCACTCGCCGAAACCACGGCGAGGCGCAGACTGATAAAGGCGGCGTCGAGGATGGCGGCGTCGCCGGCAAGCTCGGTGTACCAGCGCGTCGACCAGCCACCCCACACCGCAACCAGGCGCGAAGCGTTGAACGAATAAATCACCAGAATGGCGATCGGCAGGTACAGAAAGGCGATGCCGAGCACGATCGCAAGGACATTGAACAGTGTGACCCTGCGCATCGTCAGCTCCGACCCGCCGCGCGCATCGCCTGATGCTGGAAGACCACGATCGGGGTCACCAGCAGACAGACCAGGACGACGGCAACCGCCGCCGCGGCCGGCCAGTCCTTGTTGCCGAAGAACTCCATCCAGATCGTCTGACCGATCATCGGCGCGCGCGAGCCGCCGAGCAGATCGGGAATCACGAATTCACCGACGATCGGGATGAAACACAGCAATACGCCGGCCAGCACGCCCGGCGACGACAGCGGCAGGGTGACGAGCCAGAACGTCTTCCAGCGCGGGCAGCCAAGATCCGCCGCCGCCTCGATCAGCGACTGGTCGAGCTTCTCCAGCACCGCGTAGAGCGGCAGCACCATGAATGGCAGGTAGGAGTAGACGATGCCGATATAGATCGCCGTATCGGTCGCGAGCCAGACCGGCGGCTCGCGCACGATGTGCACCGCCAGCAGCACGCGATTGAGCAGGCCGTCATGCTGCAGGATGTTCATCCACGCGTAGATGCGGATGAGAAACGAGGTCCAGAACGGCAGCACCACCAGCACGACCAGCACGGCCTGCAGCCGCCGTGGGGTGCGCGCGATGCCGTAGGCGATCGGATAGCCGACGGCGAGCAGCAACAGCGTCGAGAACGCGGCGATCTCTAGGCTTTTCACGTAGGAGAGCACATACAGCGGATCGGTGCCGAGCCGCCGATAATTGTCGAGCGAGAGGCCGGCGAGAAACTCTTCGATGCCGCGCCAGCCGGCTCCGAGATGAAGGAGCGGCGTATAGGGCGGCAGCGCGATCGCGCCTTGCGAGAAACTGATCTTGAGCACGATCAGGAACGGCACGAGAAAAAACGCGAGCAGCCATGTGTATGGCAGGGCGAGCAAAAATTTTTGCGCGCGCGAGCGCTTTCGCGTGTCGGGCACGGCGTCCATCATCTCACCGCGTCAGCACAACTGGAGCCTCGGCCGAAAAGCTCAACCACACCTGCTCGTCCTGCTGCGGCGGGCGCTCCCCGGCACGGCCGCTATTGGCAATCGCCGCCGTCACCCGCGAACCATCGGCGATGCGGATCCGGTAAATCGATAGATCGCCCAGATAGCCGATCTCGACGATCGTGCCGCTCAGACAGTTTTCGGGCGCGGGCGGCTGGTCCCGCGTCAGCCACACTCGTTCCGGCCGCACCGCAACCCAGACCGGCGTGCGCGGCGCGGCGTCGATCGGCGCGGCGACCACCAGGCGGCCCGCGGCCGTGCCTTCGACGCTGCGGCGATCGTCGCCGACCCGGCCCTCAAACAAATTGACGTCGCCGATGAAATCCGCGACCCAGCGCGACGCCGGCCGCTCGTAAATGTCAGCCGGGCTGCCGACCTGCGTGAGCCGGCCGCCATCCATCACCCCGATGCGATCGGCGACGATCATCGCCTCGCTCTGATCGTGGGTGACGATGATGAAAGTCATGCCGAGCTGACGCTGCAATTCCATCAGCTCGAACCGCGTCGCATCGCGCAACTTCTTGTCAAGTGCCGCAAGCGGTTCGTCGAGCAGGAGCAGGCGCGGACGCTTCACCAGCGCGCGCGCCAGCGCTACACGCTGACGCTGACCGCCGGACAATTCGTGCGGCTTGCGTGCACCGAAGTCCTCCAGCTTGACCAGCGCCAGCATGTCCGAAACCCGGCCGGCGATATCGGCTTTTGCCAAACCTTCCTGCTTTAATCCGAACGCCACATTGTCCGCGACGGTCAGGTGCGGAAACAGCGCGTAGTTCTGGAACATCATGTTGAGCGGACGCCGATAGGGCGGCACCGGTGCAAGATCGACGCCGCCGAGCAGGATGCGGCCGGCATTCGGCCGCTCGAAGCCTGCGATCAATCGCAACAATGTGGTCTTGCCGCAACCTGACGGTCCGAGCAGCGCGAAAAATTCACCGGCATGGATGTCGAGCGACAGATGATCCACGGCCGCAAAGCCGCCGAAGCGCTTGGTCAGGCCGTCGATGCGCAAGAGCGGGCGCGCACCGTTCTCCCCCAGCGGCGCAGCGCCATGTATCGATCCGACGGTATGCATCCGTACCCCGACGACGGCGGCACGCAACGTCCGCCCATCCCAGCGGCCAATACCTAGCGGATATTTCTGGCAAGTGTGAGATCAGAATCGCCGCACCACAGCGGCAACGGCGGACGATTTCAGCGGATATCAGCCGGCGGCCGATTCGACGACCGACACGGCGAGAAGATCCTCGTCGGTCCCGTCGTTCAGAAGTTTGCGCGGCTCTGGACCGTAATAATCGCCCAGCTGCACGACCGGCCGCGGCTGTGTCATGATCGATATCAGGCGATCGTAGATTGCCTTCGCCGAAACCGGCTTGGTCAGATATTCGTTGACACCGAGTTTGACAGCCTCGACCACACGCCAGCGCTCGCAATGGCCGGTGAGCATGATGATCGGAATATCCGGCATCGGAAACACGCCCGGCGAACGCACGATGCGCACCAGTTCGGCGCCATTGAGCAGCGGCATTTCCCAGTCGAGAATCACAACGTCCGGCGCGACCGTGCGGATGGCATCGAGCGCGGCAATGCCATCGGCCGCCTCATAGATGTCCTTGACGCCGCAATTGACCAGAAGGTTTCTGATCATCTTGCGCATATACTGGTTGTCGTCGACCACAAGCACCCAGAGCGACTGGATGAGGTCCTCAATTTCTTTTTTCGACGGCTTTACAATCATGATGCGACAGCAGCACGGTGATGAAATGTCAGATCTCCAAACCGGCGATCGGGGCGCATCAGATCATGGCCATCTTGCGGCTTGGTAAAGTTCGAACCGGCAGTTCGCACGAATGCCGTTGCTAGAAACATCCGTCGCTTGCGTGGTGAGCGTTCCGTTAATGGGAACCCGTTCGCCCGAACGGCGCGCCCTTAATTGACGAAAACGAGTTCGCTCAGTTCCAGATCGGGATCCGGCAGGTAGCTCGAAATCTTGCGCGGTTCAGGAATGTAGCAGCCGTTCTTCTTCATCATCCGCCGCGGCTTGGTGAGGATCGAGACGAGCCGGGCCTGCAGCGCCTTCGATGAAACCGGCTTGAGCAGAAATTCGTTGACGCCCAGCTCGACCGCCTCCAGCACGCGCGAGCGCTCGCCAAATGCCGTCAGCATGATGATTGGCACGTCCGGATACGGGAAATCGCTGGGCGAGCGAACCCGGCGAACAAAATCCAGGCCGCTGAGTTGCGGCATTTTCCAATCGACAACGACGACGTCCGGCCCCCAGGAGCAGACCGCTTGCAAACCTTCGTGACCGTCGCAAGCGTCACGAATATTTTTGACACCGATGGCCTGCAGCAGCGAGCGCGTCACCCTGCGCATGGTGTGCTCGTCATCGACAACGAGCACTTTCAAGGCGTCGAGCTGCTTTCGTATCTGGCTTGCGGTGCGGTCCATGACGCTCTTACCATAGCGTTGTCGGCAAAAGGCCAATTTCGCTCAATTGAGGAGAACATGAACGCATAAAATTGACATGAACCGAAACATTAAAATTTGAGCGAATTGTCGGCTTCTTTCAGCTGCGGGGGGGGATTTGCTGAATTGCCGCGGAATCGTACCGCCCGGGCAAACGAAAACGCTGCGTTAGCTATGGTTCGTTGCGTTCATAAAATCTTCAAGCTGAGCGCGCTGCCTTGCGCCAAAGCGCAGACCGAGTTTCGAACGCCGCCACAGGACATCGTCCGCGGTCTGCGCCCACTCTCGCTCCATCAAATAACGCACTTCGGCAGCGGTGAGGTCGGCACCGAAACGCTGGCCGAGATCGTCGATGCTGCCTGCTTCTTTCAGCACGTTGTCGATACGGGTACCGTAGGCGCGCACCAGCCGCCGCGCGTGCGCATCGGCGAGGAACGGCCAGCGCCGCAGCGTGCTCTCGACCAGCGCATCGAGGCCGTCATAGGCGAAATCGCCGCCGGGCAGCGGGCGCTGCGCGGTCCAG
>Ga0187784_10004144_pt1 | contig 11722 bp, 13 predicted proteins | sample 1015_SJ02_MP15_2_FD_132964 | JGI IMG/M metagenome (GOLD analysis project Ga0187784, IMG submission 132964) | Tropical peat soil microbial communities from peatlands in Department of Meta, Colombia - 1015_SJ02_MP15_20_MG | ecosystem: Environmental > Terrestrial > Soil > Wetlands > Peat | place... | reverse complement strand
TTGAAGCCATCAGAACGAGAAGGTCCGTCCGTCAGTTTAAGAGGGAACCGGTTTCGGATGACCCTCTGAATCAGATTCTTGAATCCGCTGTGTGGGCCCCTTCCGGGAAAAACAATCAACCTTGGAAGTTTGCCGTTATCCGAGACCCGGTGATTAAAGAGGCCTTAGCCGCCCTCACCCACTCTGGACCTATCATCCGAGGGGCTCCGGTCTGCATCGGCGTTTTCTTGGATCATTCGAGAGTTTATGACAGAACAAAGGATGTCCAGGCAATAGGGGCCTGTATTCAAAATATGCTCCTCGCCATTCACTCCCTGGAATTAGGAGGAGTCTGGTTGGGAGAGATTTTAAAGAACAAAGAGAAGGCTAGAGAGTTATTGGGGATGGGTAGCGATTTAGAATTGATGGCCGTCGTGGCATTCGGCCACCCAGCGAAAAGACCGGGCGGCAGTGAGAAAGACTCCCTGGGAAAGACCGTTCTTCTGAGAAGGTAGGGGAAGCCCCGCCCATCCCGCCCAATTTGGCGCGGAACACGTTTTGGTTACGAGACTGCTCATGGAGATAATCCCCACCAGGGAAGAATGCTTGAGGCTGATGGAGCAATATGGGATGTTAGAGCATATTATTCGCCACAGCCTCGAAGTGGCAAGAGTAGCCCTCTTTCTGTCCTTGGAATTGAATAAAAAAGGCCATAGGATCAATCTCGGTTTGGTGGAGGCAGCCTCTTTATTGCATGACCTTGCCAAAACGGAGTGCCTCAGGACAAAGGAGGATCACGCATGGACGGGCTGCCAGCTCTTAAAAGGAATGGGATACGAAAGGGTAGGGGAGGTTGTGGCGCAACATATCTGGTTAGAGAAAAGGGGAGATCCGTCGGGAATCTCTGAAGAAGAGATCGTGAATTATGCGGATAAACGCGTGATGCATGATCGGATCGTTCCATTGGAGGAGAGGTTTAACGATCTCATAGAAAGATATGGCAAACATCCGAACGGCCGGGAATACCTGGAACAACTGCAAGAGGAAATCTGTGGCATTGAGAGTAAAATCTTTATGGTCTTACAGATTGACCCCAATGCCTCAGCATTTCTAGGGGAATAAAAGATACCAAAGCTTTCGTTTTCATGAGAATGAAAATTTAATGAACCTCCCCACCCACAAGGCTGGGCTCGCGGGCATTTGCCGGTCAATAAATCCTTCAAGGGATGCATTTCATGACAAAGTTTCGTTTTGAGCAAGGTCCTATCCGTCCTCCGAGTGAGGCCCATAGTCTTCTTTTGAGGGTAACAAGGAATTGTCCCTGGAATCGTTGCGAATTTTGCCATACTTATAAGGGAGAAAAATTTAGCGTCAGGACCGCGGAAGAGGTAAAGCAGGATATTGACGTTGTTCAGGAGATTGTCTCAGAGATAAGGACCCTGTCCTGGAGATATGGATTTGGAGGAGAGATCACCGTTCCGCTTGTCAATTCCATTTTGCAGGACCCGAAGCACGATTCGGACGGCTTTCACTCTGTGGCTTTATGGCTATACCGCGGCGGAAAGAACGTCTTTCTGCAGGACGGCGATAACCTGATTCTCAGAACCAATGAATTGGCCGGAATATTGAAATATTTGAAAAAAGTCTTTCCTTCTATCGAAAGGATTACCACCTACGCCAGGGCCAAGACGGTTTCCAGAAAAAAGGTTGAAGAGCTTCAGGATCTTCAGCGCGCCGGACTTTCCAGAATCCATATTGGTTTAGAGACGGGGTACGATCCTCTCCTTCAATTTATCAAAAAAGGAGTGACCGCTCAAGAACATATCGAGGCGGGAAGGAGGGTAAAGGAGTCCGGGATCTCCCTTTCTGAATATGTAGTCCTCGGGTTGGGAGGGAGAGGGATGTGGCGAGAACACGCCGTGGAGACGGCAAAGGTTCTTAATCAGATCAACCCTGACTTTATTAGAATTCGGACATTGAAGGTCCTAAGAACGATGCTCCTTTACCAGAAAATCGAAAAAGGTGAATTTATCCTGATGAGCGATGATGAGATGATAGAGGAAGAAAGGCTTTTGATTGACCATTTACAGGGGATCACAAGCACTTTCGTCAGCGATCACATCATGAACGTCCTCCAGGAAGTGGAGGGAAAGCTTCCAGAAGAGAAAGAAACGATGTTGAATCTCATCGATCGCTACCTTTCACTTCGCAAAGACGAAAAGGATAACTTTCGATTGGGGAGAAGGGCGGGGGTCTATCAGTCGGTCGAGGACCTTTCCAGACCGGAGCTTAGGAATCGGGTCGAAAAGGCTCTCCGAGAGATTGAATCAGAAAGGTCGGGTAGCCTTGAGGAAGTCCTCTCTGAGTTAACGGAGTCGTTCATATAATGGAGACGTCATAGATAAGAAGATTCAATTTATGAAAATAAAGACTTGACTTTTGAAATATCGATGGGCTATGATGGGCATCGTTTTGATTAAACTGAAACCATTTGATGATAGCAATCATAGAAAGAATTGGGCGAAAAAGAAGGAGGTGATTTGAATGACGAAGGCGGAGTTCATTGCAACGATTGCTAAGGAGGTCAAAATCTCAAAGGCTACAGTCGAGAAAGTTTTGAAGGCCTATCAAGGCGCTGTGACAAAGGTGTTGAAAAAGGGAGATAAGCTAACGCTCACGGGCTTTATCAGTTTTACCGTAGGGAAGAGAAAAGCCAGAGCAGGGAGAAATCCCCGAACGGGGGCAGTGATTAAAATCCCGGCCAGCAAGGTGGTAAAATTCAAAGCAGGTAATCTGCTAAAAAGTGCAGTAAAGTAATCCTTAATAAACTAAATCCTGTTTTATAAACCTTGACAAAGAGGGGAAGATGATAGAAAAGAATCATCCCCTCTTTTTTGTCAGAAGAAAACGAGGTGAGCTATCTGCAAAACCGCCTATAAACAGGTTATGAACATCGAAGTTTTGTAAACTATCTCTTAGACCACAAGATGTTGTGTTTTGTGATTCGTAAACCACAAAAATATAACCCATTGAAATCTTAAGGCATTTTTTTGAATCGGTTTATTGTAAAAATTAATTATGTAAGGGAATTGAAGGGGTACGTAACTTGGAGGTATATTTTTCAACAGGATTTGAACATCCAAAGAAACCACTCCTCTAAGCCTTGATCTTTCTGCATCCGAGGGCAGCACTGCCCGCTTTTCCTTGATCTTAGGTCTATTGCTTCACTCATCATCAGGAGATAGCGATCAAATCAATAACAGAAGGATTCCCGCGTGGGTGTCGTAGGAAAATTCTATCATGGAGAAGAGTATCCCATTCCCGTTCAATATATCAGGACCTCCCAGAGATCACCCCTCTTTCGATTTTTCTAAATAGCTTGTCTTTCTTGATCCGCGTTGCATATTGTGGAGGGGGAGAAAGAAATAGAATTGAAAGAGAGAAGGCATTTTGTTATCTTTAGTGAAACACTGTCAGAATTCTTCGTAGGAGTGACTGATGAAACATGTCATTCTCGGGACTGCGGGGCACATCGACCACGGGAAAACCGCCCTCGTGAAAGCTCTTACGGGTGTGGATACGGATAGGCTCAAGGAAGAAAAAGAGAGAGGGATTACCATTGAGCTTGGCTTCACTTTCTTAGACCTACCCAGCGGGGTACGCATGGGAATCATTGATGTCCCGGGCCATGAAAGGTTTGTGAAACACATGGTGGGAGGGGTTTGGGGGATCGACCTGGTCGCTTTAATCATCGCTGCGGATGAAGGGGTTATGCCCCAGACGAGAGAGCATTTGGATATTTGTAAACTTTTGAAAGTGAAAAAAGGATTGGTTGTTCTAACCAAAGTCGACTTAGTTGACGGGGATTTATTAGAGTTGGTTAAAGAGGAGGTTCCTGAAATTGTCCAGGATACTTTTCTGAGAGACGCTCCGATCCTTGCTGTCTCTTCCACGACAGGAGAAGGGATTCCTCAACTTCTCTCCACACTCGACTTCCTGTCACAAGAAATCGACGGGAGGCCGGCCGATGGTTTATTCCGCCTGCCGATTGACCGCGTCTTCATTATGAAAGGGTTCGGAACGGTCGTGACAGGGACCATGATTTCCGGCAGCCTTTCAATAGGCGAGACCGTTCAAATCCTTCCCTCGGGCTTGGAAGGAAAGGTCAGAAACCTTCAAGTCTATAATCGAAGTGTTGAAAGAGCCGTTGCGGGGGAGCGAACGGCGGTGAACCTTCAGGGGATAGAAACGTCAGCCATCGAGAGGGGGGATGTTCTGGTACGGCCGAATACCCTTAGACCTACGCAACTTGCCGATGCTTATCTCGAATATTTGCCCAATGCCCCCCGACCCTTGAGACACCGCGCCAAGTCGAGATTTCATATCGGCACCAGTCTCACTCATGCCTCTGTCTTTCTCCTTGATCGGGAAGAGCTATTGCCCGGCGAAAGCGGATTTGTCCAGTTGAGATTGGAACGCCCTGTGGTGGCGTTGCCCCAGGACCGCTTTGTCATTCGAGGTTCCGCAGCCATCCAAACCATTGGCGGAGGAATGATCCTGGACAGTCATCCGGATAAACATAGAAGGTATTCCTCATCAGTGGTCGATGACCTGGATCTCCTCAAAGATGGGACGAATGAACAAGCCCTCCGGCAGCATATTCAGCGTTCGGGGATGGAAGGGACCACCTTCGAGGACCTCTTGAACCGAGTCGAGATGCCGCCCGGCGAGGTACAGGCGACCATCAAAAAGATGGCGGAAAGGGGAGACCTTGTCTTCATTGATCCCGAAAGATTAAAAGTAATCGAAAAGGGACAGTATAAAGGGCTGAGGGAATTAGTTCTGGCACAGCTGGGAGAATTCCACCGGCAGTCTCCGATGAAGTCTGGCTTATCCAAAGAGGAACTTAGGACAAAACTCCCTTTGGGGGTGGACATTAAACTTTTTCAAATCCTCATCAACGAACTCATCCAGTCGAAAGAAGTAATGCTTGAAAAAGATAAGTTGAGGCTTCCCGGCCACCAGATCTCATCTGCAGATAAGAAGGGTTTGGTCAGTCGGGTGGAGGCATCTGTCCTGAAGGGAGGACTTCAACCGCCTTCTCCAAAAGAATTGTCGGACGAATGGGGTGAAAATGAGGGAGCGGTCAAGGCCATTTTTGAACACCTTGTCCACGAGGGGAAATTGGTCAAGATTAAGGGCGAAATCCATATCCATCGAGTCTCCTTCGAAAATTTGAAAGAGGAATTGGTTGTCTATTTGAAGAGCCATCAAGAGATCACGACCCCTCAGTTTAAAGAGATGACCAGAGTCTCAAGAAAGTATGCCATCCCTTTGATTGAGTACTTTGATCAGAGCAAACTGACACTTCGAATCGGGGAGAAGAGAGTACTGAGGGGCTCTCCTCAGAGTCCCGAAAAAAAGTTATGATGACGTTGTAAACGAAAGGTGGTACGAGATGACGAGGACAAAAAAGATCATAAAGAAGAAGTTAAAAAAGCCCGATGAATTCATTACATTCTCAGAAAGAGCCTTCCATTTTATCACCCGGTATGCCAAATCCATCGCAATAGGTGGGGGCATTGTGCTGGCGCTTCTCTTATTCGTCTTTCTCTTTCAAAAGTGGGATGAAAAGAGCGAAGCGAATGCTTACCAGATGTTTCGTGCGGCCGTGGAAACTTACCGGGCGGTTAGCTCTCCATACCGAGAGGGATCTTTTCAAGAATATAAAACGGATTTGGAGAAATTTGACGAAATCATCACCAAATTCCCAAGAACCTCATCGGGCAAAATCGCGATGTTGTACGAAGGAAACATCTATCTTCGGCTGGGTGCGTTTGAAAACGCCGTTAAAGCCTACGAAGGCTTTCTGCGGAAAGTGGGGAAGGGAAAACTTTACCGATCGTTTGCTCTGGATGGTCTTGGCTACGCTTATGAAGGCAAAAAGGAATATGAAAAAGCAGCGAATGCTTACCGAGAAGTCATTGATTTAGGAGAGAGTTTTCAGTTAGCTGATGCGTACCTAGGACTGGGGCGGTGTTATGAAAAATTGGGAAAGACCAAGGAGGCGGTCGAAAATTATAAGGATTTCATAAAAGTTTCCAAGAAGTCTGAGATGACGAATATTGTACTGAGAAAAATCTCTGTTCTTGAGAGATGAAAAGCAATAAGCTCAAAAGAATGACTTGGCAAAAATTTCTATTATAACAAATTTCCATGGACGAATCCGAATCAAGTATGGAGTTCGTCCTTTGTTTTTTGGTGCTTTCCTCTTATAATTTTCACTACAGGATTGGAGGCGAAAAAGGAATGAGATGCCGCGGATGGTTTCCCGTGGTCATGGTGTCAGTGGTCGCGATCTTGTTAGGAAGAGTAGAGTTCTCCTTTTCAAAAGACCGACCCCATGAATTCACGATGGAGAATGGCATCAAAGCGATCCTGGAAGTGAACCGAGCAACCCCCGTCGTTGCTCTTCAGGTTTGGGTAAAGGTTGGAAGTGGGGACGAGAGAGTAGAAAAGGTAACAAAAGAGGATGTCAACCAGGTGGCAGGAAAATACTTTGACCTGGAATCTTACGCCATTGTCATCGTTCGACCTCCGGTGGGCAAAAGAGAATGACCGCGCGACTCCGGATCCCTAACTTTTCGCTTGAGGATTCCTTCGCGTGTGGTCAATTCTTTCGATGGACCAAGGTCTTAGATACTTACATCGCCCAATCCTCGGACCAGATTTTTTCCCTTCGACAAAAGGGGGAATTTCTTTTCTATGATGGCGTTGAAGAACCCGTTCTGGTTCGCTTTTTCAGGCTGGATGAAGACTTAGATTCTATACTGGAAGAAATCGACCGGGATCCGATGATTCATCGGGCGATAAGAAAGTACCGAGGGATGAGGCTGATCCGGCAGGACCCCTGGGAATGCCTGCTCTCTTTCTTATGTTCTTCAGCCAAGGCCGTCTCGCATATCCGTTGCGTCATCGAACATGTCTGTAGATCCTCGGGGGAGAAAGTCGCATGGGGAAACTACCTTGGTTACCGATTTCCTAAGCCCCGGTCCATAAGAAGTCGCGTTCAACTCGAGTCGACTGGGGCAGGGTTTAGAGCAAGTTACCTGGAGAATGCAAGCCGCTGTATCGATCGTTGCCAACTCTTCCTGCTCAAAGATTTCCCCTACCGGAAGGCAAGGGAAGCCTTGAAGCGGCTTTCCGGTGTAGGAAACAAGGTGGCAGATTGTGTTCTTCTTTACTCCTTAGATTTTCTTGAAGCCTTTCCAATGGACACGTGGATTAAAAGAGGGTTACAAAAAACCTATTTTAAAGAGCAAAAAACTGGCGAGAAAGCAATGGAGAAATTTGTGTCGGATTATTTTGGCCCTTATGCGGGTTATGCACAGCTCTATCTTTACCACTTCTGGAGAAATCATCCATTCTAATCCCTTGAATCCATCCGCCTCCTTAGGGGAGGGTGGGGGATCACGCCTTCACAATTTTCTTCTTCCATTGTTTCATATTCTTCGTCACATTCCGGGTGTCGATGATAAGAGGGGCGAGCCTGACAATCCGTTGATAATCGATACTGTGGTCGGTGACAACGACAGCCGCATCGATTCTGCGAAGGAGTTGCTCTGTGAGGGGGGAAGAATTCAATTTGAAAGAGTACTTTCTAAAAGAGGGAAGGGACGGGATATAAGGGTCGTGGTAGAGGATGGTTGCCCCTTTCTTCTGGAGGAGATTCATGATGGGCAGGGCAGGGGATTCCCTTGCATCGTCCACATCTTTTTTATAGGCGACCCCTAGGATCAAAATTTTTGCCCGTCTTAGACTTTTTCCCCTCGCGTTAAGGGCATCTTGAACCTTGGCAACAACGTAATAAGGGATGTGAACATTAATTTCTCCTGCCAAGAAAATGAATCTTGTCGTGAAGTCATATTCACGGGCTTTCCAGGAGAGGTAATAGGGATCGATAGGAATACAATGTCCTCCCATTCCGGGACCGGGATAAAATGGAGAAAACCCGAAAGGTTTGGTACTGGCGGCTTCAATGACCTCCCAGATATCAATCCCCATTCGGTCCGTCAACATTTTTAATTCGTTCACCAAGGCAATATTGACACTGCGATAGATATTCTCAAGAAGTTTGGTCAACTCCGCAATCCGGGGGGAAGATACGGGGACAACCTTCCGAATGATCTGGCTGTAAAGGGCAATGACAACTCTTTGGCAGGATGGGGTCACTCCGGCCACCACCTTTGGAATTTGATGGGTTGTAAATCGCTTATTTCCTGGGTCTTCTCTCTCCGGGGAAAAGGCCAGGAAGAAGTCTTTTCCGACCTTCAGACCGCTTGATTCCAATCGGGGAAGAATTAGCTCTTCAGTCGTCCCGGGATAGGTCGTGCTTTCCAAAACAATCAGTTGGCCTTTCCTCAGATTTTGCAGAATGGCTTCCGTTGTTTTTTCTATATATCGGAGGTCAGGCTCCATTTTTTCAGTCAAGGGAGTCGGAACGCAAATGAGAACGCAATCGGGTTTATCAAGACGTGAAAAATTATCGGTCACATCGAAATGGCCGCTCCGGACGAATTGGGAAACGCGTGAGGGGGGGATGGATTTCAAATAGCTCTTCCCTTTCTTCAGGGCGGCAACTTTTTTGGGATCGACATCAAACCCCAGAACTCTAAAATCTTCCTCACAAAACCTTAAAACCAGGGGGAGACCGACATATCCCATTCCGACGATCCCGATCAAGGCCTCTTTTCGGTGGATTTTTTGGATGATTGGATCAGCCATCTTTAAAGGCTCCATATTTTCACCGATTCTGAAGGGGGTCAAGCATTCAGGATTCGATTCTCTGCTCTCCACCCCTGGTCACTCACCCTTGTGACCCGATTTCTTATAGAACGCTTTAATACCGTCCACGACCGCTTTCTGCTGATCTTCGGTCAACTCGGGATAGATTGGGAGAGCCAAAACCTCCTCCGAGGCGTTCTCTGAATTTGGAAGATCTCCTGGGTGATATTTCAAGAAGGAGTAACATTCCTGCAGATGAAGGGGTACGGGATAATAAATGTCTGTACCAATTCCGTTCTCCGTCAGGAATTTTCTCAGCTGATCCCTTTCCTGAACCCGGATCACGTACTGATGGAAGATATGACGGTTCTGGTATTGAACGGCAGGGAGTTTAAGTCCTTTTACAGAAGAGAGAACATCTTGGAATAACAGCTGATAGCGTTCAGCCTTCTTTTGCCTCTCAGCGGTCCATTTTTCGAGATACTTGAATTTTACTAATAGGATAGCAGCTTGAATTGAATCGAGACGACTGTTGACGCCAATTGACTTATGGAAATATTTGGGTTGACTTCCGTGGACTCTCAGCAGCCTCACCTTCTCTGCCAAGGCAGGGTTATCCGTCACGACCATCCCCGCATCTCCGAAGGCACCCAGGTTCTTCGTAGGGTAGAAGGAAAAACATCCAAGGTCGCCTATCTGCCCGGCCCGGCGCCCTTGGGACCCGGCGTTCGGCTTATACTCTGCCCCCAACGCCTGGGCAGCATCTTCAATGACAAAAAGTTTCTTCTCTTTGGCTATCTTAAGAAGAGGGTTCATATCCGCACATTGTCCGAAGAGATGAACAGGAATGATGGCTTTCGTCCTCGGCGTAATCTTTTCCCCGATCTTGGAGGGGTCAATGTTATAAGTCTCTTTTTCGATATCCACAAAGGCGGGGGTGGCGCCAAGGCGTGAGACAGATCCTGCTGTGGCAAAAAAGGTGAAAGGAGGGAGGATCACCTCGTCGCCCGCCCCAATTCCTAACGCCATCAGAGCCAAAAGCAGGGCATCTGAGCCAGAGGCAACCCCGATGGCATATCGGGCCCGGCAATATTGAGCGATGGTTTCCTCCAGAGCCTGCACTTTAGATCCCAGGATGAATTGTTGGCTCTGAAAGACTTCATCCATGGCAGACTTAATTTCAAGCTCAATGGATTTAAACTGAGTCGACAAATCAAAAAAAGGAACCTTCACTTTCATCAACGCTCTCTTTCCTCGAGTAAATATGCAGTTTAATTAAGACAAAAGAAAATGATAGTCAAGGTGATCTTTCATCGCTATAATAAGATCTATGAAGGGGAAGATCAATCCCGATTCCATTTCGATCATATTAGTCAGGCCCAAATTTCATGAAAACATCGGTTCAGTGGCCAGGGCGATGAAGAACATGGGTCTTAGCCGGCTGATCGTGATTAACGGATCTTCTCCGCTCCATCCCAACGCCTATAAATTGGCCTCTGGAGCCGAGGATATTTTGCAAAGGGCAGAGGAGCTTCCAACTTTGAGAGAGGCCATCTCAGAATTGAAGTGTTTGGTTGGAATGACTTCTCGCGGAGGAAGAGACAGGCACCCGGATCTGACACCGAAAGCCCTGGTAAAAAAGATCGCTTCCCTCTCCCAGGAGAATTCGATTGGCCTGGCCTTCGGCTCGGAAAAAGAAGGATTGACCAACGAGGAATTGTCTCTTTGTCATTTCTATGTCAGGATTCCTTCCGCGGAGTCCTTTCCATCCCTCAATCTTGCGCAAGCCGTCTTGGTCGTCTGCTACGAGTTATTTCAAGTCTCAAGGGAGATTCCAAAAGCCCCAGTCCGATTAGCACCTGCCGAGCAATTGGAGAAGATGTTTGAACATATGGAAAGAACACTCATCCAAATCGGGTTCCTTGATTCTAACCATCCGCAAAGAATCATGCGAGCGCTCAGACGGTTATTTGGAAGAACCCACATGGATGAAAGAGAGGTCCAGATCCTGCAGGGTATCTGGAGCCAAATGGATCACCGTTTAAGAATTGGGGAGAGACGTTTAAGCAAGGGAGGGAATAAATGTTTGAGAAATGGATAGGCATGATTCTATTCTTATTCATCGTCGCAGGATTATTGGAAATTAAAAATGGTTATGCTTCTATCTCCCTCCCCACGCCTTCTTCCGACGGGAAGGTTTCTCTAGAGAAAGCGATCAAGGAGAGGCGAACCATTCGGGATTTCAGAGAAAGAACCCTCTCCCTTAATCATCTTTCGCAACTCTTATGGGCTGCCCAAGGCATCACAGACCCAACCATGGGAAGAAGAGCTGCACCTTCTGGAGGGGCTCTCTATCCTTTGGACATTTACATCCTCATCGGAGAGAATGGCGTTGAAAAGATGGAGGCGGGAATTTATCACTATTTGCCAAAGGAACATTCAGTCTCGGTCATCTCGAAAGGCGATCGTCGAAGAGAGATTTCCTCAGCGTCTTTATCTCAGATGTGGATGGCAAAGGCACCCGTTATCTTTATCATCACAGCGGAATATAAAAGGGTCACTGGAAAATATGGTGAAAGAGGGGTCCGGTATGCCCTCATCGAAGTGGGTCATGCGAGTCAGAATTTATTTCTCGAAGCAGAAGCCCTGGGATTGGGGGCCGGGATCGTAGGAGCATTTAATGACCTGGAGGTCTCTAAAATGGCTAGCCTCCCTCCCAAACATGAACCCTTGTTGATAATGCCTGTAGGGTACAAGAGGTAAAGTATAAGGTTTGAGGCTCAAAGCCTAGGGCAGAAACTTTAATTCCATCCTTTAAGCTCAAGTCTCCAACCTTCTAGTGTACTGCGTCAGAAGTCCCTTTACTTTGAATGTCATTCCGGGCTTGACCCGGAATCCAATGATTTCAACTGGATTCCTGCTTTTGCAGGAATGACAGCTTCTGAACTTATGTAAAGAA